>JGI24187J35170_1001174_pt1 | contig 11771 bp, 7 predicted proteins | sample YNPBryBLVA2012_FD_35170 | JGI IMG/M metagenome (IMG submission 35170)
CCTGAACACCGGCGGTATCCAGAACACCACGAATGATGTGGTACCGCACACCAGGCAAATCTTTCACACGTCCACCTCGGATCAACACAATGGAGTGTTCCTGCAAATTGTGGCCTTCGCCCGGGATATAGGCAGTGACCTCAAATCCATTGGTTAGCCGGACGCGCGCCACCTTGCGCAAAGCTGAGTTCGGTTTTTTTGGCGTGGTGGTATACACTCGCGTGCATACGCCACGGCGCTGGGGCGCCCCTGTTAGTGCTGGCGCCGATGTTTTCTTCGTAATCTTTTTTCGACCTAATCTTACTAATTGATTGATTGTTGGCAAACCTTCACTCCATTTTTTTAGGGATGCAAAATATAAAGAAAAAATATTAAAATAGCAACGTTTTTTTTGTTGTAATTAACTTTTTGAAATCGGCTCAGCCGTTAGCTCTTCTGTTTCTGTCTCGGGCTTGGGCTTGGCCGGCTCGGCTGGAGTTTCCTCTTCCATCGGACTATAAACTTTGATCTTTTTGTATTTGCTCAGCCCGGTGCCAGCGGGGATCAAATTGCCCATGACCACATTTTCTTTCAGCCCACGGAGATAGTCGATCTTGCCTTCAATCGAGGCATCGGTCAAAACTCGCGTGGTCTCCTGGAACGATGCGGCAGAGATGAAGCTTTCCGTGGTCAATGACGCTTTGGTGATGCCCAATAACAGCGGTTGGAACGTCGCTGGACGTGCTGGCCGAGATTTCGCCGGCGTCTTTTTCGCTTTGATGAGCTTCTGATTCATCCGATCAAATTCCGCCCGAGTCATCAAGTCATTTACTTTGACATCAGCATCTCCAGGTTCGGTGATCACCACCATGCCGCGGATCTTATTGTTTTCCTCCTGGAACGTCAATCGATCCACCTGATCCCCCGGCAAATAGTAGGTATCCCCTGGATCTTCTACTTTGATCTTCTGGAGCATCTGGCGGACGATGACCTCGATATGCTTATCGTTGATACGCACGCCTTGCAGACGATAAACTTCCTGAATTTCGTTCACCAGGTATTCCTGCACCTTGTTGGCCCCCATGATGTTCAAAATATCATGTGGCGCAACAGAGCCTTCCGAGAGCTTCTCTCCTGCTTCCACGAAATCGCCGTCATGAACCAGGATATGCTTGCCGTAGGGAATTTGATAGACCTTTTCTTCCTGACCATCGCGAGACGTTACTGTAATCTTCCGCACGCCACGGCGAATCTCACCGAATTTGACGCGGCCGTCGATCTCGCTCACAATGGCGGGCTCTTTTGGCCGACGAGCTTCAAACAGCTCTGCCACTCGAGGCAATCCACCGGTGATGTCTCGGGTTTTGGCAATTTCGCGGGGGATCTTCACCAGAAAATCGCCCGCCTTTACCATATCACCATCCTTCACCTGAATGGATGCCCGAATCGGGAGGATGTATGAGCTCAGCTCGTTCCCCTGTTCATCCAAAATCCGAATCTGTGGGCTCAAGTTTCGATTGCGCGATTCGATCACCACGCGCTGGCGCAGCCCAGTCGCTTCATCCGCCTCTTCGCGATAGGTGACATTTTCAATAATATCGACAAATTCCACCCGGCCAGAATGGAACGACAAAATTCCAGTGACATAAGGATCCCAGCGGAACATCACCTGTCCCTTAGCCACCCGATCATTCGGTTTCACCAGGATCTCCGCGCCATAGGGAACAATGTACACAGACAGTGTCCGATTATCTTCATCGATCAGCTTGATCTTGCCGTTCCGGGCAATCGCAATGTAATAGCCCTCGTTCCGTTCCACATACCGGAGATTTTCATAGACCACAATGCCATCTTGTTTTGCTGTGGCTTGGGACTGGGCAGCAATTCTGGCTGCTGTACCACCGATGTGGAAGGTTCGCAGCGTAAGTTGGGTTCCAGGCTCTCCAATGGATTGCGCCGCCATCACCCCAACCGCCTCACCGATATTCACCAGCTTTCCCGTCGCCAAATTACGACCATAGCACAGCCGACAAACACCGCGCTTGGACTCGCAGGTCAATACCGAACGAATGTTGACCGTCTCAATCCCGGCATTGTAAATCATGTCGGCGATTTTCTCATCGATCAGCTTGCCGGCCTCGACCAACACATTGCCATTTTCGTCGAAAACATCTTCCGCAGCGACTCGGCCCAAAATTCGATCGCGCAATGGCTCGATCACTTCCTCGCCTTCCTTTAGATCACCAATGCGCAGCCCCAAAATGGTACCGCAATCTTCCTCGCTGATGATGACATCCTGAGCCACATCGACCAAACGACGGGTTAAATACCCGGCATCTGCTGTCTTCAGCGCCGTATCGGCCAGACCTTTTCGTGCACCGTGGGTGGAAATGAAATATTCCAACACCGTCAGCCCTTCTTTAAAATTGGACATGATGGGGTTCTCAATAATTTCACCCATCTCGCCCGTCATCTTTTTCTGCGGCTTGGCCATCAAGCCCCGCATGGCCGCTAACTGACGGATTTGCTCGCGCGACCCTCGGGCACCAGAATCGGCCATCATATAGATCGGGTTAAACCCATTATCGGCCTTCTTCAGCTTCTCCCACATGGTCTCGGCCACATCACTGGTGGTATGCGTCCAAATATCAATAATTTTATTGTAACGCTCGCCATCCGTGATAATTTGATTCTCATATTGCTTCATGATCTTTTCGACTTCAGCCATGCGCTTCTGGAGAATCTGGGGCTTTTCTTCGGGCGTGATCACATCGTCCATGCCGATCGTAAGCCCACCTTTCATGGCATAATAAAAGCCTAATTCTTTGATCTTATCCAAAAAGATCGCCGTGACGTAATTGCCAAGCTTGCTATAAATGTCGGCAACGATCTCCTCTAATCGCTTCTTGGTGAGCAGCTCATTGATATATTCGATTCCTTCGGGAACGATCTGATTGAAAATCACGCGGCCAGTCGTGGTTTCGACCAATTTGCCGTTCATACGAACTTTGATCTTGGCGTGAAGCCCAACCGCCTTGTTTTCATAGGCCAGCAATACCTCTTCTGGATTCGAGAACATCTTGCCCTCACCGAGATCCCCCGGCTTGGCCTTGGTCAAGTAATAGCATCCCAACACCATGTCCTGACTTGGAATGGCGATGGGACGACCGTTGGCTGGCGAAAGGATATTATGCGTTGACAGCATCAAAATTTTGGTTTCGACCTGGGCATAAAACGAGAGCGGGATATGAACCGCCATCTGATCGCCGTCGAAATCCGCATTGAACGCAGCGCAGACCAGCGGGTGAATCTGAATCGCCTTGCCCTCAATCAGCACGGGTTGAAATGCCTGAATCCCTAAACGATGCAGCGTCGGCGCGCGGTTCAAGAGAATGGGATGATCCTCGATGATCTCTTCTAAAATCTCCCAGACCTCGTTACCCCGCTTTTCAACCATCTTTTTGGCGCTTTTGACCGTCTTCACCAATCCCCGCGAAACCAGCTTGCGAATCACAAACGGCTTGAATAGCTCCAGGGCCATTTCCTTGGGCAGGCCGCACTCATGCATTTTCAACTCTGGTCCCACTACAATCACGGACCGTCCCGAATAATCAATTCGCTTGCCCAACAAATTCTGCCGGAATCGGCCTTGCTTGCCGCGCAGCATATCGGACAACGATTTCAGCGCCCGATTGCCATCCGACCGAACTGCCGCCGCCTTTCGGCCATTATCGAATAGCGAATCGACCGCTTCCTGCAGCATTCGCTTCTCATTCCGCAGAATGACTTCCGGGGCTTTGATTTCCAGCAGCTTTTTCAGCCGATTGTTGCGAATGATCACGCGTCGATATAAGTCATTCAGATCCGACGTGGCAAACCGGCCGCCCTCCAACGGAACCAGCGGACGCAGTTCTGGCGGGATCACCGGGATCACCGTCATCACCATCCATTCCGGCTTGTTCTCTTTGTGAAATCGGCTGCGCTTGAACGCCTCAATCACTTTCAGCCGCTTCAACGCCTCATTCTTCCGCTGGATCGAAGAATCCACTAAAATCTGGTGCCGAAGTTCCTCGGATAATTTGTCGATATCAGTTCGCTTCAACAAATCCAAGATCGCTTCGCCGCCGATCTTCACTATGAACCGCTCTTCTTCTGGTACGGACTCTTCCGTGATCTCTGGAAATTCGCTGATAATTCTGAAATACTCATCCTCACTGATCAATTCTTTGGGCCTCAGGCCCGTCTTGCCCGGTTGAATCACCACATAGGACTCATAATAAATGATCTTCTCTAATTCGGCCATACTCATTCCCAGAATATAGCCGATCTTCGAGGGAAGAGATTTCCAGTACCAGATATGCACCACCGGTACGGCAAGCGTAATATGCCCCATGCGCTCGCGACGAACGCTTTTCATGGTGACTTCAACACCGCAGCGATCGCAGATAATCCCTTTATATCGAATCCGCTTATATTTTCCACAATGGCATTCCCAATCACGAACCGGTCCAAATATTTTTTCACAAAAAAGGCCATCCTTTTCCGGCTTAAACGATCGGTAATTGATCGTCTCGGGTTTGGTAACCTCTCCATGGGAACGTTCAAGAATTTTATCCGGCGAGGATAGGTTAATGGATATCGCCGTAAAATTCATCTTGCTGCTCATTTCGGGTCTTAAAGACATCATCGAGGGACTATCCCCTTCCTTTCCATCTAAGATTATGTTTTGTGAACCTCATTTCTATTGAAAAAGGGATTGAAGATCAATCCACATTGCCAATATGTCCGAAATCAAACCTGAGCCCCTGCTTTGGGCCGCGTGGATCTATTCGGGTGCATGACCGACCTGATCAATATCTCATCTCGCGTGCGATCTGAACCCATGTCCGGCATCGGATAAATCGAACTCGGCAGATCAGTCCAACTCCATTCGCACCATTGCTCGATGTCGTTCCGAATCGGTTCCACTTCAGGCGCAATGGCACATTTGTTCCATCATGATCCACAGGGATGGTGATTGGGAAAACGGCGCATCACGGCCGACCATCTTTGATATCCAGCAGTTCCACATCCAACCCCAATCCCATTAATTCTCGAATCAGCACATTGAACGATTCAGGCAATCCTGGTTCTGGCAGATTGTCCCCTTTGACAATCGCCTCATAAACCTTGGAGCGACCGCGTACGTCGTCGGATTTGACGGTCAGGATCTCTTGCAAGGTATGGGCAGCGCCATAAGCTTCCAGCGCCCAGACCTCCATCTCGCCGAACCGCTGACCGCCGAACTGAGCCTTGCCGCCCAATGGTTGCTGGGTGATCAGCGAATAGGGCCCAATGGAGCGGGCATGGATCTTATCCTCAACCAGATGGGACAGCTTCATCATATAGATATAGCCGACCGTCACCGGGTTATCGAACGGTTCCCCGGTTTGTCCATCATAGAGGATGGTTTTACCACTCAGCGGCAAATTGGCCTTTGCCATTTCCTGACGAATTTCTTCTTCGCTTGCGCCATCAAATACTGGCGAAGCATAGCTAATCCCCAGTTTCTTGGCTGCCCAGCCCAAGTTGGTCTCCATGATCTGGCCAAGGTTCATTCGGGAGGGCACGCCCAAGGGATTCAGTACGACATCGACCGGCGTCCCATCTTCCATAAACGGCATATCTTCCACTGGGACAATTTTGGCAACCACGCCTTTGTTGCCATGCCGGCCAGCCATTTTATCACCAACCATTAGCTTTCGTTTTTTAGCGACATAAACTTTCGCCAATTGAACAATTCCCGGAGGCAGTTCATCACCGACCGTGATCTTGAATTTTCGGGTTTCATACTCTTCTTCCAATGCCGCTAGGCGTTCATAATATTTTTCTAATATTTCGCTAATCAGCTTATTGCGCTCTTCATCCTCCACCAACGGCTTGGTGAGATCTAACCGATCAAAATCGATTTCGGCCAACGCTTCTTTTTTCAGGATCGCCTTGGCCCGGATGACCACTTTGCCGGTTTCGATATCGCGAATCCCGGCAGAGGATTGACCATCCAGAACGGTAATGAGCTTGCTATCTCGCAAGCGTCGAATCCGCTGCTTTTCAGAAACCAGCCATTGTTCCAGCTCTTCGGTCCGCTTTTTATCTTGTCGTTTTGTCTTCGCATCGCGTTTCTTACGCGAAAATAGCTTGGTGTCGATCACCACGCCCTTCAGGCCCGGAGGCGCTTTTAAGGATGCGTCCTTTACATCGCCAGCCTTCTCGCCGAAAATCGCTTTTAATAATTTCTCTTCCGGTGTCGGATCAGTCTCCCCTTTCGGAGTCACCTTCCCGACCAGAATATCGTTTTCTTTTACCTCTGCGCCCACGCGAATGATACCGTTTTCATCCAGGTCTTTGGTGGCCTCCTCGCTGATGTTGGGGATCTCCCGAGTCAATTCCTCCTCACCCCGCTTGGTGTCTCGCACCTGGAGCTCAAACTGCTCAATATGGATCGAGGTAAAAATATCTTCTTGCACAACACGCTCAGAAATCACGATCGCGTCTTCAAAATTATAGCCGCGCCACGGCATGAACGCCACCAGGACATTTTTGCCCAAGGCCAGCTCTCCCCCCTGCGTGGCACAACCATCGGCCAGAACATCCCCGGCCTTCACCCGATCCCCAGCTTTGACGCACGGGATCTGATTAATGCAAGTATCTTGGTTTGTCCTGACAAATTTATCTAATTCATAACGATCGAACTCGTCGCGATCAAAATCCAATAATCTGCTTCGATCCAGCTCATTGGTATTCGGATCTTCAATACATCGGACGATGATTTCGTTGGCAGACACCTTTTCCACGATCCCGTCATGTTTGCAAATGATCATGGCTCGGGAATCTCGGGCGATTTTTTCTTCCATTCCAGTGCCGACCAGAGGAGCTTCTGGTTTCAGCAATGGCACCGACTGGCGCTGCATGTTCGACCCCATGAGCGCGCGATTCGCGTCATCATGCTCAAGGAACGGAATAAGGGATGCCGCCGCCGAGACCATTTGGGTCGGAGATACGTCCATGTAGTTCACCATATTGGGCGACACCAATGGAAAATCGCCTTGGCTGCGCACCTGAACCCGGTCCTCCAAAAATCGACCTTCCTCATCGATTGGCGCATTGGCCTGAGCGATGTAAAGATTCTCTTCATCATCAGCGGACAAGTATTCGATTTCATTCGTCACCCGACCGTTCACGACCTTACGGTACGGCGTTTCGATAAACCCCAGCTCATTGATCCGCGCAAAAGTGGTGAGCGACGAGATCAGACCGATATTGGGTCCTTCTGGCGTTTCGATCGGACAGAGTCGACCATAATGGGTATAATGAACATCACGAACTTCAAAACCAGCGCGCTCGCGAGTGAGGCCGCCCGGTCCCAAAGCGGACAAGCGGCGCTTATGGGTCATCTCCGCTAGCGGGTTGGTNNGATCTTCCATAAACTGCGACAACTGACTGGTGCCAAAAAATGTATTGATCACGGACAAAATGGTACGCGCATTGATCAAATCCTGTGGTGTAAGGTTCTCATTTTCGCGCAGATTCATCCGCTCTTTGACTGTTCGCGCCATACGGGATAATCCCACACTCATCTGTGCCGCTAATTGTTCGCCGACTGTTTTAATGCGACGATTGCCCAGATGATCAATATCATCCGAAGAACGCTTGCCATTTCTCAGGTCGATCAAATATTTGGTGATCGCAACGATATCCTCGCGCGTCAGCACCGTGATATTCGGATTGATTTTCAAACCGAGTTTCTTATTCAGGCGATATCGGCCCACATCGCCCAAGTCGTAACGCTTTGGATTGAAAAATAGCCGATCCACCAGCCCTCGGGCCGTTTCAATATCTGGCGGATCTCCAGAGCGCAACTGACGATAGATCAGCTCTAAAGCCTCTTGCTCCGATTTCGACGGATCCTTGCTGAGGGTATTATTCATGACTTCAGGGGAAATCATGCCGCCCTGTTTTAAGAACTTGATGCTGCTGATATTGGTTTCTCTGAGTCGCTGCAACGCCTCAGCATCCAATACAGCGCCTCGTTCCAGTAAGATCTCCCCAGTCTCATAATCAATCACGTCCAACAGAATCGTTTGACCGATATAATTCTCGATATTGGGGTCATCCAGCTTAATCTCTTCCACCATATCGAACAATTGGTACAGCTGCAGGTCTGAAGAATAGCCCAGCGCTCGCAGCAAGGTTGTCACCGGGAATTTTTTCCGTCGATCAATATAGACATACATCACGTCATTTATATCGGTCAAAAATTCCAGCCATGACCCGCGAAGCGGAATAATGCGCGCCGAAAATATTTTCGCCCCGTTCGGATGCTTCATTTCATCAAAAAACACTCCCGGGGACCGATGCAATTGGCTCACCACAATTCGCTCGGCGCCGTTGATAATAAATGTACCCCGATTGGTCATCACCGGAATATTTCCCAGGTAAACGACCTGCTCGATCGTATCGGTGATTTCTTCACTCCCGCTGTCAGGATCTTTGATTGATAAGCGCAATTTGGCTTTCAATGGGACAGAATACGTGCCGCCCCGTTCCTGGCATTCTTTAACAGTATATTTGGGCTTTTCGATATAATAAGCGACAAATTCGAGAATGAAATTCTCCCGACTGTCCACAATTGGGAAAATACTGTTAAAAACCAACTGTAACCCTTTATTCTCCCGCTTTTCGGGATCCACATCGGGCTGCAAAAATTGCTCGAATGACTGCAACTGAATATTGAGCAGATCCGGCAATTCCGCAACTGATGCGATTTTTGCAAATGACTTTCTATTCTTTTTTGTCATCAGCATGAAGAGACTAACCCCTTTGCAATTTATGGCTTTTAAAATTGAACTATCTTCGTTCGGTGCAAATCGGCATGCTGCGCGTGCGAAGTGAAGATCGTTGTTGAAAGAAGCAGTGCGTGACTATTTGATCTCAACAGTTGCGCCAACTTCTTCAAATTTCTTTTTAATTGACTCGGCCTCTTCCTTAGAAACGCCCTCTTTCACCGGTTTCGGGGCAGAATCGACCAAGTCCTTTGCCTCCTTCAATCCCAGCGACGTGATTTCGCGGACGACCTTGATCACTTGGATTTTCTTATCGCCGACATTGGAGAGAATGACATCGAATTCGGTTTTTTCTTCAGCTTCGGGCTGAGCGGCTGCTGGAGCCGCACCGGGCATCGCGACCGGCGCCATGACTGCCGCCTGCGCCGAAACACCAAATTTATCCTCTAATGCCTTGATCAATTCAACCAATTCCAGCACAGTCAAATTTCCAATCGTCTCTACGATCTTGCTAACACCATCGCCGCTTTTCTTCGCAGCCGCTTTTTTCGCTGGAGCAGCCTGTCCTTCGACCGATTGAGTTTCCACTTGGGCGCTGCTTTCTTGTAATTCGGACATCGTTTATCCTCCGTAAAAAAAATTATGATGGACAAATCTAACTATCAGCTTTCGCTTCACGTTGTTTTTGAATTTCTGATAAAACCGTTACCAATGAACTTAACAAGCTATATAATACATTCACCGTACTTCTTAACGGGGCAGCAAGCATGCCAATCACCTGCGCCTTAATCTGTTCCGGTGGCGGCAATTTCGCAATCGCTTCGATATAGCTCTTATCATAAACGTGATTATCAAACACACACGCTTTCAGACCCAGTTTCTCATTCTGCTTTTGATAATCAAATAAGATCTTCGCCCCTTGAATGGGATCTGCCAGGCAGAACGCCATGGCCGTCGGGCCAGTGAGATATTTGCCTAACTCCGACAAGCCCACTCGTTCTAAGGAAATCCGAGCCAACGTGTTTTTCACCACGGTAAGCTCCACGTTCGATTCTCTCAGCTTGCTTCGCAAATCGCTGATCTCCGCTACACTGAGCCCCTGATAATTGGCTAGATAAACTCCCGATGCTGAGGTCAGTTTTGCGACGATTTCCTCTACTTTTTGTTCTTTTTCCGGTCTTGCCATTGACTGAGATCCTTTATGCTGTATATTCCGCTATTTTAATTCGTCCAATAATGCCGCCCGATCCAAAGGAATGCCTGGTCCCATAGTCGTCGACAAAGTGACAGCCTGAACATATTGACCTTTGGCCGTAGCAGGCTTTAAGCGTAATACGGTTTCAAGAAAAGCTTTGACATTTTCTTTGATTTTGGCCACCTCGAATGAAATCTTTCCCACTGCCACATGTAAGATCCCATTGCGATCCACGCGAAAATCGATCTTCCCGGCTTTGGTCTCCCTCACAGCCTGAGCCACATCAAACGTCACTGTGCCGCTCTTTGGGTTGGGCATCATGCCCTTTGGCCCTAAAATTTTACCAAGCTTTCCCACCACGCTCATCACATCGGGGGTTGCAATGATGACATCACAATCTAACCACCCTTGCTGGATTTTCTCAACATATTCATCCAGCCCCACATAGTCTGCACCCGCATCCAAAGCCTCTTTTTCTTTGGCGCCTTTGGTTAAAACCAGCACTCTCACCGATTTTCCAGTCCCATTGGGCAACGTCACGCTACCTCGAACCATCTGATCGGCATATTTTGGATCGACACCCAAATTGACTGCCACTTCGACTGATTCATCGAATTTTGCACTAGCAGTGGCCTTTAATAACGCAATGGCCTCATCTAAGCTATATTGCTTACCCTTTTCAATTTTGCTGGCAGCTTGTAAATAACGTTTACTTCGCTTCATTGTTTCTCCAAGAAATTCGGTAATGGAGTCAACCTTGCTTAACCTTCAATGGTGATTCCCATACTCCGCGCTGTTCCTTCGATCATTTTGATCGCGCTTTCTAATGTAAAAGCGTTTAGATCCTTCATTTTAAGTTCAGCGATCTCTCGCACCTGTGCGCTGGTGACTTTGCCGACTTTTTTCCGGTTTGGCTCTCCAGAGCCCTTTTCTAATCCAGCCGCCTTTTTTAGCAGAACGGCTGCCGGGGGGGTTTTTGTGATAAAGCTGAACGACCGATCAGCATACACCGTAATGATCACTGGGATAATTAATCCCTTCTGATCTTGCGTTCGCGCATTGAACGCCTTGCAGAATTCCATGATGTTCACCCCGTGCTGTCCCAGAGCTGGACCCACTGGCGGTGAAGGATTGGCATTGCCTGCCGGCACTTGCAATTTAATCGATCCAATGACTTTCTTTGCCATTTAAGTTCACTTCTCCAATTCTACCTGTAAGAAATCCAATTCGACCGGGGTTGATCGGCCAAAAATACTCACCATAACCTTTACTTTGTTTTTCTCTTCATTCACCTCTTGCACCACGCCTGTGAAATCGGTAAATGGGCCATCGATCACCTTGATCGGATCGCCCACGCGAAACGGCACGTCCATGAACTCGCGACCTTTCGCCTCATCCACGCGACCCAAAATGCGCTTGATCTCATCTGGCCGTAACGGCTGCGGCTTATTCTTTGACCCCACAAAACTGGTAATACCAGGAGTGTTCGAGATGACATAGCTGGTCTCGTTATCCAGCACCATCTCCATTAAAATATAGCCTGGAAAAAATATTTTGCTCTTGGTCTTTCTTTTGCCATCGCGCATCTCGGTGATGTTTTCTGTCGGTACCAAAATGTTACTGATCTTATGCTGAAGGCCCAACCGCCTCACTTCGCTCTCTAAATACGCTTTCACCTTGTTTTCATGACCCGACAGGACATGCACCACATACCATTTTTTATCTTGATCGTCCAAAGCCTTATATACCGTTCAATTTTTTAATAAATGATCTTC
>JGI24187J35170_1001181_pt1 | contig 11724 bp, 7 predicted proteins | sample YNPBryBLVA2012_FD_35170 | JGI IMG/M metagenome (IMG submission 35170)
CGAGCGGATCGCCATCCGCGTCGCCAGCGTCATCGGACGCCTCTTCCGCGCCCGCTGGCTCCTGGCCCTCTACCCCACGCCGATCCGCGAGGAACTGCTGCGGCGCGACCTGGAAGGGCTGACGGCGCGCGAACTGGTCCAGATGGACCGGCCCGATCCGGAGCTGGAATACCTCTTCAAGCACGCGCTGACCCAGGAAGTGGCGTATGAGACCCTCTCCTTCGCCAACCGCCGCGCGCTGCACGAGCGGGTCGCCGCCCATATCGAAGAGACCTATGCCGATGACCTGTCCGACTGGTACGCCATCCTGGCCTACCACTATCGGCGGGCCGAACATCCGGAAAAGGAGTTCACCTACACGCGGCTGGCCGCCGACCGCGCCGCCGCCCAGTTCGCCGTCCGTCAGGCGGCCGAGTTCTACAGCCGGGCGCTCGAACTGGCCACCCGGCATGGGTTGGCCGGGCCGGAGGTGCGCTTCGAATTGCACGACCGNCGGTTTGTCCAGCACCATACNTTGGGCGANCACGACCGTCTGCGGGAGGATGCCGAGGCGATGCTCGCCCTCGCCGAACCCATGGACATCGCCCGCCAGGTGCTGGCCCTGACGCGCCTGGGCGTCGCCCACCGGCTCGGCGGGCGACCGTCGGACGCGGCGCCCTGCTTCGAGCGGGCGATCGCCCTGGGCCGGCAGAGCGGCGACTTTTTGACCCTCGCGCCCGCGCTCATCGAACGCCAGGTCACGGATTTCGCCGCCGGCGACTATGAGCAGGGGAAAAAGTCCCTCCTCGAAACCATCGCCGCGTCGCAGCAGGCCGGCGGGGAAGCCCGGTTGTACGAGGCCCGCGCCTGTCAGATCCTCGGCTGGATCGTCTACGACGAGGGCGACATGGAGCAGACCGAACGCTACTGGCAGCATGCCCTGGAGCTCTTCCAGGCCCTCGGGCGGAAGGTCCAGGAAGCGTTGGTGATCAGCAATCTCGGCGCCCTCTACGCCACCCTGTACGACCTCGACAGGGCACTCGCCTATATCGAGCAGGGGTTGGCCCTGGCCAGGCAGATCGGCTATCGGGTTGGGGAGGAGGAAGGGTGGATCCGCATGGCCGAGCTGTACATGGGGATCGGCCAGTACGAACGGGCCATCGAGCATTTCGAGCGCAGCACAGAGCTGAGCGACCGCAGCGGCTTCGAATGGGGAATGTGTTACGCCCGGGCGNGCATGGCGGACGCGTTGCTGGAGATGGAGGGCGATCTGGAGCAGGCCGAGGCGCTGAGCCGGCAGGCTCTGGAACTCGGACGGCCGATCTTGGGCAAGGAGCCGCTGGGCTGGCTGCTGCTGACCTGGGGGCGGGTGCGCGCCCGCCGCGGCGACCGGGCCGGCGCCCAGGAGGCGATCGAGGAATCGGCCCGTCTGCGCCGCGAACTGAAGCAGTTCTACCCCCTCCTGTACAACCTGTCTGCCCTGGCCGAGATGCACCTGGAGCAAGGCGACCTGGCAGCCGCGCGGGCCTGCGTCGAGGAGATGAGCGGCATCCTGTTCCCGCCCGATGGACGGACGGTCGAGACCGAAGAGGTAGCCGCCGCCTGCCTGGCCGGCTACCACGTCCTGTGCGCCATGGGCGAGGAGGAACAGGCGCGGGAATGGCTGCGCCACGGCCACGCCATGGTCCAGACCTACGCCGGGCGGATCCGCAACGAAGAGTTCCGCCGTTCCCTCCTCGAACGGGTGCCGGCCCACCGCGAGATAATCGCCGCCTACGCCGGGATCGCGTAGGGGCGAAGCGTCGTCGGGCCGATGCCTGGCCTCCCACCCGCCAGGCCGCGAGTTGCCCCTCCCGCCAGGCTATGCTACAATCAGGCCGTGAGGAAGCAGCTCGGGTTGAAACTGATGAACCTGGCATTGGGCCTCCTGCTCCTGAGGCCGACACCCGACCCCCTGGCCTTCACGGCCGCTGTGCGCCAGGCCGAGGCTCACCGGGCTGCCCGCGAGTATGGCGCATCCCTGGCCGCCTACCGCCAGGCAGCGGAGCTGGAGACAAAATCGCCCCTGCCCTGGCTGCGGATGGGGGAACTGCTGCTCCTCCAGCACCGCTTCGGGGAGGCAGCCATGGCCTTCGGTGAGGCGAAGCGACGCGGCGGTGGCGTGCCGGCCCTGATGGGGCTGGGCGAAAGCCACGCCGGCCGCGGCGACTGGGCCGCAGCACTCCAGACATGGGGGGCAGCTCTGGCCCTGGCTCCCCATCAGGCCCGCACCTCTGTCGCCCTGGGACGGGGCAGCATGGCCCAGGGCCATTTTGAGCAGGCGGCCGGCTACCTGACCGGCGCCCTCCAGCTCCGGCCGACCGCAGCCGACGCCGCCGAGGCTCACCGGCTGTTGGGCCGGCTGCTGATCGGCGACCACCCCGATCAGGCCGCCGATCATTTCCGGCAGGCCGGCGATGCCGCGATGCTGACCGTCCTGGAGGCAATAGAGGCGGAACCCGACCCGGCCCACCGCGCCCTGTCCCTGGGGATCGCTTTCTTGCGGCAGGGCGAGCTTCCCCTGGCCCGCCGTCACCTGGAGCAGGCCATCGCCCTCTCCTCCCTGTCACCTTCAGCCAACGCCGAAGCACACGCCTATCTGGCGCATACCCTCGACCGGCTGGGAGAAACGGCCGCCGCCAGGGAACTGCTGACCCAGGCCCTGGAACTGAACTCCGACTCGACGCTGGTCTACTACTTCCTGGGCCTTCATGAGCGGCAGGTGGGCAACCTGGATCGGGCACAGGCCGCCCTGTGGCAGGCCCTGCTCCGCGATCCGGAGAACGCCGCTCTGCGCGTGGAGATGGCCGAGACCTTTCTGGATCAGGGGGACTATGCCCATGCCGAAGAGTGGTATCGAGGAGCCGTGGAGGTGGCCCCCGACAACATCGAGTTCCATCTCCTGTTGGTCCATTTCTACCTGGACCACCTCTATCGCGTGCCGGAAGAGGGGCTCCCCGCCGCCCAGGCAGCCGTAGCTCTGGCCCCCAACGATGCCCGCGCCCACGATCTGCTGGGCCAGGCCTGCCACCTGACCGGCCGCCCCGCCGAGGGGGAACAGGCTCTCCTCCAGGCGCTGACTCTGGACCCAGACCTGGTGAGCGCCCACTATCACCTGGGCAGCCTGTACGCCAGCACCGGCCGGCGCGATCGGGCCCGCCAGCACCTGCAACGTGCTGCCGACCTGGATACAGGGGGATATTATCGTGAACGGGCAGAAAGGATTTTGAGCAACCTGAAATGACCCCTGATCATCGCCGAAACGACAAAGGGGCGGAGAGATCCGCCCGGCCCTCGATCACCACCTGCCCGACGACAACCGGCTCGCCCAGGGGGATCAACGAGCCATCCCCGGCAAAGGCATACATGCCTGCCAGCAGGTGATAGACGCCCGCCGGCACCTCGGCGGGGATCTCCAACCGATGGTCATCCCGCAGCCGTTCGCCAGGCCGCCACAGCCTCGTCGGGTAGTACACACCGCCCGGTTGCCGGTCGCTCTGAGCCACCTTCTGGCCCGTGGCATCCAACAGGTGGACAAAGGTGTGATATTCGGCCTCCAGAGGGTGCAACGCCTCCCAATACAGGCTGATCGGCAACGTGTCACCGGGATGTGCAGCGCCCGGCAGACAGTCATAGCCCCGCAACGCCACCGCCTCGCCCAGATGGATGGCAAGAGGACAGGTCGGTTCCCCAGCCGCCGGCCCGATCACCTGCCACAAACCGCCCTCCGGCGACCCGGCAACCGCCACCTTGACCTCCACCCCCGGCATCTCTTTGATGAGGTAGACCGGCCGGCCGGTGCTCAGCGCCAGGTCGAGAATATGGCCCAGGGTGGGATGATCAGGGGTGATCAGGGGGAACAGGCCCAGCAGGTCAGGCCGCCGATGCTCCACATATTGCAGGTACCACAGGGGCATCATGTCATTGCGGTCGTTGCTGACCAACACGGCCCCCTGCGGCGGCGATCCGGCCAGGATCGCTTCCCAACGGGTGCGGGCAGCGGTGTTGTGGCTCTGATCCAGGTCGGCAAAATGGCCGGCCGCCATCCAGACCGGCAGAGCAAAAAAGGCTGACGCCAGGAAAAGCGGAAGCCGGGCCGCCCGGAAAATTTGCAGGAGCCACCCTGTTCCGACAGCCATCCACAGCACGACAATCGCGTAAGAAGGGATAAAGAGAACAAAGATATCGCCGATGGTGTAGACCAGGTTGAAAGCCACCACGGAGACATAGGTCAGCCCGGAGAGGGCCAGCAGCGCCCACCTGCGGCTGAGGATCAGGCGGGCCAGGCCGATCAGCGCCAGGCCGATGCCGATCCAGCCCACCTCGTCGCGCAAAAGGCCGCCGGCCATCGCCAGCCGGGCGCCCAGGTCCACCGTCAGGTCCACCGAGCCGCCAAACGGCCCACCCAGGATGAACCTGACAAAGCCGGCGGGGGTATTGTCATACAGGATCAACTCCTGCGCCCCGCTCAAAGGCAGGTAGAGGTAAGGGGTGTGCGGCGCCCGCAGCGGGATGTAGAGGTACAACAGAAGGGGCAGGAGGAAGGAAGCAGGATAAAGGAAGCAGGATGCAGGAAGGGCCCCCTGCCCCCTGCCCCCCCTAGGCGTCAACTTGAGATTGGAAATCGCACTTGGGTCGCTTGACTGGACGCCTGTGCCCCTGCCCCCTACAACCCAGAACACCCCAATTGCCGGGGCCAGGAGCAGCATTGTCCGATGGTGGGCCAGGCTCAGGCCGAAGCAGCCGATAACAGGCAGCCAGGCTCTGAAACTACCCGTCAGCCGACGAACCAGGAGGAGATCAAACAGGAGGATGACGAAAAAGAGATGCAGGCTATAGACTTCGGCGATGATGGCCTGCGACCAGAGGGTCGGAGTCACGGCCAGGAAGGCCGCCGCCAGAGCGGCCACCGCCCGGCGGAGGAGAGGGGCAAGGTCGGGCAAGGCCTGTTGCAACCAGGCAGCAACCATGAGGTAGAACAGTCCCACCGCCGACGCCGCCCAGATGGCGGAAAAGAGGTTCATGCGGTAAGCCGGATCGCCGATGGGCAGGAGGTGCGACCAGGCCCAACCCAGCAACAGGTAGAGGGGATAGCCGGTTGGGTGAGCCACCCCGGCCAGGTAGGAGGCGAGTTGAAGTTCGCCCGGATCGCCGGCCAGCACAGTCGGGGCCAGGGTTCTGAGGTACAGGATCAGGGCACCACCGCCCAGCAGGAAAGCGATCCCCACCTCAAGCCCCGTGCGCCGTCGGGCCCTGCCCGCGTCCATCCCTCCCCCAGGCAGAGCAGGCTCAGTCATCCATCCGCTCCCAGCGAACCAGGTCTACGGCCACAGCCAGGGTTCGGCGGTCAGGAGCAATGCGCAACCAGCCGTCGCCAGGACCGGCCACCTCCAGGGCCGTGCCCGGCGCTGCACCCTTGACCCCGACGAGGGCATGGGACCCCCCCTCTGTCCCCCGCAGGTCGGCCCGGCCGCCGATGGAGCGAAAAGCGGCCACAGCCGCATCGGTCAGATGGACGGCTCCCTCCCCCTGCATGGCAACGACGACGATCCGACCCGCAGGGATGCCCGCCAGAAAACCGGCCAGGGCCGCCGCCTCCGACTCGCTGCCGGTCGGCGTCGTGTCAAACCCCTGCCGGTCGAGCAGCCGCCCGTGGCGGGGATCGATCACAGCCACATTGTAACCAGGGCGGTGGACCGACCCATCCTGGGCATCGTCCCCCAGACTGATGTAAGCAAAACCGGCCGGGCCGCCGCTGTGGACCTCGACGGCAACAGGCATCTGGACCCCCGTGGCGCCGATCGTCCCATGGCCGGGCAGCACCCTGGCCGGGACGGCCAGGTGGTCGAACTCGAAGCGCAGGTCGTTCAGCCCCTGGCGCAAAAACCGGGCAGGCACCTGCCAGGAATAGCTGTTCCAGCCCGGCGAGGCCACGATCTGCTCCAGGCGGTGGCCGTTGACCCGCAAGGTCACCCTCTGCCGGGCTGCCCCAGGATAGTCGAAGGGCAGGAGCCGCACCGTCAGCCGATAGTCGGCCCCGGCGATGGCCGGCAGGAAGAGCTGCGCCCTCTGAGCCACAGCCCAATTGGCCGTGGCCCCCTGAATCTCCTCCGCCTCCGCCCAACCCTCGCCCACGGCCTGCAGAGCCGCCACCTGCGCCGAACCCAAATCCACCGTCAGGTCGGCCGGAGCAGGTGGCTGCTCCACTCGATAGAGCAGCCAGCCGTCCCGGTCATAGACCTTTTCCACCGGCAACACCTCTTCAACATAGGTCACTGCTGCCTGCCGGGTGTCGGCATAGGGCGGGCGACCGGGCACTGCCGGCGCGACAACAACATAGCGGATGTCATAGAAACGCACAAATTCATCGGCACAGGCCCGGTCGGCGGCGCGGCGTTCGGCATCCACCTGGCCATAGGTCTGGAGGGTGATGAGCGAGTCCAAAATGGGCTGGCGCCGAAAATAGTCAAACTTGAAGGGTGGGTTGCGCGAAATGTTGCCCGACAACAACCGTTTGTGATGGGAACTCTGGTAATATTGCGTCCGGGTGTCCTCCGCCCCCATCATCCCAAAGCTGTTGCGCCAGCCCAACGGCAGTTGCAGGATGGCAAAATCGTCCGTTTCGGCGGCTATCTGCTCATAGACCGGCGGGATGCGGGCGTCGGTCAGCGGCAGCGGAACCGACCAGTGCTCAAACAGGAGCACAGCCGCCAGGAGGCAGGTCACACCGGCCCCCACGGCCCCCTGCCCCCTGCGACCTGCCCCCTGCCCCCTGCGACCTGCGACTGTGAGCAACCAGCAGACGCCGGCCCCGACCAACACCGCCAGGGCAAGCATCAGCACCACACTGAAACGGTTGGGAACACGGTTGGCCCTGACCACCGGCAGGTAATGCAGCAGGATAAAGGGCAACGGAACGTTGACTTGCAACCCATCCAGGTCGAAAGTCGAGCGGCCGTTGATTTGCAACAGCGGCCCCAGGCTAAAAAGGAGGAACAGGACCAGGCTGGTAGTCCAGGCTGCCAGGCGGCGCCGATAAGCCACAGCCCCGACCAGCGCCAGAGCCGGTCCCACCCAACCGAGGAACATTGTGTTTATGTCAAGAAAACGGGCGGTACCCTCCCGCACCTGCCGCAGGGTGTCGGCCCACTCGCCCCCCAGGGGATGCAACGCCGTGGGAGTGACCAGGCCCACCAGGTCAACCGACAGCTTTTCGGCATCGCCCCAACCGGCCAACTCATAGCCGCCGGGCATCTCACGGGCGACAGGCAGCAGCACCGGCGCATAGAGGATCGCTGCCACCAACCCCAACAGCCACAGACGCCTCAGGAGGGCGATCAACCCTCCGGCCACCTCTGCCCGTCCCCGCCTGCCCACGGCCAAGGCCACGACGATCAACGTCAAAATGGCCAGGAACACGCCGAAAATCATTTCGCACCACATGGCCAGCACCAGGAAGACCCCGGCCAGAAGGGCGTTACGCCCTCCCGGTTCGCGGACCGTCTTGACCAGGAACAGGGCGTAGAACGGAATCCACTCGGTGCTCCACATGTCATAGTGCCCGATGGCAGCATAGACCATGCGGTAAGAGCCAAAGGCATAGAGGAGGCCAGCCAGAAAAGCGGCCCAATCTCTAACATCCAATACCCAATACCTGATATCCAACGCCCGCTGTCCAACATCCTGGGTGCCGGGTCTTGGATATTGGGGTATTGGATATTGGGGTATTGGATATTGGATATTGCGTAGCAGGGAATGGGTGAGAAGAAACGCGCCGTAGCCGCTGAGCACGGTGGCGAACAGGAAGGTCAGATTGCTGATGGCCGGCAGGGGTAGAAAGGGTTGCAAGGGTATAGAAATCACAGCGTTGAACAGGTTATAGGTGTAAAGCGCCAGGCTGATCCCCGTCGGGTAGAAAGTATGGGTCGAATAGAGAGGACTTTGCCCCAGAAAGAGGGAATAACGGAACCACCAACTGTTCCACAAAAAGGTGTACTCGTCAAAGGCCCAGGTATCGCTGCCCGGCACATGACTGCTCAGGTGCCACATCAGCGGCCAGGTCAGCACCAGAGCCAGGAGGGTGTACAGAGCCAGGACCAACCCATGAACGCGGTTTCGACGTTGGGTTGCGCTCATCCCGCCCCCTGCCCCTTGCAACCCACCAGATAGCGATGATGCGCCCACAACGCCTTCAGCCGCCACGGAATCGGCGCCCGGTCAAGCCAGGCATACCGCATCACCCGGGCGCGGAGGTCAGGCTGTTGGCCCAGATAGTAGGCCATCGTGCTCCACTGCCAGGCCTCGGCGCCGAAGCGGCCGGTCAGCCTTCTGGACCTGATGCCCAACCGCCTGAGCACATCGGCGGCAGGCATCACCGTGTCAGGCCAGGGGGGCACATCCAGCACGCCCTGGTCCACGATGCGCAGCCCTGCCCCTTCCAGCACGCGGCGCACCCGGCCGATGTCGGCCCATTGTTCGTCCACATGGTGCACAAAATCGCGCTCCAGCAGGTACTTGCGCAGGAGGTATCCCACCTGGAGGCGGTTGGGCATGGCGACAAACACAACCCGACGTGAGACGCGCCCCAGTTCCCGCAACAAGGCAGCCGGATCCGCCAGATACCACAGGGCCGCCCAGTTCCAGGCCAGGTCGAAAGCAGCATCGGGGAAAGGCAACCGCCCCCAGCCGGGATGATGGACAAAGCAGGCAGGCAGATTCAGTTCCTCCCAGATGCGCTCCACGGCTTTCAGCCTGTCGGCATGGTCGTCCACCAGAGTCACGCGGCAGCCGGCCTGGGCCAGGACNACGCTGTTGATGCCCGATACACCGGCCATGCCAAAGAGGGGCGCTTCCAACACCGTCTCGACGGCATATCGGTCCTTCAGGACCAACAAAAAATCGTTGAGCACAAACCGTTCGTAGACCAGGCCCAAGCCTTCGTTGTAGTCGGTCAGGTAACGTCGCCAGATGGGATCTGACATACCTCTGTCCCCAGGTTCAATCTACCTCGACATGGGAAAGTCCGCCTTTGCTGAGACCCCCTCCCCCCATTTGCCGGCGGCGTCATTATACCATCTTCTCAGGCCGGATGCCAATTCCCCCCAAACCCTTTACAGCCGCCCGCCCTTGTGGTACAATGCGCCCTGAGGGAGCCATGCGAGTCTATGTCGGCAGCCTGGGCTGCAAGCTGAACCAGAGCGAAATGGATAGCCTGGCCGGGCAACTGGCCCAGGGCGGGCACCAGATCGTCGCCACGCCGGGCGAGGCTGAGCTGTGCGTGCTCAACACCTGCGCTGTGACCCATGTCGCCGCCCAGAAGTCACGCCAGGCGTTGCGCCACCTGCACCGCGAAAACCCGGCCGCCCGCCTGATCGCCACCGGCTGCTACGCCGCATTGTCCCCAACCGACCTGCGGGACCTGCCCGGCGTCACCCTGGTCGTCGGCAACCGGGAGAAGGACCATCTGGCGGAACTGATCGGCACGGGAGCAGCGGACCTGGTTCCTGACTCCTGGCGGCCGGCTCCCCCCCTGCGCACCCGCGCCTTTGTCAAGATCCAGGACGGCTGCGACAACGCCTGCACCTACTGCGTGATCCACCTGGCCAGGGGGGCGCAGCGCAGCCGCCCGCCGGATGAGGTGGTGGCCGAAGTACAGGCCCGGCTGGCGGCCGGTTACCGGGAGATCGTGCTGACCGGTGTCCATATCGGCGCGTATGGGCATGATCGGGGACCGGGCAGCCCAGACCTGTGGGCGTTGGTGGCACGCCTCCTGGCCGAGACCGACGTGCCACGCCTGCGCCTGTCCTCCATCGAGCCGTGGGACCTGCCGGAGTGGGCCTTTCGGCTGTGGGCCGATCCGCGCCTGTGTCGGCACCTCCACCTGCCCCTGCAAAGCGGCTGCGACGCCACCCTGCAGCGCATGAACCGCCGCTACACCACAGCCAGGTTTGCCGCCCTGATCGCCGCCGCGCGGGCGGCCATCCCCGGCCTGGCGGTGACCGGTGACCTCATCGTCGGCTTTCCTGGCGAGACCGAGGCCGAATTTGCCAGGAGCCTGGCTTTCGTGCAGGCCATCGGCTTTGCCCGGCTCCACATCTTCCCCTACTCACCCCGGCCCGGCACCCCGGCCGCTACCATGCCGCACCAGGTGCCTTCGTCCCTCAAGGAAGAACGGGCGCGGGCCATGCGCCAGGTGGCAGCCACCAGCAGCCGGGCCTTTCGCCAGCAATTCATCGGCCAGACGATGGAAGTGCTGTGGGAATCCTGCCGGCCGGGGGATGCCGGCCCGGTATGGAGCGGGTTGACCGACAACTACCTGCGCATCTACACCACCTCCCTCGCCGATCTGTCCAACACCCTCACTCCCACCCACCTGATGGCCCTGGCCGGCGATGGCCTGCAAGGCCAGATCGAGCGTTAAAAAAAAGGGGGGGATGGGTCATGGCCCATCCCCCTGTCTGCCCATGTGGGCTACGCCAGGACGTGAGCCCTCTCTCCGGCTGCCTCCACCTCCTGCGGCAGCATGGCGCCCAGCAGTCGCTCCATGGCCATCGTATGGCTGCACACTCCCCGGCTGCTGAAAAAGTTACAGGTGCAATGCCACACCCCCTGCTCGTAGCGAACCGTGTGAAAGCCATTGGTACCTTTGAACCGAACCTGGAACCGCTCAAAGCGGATCCGCTCCGGCTCTTCGGCATAGCGTCTGGCCTTCTGAATCTTGCCGATCATCCCAGAATCCATCACCATCCTCCCCTTTCACAAAATCTGCGCCCCGCCGTGGATAGGGCAATGGTCAAAAAACAGCCGGACGCCAGGACATAGCGAGTCCCTGGCGTCCGGGATTTGAGTCTGATGGAACGGAACATCTCTTCAGATCGAACAATCTGTTCTTCTCCACTCTGTGGAGAATAGTATACCCCCTCCAGGCCGATTTGTCAACCCCCTTTTTCCCACTTCTGACCGACGTTTCCCCACCGCTGAAAATCCCCATGAGCCGGGTCCACGAGCAGGCATTTTGCCTGTCCCTACCTGTTGTGCCGCCTGGAGCCGTTCCGACGCAAGGGTTCTGCTGGCGGCTTTGTCCTCAGTATGGGCAGGCCTGATGCCCGCCCATACTGAGACAGCCACCTCTCATGCCCTCACCCCTACCCCCCGCCCCTTCCCCTCTCAGGGATGGGTTTTCCGCCGGGGACCAGCCCTCTCCTTCCCCCTGGCCCCCTCCCTCTCCCAAATTTGGGAGAAGATGAAGCGCGGCGGGGCCCGGTGGGTCCCGGAGCGCGTCAACCCTATGCTGGCTGCGCTTGGTGAGCTACACAGCGGCCGGTGGGACGAGATGTGGGGCCGAATCCGGCCGAAGGCGGCCTAAACTGACCCATGAACTGAAACACACCCCTGCGGTTGGGCACAACCTCCAGGACTGAGACCCCCAGGGACGGCGGGGGAGGCCCTCACCCCACCCCCGCCGCCGGGACAGGGGAGAGGCAAGGGCCTCCCCGCGACAGGCCCCTTCAGTGCTGACGCAGCACCAGCGGCAGGTAGATGCCGTAGCGGGCCGCCCCGCCGGGCCAGAAGCCGCCCGCCAGGGTGTAGCCCCCGCCAGAGAGCGCCCCCGCATCCGGCTGGCCGACCGTGCCGCCCAGGCTATAGCCATCACCTTCGCTAAAGGTATAGCCCCCGCCGTCTATCGTGCTCCAGGTGAGGTCATAG
>JGI24187J35170_1001187_pt1 | contig 11695 bp, 10 predicted proteins | sample YNPBryBLVA2012_FD_35170 | JGI IMG/M metagenome (IMG submission 35170)
TCTACCATACCTTTGCTTTTGGCCCATTCCAGCGCGTCCAGCCATTCGGCTTCGGTCGGCACGCCAGCCGCAGGGAAGGGCGGGACTTTGTAAGCCTCTAGCAGAGGCGGCGGGACGATTTTGTTGTCGCTCAAGATGCTGGTGTAGGCCGACGGGTTGGCATTGATGTGCTCGATGGCCTCATCCACAGCCAGCAGAAAGTTCATCACCGCCTCGGAATGGGCATCTATGAACTCCTTGCGGAAGGAATAAACGCTAAAGCCATATTCGGGATGCGCCGAATCGTCCATCACAACGACCGCGCCAGATTGCACGGCCAGCGCACCCAATGGATCGGGCAGGGTGGCGGCTTTCAGTTCGCCGGAGGCCAACAGCGCCATGCGGTCGGGAATCTTGGGGACGGGGATGGTCTTGATTTCGTCGCCGCTCAGGCCGACCGCTTGCAGCAGACGCTCAGTGACATATTCGATGACCGTGCCTTGCGAAACGCCAATTTCCACACCTTTCAACCCTTCAGGGGTGGTGATGCCGCTCTGTCCCGAAGCCAGGATGAAGAAATGCCCATAGCCCGCGCTGGGGCGCAACGCATAGCGGACAGCCTGCATCTGCACGCTCTCTTTGTTGAACTGCATCACGCCGAGAATCTCGTTGATGGTGCCGTCCACCTGCCCCGAAGCCTCCAACTGGACACGCTCTGGCGCAGAGGCGACCGGCACGAGTTCCACGCTCACGCCATGCTTCTCGAACAAGCCCTCCCCCTGGGCGACATACAGCGGCAGGGCATCAATGATGGGCAAGACAGCGACTCTGATGGTAACGGGCGTCTCTGTGGCCGCTTCTTGCTGGACCGTTGGAACGGCCTCCGTTTCGACCGGCTGGGTTGCCGGCCCGCAAGCAGACGCCGCCAGTGCAGCCAGCAGGATGACGAACAAAATACGAATAGGTTTCATGAATTTTTTCTCCTGAAGTCAATTTTCTTCCATGCGACGGATTCTCTCCTCAGGAACCCCGACGCTCTGCAACAGCAATCGGCGCAAGGCAGGCAGGGAACGCTGCGGGTCGGGCTGGCCGGTATACACCCAGCGCAGCACGATTTCGTTCAGCGCACCCACCCAAGCGCAGGCCGCCACTTCCGTATCCAGCGGGGGGATGCTGCCATCTGCCACCGCCGCATCCAGGTTTTCGCGCACGATGCTGATGAAACGCTGATTGACCTGTTGGCGCTTCTGCTCGAAAGCCGCCCCCAGGCCAGTTGCCTGCACCAGCGCAATCTTAGCCAGGGCGCGATACTGTCCAAAGGTTTCCAGGCAAACGCGCAAGGCCGCCTCCACGCGCGAGGTTCCACTGGTCTCTGCGGCCAATCTCTCGCGCAGACGCGCTTCGAGCAAGTCAGCGAAGGTGTCCACCAGCGCCAGGAAAATATCCTGCTTGCTGGGGAAGTAGAAGTAAAACGCGCCTTTCGAGGTTTTCGACTCGGCCACGATGTCGTCCACTTTGGTATCGTGGTAACCTTTGGAGGCAAACACGTTCACTGCCGCTGCGAGGATGCGCTGGCGGGTTTCTTGGGTGGGGTCGAGGGGAGTATCGCTCATAGAAGGAAGTTGTAGACCGACTGGTTGGTCTACTCGGCGCAAAAGAATATCACAAAGGAATCAGGAAGTCAAGATGTCGGTTACTGTTCAACCAGGACTTTCTTAAAGTCCGGAATCATGTCACTGCGAGGCGTTCTTTGCCGAAGCAGTCTCCCGCTCAACGCACAAAACTGACCTTTTGGAGATTGCTTCGTCGCACAAACCGCTCCTCGCAACGACATCTCGCGACTTTAAGAAAAGCGTGTACTGTTCAACGAATACACGAATGTCTGCGCCCCTGAAAAATACCTGCTTTTCGTACCACCGGCCTCTGCCCGGCAAGGCCGACCATAGCCAGCGTTACGCCTTCTGCTGGGGAGACGATGAGTCGGCTGGGCGCGCGCCGCTGGCATGGTTGGGCTTCAACTCCGCCAATAGACGAGCATGGATGCCGGGCGCGGCTGCTACAATGGATTGTGGAGGGGAGATGAAATCGGGCTCACCGCTGACGTTGGTCACCGTTGCACCGGCCTCCTGGCAAATCAAACCGCCAGCGGCCACATCCCAAGAGTGAAGCGCCAGTTCCCAAAAACCCTCGAAGCGACCGGCGGCTACATAACACAGGTCGAGGGCAGCCGAGCCAAGCCGGCGCACGCCCTGGCTCAATTTGCTCAGTCTGACGAAATTGGCAAAATTGTCGAATTCGGTATTCCACACATCATAGGGGAAACCGGTGACGAGCAAACTGCGCTGCAAGTCGTGTTCTGCCGAGACCTGCAGTGGGCGGCCATTCAAATACGCGCCGCCGCCGCGCGTGGCAGTGAACATCTCGTCGCGCATCGGATCGTAAACGGCGGCCAGGCTGAGGCTTCCGTTCGAGGCGTAAGCAATCGAAACGCAAAAGATGGGGATACGATGAGCGTAGTTGACCGTGCCATCCAAAGGATCAATGTACCATTGATGCGCCTGCCCTTGTGTTCCGCCGCTTTCTTCGGCCATGATGTGATGATGGGGAAAACGGCTGCGAATTTCGCCCAGCAGATATTCTTCGGATTGATGGTCTATTTCGGTGACCAGGTCAATGAGGCCTTTGTAGGCTACTCGATGTTCTTTGTGATAACCGGCGCGCAAAATTTCACCGGCCTGGCGCGCCAGCCGTTCGACATACTCAAGAGTTGGCTCTTTCATTCGTCTTTTTGGCTGTAGAGAGTCTCGATGGAACGCTTGAGATGGTCGAGTTCCATTTGGATTTCGTCTCGGTCGCGAACCGCCTGCTCATACAGCGTGGCAAAGGCGGAACGCTGCTCCACTTCCAGCGTGGGAAGCAAACGCTCGATACGAGCAATTTGTCGATTCTTGTGCTGAAGTTTCATTTCCAAGCGCTGGCGGTAACCGGCATAGAATTGGGGCGGAGGAAGCGGCTGCGGGATGGTGATGTGTTCTTGATTGAGCAGTTCGGCAATGGTGAGCAGGAATTCTTCGGTATCAATGGGCTTTTCGATGAAGCGCGAGGCGCCCAGGCTCAAGGCAAAATTCCGATCTTCGGGGGTAACATAGGTGGCCGAGAGGAAAATGACCGGAATGGCCTGCGTTTTGGGATTGGTGCGCAATTTTTGGACCATCGCAAAGCCATCCAGTTTGGGCATCAAGATGTCGGTAATGATCAAAGACGGCATGTGCGTTTCGAGAATCTCGAGCGCTTCTTGTCCATTGCGGGCTGTCAACACCTGATAGCCCTGATAGCGGAGGGTCACCTCGAGCAATTCCAGGACGTTTGGAATATCTTCGACAACCAAAAGAGGACCGCGTGAAATCGTCATACGAGTATTGTACTCCAAACCAAGGCTCACAACAAGGTTACGAGAGTACCGTCAAGAGCAGGGATCAAGCCGTGCGGTAATAGCCTACGTCTACCGAGTAGACCCGTCCACGCTTGATGACCTGCTTGACCAAGTTGGTGCCAAAACGGTAGCCCAAGTGCCGGTAATCTGGCACAGAGAGGACCAACAGGTCGGCTTGTTTACCGGCTTCGATGGAGCCAATCAAATCTGCCCGCCGAATGGCATGAGCAGAATTGATGGTAGAAGCAGCAATGGCCTGGGCGGGGGTCAGTCTCATGTAACGGCAAGCCAGCGCAATGACGAACTGCATAGACTCGTTCCAGGCTGTGCCGGGGTTGCAATCGGTGGCCAACGCCAGGATGCCGCCCGCGTCCAGAATCTTCTGCGCCGGGGTGTATTCGCATTCAGCCAATCCAAACGGCGTGCAAGGTAGAGATACGGCTACTGTGTCGGACTTGCCTAGCGCTTCGATGTCTGCATCCGAGGTCTTGACCAGGTGATCTGCCGAGACGGCACCCAACTCGACCGCCAGCGACGCCCCGCCCAGGTTGTCGAACTCGTCGGCGTGAATCTTGAGCGGGAATCCCAGCGAGCCGGCCTTCGTCAAGATTTGACGCGATTGTTCGAGGGTGAAGGCCTTGTTCTCGCAAAAGACATCCACAAAGGGCAGGGGCAGGCGCGGGGCGTGCGTCTCCCACCATTGCTGCACGATGGGCAGCATGGTCTCGCTAACCAGGTCAGTGTAGGCCTGGGGGTCGTCTTGATATTCGGGGGCAATGGCGTGCGCGCCCAGGAAGGTGATGGCCAAGTCCAAGGGGCCTTCATCGTCGAGCGCAAGCAGGGCCTTGAGCAGCCTCAATTCTGTTGCGGTTTGGAGGCCATAGCCGGTCTTGGCTTCGGCGGTGGTGGTGCCGGTGGCAAACATGCGCAACAGTCGCGGACGAGCCTGGGCGATGAGCGACTCGATGCTGGCAGTGCGCGTGGCGCGGACGGTCGAAAGGATGCCGCCGCCAGCCTCCAGGATGTCGAGATATTTGGCGCCTTCGAGCCGCATCTCGAACTCTCGGGCGCGGTCGCCGCCCCAAATGAGATGGGTATGCGGATCCACGAAGCCAGGCATGACGACGCAGCCAGAAACGTCGAGGCCCGGTTCGCCAGGATAAGCGGCGCGCAGTTCGTCGCTGGGGCCAACCGCAACAATCTTCTCGTCGCGTACCAGCACAGCGCCATTCTCGATGAGGCCCAATTTGCCAAGTTCATGCCCGCGCTGAGGGCCGCCAGCCAGGGTGAGGAGTTGGGTGGAGGAGTGAATGAGCATGAGCCTATTTTAACCTGAATTCGGGACAAGTCTTTGGGCTCGATGTTGCCCATACAATTGCTCTAAAAGGCCTTTGGGGCAGTTACCCTGAATTGGCGTTATTTTAGCAATTTTTGGCAAGCAGGCTGCGGTACAATAGGTCTATGACTTGGAATACAACTTCTGCGCGCACCAAGGCCGGCGACCTGGCTCTGCTGGTGGGGTTGCGCCATAAACACTTCCTCTTCCCCTTGGTCGAAGGCGGCAAGTTCGAAACCCATCGCGGCATCCTGTATCACAACGACTTGATTGGCCTGCCGTGGGGCAGTCAAGTGTACAGTCACCTGGGCGCGCCCTTCTTCATTCTACAGCCGGCGCTTTCGGACCTGCTCATCAATTTGAAGCGCAATACTCAAATCCTGTATCCCAAAGACATCGGCTTCATCTTGGTGACGATGGGGATCGGGCCGGGTATCAAAGTCATCGAAGCGGGAACAGGTTCAGGATCCATGACGATTGCGTTGGCCTACGCCGTCGGCGCGGAGGGACGGGTCATCTCCTATGAGCAACGAGAGGAGATGCAAAAACTGGCGCGTAAGAACGTGGAACGGGTGGGCCTGGCTTCGCGCGTGGACTTCAAACTGCGCGACATCCAAGAGGGGTTGGACGAAACCAATGCGGATGCCTTCTTCCTGGATGTGCCAAATCCCTATGACTATATCCCCCAAGTGCGCGCGGCGCTCAAACCGGGCGGCTTCTTTTGCGGGCTGGTTCCTACCGTCAATCAAGTGGAGCAATTGCTGTACGCTCTGCGGCGCAATAGTTTTGCCTTCCTGGAAGTGTGCGAGGTGCTGCTGAGATATTACAAGCCGGAGCCGTCGCGCCTGCGCCCCACCGACCGCATGGTGGCTCACACCGGCTTTCTGATCTTCGGGCGGCGCATCGAACCCAGCGAAGACCCGCGCGTAAAAGAATTGCTGGCCGAGCAAACGGAGGATTGACGACAGCGGTTTCCATCTTCCATTCTCCCAGCGGGGGGATCAATCGCCTGCCTCAGCACATGGAAGTTTTGCATAGTGCGGCTTTTAGCCGCAACCAAGGGGAAAACCATCGAGCCATTCATGTCATTCGATGCAAATCAGATGTGCGCAAACGATGCAAATATCGAGCGGCAATCCTATAATCGCAGCAACAAGCGCGCTTCCCTCCAAACCATGACCAGGGCCAGCAAACCGCCGCCCGCCAGGCCAAACAAAGCGGTGACAATTGCTCCGCCGGGCAGGTACAGCGCCAGCGCATAGGTCAGCCCGCCGCCGAACAACGCCGCCAACAAGCCTTTCCACGCTGCCGGCCACAGGTAGAGTCTTTTAGGCAGGCGGCGCGCCAGCCAGAAACACAGTAGAGCGGCCTCCACAGTGAGCGAAAGTTCAGCGGCGGCAATCACAGGCGCGCCAACGGAGCGGAAATACGTCACGGCCAGCGCACCGACCGAAATGTAAAGAATCATCCGCACTACAACGCCAAAAAACGGGAACCAGGGCTGCTTGCGGGCGTAGAAAGCGCGCGCCATCAATTCCTGCACGGCATACCCCGTCAAGGTGAGCAAAAAGACGCGCGTTGTCCAGGTCAACAGGCTGCTACCCGCCGCGTCGAAGCCAAACACGGCGCGCACCAGCGGATGCAAAGCAGCGGCTATCACGGCCGCAGCCGGTAGCGTCAAGGCAATCAACACCCGCAACGCCTTCTCGATGACGGCGCAAAAAGCCCCCCAATCTTGCCGGGCAGCCATTTCGGAAAGCGTCGGCAGCAGCGTGACGGCCAGCGCGGTGCCAATCAACGTCTCTGGCACCTGCATCATCATCCAGCCATACGTCAGCGCCGAGACGGCGCCCACCTGGTCGAGGCGCGAGGCAAAATTATCCCGCGCTATGAACATCAACTGAATGCCCAACATGGTCAACAGGCGCGGCCCTACCATCCGCAAGACAGCCAGCATGGCCGGGTTGTAAATATCGAGCGAGGGCGTCCAGCGGAACTGGTACTTGATGAGACCCGGCACCTGAATAAGCAAGTGCAGGCTGGCGCCCAGGATCACCCCATAGACCAATCCATGCACACCCAGGCCCAAGGCTGGCAGGGCAAAACCGCCAATCACATAAGGTTCAGCGGGAGAAAAGACCAGCACGCCCACAATTTGACCGAGATTGTAGAGGGCCGGCGCCAAAGCCGGCAACAGGAAATGCTGGTTGGACTGCAAACCGGCCATCACCAAGCCGCTCAAGGAAAAAATGAGCGTGGCGATCAAATTCAGGCGCATCAACTCAGCGACCAGCGCTTGTTGTGCGCTTCCAAAACCAGGGGCAATCCCAAATTGCGCCCGCACGATCTGTTCGGCGAACAGCGCCACCAATAGAGCAGCGGAGGCGGTTGCCAAAAAACCCAGATTGGCCAGGCGCGAAAACAAATTCCAGGCCGCTGCGCGCCCATGCAGGGTCAACGTTTCACTCAAGATGGGGATGAAAGCCATGGCCAGCGCCCCGCCAGAGATGAGCGCGAACAGCAAATCGGGCAGGTTGTTGGCGACGTTGAAGGCGTCCAATTCCATAGACAGGCGGAACTGGCGCGCCACAAGCACCGAGCGCACAAAGGCCAGCGCCTTGTCGAGGCCGAAGAAGAAGCCGACCAGCAACGAGGTGCGGCCAAGGAAGGAAAGTTTGGTCATCTTACAACAAGACCACTTCCACCCTCTCGCCAGCGCTCAAGCCGGTAGCATCCGGTGGGATGCGCAGTAGACCATCGGCAGCCGCCAGGGTAAAGATGAGGTTGGATTTGCCAGGCATCGGCAGCCGCCAGGGTAAAGATGAGGTTGGATTTGCCAAAGATGGGATGAGCCAGCCAGGCTAGTCCATCCCCTTGCCCGGCTGTGGGCAGGGGTTCCAAGCGCACCGGCCACCAATCTTCGCGCCCCGCCTGCGAAGGCAAGTTGACGGTCAGGCGCGCCTGCACCGCCGGCCGGGGGCGCGGCAAAACGCCCAACAGTTTCTCGATGACCGGCACGACGAACAAATACCCATTGACCAGCGCGCTGACGGGGTTGCCTGGCAATCCAATGACCGCCTTGCCGCCGCACACGCCCAAAATGGTCGGTTTGCCGGGGCGGGTATTCACGCCATGCACCAATACGCCCGGCGCCCCCAGCGTGTCAATCACCTCGGCGGTCATGTCGCGGGTGCTGGCCGACGAACCTGCGGTGATGACCAGCAAGTCGCATTCCGCCAGCGCGCGCGCCGCCGCGGCCTGCAAAGCGGCAAACGAATCGCCCACAATGCCATACAAGACAGGCTGCCCGCCGACCTGCTCCACCAGCGCCGCCAGCGTGTACGAGTTGATGTCGCGCACCTGACCGGGGCCAGGCTCGACGCTGGGCGGTACAACTTCATCGCCGGAGGAAAGGAGACCTACCCGCACTTTTTTGACTACACGCAAACTGGTGATGCCCAACGCCATCAGCCCGCCCATCTCAGCCGGACGCATCCGACTCCCCGCGGCCTGCACCACCTGACCCTGAGCCACGTCCTCCCCGACGAGGAGGACGTTCTCTCCCTCGGCCACCGCGCGCAGAATTTCGATTTCAGCCGCAAAACCCTCGGCTGGCTGCGTCTGCTGGGTATATTCGAGCATGACCACTGCATCGGCGTTTTCGGGCAGCATCCCGCCGGTGTGGATGAGCATGGCCTGGCCGGGCTGCAAAGCAAACGGCGGCGCAGCGCCCATCGGCACCTCGCCCGCCAAGATCAGATAAGCGGGCAGCGATTCGCTGGCGCCATAAGTATCGCGGGCGCGCACGGCGTAACCGTCCACGCTGGAGCGCGGGAAGGCCGGCAGCGGATGGGGAGCACGGATGTCTTCGGCGCACACGCGGCCCAGGGCCGAGGCAACCTCTATCGTCTCGGAAGCAGGTTCAGGCGTAGAAAGATGCGAGAGCAGGCGGTCTCGGGCCTCGTCGGGCGGGAGAAGAGTCAAAAATTCGGGCATAGGTCAACGCAACCAGAAAGCAAAGGTCAAGAGATAAGCGCACAGGCCAAAGACGGCCAGGGCGTCTACGGTCAGCAATTTCCAATTGGGTTTGGCGCCCACCGCCACGCTGCGCAGGGTGTAGATTTGCAGCAGGGCAAACGGGAAGGTCAGGAAGGCCGGCCAAATCAATCCCCCCGCCATGCCCCCAAGCGGCAAAGCCGCCAGCAAAAGGTAAGCGCCCAACACCAGGCCATGATGCAGCGGCACAGCGCGTTCCCAACCCATGCGTCGAACCAGGGTGCAACGGTCGTATTTCTGGTCGGCGGCATAGGTGGGGAAGTCGAGCGCCACGAAGCAGGCCAGCGCCAATAAAGTGAGCGGGAAGGAGATGAGGGCTGCCAGGCGATGGTAAGAGCCATTTTGCAGCACGAAACCCAGCGCAGGCGCAAACATGGAAATTTGCACTGCCAGCGCCAATTCTCCAAAACCAGCGTTCAACAGACGAAGCGGAGGAACGGCATAGGCCAATACCAGGGCCAGGGAAAGTGTCAAAAACAGCCACGCCGCCGCCGAGAGCGCGTTCGCCCGCGCCAGCATCCAGGCCATCACCGCCGCAAGAGACAGGGCAGCCAGGGCCGTCAGCCAGAGGGCGTTCTTCAGAGCCAGCCTTCGAGAGCGGGTTTCGCCTTCTTCCAGCGCATCTGCCAGCGGGCGGAAGGCTTCGGCCAACAGCCCCATGCCAACTTGCAAGAGCGCCGTAACAGCCAATCCCAGCCAAAAAGCCAGCGGACTGTGGGGGATGCCCAGGTAACGCGCAATACCGGCGCCCAACACATACGTCAGGGCCGCAAAAGTCAAATTCAGCGGGCGCGAGAGACGCAGCAAGGTCAAAAAACGTGGTGTCATCATGTCATGCAGGCACAATCATGCTCACGAAAGGAATAGCGCGCAAGAGGCGAACAAGCAGATAGGAGAGCGCACACACCACCAGGGCTGTCAGGGGAATGAACCACAGCGGGGTGCTCATCCAACTGTATAAGCGAAAGCCCAGCACGCCATGGCGCAGCAAGTCTATCACAAGAATATGCACCAGGTAAACGCCAAAACTCGCCGCCGCAAGAGAACGCAGCCAAACAGCCGCCCGTCCCTGCAATCGCTCGCCCAGGTCTTTGAACAGCAAAAAGCCACAAACAGCGGCCAGAATAGTGGGCAGGCTGAAATAACTGTAAAAGAAGGCGTCAATTGTCTCGGATGAGGCTGAGAGCCAGGCGGTACCCCAAAAGGTCACCAGCACAGCCGCCAACACACCCAAAGCGGCCAACCGACGCCCGCGCGGGGTGAGGCGCACCTCCGCCAGCCAATAACCGAGCAGAAAATAGCCTATGTAGCCGCTTACCATCGGAATCTCCAGCGCGGTGGGGAAACCGGTCAGGCGCTTGAACAGTTCGGGCAGCGAGGTGCCAAGAAGCCAAAGCAAAAGGAAGTATCCCAGGTCGCGGCGGGAGGCAGCCGACACCAGCAAGCGCAGGAGAGGCGTGACCAAATAGATGCCAGCCAACACATAGAGAAACCACAAATGGATTTCGACATCTCCCAGATAAATCGCCTTGAGGATAGACAAGACGACATGTAGCGGCGTCATACTGCCATTGCGGTAGGCGTCTACCGACCAGAGCAAGTAGAACACCGACCAAAACAGGGCCGGGAGACCTACCTTGACAAAGCGCCGCCACAAGAAAGCGCCCATGGGTTCGCGCTTGCCAAGCAACAAAACGCCGCTCACCATGAAAAACAGCGGCACGCCCATGCGCGACAGCGAATCGTAAAAATTGGCCGCCGCCCAGGCCGAAGGCGGCAAATCGCCTTTATAGAAAATGGGGTAAGACAGATGCACCAACACCACCTGAAAGACGGCCACGACGCGAATCAAATCTACCCAGGCAAAGCGGGCGGGCGCAGACGAGGTTTGGACTTCGGATAGACTCATAAAACAGGCGTCTCGGCCAGCCGTTTACGCAGGTCGCGCAGATGAATCTGATTATGAAGGTATACCATCTTGATCATCTCGGCCAAGGTCGTTTGCCCCAAGAAAGGGTGACGGCCCTCTTTGGACAGGTCAGCCTCGCTCAACCCCGCCACCCAGGCGGTCATCTGCGCGCGCACGGCGTGGAACTGCGCCAACAACTCGGCCGGCGGCACATCTTGGGTCTTTTCCTGCTGGCTGGCGTTGTAACGGTCAACAGAAAAATCCTGCGGCGCCCCCGGCCCGCCTAAGCGGATGCTTTCGAATAACTTGAGGAAGCCGCGCTCGGCAGTGACGAAATGCGCCAATACGCTGCGCACGGTCCATCGCGCACCTTCATCATAGACTTCGATTTGCCACTGTTCGGGATGCAAGGCAGCAAAAAAAGCAGCGCATTTCTCGCCTTCGGATTTCAGGCGCTCAGACAGAAAAGCAGGCGTTTCGGGCATAGCGCATCTCCTCTAAAGCAATGAATAGCCGCCATCTACCACGATGGTCTGGCCGGTCACGTATTCGTTTTGGAGTAGAAATTCGAGCGCAGCGGCAATTTCCTCGCTCGTGGCCGGACGCTTGAGCGGCAGGCGCTCGACCAGGCGGTTCCATTCCTCGGCAGGGAGGTCTTCGGGCGGCAATACCAGGCCCGGCGCAATGGCATTGACGCGAATGGAGGGCGCCAGCGCGCGCGCCAGCACGCGCGTAAGCGACTCTAGGGCTGCCTTGCTGACGGTATAGGAGGGGAAACCCGACCAGGCTTTTCCCGCTCCGATGTCGCTCACATTGACGATCAACCCGCCAGGGCGCATTCTCAGGGCCGCCTGCTGAGCGCACAAGAAGGGCGCCCTTGAATTCAGGTCGAGGGCGGCGTCCCACTCGTCCAGCGGGAGCGTTTTCACATCTCCGCGCGGCATGACCGCCGCCGAATTGACCAACACCGCCAGGTGAGAGA
>JGI24187J35170_1001199_pt1 | contig 11629 bp, 8 predicted proteins | sample YNPBryBLVA2012_FD_35170 | JGI IMG/M metagenome (IMG submission 35170)
CTCCACCCGCTGGGAGGGGGTGGGAGGGCCAGGCCCGCACGCACGGGTGTGGGGCAACCGGGTTGCCCCACGCCCCCGCCCGCGGGAGGGGGTGGGAGGGCAAAGCCCTCCCAAGAACAATTTATTTTCATTCCGTCGGTGTGCGGCGCAGCCGTATGGACGGCTGGGGCGAGGGTGGGGGCAGGAGGGGACATCTGGGAAAGCTACGCCCTTCCAGCCCCTCCGACAGGGGTATGGCAAAACCTCTATTTCAAAGGCAAAACGCAATGCGCATCAAACTCAACCCGCGCGCGCGACACGCGCTGACCACGCTGACCCACTACGGCATGATCACCCTGGGCGCGCTGCTGGTCGCGCTGGCGGTGCGGGTCTTTCTGGTGCCGAATGATGTGATTGTGGGCGGCGTGACGGGCGTGGCGCAACTGCTGAGCACCTACCTCGGCACGCCCGTTGGCGGGGNGGTGCTGGCCCTCAACGTACCGCTGATGATCCTGGGCTGGCGACGCCTGGGCGGCTTTGTGTTCGGCATCCGCACGGTCTATGCCCTGGTGGTGATGTCGGTGGCGATTGACGTCCTGGCGCCCTACGCCCGGCCCGTCACGAGCGACCCCCTGCTCTACAGCCTGTACGGCGGGCTGATCGACGGATTGGGGCTGGGACTGATCCTGCGGGCGCGCGGCACCGCCGGGGGCACCGACATCATCGCGCGGCTGGTCGAAGCGGGCACGGGGGTNCAACCCGGCCGCGTGCTACTGATGTGCGATGTGCTGGTCTTCAGCGCGGGCCTGTTCGCCTACGGCCCGGAAAAGGTGCTCTACGCGCTGCTGGTGGCCTTTGTCAGCAGCCGCACGGTTGACTTCGCGCTCTCGGCGGGGCGCGGCGCGCGACAGGCGCTGATCATCACCGACCGGCCCGAGGGCATTATGCGCGCCCTGCTCTACGATCTGGGGCGGGGCGTCACCCGCCTGGAAGGCATCGGCGGGTACACCGGCGCGACCCACGCCATTCTGCTCTGCATCATCAACCGCTCCGAGGTCAGCGCGTTGCGGGCGGCCGTGGCCGCGACCGATCCGCACGCCTTTGTGGTAATCAGCGAGGCAAGCGAAGTGATCGGCGAGGGCTTCCGCCCGCTGCGACCGGAGCAGCGCCCGCCGGCCCGCGCTCCATCCGGTGAGCCAACCGGGCGCCGGGCATGATCTGGTAGTTCTGGGGAGGGCTGCGCGCTCCCAGACCCTCCCGCCCGGCAGGTTCAAGTACAGACAGAACATCCGGGCCAACGCACCTTCTGCCGCATCAGGACGCCCCAGCGCAGGCCTCTGGTCTCCCCGCTCCCGCGCGCGGGAGCGGGGCCGGGGGNGAGGACCTCCAGGGCGTCCCTTCCGCCCTATCTCGCGGCTTCGACCCTACGTTCTGTCCGCTGCTCAACGCCCGGCAGGGGAACGGCCCGCATCACGTCAACGCTAGACGCTCATACGTTCTGAAGCGCGTAACGCAGACCGCCCGCGTGTGGTATAATAATAAGGTTGTGAGGGGGCCAGCTTGAGCATTCCAATGCCGCGGAGCGCCGATCGCGGCGGCCCCGTGGAAGAAAGCGCCAGCGATGAACGACGAGAACAGCAACGCTCCCCAGACCCAGAGCTACGACGCGAGCCAGATTACCGTCCTTGAGGGCCTCGATGCGGTGCGGAAGCGGCCAGGCATGTACATCGGCCCGACCGACATCAACGGCCTGCATCATATGATCAAAGAGGTCGTGGACAACTCGGTCGACGAGGCCCTTGCCGGCCACGCCAGCCAGATCGAGATCACGATCTTCGAAGACGGCTCGGTGCGCGTCAGCGACAACGGGCGCGGCATTCCGGTGGACATACACCCGAAGTACCGGGTATCGGCGCTGCAACTGGCCGCCACCGAACTGCACGCCGGGGGCAAATTCGGCGATGGGGGCTACAAGGTCTCCTCAGGGTTGCACGGCGTGGGCCTCTCGGTGGTCAACGCCCTCTCGGAGTGGATGCGCGCCGAGGTGCGCCGGCACGGGCAACTCTGGGTGCAGGAGTACCGCGCGGGCAAGCCCCTCGCCGAGGTGCGCGCCGTCGGCCCGGCCGAGGGCACCGGCACGACCATCCACTTCAAGCCCGATGTGACGATCTTCAAAGATGGGATTGACTATAACTTCAAGGCCCTGGCGCAGCGTTTCCGCGAGATGGCCTACCTTACCAAGGGCCTGCGTTTCAAGTTCGAGGATCGGCGCGATGGTCAGGAGGTCAACTTCTACTTCGAAGGCGGCATCGTTTCCTACGTGCGCCACCTCAACAAAGACAAGACGACCCTGCACAAGCAGCCCTTCTACGCCGAGCGCATGGTGAACGAGGTGGCGGTCGAGGTGGCGATGCAGTACACCGACACCTACGACACCGACTCGATCTACGCCTTCGCCAACAATATCAACAACACCGACGGCGGCGCGCNCCTCTCGGGCTTCCGCACCGCCCTGACGCGCATCATCAACAATTACGCCCGCGCCAAGAACATCCTCAAGGAGAACGAGGCCAACCTCACCGGCGATGATGTGCGCGAGGGCCTGACAGCGGTGATCAGCGTGAAGCTGAAGGACCCCCTGTTCAGCTCGCAGACCAAGGAGAAGCTGGTCAGCCCGGAAGCTGCCGGGGCCGTGGCCACGGTGCTGAGCGACGCCTTCGCCGCGTGGCTCGATGAGAACCCCGGCGAGGCGCGGCGCATCATCGAGAAGACCCTGGCCGCCGCCCGCACGCGCCTGGCGGTGCAAAAGGTCAGGGAGACGGCGCGCAAGAGCGCCATGGAGGGCTTCTCACTCCCCGGCAAGCTCGCCGATTGTTCGGATACCAACCCGGCGCGCTGCGAATTGTACATCGTCGAGGGCGACTCGGCCGGCGGCACCGCCAAGCAGGGTCGCGACCGGCGCTTTCAGGCCGTGCTGCCCCTGCGTGGCAAGATTCTCAATGTCGAGAAGAGCCGCCTCGACCGCATGCTCTCCAACGCCGAGGTCAAGGCGTTGATCACCGCTATCGGCACGGCCATCGGCGAGCAGTTCAGCCCCGATAAGCTGCGCTACCACCGCATTCTGCTCATGACCGACGCCGATGTTGATGGCAGCCATATCCGCACGCTGCTCTTAACCTTCTTCTTCCGCCATATGCGCCCGTTGATCACCAATGGCCACCTGTACATCGCCCAGCCGCCGCTCTATCGCATCAAGCACGGCAAAGAGCATCGCTACGTCTACTCCGACGCCGAACGGGACAGCTATATCGCCAGTCTGCCGGCGGGGACGAAGGTCGAGATCCAGCGCTACAAGGGGCTGGGCGAGATGAACGCCGAACAACTCTGGGAGACGACCATGAACCCGGCCAACCGGGTCATCCTCCAGGTCACCCTGGAAGATGCCCAGCGCGCCGATGAGACCTTCACCATGCTCATGGGCGACCTGGTGCCGCCCCGGCGCCGCTTCATCCAGACCCATGCGGCCGAAGTGAGCGAACTGGATATTTAGCGCCGATGCGCCAGCCGCTTGCCCCCGCAACCCCTGCGCATATCGAGGCAGGGATCATCGCCATCCTGCGCGCGCTGTCGTCAGCGCGGAAGCTCGAACTGGTCCGTGACACCAATCGCATGGCATGGCCGACCAGTTCGCGCTCGCGGGTCTCCGCCGGCGTTGCGCGGGGGCCGGCATCTATGCACTGGGGTATGCCATACGGCCCTCGATCAGGCCTATCTGCGTCGCTGGGCCGCCGAACTCGACCTGAGCGCGTTGTTGGATCAAGCGCTGGAGGGTCGATCGCCGCCACAAGGATAAAGCANAAGGGTTGGGCAGCGCCGGCTTGAGAAGAGAATCGAAGCGCATTTTTCCGCGCATCATTGCCACGTCTGACCACAGGACTTTCAGGCGTGCGGTCCAGCACTGTCGCGTTCGTCATTATGAGGCGCCTATGCAACTTCCTGACACCCAGACGAATCCGCTGCAGCATCGGTTTTCTGATGGCGAGCGTCGCGGCGTGTATCGCGCAATGTATGAGCGACGGGACGTGCGTTCTCAGTTCCTTCCTGATCCAATCGCGCCCGAGGTGCTGGCGCGCCTGCTCGATGCCGCGCACCATGCGCCATCGGTGGGGTTTATGCAACCCTGGGACTTTATCGTGATCGAAGAACGTGAGATCCGACAGGCGATCAAAGCTGTCTTTGAGGATGAGAACCGGAAGGCGGCAGAGAACTATACTGGCGAGCGGGCCAGACTCTACCGCAAGCTCAAACTGGAAGGTATCCTGGAAAGTCCGCTTAATCTGTGCGTCACCTGCGACCGGAGCCGTGGCGGTCCGCATGTTCTGGGGCGCAACACGATCCTTGAGACCGACCTATTCAGCGTCTGCCTGGCGATCCAGAACCTCTGGCTGGCGGCGCGGGCTGAAGGGATCGGGGTGGGCTGGGTGAGTATTCTCGATCAGAATCGCCTGGCGGAGGCGCTCGAACTGCCGCCTGAGGTGTACCCGGTGGCGTATCTGTGCCTGGCTATGTGCGCGAGTTTCTGGCCCAACCTGAGCTTGAGAGCGCTGGATGGCGCGCCCGTCTTCCTCTGCATGAGCTCGTCCACGCTAACCGCTGGGGGCAGCCGTTGGATGATGGCCCGCTGAAGACCTTCCTGCAGAGTACCCGTTCGCATTTGGGGTAACACACCCGTCCGGGAGCGCGGGTGTCCCGCCCGCGTCGCGTCTCCGTGGGCAAGCTGCCCGCGATCCCGGGAGCAATGTTGTGAACACTTACCCTGCAGACGCCTGAGGTGACCATCGTTCGCCGCGTTCAGCCCCCCTCCCAGCCTCCCCCCGCTGGAGGGAGGAGCCGGGTTCCCGCCCCCAGCGGAGGAGGGTCAGGGAGGGGGCCGGCGCCGTGCCCGCGGCGCCGTGGCGCGGGCGGGACGCCCNCGCTCCCAGGTCATGGTCATCGCGGCGGTGTGCGCCATGCGCATGACCGTCTCACGTGAACATCAGCCCTCGGCGAGGGGTGTGGGGAANCCGGGTTTCCCCACACCTCCGCCCGCGGGAGGGTCTGGGAGGACCAGGCCCTTCCAGGACAACCTTTGGTATCCCGTTGCGGATGCGGGCCGGAGACCCGCGCACCCAGGCTCTGGCCCGCAGGAGGGTTTGGGAGGGCTGCGCCCTCCCAAGAAAAACTGTTCTCATCTCACTGGTGTGCGGCGTGGCCGCGGAGACGGCTGTTGGGAGAGCAAGCAATGGCCCGGATTGGTATCTATGGCGCGACGGGGTACACCGGCTTCGAGTTGATCAGCCTCCTGACACGACNCCCCGAGACACAGATCGCCTTCGCGACGGCCCGCTCGGCGGCGGGGCAGCGGCTGAACGATGTGTTTCCCACCTTCATCGACCTGCCGCTGGTCGGCGTCGAAGAAGCTCAACTGAACGGCGTGGACCTGGTCTTCACCTGCCTGCCCCACGGCGCGCCGGAGTTGATCCCCCTGGTGCGGCAGGCGCTCGAACGAGGCGTGAAGGTGATTGACCTCTCCGACACCTTCCGCTTGCGTGACCCGGAGGATTACCTGCGGCGACGCGGGCGCGCGCACCCCGCCCCCGACCTGCTCGCCGAGGCGGTCTATGGGCTGCCGGAGTTGCACCGCGAGCGCATCCGCGCCGCGCGTCTGGTCGCGAACACCGGCTGCTACCCTCTGACGGCCATTCTGCCCCTGTGGCCCCTGGCGCGCGCCGGGCTGATCACCGATCGGACGGTGATTGTGGACAGCAAGTCGGGCGTGTCGGGGGCCGGGCGCTCCCTCTCGCTCCGCACTCACTTCGGCGAGACCCACGAGACCTTCAGCGCCTACAGTGTCGGGCGCGCGCACCGCCACCTCGGCGAGATGGAGCAGGAGACCGGGCTGCACATCATTTTCGTGCCGCACCTGCTGCCGGTCTATCGCGGCATCCTCTCCACCATCTACGTCNCCCTGCGCCCGGACACCAGCCTGGCGGAGGCGCGGGCGGCCTACGCGATCTTCGCCGATGAACCGTTCATCAAGCTGCTGCCCGAGGGCCGCCTGCCCGAGTTGCGCCATGTGCAGCAGACGATGTACCTGGCCATTGGCCTGCAACCGGTAGAGCCGGAGACGGGCCGCTACATCATCGTCGCCACGGTGGACAATTTGCTGAAAGGGGCCTCGGGGCAGGCGGTGCAGAATATGAACCTGATGCTGGGCCTCCCGGAGACAATGGGGCTGCGTTGAAGCCGGTGGAACTGCGGGTTGTTCCTGGGAGGGCTTTGCCCTCCCAACCCCTCCCACCGGGTGGGAGGACGGGGAAACCGGGTTTCCCCACGCCCCTGGGGTCTATGTTCACGTTAGAGCCTTCTCGGTTTCCCGATCAAAAATGTGCATCTTCTCCATATCGAGAACGATCTCCAGGGGTTCGCCGGTGCGGGCCGTGGTGCGCGGGTCGAGCCTGCCGATAAACTCGCGGCCGCTGTTCTCCACATAGGCGTAGACCTCGGAACCCATGGCCTCGGTCAGGTTCACCTGCACGGTGAGCTTCGCGCTCTCGTCCACGCCGCGGGCCACGTAATGGGCGTCGTGCACGTCCTCCGGACGAATGCCGAAGTAGACATCCTTGCCCACGTGGCTGCCGACCCGCGCCAGCATAGCCTGCGGCACCGGCACGATGAAGTCGTTGCCGACCACGACGCTTACCCCGCCGTTCAGGCGCTCGAGGCGAGCCTCGAAGAAGTTCATCGAGGGGCTGCCGATGAACCCGGCGACGAACATGTTCGCGGGGTGGTCGTAGAGGTGCTGGGGCGTGTCCAACTGCTGGAGAATGCCATCGCGCATCACCGCGATCCGCGAACCCATGGTCATCGCCTCGGTCTGATCGTGGGTCACATAGATGAAGGTGGTCTTGAGGCGCTGGTGCAGCCTGGAGATCTCGGCGCGGGTCTGCACGCGCAGCTTGGCATCGAGGTTGGAGAGCGGCTCATCCATGAGAAAGACGGCGGGGTCGCGCACGATGGCCCGCCCGAGGGCGACGCGTTGCCGCTGGCCGCCGGAGAGGGCCTTGGGCTTGCGGTCCATCAGATGGCCGATGGAGAGCATCTCGGCGGCTTCTTTGACCCGCCGTTCGATCTCTTGCTTCGGCACCTTGCGCAGCTTCAGGCCGAAGGCCATATTCTCGTACACGCTCATATGCGGGTAGAGGGCGTAGCTCTGGAAGACCATGGCGATGTCGCGGTCCTTGGGCGGCACATCGTTGACCNCCCGGTCGCCGATCCAGATCTGGCCTTCGGTAATCTCCTCCAGGCCGGCCAGGCAGCGCAGGGCGGTGGACTTGCCACAACCCGAGGGGCCGACCAGCACGAGAAACTCGCCGTCAATAACGTCGAGATTGAGGTCCTTGAGCACGGTGACTTCGCCAAACCGCTTCCAGACATGATCGAACTTGATGCCGGCCATGGGATCGATATCCTCCTTTGAAATCGATTTTCAGGAATGGTTCAAACTCACTTAACAATTCTGTCTTCAGCCGTCCATGCAGCTACGCCGCACACCGACGGGATGAAACTACTTCTTGGGAGGGCTTTGCCCTGTACGTGTTCACATGTCTCCTGGGAGCGCGGGCATCTTGCCCGCGGAGACGCGACTAAGGGCGGGACGCCCTCGCTCCCAGGCGCGGGCGTTACCCCAAGAGTGAACAGGTACTTTGCCCTCCCAAACCCTCCCACCGGGTGGGGGGAGGAGCGGTGGTGCACCGGATGATCAACGGCAGCCTGAGCGGCGCGTCGGGCGCGGGGCCGGCGCGCCGCTCCACCAGGAGCGCCAGGCGCCGGGCCAGCGCCTGGCCCAGGGCGCGCCGCGGGGCCCGCAGGGTGGTGAGCGGCGGGNCGGTATGCGCCGCCAGGGGCAGGTCGCCCATGCCGATCAGCGACAGATCGCGGCCCACGGCAAATCCGGCATCGCGCAGGGCGTGCATAGCGCCGAAGGCCAGCGCGTCGCCGGCGGCAAGCACGGCGGNCGGCGGTTCGGGCAGCGCCAGCAATTCCTGCATAGCGGTAATGCCATCGTCCTCGGACGTGCCCGCCTCGACCACCAGGGCCGGGTCGGGGGCCAGGCCGGCGGAGGCGAGGGCCTGGAGATAGCCCTCGGTAAACGGCTCGCTGGCCGCCAGGTCCGAGGGCAGGGCAATCAGGCCGATGCGCCGGTGGCCCAGGGCCAGCAGGTGACGCGTGGCCTCGCGCGCCCCGCCCTCGAGATCGTACCCGAGCGCCGGGCNCCCCGGTGCGCCCGGGGGGCCGGCGCAGACGCAGGGCGCCCCCGCAGCAACCAGACGCGCCACCCGCGCATCGTCAACCCGCGGGTCGAGGAGCACGATCCCGTCCACGCGATTGGTCGCGACCAGTTCCAGGCCCAGTTCGGCCTCGAGCGTCTCTGGTCCGGCGGAGGCCAGCAAGAGGCAGTAGCCCGGCGCCGCGGCGCCCTCGACCAGACCGGCCACCAGTTCGGCCAGGGCCGGATCGGCCAGGCCAGGGGAACCGACGGGCAGGACCAGGCCCAGGGTGCGGGCGCGGCTGCGCAGGCTGCGCGCCGCGTGATGGGGATGGTAGTTCAGGGCCTCCACCGCCTCCAGCACCCGCCGTCGCGTGGCCTCCGTCACGGCGCCGGTGCCATTCAAGACGTATGACACCGTAGCGGTGGAGACCTGCGCGCGCTTTGCGACATCCTTGATGGTGGCCATGCGCTTAATCGTTTAACCTGGGAGATGGTTGGGCGGAGTATACCAGCGGCGGAAGAGGATGTCAAGGCGGAACGGACCCCGGGGTGTTACGAAACATTCTGGTAAGTGTTCACACCTGGGGTAACCCACGCGCCTGGGAGCGCGGGCGTCCCGCCCGCGTCGCGTCTCCGCGGGCAAGCTGCCCGCGCTCCCGGGAGAACTGTGAACACTTACACATTCTGCACCATCGGCGGTAGGGGAACCGGCGAACGAGATCCGGCAACGGTGGTACTCCCTCCTCCCAACCTCCCCCCGCCGGGGAGGCAGGCGGTTCCCTCCCGGGCGGGGTGCAGGGAAACCGGGTTTCCCCACACCCCGCCCGCGGGGGGGTTGGGCGGCAAGTTGCCGGCGCGCGTCGCGCGTCTCCCCCACACCCCGCCCGCGGGGGGGTTGGGAGGGCTGCGCCCTCAAGCAGGGGGAGGGGGCTGCCTGGCTGCCCCCTCCTCCGGGTCGAGCGCCACCACGCGCCCGGCAGCGGCGCGGCTCAGGCGGTCGCGGATGGCGCGGGCGAGGCCGCCTTCGCCGAGGTCGCGGGCCAGGATGCAGTCGGGATGCCGGCTGTCGAGGGCGCGCAGGGCGGCGTAGAGGCGCCGTGCCACTTCGTCGAGGGCAGCGGCCGGACCGAGCGGCTCGATGTCGGCGGCGAGATCGGCGAGCAGCGCCGCGTCTTCGTCGGGCACCAGCAGGCCCGCCCGCCGCCCCGCGGCCCGCTCGGCGGCGGCGCGCGCGCGCAGCCAGGCCCGCGCGGCCTCCTCCGGGCCGATCACCAGCCAGAGGGGGCTGTGCGGGGCATAGTGGCGCTCGAGCAAGCCCGGCGAGCGCAACGGCCCGGCCCCCGCGCCCCGGCTCTCCACCGCCACCGTCCCCAGATGAGCCTGGAGTTCCTCCAGACTGACCCCGCCGGGGCGCAGCAGGGTCGGCGCCGGGCGCGTCAGGTCGAGCACCGTGGACTCGACCCCGATCGGCGTCGGGCCGCCATCAATCACCGCCGCGATGCGCCCGCCCAGATCGGCCAGCACGTGCGCGGCGGTGGTAGGGCTGGTGTGGCCGAAGCGGTTGGCGCTCGGCGCGGCGATCGGCGTGCCCGCGGCGGCAATCAGCGCCCGCGCCACCGGATGCGCCGGGACCCGCACCGCCACCGTTGGCCCCCCGGCGGTCACGGCGAGGGGCACCGCCGGGCCGCGCGCCAGCACCAGGGTCAGCGGGCCGGGCCAGAACGCCGCGGCCAGCTCCCGCGCCGCCGGCGGCACGGCGGAGGCCACGCGGGGCAGATCGGCGGCATCGGCCAGGTGCACGATCAGCGGGTCGTCGGCGGGGCGACCTTTGGCAGCGAAGATCGCCGCTACCGCCGCGGGGTTGAGCGCGTCGCCACCCAGCCCGTAGACCGTCTCGGTAGGAAAGGCGACCAGGCGCCCGGCCCGCAGCAGGGCCGCGGCGGCGGCGATGCCGGCCGCGTCGGGATTGAGAATGCGAGTTTCTATACTCATAGGATAACCATCCATGCCAGCCCTGACCCGCCCCGCGCGGCGTTACCTGTGCCACGCCGCGCTGCTTACCATTGGCCTGGCCATCAGCGGCCTGTTCTACAACCTGTTGCTGGTGGAACTTGGCTACGACCGGCGCGGGATCAGGCTGCCCCTGGCCGACGAGACGCCGCTGCTCGGAGTGCTCAACAGCCTGCCGGTGCTGGCGGCCGCGGTGAGCAGCCTGCCGATCTGGTGGGCAGTGCAGCGGATCGGTCTGCGCCCGGCACTGATCGCCGGCGCGCTGCTCCACGTCGCGGCGCTGCTGGGCGTGGCGCTCTGGCCAACCCCGGCGCCCTTGTTGCTCTGCGCCGCGCTGAGCGGCCCGGCAGCGGTGCTCTTCCAGGTCAGCGCGGCGCCCTTCATGATGCGCCACAGCCGCCCGGAAGAACGCGATACGCTCTTTGCCCTCAACGGGGCGCTGATCATCGGCGCGGCGGGCCTGGGCAGCCTGATCGGCGGTCCGCTCCCCGGGGTCGCCGCCAACCTCCTGGGGTTGCCGCCCGGCGCCCCGGCCTACCGCGCCACCTTCGCCGGCGCCGCGACCCTGGTCGCCGTGGCGGCCCTGCCACTGCTGCTCCCCGCCGAACCGGACGGCGCGCCACGACTCGCCCAACCGGCGCCGATCAGCGTCGGCGGGCTGATCCGCGCCGCCTTCGGCGCCTGGCCCTTCNCCCTCTCGCCGCTGCTGATTTCCCTCGGCGCGGCGCTGCTCATCCCCTTTCTCAACCTCTACTTCCGCCAGCGCTACGACGCCTCCGATGCCGCGCTGGGCATCATCTTCGCGGCCATCGGCGTCGCCANCGGGGCCGCCACCCTCCTTGGGCCGTGGCTGTCGCGACGCTTCGGCAAGATCGGCAGCGTCGTGCTGACCCAGGCCCTCGCCATTCCCTGCCTGTTGCTGCTCGGGCTGGCCCCCACGCTCTGGCTCGCCGCCACGGTCGCCCTGGTCCGCGCGGCGCTGATGAACCTGGCCATCCCGCTCTATGACGCCTATGCCATGGAACGCNCCCCCGAGGCCGCCCGCCCGATGGTGATCGGGCTGATCAAGGGCGCCTTCTCCGCCGGCTACGTGATCGGCCCGACCGTCAGCGCCATCGTGCAGCAACGGGCTGGCTTCGGTCCTCTCTTTGTCGCCACCGCCTGCCTTTACGCCGGCGCCGTGGTCGCCAATACGCTCGTGTTTCTGCGCCCCCGGCGCCGGTGAGATGCGCGCGCCCCCCGCCGGGGAGTGCCGGGAGAGCAACCCTCCCGGGAACGCTCATTCCGCGACCAGCGGCGGTTGGAGGGGTGGGGCAACCCGCTTGCCCC
>JGI24187J35170_1001206_pt1 | contig 11568 bp, 9 predicted proteins | sample YNPBryBLVA2012_FD_35170 | JGI IMG/M metagenome (IMG submission 35170)
TGGGCCGCAGACCTCTTCACCAAAGCGCGAGCCGAGGCGCAGGAAAAAGACCTGTTCGGCAGCCGTGCTTTCGGATTGCGGCGACAAAGTCGCCGCTTTCAAAGCGCCGACTCCGTCGGCACAGTCCAAAAGGCTGGGCTTCAGACCTCTTCACCAAAGCGCGGGCTGAAGCGCAGGAAGACCAGGTAGCCCACCACCAGCACCCCCAGCGCGGTGACGGCGGTGCGCAACAAGAAGGCCAGATCGGTGGGGGTGCCCCAGTAGAGGAGTTCGCGGTACGAAGAGACGATGGAAGCCATCGGGTTGAGCCGCAACAGCCAGGCCCGCACCGGCACCGTCACGCCCCAAAAGGTGTGCTGCTCAGGAACGGTGTCCAGCGGGTAGAAGATCGGGGTGAGGAAGAACCAGGCCAGCAGGAGCACGTCCATGATGATGCGCGTGTCCCGGTAGAAGACGTTGAGCGTGGCGGTGATGAAGCCCACGCCGAGGGTGAAGGCGAACTGGATGACCATGATGAGGGGAAGGAGCAGCACCCAGCCGGTGATGGGATTGCCCATCACCAATGCCAGGAGGAAGAAGACCGGCAGGGCGATGAGGAAATTGATCAGGTTGCCCAGGACGATAGAGAGGGGCAGCACCTCGCGCGGGAAATAGACCTTCTTGACCAGCGGCGCGGCCTCAACGATGCTGTTCGTGGCCTGGGCGACCGACGTGGAGAAGAAGTTCCACGGCAGAAGGGCGCAGAAGAGGAAGACGGGGTAATTGGGCAGGTTGGAACGCCCGGCCAGGATGTTGAAGACGACGGTGTAGACCACCATCATCAACAGTGGATTGACCCACGACCAGGCGACACCCAGGATGGAGTTCTTGTAGCGCGCCTTCAGGTCGCGGATGACCAGGTTGCGCACCAGTTCCCGATACTCCCACAGTTCGCGCAGTCGTTTCATAGCTGAATCCTGAGTCCAGAGCGTGATGCCGCCTTCTGCCGCACCATCTCTTCGTAGATGCTCACCAGTTGCCGACCGGCGCGGTCCCAGGAGAAGTGCAGTTCGGCGCGGCGACGTAACCCTTCGCCGAAGAGTTGCCGCGTCTCCGGCTGCTGCGCGAGCATCTCGATACCGGTGGCGAGCGCTGCCGGGTCGCCGACGGGCCGGGCATACACGCCCAGCGAGCCCAGGTACTCCCGGCTGACCGGCGTGTCGAAGGCGACGACGGGCAGACCGGTAGCCATGTAGTTCAGGATCTTGCCGCTCCCCTCGGTGGCCGAAAGTTTGGGCGCCACGGCGATGTCGCCCAGCGCCAGGAAGGCCGGTGTCTCCTCGTAAGGCACCTTGCCGGAGAATACCACCCGATCCGCCACGCCCAACTGCGCCGCCTGCTGGCGGTACAATTCCACGCCAGGGAAACCCCCGATCAGGAAATGGACTGCCAGGCCGCGCTCCTTGAGGATGCGCGCTGCCNGGAGCAGGTGAGGGATACCCTGGTAGTCGGCCAGCAGGCCCACATAGACGACGATGAGGCCGTCGGGCGGGAGGCCAAGGGCGACGCGGCGTTCGGCGATCTGCCCGGCAGTCAGGAGCCCCGGCCGGAAGAAGTCCAGGTTGACGCAGTCGGGCAGCGGGCGGATGCGGTCGGTGTGACCAAGGCTGCTCTGCTGCAACTGCAGCGCCCCCTGTTGGGTGCTGGTGATGATCATGTCGGCCATCTCGTCAATGCGCTCCTCCAGCAGGCGCACCCAGCGATACCACGGTCCGGAAGGGTTCAGAAAGCGATGATCCACCATCTCCCCGCTCAGGCTGCCCTGGCGGTCGAACAACACCGGCAGGCGGCGCAGTTGACCGATGACCGCGCCCATCAGCGCGCCCTCATAGAGGTGGCCGTGGATCAAGTCGAAGCGACGACGCAGGATGACCCCCAACACACGCCAGCCCAGGAGGAGGTCGAAAGCCAGTTTGTGCAGGCTGGAACCCACCTCGTAGTCGGCCCGCCAGGGCGTGGGGCGACAACGGATGATCTCCAGGTCAGGCAGGTCGCGCCCCAGGTAGTAGGTGACGATGGTGACCTGGTGGCCCAGCCGCTGCAGGACCCGCGTCTCCTCCAGGATACGGACGTGGCAGCCGTAGTCGAGGAAGAAGGAGGTGGGGGCGATCATCAGGATGCGCAGGGGTCTGCTCAAGCGGGCGCCTCATTCGCGGGGTGACTGTCCCTCCCGGCGGCGGGGACGGAATCGGTCGGCCAGCCCGCCCACGAGCAGACGGGCAATGTGCTCACCCAGGCCCGGAACCTCGCTCATATCAGGCCGTTCGCCCCACTCCCCCTTTCGTCGCTCCTGTTGCCAGCGCTCGCGGGCTGTGGCGGCCTGAGTGTAGGCTTCCTCCAGGCCACTGGCGTCGTTGTCCATCAGTTGTTGGCGGATGAGGTAGAGTGCGTCCATGAACATATCCAGCCGGCGGACCAGGTTCTCGCGGTTGAGGACGGCGGTTGCCAGGAGGCTGGCGTCACCGGTGGCCGGGCCGGTCATGGTGAGGAAATCGGGTCCCGCTACCTTACGCATATCCAGCCAGCCAGGGGAGTCCACCGTGGCGCGCAGGAGGGCCACGGCGATCAACGCTGGCAGGTCAACGACCCCCGCCTGCAGCCCGTCGTGCTCCAGGGGGTCCACGAAGATCGTCCGTGCGCCCAACGTCCTGGCCAGCCCCATCAGTACGTTCAACGCCTGCGGGTCGGTGTCGGCGGCCGGCGTGACGCAGTAAAGGCCATCGGTGAACAGGTCGGCGCGCGCGCCTTCCGGGCCTGCCGGGAGTGGCTGGTCGCCGGCAGCGGGGCCGGGCAATGGCACTCCGGGGACGAAGCGGGCTGATGGAGGCAGGTACTGGCGCGCCCAGTCAATCACCGGCACCTTGAGTGGGGCAGTGTCGGTGACGATGCAGCCCTCTTCCAGGTGCGGGCCGATCATCTCCAGCGTCTCACGCACCTCATGCTGGCCCACGGCCAGGATGATCAGGCCAGCCCCCTGGCATGCCTCCGGCAATCCCCACGTGCTTCTGGCGATAGCGCCCAGGCGCGTGGCCTCGCGGACGCGCGCGGGGTCCATATCGAAGCCCACCACCTCCAGGGTCTGCTCTCGCTGGCGCAAGGCCAGCCCGATGGAGCAGCCCACGCAACCCAATCCAATGATCGTCACACGGTTGGACATTTCTTCCTCCTGCTACCACCGTCCGTCCGCCTCCTGCAGCAGCGCCAGCAGGTGCTCTTCTTCGCCGGTCATCTCGCCGCCTGGTTCGTGATGACGGCGGATGAGGGCGACGGTGAGGGATGAGCAGCCCGCCGCAGCCGCCTGACGCGCCCCCAGTACAGCGTGTTGCCGGTAGAGCCAGAGAGCGCGCTGCCATCTGCTCCCCTCCTCCTGTGCCCAGCGCTCCAGGAGCCGTGGCGCGAACCGCTCCAGCAGCACCGTCAGCACGCGCAGCCACAGAGCAGGGGCCGCCTCCGCCTTGCCCACATCGTGCAGCAGCGCCGCTACCAGCAGGTCCGGACAAGCCACCCCCTGCGCGCGCAGCGCCCGAAAGACCGCCAGGCCATGTCGTCGGTCGGGGGCTGGCATGCGCAGGAAAAGCGCCCACTGCGCTGGCGTTAGCGCCCGTCGCACTTCCTGCAGGTCCTCTGTCACCCAGGGGGCGAACAGGGCGTGCAGGAACTGCCGCACCCGATAGGCCGCCCGTCTGGTCACAGGAAGAAAAACAGAACCAGTGCAGGTGCCATTATCAACCCGATCAGCCAGCCGATCGGGTCCAACCCCACCAACCGCGGCAGGAAGAGCAGGCCGATCAGCGCATAGGTGCTGTAGGGCCGGAAGTCCAACAGGCGGTTGCTCCAGCGAGGGGGCAACAACCCCACCGCTACCTTTTCCCCGTCCAGCGGGAAGAAGGGCAACAGGTTGAAGATTCCCAGTCCCAGGCTCGTCTCAGCGATCAGATAGAGCAGGCGGGCCGGGTTGAAGGCCGACGCCGAGGCGAAAGCATCCGCCAGGCTCAGCAAGCCAAGGCGGAAAGGGATGGCGCACAATGCGGCCACCAGGACGTTAGCGATCGGTCCGGCGGCAGCGGAAAGGGCCATACCAGCACGCGGAGAGCCCCGCATGCGGTAGGGGTTGACCGGCACCGGGTGTGCCCAGCCGAATCCCCCCAGCAGGATCAGCAGGCTACCGATGGGGTCGAGGTGAGCCAGCGGGTTGAGCGTCAACCGCCCCTGCAGGCTGGCGGTGTCGTCCCCCAATTCATAGGCCGACCAGGCGTGAGCCCACTCGTGCACCGGCATGGCGATCAGCAACACGACCAGCCGGGCGATCAGGGTTGAGATATCCAGGTTGAAGAACATACCCCCATTATAACACACAGGCCGTCACTCGGCTACCCGGCACCTGACGTAACTGCCTGCCACAAAGGACAACCCTTCGTGCCCTTTGTGGGGGTGTGCCCCAATTTTGTCGGACTGGCCGCTTTGCAGGACAACTGCTCGCAGTTGTCCTGCGGAGTGATGTTGTCAAGGTCTGCAAAGTGACTATAATACTATTGCCATCATGTCTGTGGGAGGGCTCCTTATGACCAGCGATCCGCACACCGCTCAACCTCCAGAGGGCGAGCACCCTATGACCCGCCTGCTCGAACAGTACCTTCCCGAGCGCCGCCTCAAGGCCGGACAGATCGTGCGCGGGACTGTCGTCCGCGTGGATCCGGGGATGATTGTGGTGGATGTGGGGGCCAAGTGCGAGGGGACCATCACCGGTCGGGAACTGGAACGGATCGCTCCTGAAGTCCTGGCTTCCCTCAAGCCCGGCGACGAGGTGGCGGTCTACATCCTCGACCCGGAGAGTGAATGTGGGGAGATCGCGCTCTCTTTCGTGCGGGCGCAACAGGAAGAAGGGTGGCTTCAGGCCGAAGCGCTGCTCAGAAGCCAGGAGACGATCGAACTGGAGGTGATCGGCTCCAACCGCGGTGGGTTGATCGTCCGCCTGGGGGGCACTCGCGGTTTCGTGCCGGCCTCACAACTGGACCTGGGCCGNAACATCCCGCGCATCTCCGACATGAACTGCAGTGAAGCGCTGGCCGGNCTGGTCGGTTGTCGCATGCGCCTGCAGGTCATCGAGGCGGATCGCGAGCGTAGCCGGCTGATCCTCTCCGAGCGGGCAGCGATCTCCCGCCAACAGATCGAGCGCGCCAACTCTTTGCTGGAGTCCTTACGGGAGGGAGAGCGCCGCAAGGGCCGGGTGAGCAACCTGACCAACTTCGGCGCCTTCGTGGACCTGGGTGGCCTCGACGGCCTGCTTCATCTCTCCGAGATCTCCTGGAAATCTGTGAGCCATCCCAGCGAGGTGCTCAAGGTGGGCCAGGAGATAGAGGTGATGGTGCTCGGCGTGGACCGCGAACGACGGCAGGTAGCGCTGAGCCTGAAACGACTGCAGGAAGACCCGTGGGTGGGCATTGACCAGCGGTATCAGGTGGGCCAGACGGTTACCGCGCGCGTCACTCGCATCACCAAGTGGGGAGCCTTCGCCCGCCTGGTGGATGACGAGGCGATCGAGGGCCTCATCCACGTCTCCGAACTGGATGAGCAGCACGTCGTCCACCCGCGCGACGTGGTGCGGCCCGGGCAGGAGCTCACCCTGCGTATCGTGCGTATCGAGCCGGAGCGCCACCGTCTGGCGCTGAGCCTGAAGCAGGTTGCCGCCGGGGAAGAGGCTGGCAGCGACTGGAAATCCGACTACATGGCTGTCGAGCAGCCACCACCGGAAAGTCCCATCGCCACCGCCTTCCAGGAGGCCACTCAGGGGTGATGTAGGAAAGAGCATGGAAAGAGACCACTGGGAGCGATTCACGCCGGAAGCGGGACGGGTGCTGCATCGCGCGGAAGAGGCCGCGACGCAGATGCGTCACCTCTTCGTGGGCACCGAACACCTGCTGCTGGGGTTGATCCAGGAGCAGCAGAGCGGGGCCGCGCGGGTCCTGCGCGACCTGGGGCTGGAGCCCATTGATGTGCAGCGCGTGCTATGGCAGCGCAGTCGTCATGAGTCGCTCCCGCAGGCCAGCCGGCCGCAACTCACCGAGACCACCAAGCGGATCATCGAGATGGCTCTCCGCGAAGCCCGTCTGCGTGGCCACGGGCAGGTGGATACCGAGCACATCCTGATTGCCCTGGCCCAGGAGCAGAGCGGTGTGGCCGCCGACATCCTGCGCCGGAAGGGCATCAGCCCTGAACGGTTGCGCGAGGAGGCCCTCCGCGCCCTTCAGGATCGTCCTGTGCCGGCCCCGACCCTGCCAGCCCGTCGCGCGGCCCGCACGACCCCCACGGTGGATCGCCTGGCGATAGACCTGACCGCACTGGCCGAGCAGGGACGCCTCGACCCCGTGGTGGGCCGGCAGGCGGAGATCGAGCGGGTCATCCAGGTGCTGGCGCGGCGCACCAAGAACAACCCCGCGCTGATCGGCGAGCCAGGTGTCGGCAAGACCGCTATCGTCGAGGGACTGGCCCAGCGCATCGTCAGCGGCGCCGCTCCCCCCGCCCTGCTCGACAAGCGCGTCCTGCAGTTGGATGTGGGCTCGCTGGTGGCCGGCACGATCTACCGCGGTCAGTTCGAGGAGCGACTCAAGAAGGTGCTCGACGAACTGAAGCAGAGCCGCGCCATCCTCTTCATTGACGAGATGCACATGCTGGTGGGGGCTGGCTCCGCCGGTTCCTCGGTGGACGCCGCCAACATCCTAAAGCCGGCGCTGTCCCGTGGTGAATTGCAGTGCATCGGCGCGACGACGCTGGAGGAGTATCGCCGCCACATCGAGTCGGACGCCGCGCTGGAGCGGCGCTTCCAGCCCATCCTCATCAAGGAGCCTACCGTCGAGGAGACCATCGAGATCCTGCGTGGCCTGGTCTCTCTCTACGAGGAGCACCACGGCCTGCGCATCAGCGACGAGGCGCTGCAGACCGCGGCGCGCCTGGCGGCTCGCTACATCTCCGACCGCTTCCTGCCCGACAAGGCGATTGACCTGATTGACGAGGCTGCCTCGCGCGTGCGGATGCTCAAGATGCCGCTGGCCACCGAGGCGATACCATCGGTGTTGGAGGAGGGACAGGAGGAAGTCGTCGTCGGTCCACAGGACGTGGCCGAGGTGGTGGCGATGTGGACCGGCATCCCGCTCTCTCAACTGACCACTGAGGAGACGCAGCGGTTGCTGGGCATCGAGGAGGCGTTGCGTCGGCGCGTGGTGGGGCAGGATGAGGCCATCAGTGTGGTGGCGCGGGCGGTGCGTCGGGCGCGCGCCGGGTTGAAAGACCCTCGCCGCCCCATCGGCTCTTTCGCTTTCCTCGGCCCCACCGGTGTGGGCAAGACCGAACTGTCCAAAGCCCTGGCCGAGTTTCTCTTCGGCAGTGAAGAGGCGCTGATCCAGTTGGACATGTCGGAGTTCATGGAGCGGCATACCGGCGCGCGTCTGGTGGGGGCGCCGCCAGGCTACGTGGGCTACGAGGATGCCGGCCAACTGACCGAGGCCGTCCGCCGCCGGCCGTTCTCCATCGTCGTCTTCGACGAGGTGGAAAAAGCCCACCCGGAGGTCTTCAACCTGCTGCTCCAGATTATGGAAGAGGGGAGCCTGTCGGATGCGAAGGGCCGGCGGGTGGACTTCCGTAACGCCATCCTCATCATGACCTCCAACGTGGGGGCAGAGACGATCCGCCGCGGCGGCCTGGGTTTCCCCCTCCCCAGCGACGGGACGGACAGCGCGCAACGGGAATATGAAGAGATGAGCCGTCTGCTGCGCGAGGAGATGAAACGCACCTTCCGCCCGGAGTTCCTCAACCGGCTGGACGCGGTGGTGATCTTCCGTCCGCTGGGACCGGAACAGATCGCTCGTATCGTGGAACTGGAACTGGCCAAAGTGGCAGCGCGGCTGAGGGAGCATGGGTTGGAGATGACGGTCACCCAGGCGGCGCGGGAACTGCTGGCGCGCGAGGGCTTCTCCCCCGAATACGGCGCCCGCCCGCTGCGGCGGGAGATCCAGAACCGTGTGGAAGACCCCCTCTCCGATGGACTGCTGGCCGGTACCTTCAAGCCGGGAGACACGGTGGAGGTGGACGCGGAGGGGGATGAGGTGGTGCTGAGAAGCGCCACGAGGTAAAGGTGTGGTAGACCTCTGGTGGACCCTCCAACGGATAACCTGGACCGATGTCCTGGACATTCTCCTGGTTGCCACGGTTTTCTTCGTCATCCTCTATCTGGTGCGTGGCACCCGCGCTGTCCCCCTGCTCCGCGGCATCATCCTGCTGCTCATCCTCCTGGCGTTGCTGAGCGGTATCTTCCCGTTACGGGCCTTCGGCTGGCTGGTGGACCGTGCCCTGCCGGCGTTACTGGTCGCTGTTCCGGTGGTTTTCCAGCCGGAACTGCGCCGCGCGCTGGAGCGGCTGGGGCGTGCTGGCTCGCTGTTCACCCGGTCGGTCGGTCAGCGGGCCACTGTCGAGCGGGCTATCGCTGCTGTGGTCCGGGCCTGTCGCGTGCTCTCCCGCCGGCACATCGGCGCGCTGATCGTGCTGGAGCGGGAGACCGGCCTCCAGGAATACGCTGAAACCGGCGTCCCGCTGGACGCTGAGACCTCGATGGAATTGCTGCTCAGCCTCTTTGACCCCCACGTGGCGCTTCACGATGGCGCGGTCATCCTGCGCCACGGCCGGGTTCTGGCTGCTGCCTGCGTCCTCCCCCTCTCCACCGCTTTCCTGGAGGACCGCCGCCTGGGCTTGCGCCATCGCGCTGCGCTGGGGATCACGGAAGAGACCGACGCCATCGCCGTGGTGGTCTCCGAGGAACGCGGTACGATCTCTGTGGCCCATAACGGCCGCATCATGCGCGACCTGGCCCCCGAACGGCTGGAGCGAGTGTTGCTGGCCCTTCACCGGTCCTTTCTACAGTCCCGCCAGCCCGGCTGGCTGTCGCGCTGGTTTGCCCCCCGAGAGGGCTCCCGATGAAGTACGCCCTGCGCTGGCTGGCGAGCAACCTGGGGCTCTTGCTGCTCTCCCTGAGCCTGGCCCTGCTGGTCTGGGTAGTGGCGGTGGAGCAGGAGAACCCCTCCACCGAACGGCGCTTCTCATCCCCCATCCCGCTGACCATCCCTGCCCCGCCGGAGGGGTTGGTCGCTTACGGGCAGACCGACGTGCAGGTCTATGTCACCCTGCGCGCCCCTGAGTCGCTGTGGCGCGTCCTCCGACCAGGCGATTTCCACGCCACGGTCAACCTGAACGGCCTGAGCGCCGGCGAACATCGTCTGCCCGTCGAGGTAACGGTGGACCAGGGTCCGGTGCTTGTGCGGCAGGTGGAGCCGGAGGAGATCACCCTCTACCTCGAACCGTCGGCCCGGGCGGAGGTGCCGGTGAACGTGCGCATCGCCGGCAACACTGCCGTGGGTTACGCCATCGGCACGGCTGAGGTCAGCCCTCTCACCGTGACCGTCCGCGGGCCGGCCTCCTGGGTCGCCCAGGTGGTCGAGGCAGTGGCTGAAGTCTCTGTGGAGGGAGGACGGGCAGACGTGGTGGGTGAGTTCGATCTCCAGCCCCGCGACGCAGAAGGGGCTGTGGTCTCCTATGTCACCCTCAGTCCGGATCGTGTCGGCGTGCGTGTGCCGGTGGAGCAGTTGCGCGGCTTCCGCGACCTGACAGTGATGGCCATGCTGGAGGGAGAGGTGGCCTCAGGCTACCGTGTCTCCAGTATCACCGTGGATCCCCCCGTGGTGACGATCTTCGGGCAGCAGGATGTCATCAGCACCATCCCCGGCTATATCGAGACCACCCCCCTCAATGTCGAGGGGGCAAGGGCCGACGTGGAGATCGCTCTGCCGCTGGTCATCCCCGAAGGCGTGTCATTGATCGGGATGGACCGGCCCTACGTCACCGTGCACGTCGTCGTCGTGCCCCGCCAGGGGAGCCTGACTCTGGAACGGACGGTGAGCGTGCAGGGAGCCTCCCCTGGCCTGACCGTCACCGTCGCCCCTACCGCCGTGCAGGTCATCCTCAGCGGACCGCAGCCGATCCTGGAACAGCTCGACGAGCAGGATGTCCGGCTTGTGGTAGATGTCTTCGGGCTGCCGCCGGGCAGTTACTCCCTGACCCCCCAGGCGACGATGGTGCCCGAATCGGTCATCGTCGAAGCCATCGTTCCCGCCAACGTCCAGGTGGTGCTGGCCTCGGGAGTGACTCCTACGCCCACGCCACGGAGGCCATAATGGCCCGTCCGATCGTCGCCCTGGTGGGACGCCCCAACGTCGGCAAGTCCACCCTCTTCAACCGGCTGGTGGGGCAGCGGCTGGCGGTGGTGGACGACCACCCCGGCACGACCCGCGATCGCCTGCAAGCCCCCTGCGAATGGGACGGGGTCTCTTTCACGGTGGTGGACACTGGCGGCATCGAGGTGCTGCCGCAGCGCGTGGCGGCTGGCGACCGGCCGGCTCCGCTCACGCCGCTGGCGGAGGACTCCGTCCCGTTCATCCCGCTCATCCGCGCGCAGGCGGAACTGGCCATCGCCGAGGCGGACGCGGTGCTCTTCCTCACCGACGCCGCTGCCGGCCTGACCCCTGCCGACCAGGAGGTGGCCGACATCCTGCGCCGCTCGCGCAAGCCGGTCTTCCTGGTAGCCAACAAGGCGGAGAGCCCCCGCGTGCGTCAGGCGGCCGTGGAGTTCTACGCCCTCGGCCTGGGTGAGGTCTATCCGGTCTCCGCGCTCCACGGCACCGGCGTGGGCGACCTGCTGGATGACCTGGTGCGGATCCTGCCGGCGAGCGAGGAGGAGGCCGCGGAGGGGGTCAGGCTGGCGATCGTGGGCCGGCCCAACGTCGGCAAGTCGTCGCTGCTGAACCGCCTGGTGGGCGAGGAGCGGGCGATCGTCAGCCCGGTGCCTGGCACCACCCGCGACGCCCTCGACATCCGCCTGGATTGGCAGGGCACGCCGGTCACGCTGATAGACACTGCCGGCATCCGCCGTCGGGGCAAGGTGCAGCCGGGCGTGGAGCAGTACTCGGTGCTGCGCGCCCTGCGCGCCATTCAGCGCGCCGATGTGGCGCTGTTGATGGTGGATGCCACGGAGGGGGTGACGGCGCAGGACGCCCATGTGGCCTCGTTCATCCTCGACGAGGGGTGCGGCGTGGTGGTGCTGGTCAACAAGTGGGACGCCGTGCCGAAAGAGGTGCAGACGATGGCGGTGTACACCCGCCACGTGCGGGAGACGCTGAAGTTCCTGGACTACGTCTCCGTGCTCTTCATCTCCGCCCGCACGGGCCAGCGGGTGGAGCAGGTCATCCCTGAGGCCTTAGCGGTCTATCAGGCGCGCCGGTTTCGCGTGCCTCCTGCCGAACTGAACGAACTGGTGCGGGAGGCGCTGGCCCGCCATGCCCCCCCCAGCAAGCGCGGGCGGCGGCTGCGCGTCTACAGTGTCAGTCAGCCAGAGGTGGTTCCGCCCACCTTCGTGTTCGTCGTCAACGACACGGAACTGCTGCACTTCTCCTACGAGCGGTATCTGGAGAACTCCATCCGCGCCGTTTA
>JGI24187J35170_1001208_pt1 | contig 11553 bp, 9 predicted proteins | sample YNPBryBLVA2012_FD_35170 | JGI IMG/M metagenome (IMG submission 35170)
GTATTTGCTGCGCGTGCAGCATTGTTTGATTGGCTTTCCCGGCGTCGAAGTCGAGGACATCCAGCGCGTCATCAGCCATCCGCAGGCGCTGGGGCAGTGCACGGGCTTTCTGCGCAAACTAGGCGTCAAGAGCGAGCCGGCCTACGACACGGCGGGGAGCGTGAAACTGCTGCGGGCTTCTGGCGATCGAACCACTGCTGCCATTGCTTCACGGCGCGCAGCGGAGATTTATGGAATGAGGATCCTGCAAGAAGGCATCGAGGACAACGTAGAGAATTACACCCGCTTCCTGGTCATCGAGCCACAAGCCGCCCAGGCAAGCGAGGACGCCAAGACCTCGATTGTCTTCACGCTCAAGAATCAGCCAGGGGCGCTGTTCAAAGCCTTGAGCGTGTTTGCCCTGCGAGACATTGACTTGACCAAGATCGAGTCGCGTCCACTGGCCGGTAGGCCCTGGGAATACCTGTTCTACATTGACTTCCTCGGGTCTATCGCGCAGGAACACGTCAAACGGGCGCTCGACCACCTGGGCGAGTATGCGCCCATGCTGCGGGTATTGGGCTCGTATCCGCGCTTCCGCGCTAGAAGTTCAAATAGCGCGTGAGGGGAATCGGCTTGGCAGAGCCTCTCAGGTAGACATCCGCGCGCAGGGTGAACTGTCCCCAGGCTTGCAGGGTGAGTTCGAATTGATTATCGCGGTTGGTGACTTCCCGCTCAGGATTGGGAAACGTGGGATGCAAGTGATAAACGACCCGCTCTACATTATCCAGCAAATTGCTGACGGCAGCCGCCAACTGAACACGCACCAGGTAATACGGCCGGCCCAGGCTGTCTTGATTGGCGGTTTGCTCGGCGGTATGCACCAGATACAGGCTGTTGGCGGCTTCCAGCAACAAAGACGGGTCGAGGAAGGGTGCTTCCCTCGTTTCGTGAGCGATTTTCTCGAAAACTTCCTGCGGATTGGGGCCTTCGACTTCCATCTTGGGAGCGACGCCGTCTAATAACTCGAAGACCGGCGTCTTGAAGCCGCTGCCCTTGCGGATGCGCTCCTTGATGATCTCTGCCACTTCCTTGACCCACTTGCGGTTGGCGATCAGGAGACCGCCAAAAAGAGCGGCCAAATCAAGGACTGGAAAAACGGTATCCAGGCTTCCATAAGTTGTTCCTCCTCAATCCCCTAAAAAAGGCGCATATTGTTCGGCAAACAACGCAGGCTGACCTCCGGTGTGCCAGAACAAAACGGTGTCTTCTTTCCTGAAGAATCCCCTACGAACCAGGTCTATCAAACCGGCCGCCGCGCGCCCAGTGTAAACCGGGTCCAACAACAGGCCCTCGTACCTGGCGAACAGATGTACCGCTTCGCGCTCCGCCTCCGTCAACACACCGTAACCGGCTTTGCAGTAGGCATCTGTGGCCTGGACATCCTCGAGGGTGAATTCGATGCGCTCACCGAGCAACTCCGAAGCCTGCGAAGCCAGCGCGGAAACATGCCTCTTGAGCCAGGCTTCATTTTCATCAATGCTGACGCCCAGAATGCGTCCTTTGAGTCCAAACAAGCGCGCACCCAGCGTCAAGCCGGCGTGCGTGCCGCCAGAAGAGGTGCCAAAGACCACCCAATCGGGCTGAAAACCCTGCTCCATCAATTCCTGCACGGCAAAGGCATAACCCAAAGCACCGGTGGGACTGGAACCGCCATACGGCACCAGGTAGGGTCTGCGGCCAGCCGTTTTTGCGGCCTCGAACGTCTCTTGCAAGACGCGCTCTCGGTCAGCGCGGTCATGGACATGCACCACCTGCGCGCCGAACAACCCATCCAGCAGGTAATTGGCCGAAGACTGGGAGGGCATCTCGCCGGTCAGCACAAGGATACAATCGAAACCAAAACGCGCGGCAGCCGCCGCCGTCTGACGACAGTGATTGGATTGCACTGCGCCGGCCGAGAGGAGCGTGCGCGCGCCCTGCGCCTGTGCCTCGGCCACCAGGAATTCCAATTTGCGGGTCTTGTTGCCGCCAAAGGCCAGGCCGGTTTGGTCATCGCGCTTGACGAACAGGCGCGGCCCGCCCAGGAGCGCAGACAGGCGCGGCAATTCCTCTACCGGCGTGGGGAGATGGGCAAAATGGAGACGATTGACCATGATTTCCTTTCGACCTTACAAGATGAACATTGCATCGCCAAAAGAGTAGAAGCGGTAGCCCTCGCGGATGGCGGTCTCGTAGGCGGCCAGGATTTTCTCGCGCCCGGCAAAGGCGCAGACCAGCATCAACAGCGTAGACTTGGGCAAATGAAAATTCGTAATCATGGCGTCCACAACGTCGAACCGATAACCAGGGAGAATGTACAAGGAGGTGGGGCCAGAAAAGGCACGAATGGGGGATGTGCGGTTTTCGATTTGGGCCTGCCCGGCGGCAGTTTCGAGGACGCGGACGGAAGTGGTGCCAACCGCAATCACGCGCCTGCCCGTCTGGCGGGTTTGGTTGACGGCCTCGGCGGTTTCCAACGGCAGGTCGCACCATTCGGTGTGGATTTTATGTCGGCGCGGATCATCTTCGGTGACGGGGGCAAAGGTATCCAGGCCAACATGCAGGGTAACATAGGCAACCTTCACCCCTTGCGCTTGCAACTCGTCCAACAGGCGGGGAGTGAAATGCAGCCCGGCAGTGGGCGCAGCGGCAGAGCCTAATTCGCTGGCATACACGGTCTGGTAACGTTCGGCATCAGCCAGTTTTTCGTGGATGTAGGGCGGCAAGGGAACATGTCCCGCCGTCGGGAAATAAGGCTCGATGGGTTCACTGAAACGGACGAGACGCTGCGAGCCGTCGAGCACCTCCAGGATTTCCGCGCCGGGTCCGCCCTGGACTTGGACCTGCTTGCCCGCCCCCAACCCTTTCCCGCCGACCAGCGCTTCCCACGTCACCGCATCGCGGCGGCGAAGAAGCAACAGTTCCACTTTACCGCCGGTCGGCTTGCGAGCGTAGAGGCGCGCCGGAATGACGCGGGTGCGGTTGAGAACGAGCAAGTCGCCGGGGTGTAGACTCCGCCCTTGAGAGGCGAGCAGGCTGAGGTCCCGAAAGAAGCGGTGTTCCAGTTCGCCGCTATCTCGATGGAGAATCAGCAGGCGCGAAGCGTCACGCGGCTCGACAGGCGTTTGAGCGATACATTCGGGAGGCAGGAAATAGTCGAAGTCGGCGAGGCGCATCTAATCCACGAAGCGATATTTCAACAGCGTCCAGACAGCCTCGAAAGCATCTTTGAGTTTGATTTTCTTGCCCTGGGCGTAATCGCGCGGATTGAAACTGATAGGTACCTCGAAGATACGGTAATTCCGCTTTAGCACTTTGGCAGTGAACTCCGGTTCGAAATCGAAGCGCCGCGCCCGCAGGGTCATCCCTTCGATGACCTGACGGCGAAACACTTTGTAGCCGGTCTCCATATCGCTCAAGATGGTGTTGTAGAGAATATTGGTCATGAAGGTCAGCAGGTAATTGGCTACCATGTGCCAAAACATGGCCACACGGCGCGGCCCGCCCAAAAAACGCGAACCATAGACCACATCTGCCACACCTTCTTCCAACGGCTTGAGCAACAAAGGGTAATCGCGCGGGTCATATTCCAGGTCAGCATCCTGAATGAGAAGAATATCGCCGCGCGCAGCCGCCAAGCCGGTGCGCACCGCAGCCCCCTTGCCCTGGTTCACTTCATGCAGCAAAACGCGGACGTTGCCTTTACCGTCCATCTGCTTGAGCAAATCTCGGGTGCCGTCTTTGGAGCAATCATCCACAATGACAATTTCCCATGCCAGTTGGGTGGCTTGCACGCGCCGGACGATTTCCTGAATGCTTTCAACTTCATTGTAAACGGGGATGATCACGGATAGGTTCATAGATTGGGATTATAAACGAAAATGTCATGTGCTGATAGCCATGCTATAATCAAGGTGTGCATACAAAGGTTGTCGAACCATCCGCAGATCCCCAAAGGGGACGCTGTGACGCAGATTCTCGCAGATTTTTCTGTGTAATCTGTGAGTCCACTGCAAAAACCTTGAAGTTTCGCCACGAAGACACAGAGTCACATAGATTTCTTTCCTTATCACACTTGGCGTCTCTGTGTCTCAGTGGTTCGATTTTTACCTTTTTGCCGTGGACGCATCTGTGAAATCTGTGGATTTCCCTCGTCACCGCCGACATCCTTTGCGCGGGCACTATAATCAAGCATGCACTCAAAAGTTGATTCTGTTGGTGAAGTACGTAGACACACGCCTCTTGACGGCTGGCGATTCCGAACCTCATCCGCCATGCGTCGAACCAACGCGAATTACGCGAAAAAGGCGAAAATGGCGATGAGAGTCATCCGTAAAGATTTTGTAGCGCGGCATTCATGCCGCATTGGGTTGCGAAATAAATCCCGCGCTACGCCGTCCCTCGATAGATCGAGAGGATAGATGATGTTTTTTGTGTGAGGTTTTATGACCAATCCACTTACCCCCCCTCCGCCTGCATCGGCAGGCAGTTTCATCCCGCCGCAAATCAACAGTGTGGACGATACAGGACTCAACCCCCTCTGGCTGCAAGACCTGGTCTTGAAAGTCATGTACTTCCGTGGCTACTTGACTGGCTTCAAGATTGCCGAAGAAATCGCCTTGCCCTTTGCAGGCGTGACCGACCAAATTCTGGTTTCTCTCAAGCAGGAAAAACTCATCGAGGTCAAATCCTCGCAAGGAGGCGGCCTGGGCGAAGGCNCTTATACTTACGGCATTACCGGCGCCGGCATCCAGCGCGCGCGCGAAGCCTTGGAACGCAGCCAATACGCCGGCCCTGCCCCGGTGCCCTTCGAAGTCTACAACGAGGCCATCCGCCGCCAAAAAAGCGGGCGCATGACCGTCACCGCACGCACCATGCGCCAGATTCTCTCGCAACTGGTCATTTCCGAGAGTACTTTCCAGCGGCTGGGACCGGCGCTCAACTCTGGCACCTCCATTTTCATGTATGGGCCGCCCGGCAATGGCAAGACCAGCATTGCGCGCGCCTTTGGCAACCTGGTCCTGAGTCAGACATTGTATATTCCGTTCGCATTATATCTGGACGGACAGGTCATCAAAGTCTATGACGCGGTCAGCCACAAACTAGCCTCCGACGAAAATCGCACGCCCGGTTCCACCACCGGCGGTCTGCGCGCCACTACCCGCCGCGATCCGCGCTGGATCAAAATACGCCGTCCTTTCATTGTGACCGGCGGCGAACTGACCCTGGANGGCCTCGACCTGGTCTTCGACGAAACGCACAAGTTCTACGAGGCGCCTTTCCAGGTCAAAGCCAATGGCGGCATCCTGTTGATTGACGACTTTGGCCGCCAACAAGTGCGCCCCCGCGACCTGCTCAACCGCTGGATCGTTCCCCTCGAAAACCGCGTAGACTATCTCACCCTGCACAACGGGCGAAAAGTGGAAGTTCCCTTCGATGTGCTGATTGTCTTCTCCACCAACCTGCCGCCCAAAGACCTGGTAGACGAAGCCTTCTTGCGCCGCCTGCGCCATAAGATCGAAATCGGCGATCCCTCCTACGAAGAGTATCGAGAAATCTTCAAGCGAGTGGCTGCCGACAAGCACGTGGAATACAACGACCAGGGACTGGCCTACTTGTTACAGGAATGGTACATCAAGCGCAATCGCAAACTGCGCGCTTCGCATCCGCGCGATCTGTGCGACCAGATTCTCGACATTTCCAGTTATCTCTCNGTGCCGCCAGTCATGTCGCGCGAGATGATAGACCGAGCCGCCAAAGCCTACTTTGTGGAGATTTGATGCGCGACTGGCCCCGTCCATTCATCTTTGCCCATCGCGGCGCTGCCGCCGACGCACCCGAAAACACCCTGGCGGCCTTCGAACTGGCCGTTGCGCAAGGCGCACATGGCATCGAATTAGACGCCAAGTTGAGCGCCGACGGCGAAATCATCGTCTTCCACGACCCGCGCCTGGAACGCACTACGAACGGTCATGGCCGAGTAGCCGACATGCCGCTGGCGGCTCTGCGCGAATTAGATGCCGGCAGTCATTTCTCCGAGGCCTTCCGCGGCGAGAAAATCCCCACCCTGGCCGAGGTATTCGAAACCATTGGCAAGCGCGTCATCATCAACGTAGAACTAAGCAACTACTACACGAAATTCGACTACGAACTGGCCGAAAAAACGTGCGCCCTGGTCGAACGCTTTGGCTTGCAGGAAACGGTCATCTTCTCCTCCTTCCTGCCTCCGAATCTGGCGCGCACCCGCCACCTGCTTCCCCAAGTCCCGCGCGGCTTGCTGGCCCTAGCCGGTTGGAAAGGCGGCTGGGCGCGCTCCTTCGTCTTCAACTTTGGGGATTACCAGGCCCTTCATCCTCACCTCAAAGACACGACGCCCCAACAAATTGCCCGCGTCCACCGCCTGGGCCGCCGCGTACACGTCTACCCCGTGGTCGAAGCCGAAGACATGCGCCGCCTGTTCAAGTGGGGCGTAGACGGCCTGTTCACCAGCCATCCCAAACTGGCGCTCGAAATCCTATCGAATGGAGGGTAAAGTGCAGCGGCGGGGAAACAGAAAACGCATGATTGCGCTACGGTTTACCTCTCTGCTCTTGCTGATTACGCTGACGGTTGCGCTCCCGACGCCGGCGCAGCCAGTCTATGCCCAAACGCCCCCGCCGCCAGCAAATTTGAATCAACTGCTGGCCGCGCTTTCGCCAGAAGAGCGGGTAGGGCAATTGTTCCTGGTGACATTCGAGGGTGCCAGCGCCGACCCCCNATCGCCTATCTATGATTTGATTGCCAACCACCACATCGGCGGGGTCATCTTGCGCGCCGAAAACGACAATTTTGTGGCTGCTCCCGAGACCCTGCCTGCGGCCTACCAGTTGATTGCCAGCCTGCAACAAATCGAATGGGACAGCGCCTATCCGCAACCCGACACCCCACACGCCTATATACCGCTGCTGGTAGGCATCGAGCAAGATGGAAACGGCTATCCCAGCGATCAAATTCTCAGCGGCCTGACCGACTTGCCAAGCCTCATGGCGCTTGGCGCTACCTGGAAACCTGAACTGGCAGGGCAAGTTGCAGAAATCCAGGGAAAAGAATTGAGCGCCCTGGGCTTCAACCTATACCTGGGCCCCTCGCTGGACGTGCTGGAAGCCCCGGCTGCGGCTATGCGCGGCGGCATTGGCGCCCGTTCCTTCGGCGGCGACCCCTATTGGGTTGCCAAAATGGGACAAGCCTACATCAGCGGCCTCCATGCTGGCAGCCAGGGACGCCTGTTGGTGGTTCCAAAACACTTTCCCGGCCTGGGCGCTGCCGACCGCCCGCTGGAAATAGAGGTGCCAACCGTCCGCCGCTCTTTGGAGCAACTCAAACAAATCGAACTGGCGCCCTTCTTTGCCGTCACAGGCAAAGCCCCTGACTCCTCCACCCGCGCCGACGGCCTGCTGGTATCCCACATCCGCTATCAGGGCTTGCAGGGCAATATTCGCGCCACCACACGCCCCTTGAGTTTCGACCAGCAGGCATTGAACGTCATCCTGTCCTTGCCCGAAATGGGGACCTGGCACGACGACGGCGGATTGCTCATCAGCGACGACCTGGGCAGCCATGCGGTATACACCTTCTACGCCCCAGCCAGCGAAGGCTTCTCTCCCCCCTTGGTTGCGCAAGACGCCTTTCTGGCCGGCAACGATTTGCTCTACTTGGGCAACATCTCCAGCGGTGCAGACGACACCTATACAGCCACCCTGGACATCCTCGACTTCTTCGTTCAGCGCTATCGGGAAGACCCGACCTTTGCACAGCAAGTAGATGCCGCCGTGACGCGCATCCTGGCGCGCAAACAAAGTTTGTTCAAAGGCTTCACGCTTGCCAACGTCACCCCCTCCTCGGATAGATTAGCAGAAATTGGGCAATCTCAACCTGTGACGCTGGAGGTTTCGCGCCGTGCAGCCACCCTGGTCAGCCCCGATGCCCAAGAATTGAGCGCGGTACTCGACGTCCCGCCCTCCGTGCGCGATCGTTTGCTCTTCCTGACCGACTCGGCCCCCTACGCCCAATGTCAGGGCTGCCCGCTGCGTTCCACCCTTCCTGTCACAGCCCTCCAAGAAGCGGTTGCACGCCTGTACGGGTCTACTGCCGGGCGGCAAGTCTCGGAGGCGCGCCTGAGTTCCTACTCCTTCGACGATCTGCGGGCGCTCCTCGACGGCGCCGAATTACCCGCCCTGGTCAACGACATCAACCGCGCCAACTGGATTGTGATTGCGTTATCGGGCGCCGGCCTGGGACGACCAGAATTGCTGAGCCGCTTCCTCTCCGAGCGCCAGGACTTGCTGCGAAACAAGCGTGTCATCCTGTTTTCTTTTACCGCCCCTTATTACTTCGACGCCACCGACATCTCCAGGCTGACNGCCTACTACTGCCTATATAGCAAACAACCCGCCTTTGTGGATGCGGCCGCCCGCCTGCTCTACCAGGAACTTCCCGCCTCTGGCAACTCGCCCGTTTCCATCCCTGGCGCTGGCTATGACTTGATCGAAATGACCAGCCCCAACCCGCAACAAATCATCTCGCTCTCGCTGGACACTCCGCCTGCTTCCGTTACCGCAACGCCGCCCACCGCCTCGGCCTCTCCCGCGACCCCTGAGCCGACGCCCATCCCTCTCCTGCGAATCGGCGACACCCTGTATGTACGCACCGGCATCATCGTGGACCACAACGGTCATCCTGTGCCAGATGGCACGGTGGTGCGTTTCGATGTCCTGCTGAGCGGCGAAAGCGGCGGCATCATCCAGCAAATAGAGCAAGTCACCACCAACGGAGTAGCAAGGGTCTCGTTTGCACTCGAAAAGCCCGGTTTGATAGAAATCCGCGCCTCCAGCGATGCGGCCACCCTGTCGGATGTCATTCAAATTGATGTCACCCCTGGCGAGGCAGCCGCGGTCACCGTCATTGCACCCATGCCGTCTGCCGCCGCCGCCCCAACCCCTTTGCCTGAAACGCCGCCAGCAGACAACGACTTCATCTCGCCGGCAGGCTATCCGCGCCTGGCGGCATGGCCCTTAGCCATGCTTTTCATCTCCCTGAGCGCCTGGCCGGCCTATCTGGCAGGGCAGCGTCTCCGCTCCCGGCGCTGGGGGGTGCGCTGGGGATTGTGCGCCTTATTGGGCGGGTTGATTGGATACAACTATGCGGCGCTCGGATTGCCCGGCAGCCTGTATCTGGCAACGGAAAATGGGATGTTCGGCTTATTGGCGGTGCTTGCCGGCGGAGAAATCATCGGCGTCGTTTGCGCCTGGCTATGGATGCAGCGCGCTAATGGATGAGGGTAACCATCAAACTGAGTAAAAGCAAGCCCGCCATAGACCAAACCAAAGCGTTTTCTGGCATCTTCGAGAGATCGTCCCAAAGCGTTTCAGGTGCCGCCTCCGCCTGCGCGACCGCCACAGGCAAAGTGGGCGGCTCGCGATAACCAAGCAGGGCCTGCCGCAGAAGTTCGATGGAGGCCGGGCGCTCATTGGGATGCAAAGCCATCGCCCACAAGATAGCGCGCTCGGTGCGAGGGCTGAGGGCAGGGTTGATCTGTCGAGGCGGAATCAGGCTATCGGGGAGTAAGAAGCGTTTGCGCGCATCCGCCGGGGGCTGATTCGTCAACAAATGATAGAGCGTCGCGCCGAAAGCATAGATATCCGAGCGCGAATCGGTGTGCAATCCATCGCCGCCATATTGTTCGAGAGGCGTGTACAAAGCCGTCCCCTGCCCCTGGATGACAGTGATNGTCACTTCCTCNGGCGCCAAAATCTTGACCAGTCCAAAGTCCACCAGTTTGAGCAAGCCGCTGGGAGTCAACTTGAGGTTGCTGGGTTTGATGTCGCGGTGAACGATGGGCGGCTCCTGGTTGTGCAAGAAGGCCAACGCATCTGCCAATTGACTGGCCCAACGCAGCACATCCTTCTCAGGCAGAAACTCCTTGTGACGGCGGGCCTCCAGCATCAGGTCGCGCAAGTCATTGCCTGGCACATAGTCCATCACCAGGTAATCGCGCGGGCCGATGAAGAAGAAATCAGAGACTTTGGGCAGGTTCGGGTGGTCCAGGCGCGCAAGGATAGTAGCCTCACGAAAGAACTGTTCGCGGGCTTGCTTCAAGACCTTGTCTGGGAGGGCGCGATCGTAGCGCACTTCTTTGACAGCGCACAAACGACCCGTAAGCCGCAAATCCTCGGCCAGATAAATACACCCCATACCGCCCTGGCCGATTCGTTCGCGCACCTGATAACGGCCACGCAACACCTCCCCGTGTTTGAGCGGGAAAGACATATCTGATTTCATGGAAAGCAGGCTGTGCAGGGAAATTTTCGGCGTCGATTCTGCACAGATTGGCGCTTTTCTGCTATATTATACATGAGAGCGCTGCAAAATACGTGAAATCTGAGTTGCAAAATCGAGAGGCCTATGGAACTGCCAAGCAATGACCAACCGATGCTCGTTGCCCAAGAGGGCGTGCTGCATAACCAGCGCTGGCCATTGGCGCATACTGTNGTGCTGGGAAGAGATGCAGCCTGCGACATTGTCATCCCCGACCGGCAAGTATCGCGTTATCACGCCCGTATCACGCCGACGAAAGAGGGGATGATTCTGGAGGACCTGGGTAGCAAGAACGGAACCCATTGCAACGGAATGCCGATCACCGCTCCGGTTGTCTTGCAAGATGGAGATGTCGTACAAATTGCTCTGGCGCAAAAGTTCCAGTTCCTGACCTCAGACGCGACTATGCCGCTTTCCGAGGGCGCTGCCCGCACAGGGCGCTTGATGATGGATGTCCGCTCGCGGCGGGTATGGATCAATCAACGACAATTAGCGCCGCCGCTTTCGGCGCAGCAATTCAAATTGCTATGGATATTGTACGAAAACCAGGGACAGGTCCTCAGCCGTGCCGACCTGGTGGCCGGCGTGTGGGGCGAGGAACAATCGGCCGGCGTCTCCGACCAGGCGCTGGACGCGCTCATTCGCCGCCTGCGCGATCGCATCGCCGCCCTCGACCCCACCCACCAATACATTGACACCGTGCGGGGACACGGCGTGCGGCTGGATAATCCGCCCGTTTGAATTTATGGCAGTCTCCCTTTTAAGAGCAGTTAGCCTTTCAAAGGCAAGGTCATGAGCACTACTCTAACCGTCCAAGCATGATCTGTAAGATGAGCAGCCATAGCCGGCGTGCGTGACATCCTTGCGTCCTGGAACATTCCTGACGGGCAAGCGCAGGCTCTTGTGAGGTTTGACGAGATTTTGGCAAATTGTTCCATCGCTCTTCCTCGCGTTCAGTTTATCCCAAGTTTACCCCTTTTCATGCCTGCTCTTAAGAGAGAGACTACCGAGTCTCCACCGTTACAACAAAAACAGCCTTCCGAAGTCCACCGGAAGGCTGTTTTCTTTGTCGCGCTGCGCCTGCGCTTGCACGCGGCTTTCTTTCCTGACCGGGACGACTGGCGATACACGCCAGCGATTCGACACTTTCTTGTGTGCCAATCCGTAGCGGAACTCGCC
>JGI24187J35170_1001209_pt1 | contig 11546 bp, 4 predicted proteins | sample YNPBryBLVA2012_FD_35170 | JGI IMG/M metagenome (IMG submission 35170)
AGATCGTCCATCTGCCCCATGCGCCGAAGATCACGCCACTGCGGCATCGCTGGCCGATCCCGGATAACCAGGGGATCAATTGGTACCGAAAACAATTCAAGCTTCCCCCGCAATATACCAGCAAGAAAATCTATCTGTCTTTCGAAGGGGCGGATCAAACCGCTGAGGTCTGGGTCAACGGCGAAAAACTGATGCGGCACAGCGGTTCTTTTACTCCCTTCGTCATCGACATGACCGATCACGTCCATTTTGGCGATGCCAGCAATCTGATCTGCGTTCGGGTGGATAACCATCACGACCCCGATATCCCGACGTATGGCAATTGGATCAGCTATGGCGGATTGTATCGGGATGTTTATTTGGTTATCACCGATCGACTGCATATTACCGATCCGATTCATGCGAACAAAGTTGCCGGCGGCGGCATTTTTGTGACCTATCCATTCGTCACCGATTCGCTGGCCGCGGTGAAAATTCAAACCCATATTGTGAATGAATACCAATCAGCCCAAAAATGTCGGCTGCGGTCGCGGATTCTGGATGCCGATAATTCGCAGGTCGGTATGGCAGAGGCATTTCATAGGATCAGTGGAGGAGCGGATCACACGTTTATTCAAACAGTTAAAATCAAGCAGCCGAAGCTGTGGCATCCCAATCATCCCCATCTTTACACGCTCGTTTCCGAAGTTTATGTCGGCCGTAGCCTGGTCGATAGGCAAACGACCCGGATCGGTATTCGACGCATCGACTTCAGTCCGAAAAATGGCTTTTCCATCAATGGCGAACGGTTCGTTTTTATGGGCGCCAATCGAGTGCAGGATTATCCCTACGTGGCCTGGGCCGTTCCCAATTCCAGCCAGCGCCGGGATGCGGTTCATTTGAAAGAGGCCGGCTTTCAATATGTCCGGCTGTCGCATAACTTGCAGGACCCGTCATTTCTGGATGCCTGCGATGAGCTGGGGCTTTTGGTGATGGCCTGCATTCCGGGATTCCAATTTATTGGCGGACAAAAATTTCGGGAACACTCGTTTCAGGATATGCGCGATCTGATCCGGCGCGATCGGAATCATCCCTCGGTGATTCTGTGGGAGCTGTCGCTTAACGAGACCGAGTTCGATTCCGCTTTTGCTGCTCGAGCGATGCAGATCGGCCACGAGGAATTTCCCGGGGACCAGTGTTTTGTCTCGGGCTGGAAATTCGACGATATTTATGACGTGTTCATCCGAGCCACCCAGCATGGAGCACGGGACTATGCCGGCAACGCCCCTCTGGTCATCAGCGAATATGGGCATTGGGATTTTGGAGGCGCTAACAGCACCAGCGATGTGGATCGAAAAGATGGCGAACGAGCCATGCTGGTGCAAGCGAAAAATCATCAGCAATCGCTGAACGCTAACCGTGCCCTGCCGTTTCTCTGCGGCGATGGTTTGTGGGTGGGAATCAATTTCCAAACCTATCCCTCCGGGGTGATCGATTATTTCCGCCTACCCAAATTTTCCTATTATTTCTATCAGAGCCAGCGGAATCCCCATTTGATCCTAGATGGCATCGACTCCGGGCCGATGATCTTTATCGCCAACTACTGGACCGAAAATTCCCCGCGCGATGTGACCGTATTCAGCAATTGCGACAGCGTTCGATTGCTGTTGAACGGCGAATTGATCGCCACGCAGCCGCCAGATCACGATGCGATTTCTGATCATCTGCTGCATCCGCCATTTACATTCAAGAATGTGAGCTGGCAGCCGGGCGAATTGCAGGCCATCGGTTTTCTGGATGGCAAAGCCGCAGTTCAACATATCCGTCGGACGCCGAGCAGCCCCGAAGCTATTGACTTGCAATTTGAAATCCAATATGAACCCAAAGCGCATGGTGAGGATCTGTTTTTCGTCTACGCCAATGTCGTCGATCAAAACGGAACAGTGGTTCCTTCTTTTTCGGATTGGATCGAGTTCGAAGTGATTGGGCCGGCCACATTGGTTAGTCCCCATCGCGTGCAGGCAGAGGCTGGCGTGGCAGCGGCGGTGATTCGGGTAGCTAACCAGCCCGGGGCGATTACGGCAAAGGCAGCGAATGCGAAGTTGAAGGGGGCGGAGAAAACGATAATCAGTTATTCAGATGATCTTAATCAAAATTGACCAAATAATGTCTGTAAGGAAAAAGATAAATTTTTTAATGTTCTGTCATTGCAAGCGAAGCGAAGCAATCTTTCCAAAATTAAAGAGATTTCTTCGTCGCCTCGCTCCTCGCAATGACATGTTTTATGAAAATGGTATTATCGAATCATAAGGAGTTAATTCAATGATCATCAAAATATTTAAGTTTTTAAGCCTTTTATTATGTCTCTTCTCTTTTCCGCGACTGGTTGAAAGCAAACAGATCATCACCTTCAATCGCGACTGGAAATTCACCAAAGGCAATCCTGCCAATGCGCAGCTTCCCAATTTCGATGATTCAGCCTGGCAGAAAATTCATCTACCGCATGACTGGGCGATCTATGGGCCAGTGGATTCGCTGGGCGATGGCGAGACAGCAAAACTTCCCTGGCGGGGCGAGGCCTGGTATCGGAAGACCTTCCGGCTGAATCCCAACGATGCTGGCAAACGCGTCTATTTCCTGTTCGATGGCATCATGGCCCAGCCCAAAATCTATATCAATGGCCAATTGGCCGGGCAATGGGATTATGGCTACAATTCCTTTTATCTGGATGGGTCCGAGCTGATCGATTTCAAGCAGGAGAACGTCATTGCCGTCCATGTAGACACGCGAAAACACGGCAGCCGCTGGTATCCCGGGGCCGGCATCTATCGCAAAATCCAGATGATTATTGTCGATCCGGTCCATGTCGGCATCTGGGGCACCTGGATTAGCACGCCCGATGTGCGCGAAACCTGGGCCGATGTTAGAGTTTTAACAACGGTCAACAATTTTAGCGGTCAGGATAAAAAAGTAACCATCGAGACCACGATTCTGAGTCCTGCCGGCAAACCGATCGCGACCCAAGTGGAGGATAGAAGAATCGGCGCTGGGAAGAATGCCGAGTTCGATCAATGGTTCACCCTGATCCGACCGCAGCGCTGGGATATTGAAAATCCAGTTTTATATGCTGCCAAAACAATTGTCATGCGGGATAATCGAATCTGCGATTCTAGTCTGATCCATTTTGGGATTCGCACGTTTCAGTTTACCGCAAATGATGGTTTTCATCTCAATGGCCGGCGCGTCCAATTGAAGGGAGTGAATCTGCATCACGATCATGGTCCGCTGGGAGCGGCATTCTATCCCCGCGCCATGGAGCGGCAATTGGAGATCATGCGGGAGATGGGCTGCAATGCCATTCGCACCAGCCATAACGTGTGCGCGCCTGAATTATTGGATTTGTGCGATCGGATGGGATTTGTGGTGTTCAATGAAGCGTTCGACAAATACGATGAGAAGGCCGATATTTTGCCCGAGACCGATTTCTTCGAGTTCGGCGAGCGCAACATCCGAAATTTCGTGCTGCGGGATCGCAATCATCCCTCGGTGGTCATCTGGAGCGTGGGCAATGAGATGCGGGATGTGCAGCCCAACATCAATGGTGGCTTAAGAAAATTGCAGGCCATGGTGGGGTATGTGCGAAAATACGATCCCACCCGGCCGGTGACCATGGCCTGCGATATGCCGAATACCGTGCATTTGCGCCACTTCGATTATTACGATGTGCATAGCTGGAACTATGGCCGACGCTACCTTCCGGCTCGAACTGCCGAGCCCAACAAGCCGGTCATCATCAGCGAATCCGGATCAACGGTGAGCACCCGGGGCTTCTACGAATTGCCGCTACCAACCCACAAAATCGATTTTACCGATTCACGGCAGGTCAGCTCGTATGACCTCAACGCGCCCTGGTGGGCGGACTTGCCAGATGATAATTTTATGTGGCAGGAGCAGGATCGCTACATTTGCGGCGAATTCGTCTGGACTGGCTTCGATTATTTGGGCGAACCGACGCCGTACGATGATTGGCGAGCCAGGGAGGGCAAGATCGCCCAGTTACAGGTGTCGCGCAATTCCTATTTCGGCATCGTCGATCTGTGTGGCATTCCCAAGGATCGCTACTATTTGTATCGCAGTCATTGGGCGCCGGAGAAGACCACAGTGCACATCCTGCCCCATTGGAACTGGGAAGGGAACGAGGGACAATCCATCCCAGTATTCGTGTACACCAATGGCGATGCCGCTGAGTTGTTTTTAAATGGCAAATCTTTAGGGATGAAATACAAAAATCCCAAATCCTCTATCCCGACAGAGCGCTATCGGCTGATGTGGAACCGGGTCATCTATGAGCCCGGGGAATTGAAAGCGGTGGCTTACAAAGAAGGTCAGAAAATTGGCGAGGCCATGGTTCGAACGGCAGGAGAACCAGTTTATTTGAAGTTAACGCCAGATCGATCAACGATCGCCGCCACCGGAGAAGATTTGAGCTATGTTCTGGTCGAGGCATTCGATAAGAATCATTATCCCTCCCCTAAGGCGGACAATCTGGTGCGGTTTACGATCGAGGGACCCGCAACGATTGCTGGCCTGGGCAATGGCAATCCGCAGTCGCTGGAGCCGTTTGTAGCGGACCGATGCCGACTTTTCCATGGCAAGGCTATGGTTATTGTTCGCTCCGAGAAAGATAGAAAAGGAAAAATCCAGATCAACGCTGTCAGCGAGGGATTGAGATCAGCGAGCGCTTCGATAATCAGTCAATAAGGCCGTTTGAAATGGATGCCCTCCGTCACCTGGGAGTTGGCATTAGTAAGATCACCTTTAATTTTCGTAAAGGGAAATGATGAAACCGACAATCAAGGTTTTATGGTTTGCCATTGGAATTCTGGCGACCATTTGGCTAAGCTCGCCAGGCCATGCTCACACCATGGATTCCCATTCGCTTGAGCAAGAAATTTTTTATCATATTTTCCTCCGCAGCTTTTATGACAGCAATGGCGATGGTCATGGCGATCTGAACGGGCTCAGAGAAAAATTGGATTACCTTCAGGAGTTGGGGGTGACTTCGGTTTTGATCACGCCGCTCTACTATTCGGATTTTTATCATAATTATTTCCCCATCGATTTTGAGGGGATCGATCCCGAATTCGGTACGAAAGATGAGTATTTCGCCCTATTGAAGGAAATCCATCGCCGCGGCATGAAGCTGATCATGGATATGGAGATCCATTATGTGACCGAAGATCATCTCTGGTACAAGGACTCCTATCAAAACCCTTCTTCGCCATATAGCAATTACATACTTTACAATGGCCCGAATAATACCGAACCAGAATCTATCCTTTTCAATCTTACGGAGCTTCAGTCTTTCGATGGCAAGGTGATCAAAGTCTGCACGACCAATTTGGACAACGAGCATGTGAGAAATTATCATTATCATCTATTCAAATACTGGGTCGATCCGAACCGTGATGGCAATTTTGATGATGGCATCGATGGTTTCCGGATCGACCATCTTATGGACGATCTGGACTGGAAGGGAAGATTAACGGGCTTGCTAGCCAATTTTTGGAAGCCGCTCTTTGTCGAGTTGCGCGGGATCAATCCTAACATCGTTATCATCGGCGAGCAGGCGGAATGGGGCTATGGGGGCGAATATTTCAGCAAAGGCGATGTGAACGGGGTCTTTGCTTTTCCACTTAGCCGGGCCATCCGAAAATTCGATGCTGAGGAAATCGAAAAGCAATGGATGAAAACTTTTCAGGTGACACCAGAGCAAAAATATCAACTGATTTTTGTCGAAAATCATGATATGCCCCGCATCGCAACGGTTTTGAAGGACAATACCGCCAAATTGAAAATCAGCGCCGCTTTGAATTTGTTGTTGAAGGGCGTGCCCATCATTTATTACGGTCAGGAGATCGGTATGCGCGGGGCCAACGGATTGGGCAAATTTGGATCGACCGATGGCAACGACATTCCGGTGAGAGAGGCGTTTGAATGGTACAAAACGGTCGAAGGCACCGGGATGGCGCTGTGGTATAAAAATACTGGCCCATGGTGGGACCATTCCCAGTTGAAAGATCATGATGGAATTTCGTTGGAGGAACAACAAGCCGATGCCAGTTCGCTCTGGCATTTCTATAAAAAATTGATTGAACTGCGTCGTGCCAATAGTGCCCTTCAGACGGGCGGCATTGAGTTTTTGGATGACAATAACGATCGGGTCTTATCATTTCTGCGCTGGAATGAGGAGCAGGCCATTTTAGTGTTGATGAATTTGCATGATAACGAAGAGCGGATTCGCCTCGATCTGGCAAAATGGCCGATCAATGTAGATCGGTCGGCAATTGTGAAGTTGATACAATGGCCCGCTGAAACCACCCTGGAGGTGGATGCGGCTCAAGCTCGCGCGACACTCAAAAATTTTCAAGTCCAGGCTTGGCGGATCAAATAAAATAATTCCGAATGGTACCCGACGGATTGATGAAACCAACGGATGAGAAAATTAAGGGAGTCGTTTTAAAAAATCTCGAGAGAGACAAAGATCCTTCGCTCCCCTCGCTCCATCCTAAAAGAAACTGCCGAGGCTGTAGACATAAAAAATGCGTTGGCTTCTTCCGACTGTTGGTCAGTTAGCGATTTTAATACATAAGGGTAAAAGCGATGAAAAAATTTTCAACGTTGCTTCTGGTTACGGCATTCATCACGCTGAATTGCACGTCTCCGAAAAAAACAACGATCCCAATCGTCCCAACCTGGGCGAAACAGGCCATCTGGTACCAAATATTTCCGGAGCGCTTCTGGAACGGGGATAAAAATAATGATCCGACGCTGCCGGATTTAGTTGGAGGTTGGCCTCATTTTCAACCCAATCAGTGGCAGATCCATCCCTGGACCTCGGACTGGTATCAGTTGCAGCCCTGGGAAAAATTGTACCAAAAAGATTTCTATTGGTGCGCTGGGCTGCGGCGCTATGGCGGCGATCTGCAAGGCGTGCTGAATCGATTGGACTATTTGCAAGATTTGGGCATCACAGCCATCTATTTCAATCCGCTGTTTGAATCGCCATCGCTGCACAAATACGATGCGACGATGTATCACCATATTGACAATAATTTCGGGCCGAATCCCGAGAAAGACCGGGAGATTTGGGCGCAAGAGAATCCGGCGGATCCAGCCACCTGGCAATGGACCCCGGCCGATAGCTTGTTTCTGAAGCTGATCCAGCAATGCCATCAGCGCAACATCAAAGTGATCATCGACGGCGTCTTCAATCATGTGGGGTTGACGTTTTGGGCGTTTCAGGATATAGTGAAAAATCAGCAGGCATCGCGTTACAAAGATTGGTTTACGATCAAACGCTGGGATGATCCCACTACTGCTGAGAATGAATTTGATTATGAGGGCTGGAACGGCGTCAGAGATCTGCCCGAGCTCAGAGAAGATGCGCATGGCCTGGTCGCTGGACCACGGGAACACATTCGCGCCATCGTGCAGCGCTGGATGGATCCCAACGGCGATGGCGATCCCTCCGATGGCATCGATGGCTGGCGGCTCGATGTGGCGGAAAAGGTGAATATCGCTTTCTGGCGTGATTTCCGAAAATGGGTGAAGGCCATCAATCCCGAAGCCTATATCACCGGCGAAATCTGGTGGGAGGATTGGCACAAGAATAAAATGATGAATGCCAAGCCTTGGCTCCAGGGCGATGCCTTCGATGGGGTGATGAATTATCGGGTAGCGCAGGTCATCAAGCAATTTGTCATTGATCAAAAGGAACAGATTTCGGTCCAGGCATTGGTGGATTCGCTCCAAAAAATCTATGGCGATTATGGCTGGGAACATGGCCTGGTCTGCCAGAATCTGATGGACAGCCACGATGTGGATCGGCTCGCCTCCCAGATCGTGAATCCGGATCGCTGGTACGATCATTGGGCCGCGCCGAAAGACAATCCCGACTATGATGTCCGCAAGCCGAATGAAGCCGAACTGGCCAAGATGCGATTAATTATCATCATTCAAATGACATTGCCTGGCGCGCCGATGATCTATTACGGCGATGAAGCGGGAATGTGGGGCGGCGATGATCCCGATTGCCGCAAGCCCATGGTTTGGCCGGAATTGACATACGACGCTGAAGTCAGCCATCCTTTGGGCAAACCGCGTCCGGCGGATCGGGTGGAGTTCAACCATGATTTATTCGACTTTTATAAAACGATCATCAAAATTCGAAAAGACCATCCCGCATTCATGATGGGCAGCTTCAAGAAGGTATTCGTAGATAACCAGCGCTCCCTTTATTGTTTTGCAAGAGAATATTTGAATGATCAGGCGATTGTGGGGTTGAACAATTCGGATCGAGCCCATTTATTGGAACTGGCCGTGGATGGAAAATACTGGAATGATCTGCTATCCGGAAATTCTTATGTGGCAGTCGACGGGAAAATTGCCCTCAAGATTGATCGTCGATCGGGCGTAATATTGGTTCCCGGAATGGAGACAAGATTGGCGTTCTGAGGATAGGCTGGCAATTCTGAATCCTCTTCCAACATGATCTGATCTTAAAAAACGAAGTCATGATCGGTTGCAGGTTTCAATGTCAGATCAGATGTTATGGCATGAAGATGAAGGTTCATTTTTTATGATTAGCTCTTTGCTCATCGTGTTGAAAAAGAGTTGATTTGCTCCAAGTGGTCTCAAACTTTTTGTTGACTAATTTTGAAAATTTTTATATATTAAAAAAAATTATCGTAAGATTTTCAGGTTGCGGCAAAAGCTGTTTCGAGAGGTTTTCTGCGCAGTTCGGATGTGAAACCCGAGGTCGCTGGTTGGCCGATGTCAACGATCAAACTCGGCATGGCTCACTATTCGCGGAAGGAGTAGCTATGAAAGCGATATCTTCACTGGTAATTGCTGTGGTGATGATTTTCGGTACATTCATGGGCGTATTGGTAGCGGGAACAACTGGCAAGATTGTTGGGAAGGTTACGGATGCGGAGTCAGGTCAACCGCTGGTGGGGGTCAATGTTATCATTGAAGGGACCACCATGGGTGCTGCCACCGATCTTAATGGCAATTATATTATCCTCAATGTCCCTCCTGGTGCTTATGCATTAAAAGCCTCGATGATCGGCTTCAAAACCCTGCGGTACGAAAATGTCCGGGTCTCGATCGATCTTACCACGACGATCGATTTCAAACTCAGCAGTGAGATTCTGGATTTGGGCGAGGAAGTGACCGTGGTAGCCGAGCGTCCCATGGTGACAAAGGACCTGACTGCGACGACAGCGGTGGTGAGCAGCGAGCAAATGGCTGCATTGCCAGTGACGGAGGTGAATGAAGCGATCGAATTGCAGGCGGGCATTGTCAAAAGTGCGGCCGGCGGATTTCATATCCGTGGCGGTCGCAGCGGCGAGGTCAGCTTCTGGATCGATGGCATGCCAGTCACGGATGTTTATGACGGTGGCACCGTTGTGGATGTCAATAAGAATATGGTGCAGGAGTTGCAGGTGATTAGTGGCGCGTTTAATGCCGAGTATGGGCAGGCCATGTCGGGCATCGTCAATATTGCCACCAAAGGCGGCAGCAACAAGCTCAGCGCAAGCTTTCATACTTACTTTGGCGATTATACCAGCAATCACACCAAACAATTCCTTCATATCGATCGGATCAATCCTCTGGCGATTAGAAATTTTGAGGGCAGCCTCAATGGGGCGATCATAAAGGACAAATTATTCTACTTTGTGAACGCCCGCCATGTCTATTTCGATGGCTGGTTGTATGGCCAGCGCAAATATAATCCCAATGCTGTGACAGTGCAGGTCACAGGTATTCCAACCGAATTGATGCCAACTTTATTCCCCGATTATGCCGCTGAGAGCCGTGTTATCGATCCAATCAATCATTTGAGTGGATTTCAATACATCGTGGGGACCAATGCACTGATCGACTCGGCCATTACCGCAGATTATCTTCGGACCAATAATATCTCTCCAGATTCATTCAAGGTCTTTTATCAGCGATTAAGAGACAATAATAAAGACGGCCGCGGCGATGGAAAATTTGTGTCGATGAATTGGAATCGAAAAATGTATGGTCAGGGAAAGTTAATTTATAAGTTCAATCCCCTCATGACGCTATCATACGACTTCATTTATGACGATGTGGATTATCAGGATTATGATCGCAATTACAAATTCAATCCCGATGGGGCGCTCAAACGCTACCGAACTGGCTTCACCAATATTTTGAAACTGAATCATTTGCTCTCGAGCCGCACCTACTATACCCTGGGTCTCTCCTATTTTTCCAAGGCCTATAAGCATTATGTGTATGAGGATAAATACGACCCGAGGTATATCCATCCCGATATCGGGCTACAAAATGTCTATAGCTATAAAACGGGTGGCACCGATAACAATTGGTTTCAGCGGCAAACCAATACATTCCTGACCAAATTTGACTTGACCAGCCAGGTCACCAAAAATCATGAGATCAAGTCTGGATTAGAATTTCGGCTCCATCGAGTTTCCCAGCGAGAGATCAATTTGCGCCCAGTTTTGGAACAGACCGCCATCAATCCGCTATTTCAGGGCCCCTATATCAAAACGCGAATTCCAGAGGACAGCACGATCTATGCCAGCCGTTATCATCATCAGCCGCTGGAATTTTCGGCGTATGTGCAGGACAAAATGGAATTCAAGAATATGATCATCAATTTGGGGGTGCGATTCGACTATTTCGAGCCCGACGGTGTGGTTTTAGCGGACGAGAGCGATCCCAGCATCTACGATCCGATCAAGCCGCAGAACCGCTATTACGATTATGGCACGGATGGGATTCCGAATACCTTCGATCCTGATGGGACAGAGGGGAATGGGATTCAGGATCCGGGCGAGCGCCTGGTAACGCGAGCTGAGCGAGAGAAGTATTGGTACAAAAAAGCGTCACCAAAATTGCAATTGAGCCCACGGCTTGGCGTTTCGTTCCCAATTACCGAGCGAGGGGTGATTCATTTTTCGTACGGTCATTTCTTCCAGATCCCGCGGTTCGAGCGGCTGTATCAGAATCCTGATTTTCAATTGGGATCGGGCACGGGAAATGTGGGCGTGATCGGCAATGCCGACTTGAAGCCAGAGCAAACCATCAATGGCGAGATCGGCCTGCAACAGCAGCTTGGGGAGGATATTACGCTCCATGTGACTGGCTATTTCCGCGACATCCGCGATCTGGCTGGGACACGGGCTGAGGAAATCGTGCTCTATGGCGGATTTGCCAAATATAGCAAGATTGTCAACAGCGATTTTGGGTTTGTCCGAGGATTGATTGTGGCATTGAACAAGCGGTTCTCGGGTGGGCTATCGGCGTCAATGGATTACACGCTTCAAACCGCCCGCGGCAGTAATTCGAATCCAGAGCAAGCGCGCAATGCCCTGGAGGCCGGCGCCTTGCCTGAGGTCCAATTAACCCCCCTAGATTGGGATCAAAAACATACGGTGAATGCCACGCTCTCCTATGCCGCCAAAAGCTGGGGCGGTAGCGTCATCGCCCAATGGGGGAGTGGATTT
>JGI24187J35170_1001220_pt1 | contig 11484 bp, 12 predicted proteins | sample YNPBryBLVA2012_FD_35170 | JGI IMG/M metagenome (IMG submission 35170)
ATGAGAGGCTGACTTTCAGTCAGCGTTTTGCGGGCAGCCGATTTTTTGAGGCGGTCAAAAGTGTAAACCAATTTCCAGAAAAAAATGAACCATCCCTGAGAGCCTGTCTGAAAACAAGACACCAGGGGCACCATGCGGCTTTTTTCGTTTCCTTCCTGTTCCTTTGTGTCCTTTGTGTCCTTGGTGGTAAACTTTTCAGACCGGCTCTGACAGATACGATTGGAGATTGGGAGTTGGAAGCAAAGAACGAATTGAATTACGGCGGGCAGGCGGTGATGGAAGGGGTGATGATGCGCGGCTCCCGGACCATGGCTGTGGCCGTGCGCCAGCCGGATGGCCATATCCTCCTCCACAGCGAGCCGCTGGACCCCAGGATCTACCTGAGCCGGCTGAGCAAAATCCCGTTCCTGCGCGCTTTGACCGGGCTGTGGGACGTGCTGGTGCTGGGCATCCGCACCCTGTTCTACTCCGCCCAGGTGGCTCTGGGGCCGGAGGAGGATGTCCAGTTCAGCGGCCCCATCGCCTGGGGCACGGTGGCTGTCTCATTCGCCGTGGGCATCGGCCTGTTCTTCGTCGGCCCGTTGCTCCTGGTGGGGTTGATAGACCGCTATCTCACCTCCGACTTGCTGAGCAACGTGGTTGAGGGCCTGATCCGCCTGGCCATCTTTGTCGCCTATCTCTGGCTCATCGGCCTGGTGCCGGAAATCCGGCGGGTGTTCGCCTATCACGGCGCTGAACACAAGACGATCAACGCCTATGAAGCGGGCGCCCGGCTGACCCCTGAGGAGGTGGCCCGCTACTCGACGGCGCATTATCGGTGTGGCACAGCCTTTCTATTGTCGGTGCTGGTCATTTCCATTCTGATTTTTGCCCTGCTGGGCCGCCCACCGATGCTCCTGCGCCTTCTATCGCGCATCCTGCTTATTCCGGTGGTGGCCGGCGTGGCCTACGAATATATCAGGTTCACCAACCGCTACCGCCGCAGCCCCCTCATCCGCGTCCTCGCCGCGCCGAACCTGGCTCTGCAAAGGCTGACCACCCGCCAGCCGGAGCCGGAGATGCTGGAGGTGGCCATCGCCGCTCTGACGCGCGTGTTGGAAACCGAGAGCCAGACGTTGGGCGCCTGACCGACGTCCAAAGTTGCCGAACGGCTCTGGACCATGTTATAATAGCCATGCCGGACCTGGCAGGAATGGCTGATGAGGTAGTGCCTGGAGGCTGAACCATGACGCAAAAGGCAGTTCCTTCGACCACGCTGCAGAAAGCACGCCGGATCAATGCCCTGGGCCTGCAGCAGTATGAGCGGTGGGAGATAGAAGAAGCCATCAAATCGTTCAACGAGGCGATTCAGCTCCATGCCGAAGAGCCGGAGTTCCATCTCAACCTGGCACGGGCGCTGGCCCGTTACGGCGATTTCGATGCCGCCAGGCGAGCTCTGGGCTCCTACATCCGCTTTGAACCGGACAAGGAGCTGGCCGAGCGGTTTGAACGGCTCTTTGGCGAAGGGATGGACGAGGTCGAAAGCCTGGTCACCCGCCAGATGAGCAAAAAGGGACTGCCGCTGGAGGTGATCGGCGCAGCGGTGCAGATGTGGCTGGAATACCGCATCTGTGTCGGACGCCGTCCCCTGGTCATCCGCAAGCCGGAAACGTGGGCTTCGGCCCTGGACTATACCGTCCGCAAGGTCAACTTTCTGGAGTTGAGCCAGCGGGAGATTTCAGACCTGTATGGCGTCAGCCCTTCGACGGTGCGGGCCTATCACAACGACCTGGTTCAGGTGCTGGACATCATGCCCTGCGACTATCGCTACTTTCGCGGCGAGGAGAATCCGCTGGACAAACTGGTCGAAGCAGCGGCCATGCTGGAGGAGCTGGAAGAGCGCTTCCGTCGGCCATAGCCTGCGGGAACCGGATATTGAGTGGGGGAGACGGGGTGGCATGGCGCCACATCGCGAGCCCCCACTTTCTGTTTCAACTCCCACATCGAGGAAAGGGGTAGAAAATGGCAGAAACTGGAAACGGGGTTCGCCCTGAGGCCCTGCTGGATTTTTGTGTCCGCGTGTTCGAAAAGATGGGCGTGTCCCACGAGGATGCCTGGATCACCGCCGATGTGCTGGTCCGCGCCAACCTGCGGGGCATTGACTCTCACGGCGTGGCCCGTCTGGCCCGCTACGTGAACGGCCTGCGCGACGGGGTGATGGTCGCCCGACCGGTAGAAACGGTCGTGGCCGAGACACCGACCACGGCCACCCTTGATGCCGGCGCCGGGTTGGGGCAGCCGGTCAGCTACCGGGCCATGCGAAAAGCGATCGAAAAGGCGCGGCACTACGGCTGNGGCTTTGTCGCCGTGCGCAACAGCAACCACTACGGCATCGCCGGCTATTACGCCATGATGGCCCTGGAGCAGGAGATGATCGGCCTCTCGACCACCAACGCCGATGTGCTGGTGGTGCCCACCTTCGGCTGCGACTCGATGTATGGCACCAATCCGATTGCCCTGGCCGTGCCGGCCGGGCAGGAGCGGCCGTTCGTCCTGGATATGGCCACCAGCACCGTGCCGCGCGGCAAGCTGGAGGTGTATCACCGCCAGGAAAAGCCGATCCCCCTGGGTTGGGCCACCGACGAGCGGGGCCTCCCCACCACCGATCCTGGCCGCGTGCTGGACAATTTCGCCCGGCGGGCCGGAGGGGGCCTGCTGCCCCTGGGTGGCGCAGGGGAGGAGTTCAGCGGCCACAAGGGCTACGGCCTGGGGATACTGGTGGAAATCCTGTCGGCGGTGCTGCCCGGCGCGGCCTACCTGACCGACGTCTATCCCAGGGATGCCAACGGCAGGCCGTTGCCGGCCAACCTGGGCCACTTTTTCGGCGCGTGGCGGCTGGATGCTTTCCGCGAACCGGCAGCCTTCAAAGCCGACATGGACGACCTGATCCGGCGGCTCAAAGGGGGCCGTCTGGCCGAGGGCGCGACCCGCATCTACATCCACGGCGAAAAAGAGTTCGAGGAGGCCGAACGCCGCAGCAGGGATGGCATTCCGCTGGGTGCCAGGGTCGAAGCCAGCCTGAAGCAGATCGCCGCCGACCTGGGGGTGGAGTATAACCTGTAAGAAGGAGGGTAGATGTTCGAGCGAGTAACGATTAATCCGAACATCTTGCACGGCGAACCCTGCATCCGTGGGATGCGGATTCCGGTCCATCTGGTGGTGAGCCTGGTGGCGGCCGGGATGACCACGCCGGAGATCATCAAAGAGTACCCGGACCTGGAACCACAAGACATCCACGCCGCTCTGGACTATGCTGCGTACGTCACACGGGAGCAAGTCATTCCGCTGGAAATGGTGGGAGAGCCGGCCTGATGCTCGCTTTTCTGGCCGACATGCCGGTCCCTCAGAGTGCGGTCAAAATGGCACAGGACCTGGGCTACGATGCGCGGCATGTCCGGGAATACGGGATGCGACGGGCCACCGATCCGGCCATTTTGCAGCGGGCGGCGGTGGAGAAGCGGATCATCCTGACGATGGATCTGGGGTTTTCCAGGGACGTTGCTGTAACCGGCGTCGAGTGTCATGGGCTCATCGTGTTCCGGCTGGGGAATGTAACAGCCGATGAGGTTACATTGGCATTTCGGCGGGTTCTGACCGGTTTCAGTGAGGAAGAGATCGCAGGCTACATCATCGTCGTCGAGCCGGGCCGGATCCGGCGGCGAGCGTTACCCCTCAGGGTGGACGAGTAAATAGTCAATATCCAATTGATATTGGATATTAGATGTTGGATATTGTTAGTTGGAGGAGATATGGCAAGACTACACGAGTATCAAGGTAAGGAACTGCTCAAGCAGTTCAAGATCCTCGTCCCCCGGGGTGGGGTGGCGCGGACACCGGAAGAAGCACGCCGCATTGCCGGGGAGATCGGGGGGGAGGTGATGGTCAAAGCCCAGGCCTGGGTCACGGGCCGGGCAGGACTGGGCGGCATCAAAAAGGCCAGCAATCCCGATCAGGCCGAGGAGGCCNCCCGGCAGATGCTGGGGCTNAAGATCAAAAACTTTACCGTGGAGCAGGTGCTGGTCGAAGAAAGGCTGGACATCGCCCGCGAATTCTACGCCGGGGTGATCATTGACGACGCCGCCCGACAGCCGGTAGTGTTGTTCTCCAGCGTGGGGGGCACCGGCATCGAAGAGATCGCCGCCGCCCATCCCGACAAAGTGGCGCGGATGCACGTAGATGTGGGCACGGGGTTGCTGGACTTTCAGGCGCGGGACCTGGTGCGGCGCACCGGCATCGGCGGGCAGTTGCAGGTGGACCTGGGCAACGTGCTGGTGGGCCTGTACACCCTGGCCCAGCAGTATGACGCCCGCGCCGCCGAGATCAACCCCCTGGTGCAACTGGCCGACGGCAAACTGNTGGCCGCCGACTGTCGCGTCACCGTGGACGACTATGGCGTCTTTCGCCACAAAGATCTGAGCATCGAGATCGCCCGCGAGTATGACCGCCCCCCGACACCCCTGGAAAAGATCGCCTATCAGGTTGAAGCAAACGACTACCGCGGCACCTTCTATTTCATCCAGATGGCCGAAGGCTTCAAGCGGGGTGAGGGGTATGTCGGCTTTCACGGCGCCGGTGGCGGCGGCTCGATGATGAGCATGGATGCCATNATGCGCCAGGGNTANAAACTGGCGACCTTTGTGGACACCAGCGGCAATCCGCCGGCCAGCAAGGTCTACCGCGCGGCCAGGATTGTCCTGGCCACCGGGCCGATTGACGGCTACTTTGGCTCCGGTTCGGGCGTGGCCAGCCAGGAGCAGTTCCACTCGGCGCGGGGGTTCGTCAAAGCGTTCCTGGAAGCGCAGATTGACGTGCCGGTGGTCATCCGCCTGGGCGGCAACGCCGAAGACAAGGCGGTCGAGATCCTGGAATGGCTCAACGGCTGCGTGCCGGCGCCGGTGGAAGGCTACAAGAAGGACGATCCACCCGACTTTTGCGCCGCGCGGCTCCATGCCTTGATCCAGGAGGGGCGGCGGGTGCCGGTCAAGGACCCCAGCGCCCTGCTGGAGCGCCGACGCCCGACCTGCGCCTCTACCAGTTCCAGACGGTCACCGGCGGGACGGTCACCTATAACCACAGCTTCTGCGCCGTGTGTGAGAGCAAGGTGTGTGTCCAGGAATGCGCCGGTAAAATCCTGACGCTGAACGAGGCCGGGCTGCCGGTGCTGAACATCACCCCGGAGGAGGCGAAAAAAGGCCGCTGCTCCGAGTGCCTGGCCTGCGAGGTGGACTGCTACTTCAAAGGCGCCGGCGGCGGGCAGATCGTGCTGCCGATTCCGGGGCTGGACGATTTACGCTTTTAGATTTACGCTTTACGCTTTACGATTGGAGGAATGCGTATGAAACGGTTGGTACTGGTTGTGTTGATCCTGGGCGCGCTGTTTCTGACCGCTTGCGGCAAAGAGGAGCCGGCGCCCACCCCTACGACCTTTGAATCGCCGTTGGGCGTGCCCAACCCGGCCTCGGTGTTTTGCACGGAAAAGGGCTACCAACTGGAGATCCGCACTGCGGCCGACGGCAGTCAGACCGGCTATTGTATCTTTCCCGATGGCAGCGAGTGCGAGGAATGGGCTTTCTATCGGGGGGAGTGCACTGCGCCGTAGAGCTATCCGGAGTAGCGCGGGATTCCTTCCCGCACTACCCGGAAGCAGACTTGTCAAGCGAGGAGTAGATTCAAATGTCCATCCTGATAGACCAAACCAAACGGGTTCTCGTCCAGGGCATCACCGGCCGCGAGGGGATGGCCCGGACGAAACTGATGCGTGAATATGGCACCAACGTCGTCGCCGGCGTCACGCCGGGCAAGGGCAATCAGACGGTCGAAGGGGTGCCGGTGTTCGATACCGTCCAGGAGGCGTGGGAGCAGGTCGGGCCGATTGACGTGTCGGTGCTGTTTATCCCCGCGCCCATCGTCAAACCGGCGGCGCTGGAGGCGATTGCCGCCGGGGTCAAGTTGCTGGTCATCGTCCCCGACCGCGTGCCGATCTGGGACGTGTTAGCCATCGCCCAAGCGGCCAAAGAGGCCGGTGCCCACTTTGTCGGCCCCAACACTCTGGGGGTGCTCAGCCCCAACAAGGGGGTGCTGGGCATGATCGGCGGCCGGGCCGCTTCGGCCAGGGCCTGGTTCTTCCCCGGCCCGGTGGGCATCAGCTCGCGCAGCGGCGGCATGACCTCCAGCACGGCCTACTACCTGGGTCGGGCCGGCATCGGCGCCACCACCCTGGTCCACGTCGGCGGTGACGCCGTGGTCGGCCTGCCCCATCCCGATGTCGTCCGGCTCTTCCAGCAGGACCCCGAGACCAAAGCCATTGTCCTGTTCGGCGAGATCGGCGGCACGCAGGAGGAACGGGTAGCCGACCTGATCGAGGCCGGCGAGGTGACCAAGCCGGTCATCGCCTACATCGGCGGCAAGGCGGCCAAGAGCGGCACCCGCTTTTCCCATGCCGGGGCGATCATCGAGGGCAATCGCGGCACCTACGAAGGCAAGGTGGATCGCCTGCGCTCCGTCGGTGCGACGGTGGTGGAAGCCTTCGGCGACCTGCCGGCGGCGACAAAAGAAGTGCTGGCGCGGCTGGGGCTATAGGGGATTGGATATTAGATACTAGATATTGGCAATATCCAACATCCAATATCCAATATCCAATATCCAATATCCAATATCCAATATCCAATATCTAATAGGGTCGAATTCGAGATCGAATGGCACCGCGATCTACTGATTCAAATCACAAGACCCACAGCTAACCGGCTACCGGTCCTGACACCAGAAACCACAATACGATTGGCTGATTACCTTGCCTTCAGGCATTTCTATCGGCACTCTTATTCGTTCTTTTTGACCTGGGAGGAACTGGAAAGACTGGTGACGTCGTTGGATGACGTATGGGCTCAGGTCAAACGGGAGCTTCGGCAGTTCTTGAATACATTATCAACGGAGGGAAAGGCATAATGGCGGAAGAACCCTGGAAAACCGCAATTACCAGGATCGAACCGAACAAGGTAGCCGTGCGCGGCTACCCCATTGACCAGTTGATGGGCCGCATCTCTTTCGGCGAGATGGTCTATCTGGTGCTCAAGGGCGAACTGCCCACCCCGCAGGTTGGCCGGCTGATGGATGCCCTGCTGGTCTCGTCGGTAGATCACGGCGTGACGCCGCCCAGCGCCCTGGCGGCGCGGACGGTGGCCTCGGGCGGCGCGCCGCTGACCACGGCCATCGCCGCCGGCATCATGACCATCAACCGGCACCACGGCGGGGCCATCGAAGATTGCATGAAGGTCTTGCTGGAGATGGTGGCCTACAAGCGCGAAAAGGGCCTCGACGCTCTGACCGCCGCCCGCGAGAAAATGGCCGAGTTCCGTGCCAAAAAGATCCGCGTGCCGGGCTACGGCCACCGCATCCACACCGACGACCCGCGCACCAGGCGGCTCTTTGCCCTGGCCGGGGAGGCCGGTGTGGCCGGCGAGTATATCGAGATGGGCCAGGCGTTGCGTCAGGCCATGGCCGAAAGCCTGGGCAAGGACCTGCCGATGAATGTGGATGGCGGCATCGCCGCCGTGCTGTGCGAACTGGGCTTCCCGCCGGAGTTGGGCAACGGCTTTTTCGCCATCAGCCGCACAGTGGGTCTCACCGCCCAGGTGTACGAAGAGATGACCCGCGAACGGCCCATGCGCACCATTGACCCCAAGGCCCACGAGTACGATGGACCGCCGGAGCGGATGTTGGAGAGCAGAGAATAGGGGATGGAGGATGGAGATAGGGAGGAAAAATGCGTGAACAACTGCTAAAGATGGTGCCTGAGTTTGAGCTGATTCAAGACCCGGAGTTGCGGGAAAAGACGATCCGGGTCTGGGAAGTGGCGATGGAACGCGGCGGCTGGACGCCCGATACCCTCCTCCACATGCCGTTCACCCTGCTCATCAACCCCTGCCCGGCCAACTTTGTCGAGCATGTGCGGGCCGTGACCCTCACCGCCTACCGGACGGCCCAACTGTTCACCGAGATCTATGGCGAGCGGGTGCCGATCAACATGGATTACCTGGTGGCGGGCGGGCTGTTGCACGACGTGGGCAAGCTGCTGGAATACGAATACAAAGGCGATCTCACCGTGCAAACGTCCTACGGCGCGCTGATGCGCCATCCCTTCTCCGGGGCAGCCCTGGCCTACGAATTCGGCCTGCCGATGGAGGTACAGCACATGATCGCCGCCCACGCCGGCGAGGGCGACAAGATCAAACGCAGCCCCGAGGCAACGCTGATCAACAAGGCCGACTTTATGAGCTTTGAGACGCTGCGCGACCTGCAGATCAAAAAAGAACTGGCGGCCCGGTTGGGCTGATGGAAGAGAGGGCCTGAAATGGGCAAGACGATCATCGAAAAGATCATCCAGGCCCATGCCGACGAGCCGGTGGAGGCCGGCAAGATCGTCTGGATGCGCCTGGACGCACGCACCGCCCGCGATTTTGGCGGGGCCAATGTGGTCAAAAACTATCAGAAACACTATGGCGATGCGCCGGTGGATGACCCGACCAGGACCTTTTTCACCTTCGACCTGGTGACGCCGGCCAACAACATTCCCTACGCCATCAACCAGCAGATCTGCCGCAACTGGGCCAAAACCCAGGGTGTCCGCGTGTTCGACGTGGACATGGGCATCGGTTCGCATGTGGCCATTGAGTACGGCCTGGCCTGGCCCGGTTCCACTTTTGTCGGCACCGACAGCCACCTGAACATCCTGGGAGCCATCGGCGCCTTTGGCCAGGGCATGGGCGACCAGGACATCGCCTTCACCTTCAAGGCGGGCAAGACCTGGTTCGAGGTGCCGGCCACGATGAAGGTGACGGTCAAAGGCCAACTCAAGCCCCCCTGCACGGCCAAGGACCTGACCCTGGCCTGCCTGCGGCGGCTGGGGGCCAGCGGTGCACTGGGCCGGGCGGTCGAGTTCTACGGCCCGGCCATTGACGCCCTGGACCTGGCCGGGCGGATCACGCTGGCCAGCATGATGACCGAGATGGGGGGGATCATCGGCCTGATCCCTCCTTCGGAGGAGGTGCTGGCTTTTTGCCGCGAGCGAACGGGACGGAGTGACCTGCAAGCCATCCAGGCCGATCCCGACGCCCACTACACCGAGGAGATCGAGCTGGACATCACCGACCTGGAGCCGCTGATCGCCTGTCCACCCAGGCCGGATAACGTCAAGGCGGTGCGCCAGGTGGCCGGTACGCCGGTGGATTCGGTCTTTATCGGCTCCTGCACCAATGGCCGCTACGAGGATTTTGCCGCCGTGGCCCAGGTGGTCCAGGGCAAAAAGATCAAGCCGGGGGTGGTCGCCTCGCTGGTGCCGGCCACGCGCCAGGTCTATGCCCAGATGCTGCGCGACGGCCTGCTGCAGGCCCTGTTCGACGCCGGGTTCATCGTCAGCAATCCCGGCTGTGGCGGCTGTGCCTCGGGGCATATCGGCATGGTCGGCGAGGGGGAGGTGCAGGTCAGCACCAGCAACCGCAACTTTGCCGGCAAGCAAGGCCCCGGCGACATCTACCTGGCCAGCCCGGTGGTGGCCGCCTGGGCGGCGCTGACCGGCGAACTCACGGTGCCGGAGGTGTAACATGAAAGAGACCCGGATCAAGGGGCGGGTGTGGGTGTTGACCACGCCGGAGGGCCGGCTGTACAACGACATTGATACCGATATGATCTTTCATAACCGCTATCTGGCCATCACCGAAGTGGAAAAGATGGGCCAGTATGCCCTGGACAATCTGAAGGGCTGGGAGGATTTCGCCCAAAAGGCGCAGCCGGGTGACATCCTGCTGGCCGGGGCGAACTTTGGGGCCGGTTCCAGCCGGCAGCAGGCGGTGGATTGCTTCCGGGCNNTGGGCATCGGGGCGGTGGTGGCGGCCAGTTTTGGGGCCATCTACAAACGCAACGCCATCAACAGCGGCTTCCCCATCGTCACCTTTCCCGACCTCACCCGGCTCTACGACCGGTTCCACAACGGCGACATCCTGGAGATTGACCTGGAGACCGGTCGCCTGGTCCTGAACGGCGAGCAGACCTTCCAGGCCGAGCCGCTGTCCAGAGTCCAGATGGACATCTACCAGGCCGGCGATCTGTTCGCCTATGGTAAGACGCTGGGCGCAGCCTGAGGCAAGATGGCTGCCTGTCAGGTCGTCATCATCGGCGCCGGGAGTGCCAGCTTTGGCCTGGGTACACTGGCCAGCCTGTTGCACAGTGAGCGGCTGCGCGGCAGCAGGCTGGCCCTGGTGGACTCGAACGCCAGGGGGCTGAGCCTGATTGACGCTCTGGCCCGCCGCCTGAACCGCGAATGGGATGCCGGCCTGACCATTCAGAGTTCAACCCGGCGCGAGGAGCTGTTGCCGGGGGCCGATTTTGTCATCGTCTCCATCGAAACCGGCCCCCGGGAAGGGCTGTGGCAGCGCGACTGGGAGATCCCGCTCCGCTTTGGCGTGCGCCAGCCCTACGGCGAGAACGGCGGACCCGGCGGCCTGGCTCACACCCTGCGCCAGGTGCCGGCCATGCTGGCCATCGCCCGGGATATGGAGCGCCTCTGCCCGGCAGCCTGGCTGATCAACTTTGCCAACCCGCTGCCGCGCCTCTGCCTGGCAGTAAGCCGCTACAGCTCCATCAAGACGGTGGGGCTGTGCCACCAGATCGAAATCGCCTACATGCTGGTCGGCGTGGCGCTGGCCGACCGCCTGGGTGTGGAGGTGCCGCCCGGCGTGAACAGCAATGCCCACCCCGACATCTGGCCGCTGGCCGGCATCGTGGCCCGTCAGGTCCGGCCACTGGTCGAGATCAAGGCCGCCGGCCTCAACCATTTCACCTGGATCCTGGAGGTGCGCGACCGGCGCAGCGGCGAAGACCTGTACCCCCTTTTCCGGGAGGCGTTCCTGGCCCTGCCACCCGATTTCGAGCCGCTGACCCGCGCCGTGTGGCAGGCGACCGGCCTGTGCCCCGTGCCCGGCGACAGCCATCTGGCCGAGTACCTGCCCTGGTGCCACGATCCCCAAACCCGGCCCTGGGAAAAGTACAACCTCTTTCTCTACGACTGGGAACGGGCCAGGCTGGAGCGCGACAGACAGTGGCAGGCCATCGAAGCCATGGCCCGGGGAGAGGCGGCGATAGATGGATTCAGGAAGGCGCATGGCGAGGGGGCCGTCGAGATCATCGAGGGGCTGTTGGGCCACCAGACCCGCCGCGAGGCGGTGAACCTCCCCAACAGGGCTACATTGCCGGCCTGCCCGAAGGGGCGATCGTCGAAGTCCCGGCTGTGGTGGATGGCGGGGGCATCCGGGGGCTGGAGGTCGGCCCGCTGCCGGAAATGGTCACCGAACTGTGCCGCCGCGAGATCGCCGTGGCGAGCCTGGCGGTGGATGCGGCTGCCTGCGGAGATCGGCAGAAGGCGCTCCAGGCGCTGTTGCTCGACCCGTGCAT
>JGI24187J35170_1001221_pt1 | contig 11482 bp, 7 predicted proteins | sample YNPBryBLVA2012_FD_35170 | JGI IMG/M metagenome (IMG submission 35170)
CCGTCATTGGCATGGCGGCGCGCTTTGCCAGCGAAAAGGGCGTAGAAGTGCTGCTGGAGGCCCTGCCCGTCATCCTCGAAAAATATCCCAAAGCGCAGGTATTGTTTGCCGGCCAATACCAAAATGTATGGGGCGAGCAGCGTTATGCCGACAGGCTCATGCCGCGTATCCGGCAATACGAAGCCGAAGGTCACTGGAAATTCCTGGGCGTCCTCGATGCGCAGCAAATGGCCGCTTTCTATCCCAACCTGGACGTGCTGACCGTACCTTCGCTCAATTCCACCGAGGCCTTTGGGCTGGTGCAAATCGAAGCCATGCTCAACGGGGTGCCATGCGTCCCTTCGGCGCTGCCGGGTGTGCGCCAGCCGGTGCTGATGCATAAGATGGGGCGCATCTCTCAAATCGGCGACCCGCTCAGTTTAGCGGAAGCCATCCTCGGCGTCTTGGGCGAAGCGGAAAAGTGGCAATGCGACCGAGCAGCGCTGGCACGTCGCTATGATCCCGATTCGATTGCGGCAGAATATGAAAAGTTGTTCGAGAAATTGATGGAGAAAAAACGTCACGGAATGACGCGGAAGCCTTCCTCGCGGAAGTGAGCGTCGAAGGTGAAGGCGGTCTCGATGCCCCTGCGGCGCATGGTTTCGAAGGCGGAGCAGTCCACCAGGCTCAAGCGGCGGCGGTTGGCATAGAGAACGCGCTGGATGGAAATTTTGTGCCGCACTTCGTCTATCCAATCGATTTGGATGAGAGGCAGTATTTTTTCCTGGAAATCGCGCACTTCATCGAGACCGAACCTCTTTTGCATAAGCGATACGCTTTCGACAATGACATAGTTGTTGGTAATAAGGATTTTTCTCTCTTCACGCAGGCTTCTGAAGCATTGTTTGGCGCGCAGATGATGTTGATCGCCAACAGAGATGAGTGCAAGTAAAGCGGAACTATCCACGAAGATCATCTTCGATAGCCTGAACAAAATATTCATCGTGGTTGACGGAAACATCAGTTTTGCCTTCGATGTCCCGAAATTCCTCAGGATGAGCATCAATGTAATCCAGGAATTCCAATGCTCGGCGCCACTTTTCCTCGCGCTCGTCTTCTTCCACAGCAATAGCCACATACTGCGCCACGCTCTCGCGCACCAGGCTGGCGACGGAGGTCTTGCGCGCCCTGGCCAATTCCTTTAGCGCCTTTTGCTGTTCTTCGGTCAACTGCACCATCACGCGGATCATAGATGCCTCGTTTTCCAAACTTCGGCGAAATCAGGAGATTTCGGACTCCAAAGAAAGGGGATGCTATCCCCAAAGGGGATGCTATCACTTTTCGAGAAAGTGCTATCATTATACCATGCCTGAAAAAGATTTCCTCTTCTTACATCTGCGCGACCTGCCCTACTTCCGCGCCTTGATTCGCGCGGTGGAAGCGACCTATTACCAGAATCTCGACCTGCCCGCCCCCGTCTATGACGTGGGCTGCGGTGACGGGCATTTTGCTTCACTGGCCTTCGAGCGCAAACTGGACGTAGGGTTAGACCCCTGGCATGGACCCATCCACCAGGCCAAGAAGGTCGGCGCTTATCGCGGATTGGTGGAAGCCGATGGCGCCCGCTCACCATTTCCAAACGACTACTTTGCCAGCGCCATCAGCAACTCGGTGTTGGAGCATATTCCGCATATCGAAGCGGTGCTGACCGAAACGGCGCGCGTATTGCAGCCCGGCGCGCCCTTCTACTTTTGCGTGCCAAATCCGCGTTATCTTTCGGAGCTGTCCCTCTCGCATGTATTGGGAAAGGCCTACACCGAATGGTTTCGGCGCATCTCGCGCGTCCATCACGCCGATGAACCCGATGTGTGGCAAGCCAGGCTGGAAAGCGCCGGTTTCGAACTGGTACGTTGGTGGCATTATTTCTCCCCTTCGGCCATGCGCGTGTTAGAATGGGGGCATTATTTGGGCGCGCCGACCCTACTCCCGCACGTGCTGACCGGCAAATGGATCATCAGCCGCGCACGCTGGAACCTGGCGTTGACAGAACGCTTCCTCAGGAAGTATGCTTCACCCCAACCGGTGGAAGATGGAACGTTCACGTTTTATGTTGCAAGAAAAAGACGATAGACTGTTCTCTACTCCCTGATTTCTACTCTCCTCAACGATGCCCTTCGACGAGCATTATTTCTCCACCCATACCTACCAGAACGTATCTTTTGCCAAATACAGCATGTATTGGTGGTCCAATCGTTTCTATGCCATGCTGGCGCGCCGACACGGAAAGCATGGCGGCCGCCTGCTGGAAATTGGCAGCGGGCTGGGGCATTTGGTTGGACAGTTGGAAGATACATTCCTCACCTACGGCATAGACCTCAACCACTGGGCGGTCAAGCAATCCAAAAAGGTAGCCAAAAAAACGGCCCTGCATACCGCCAGCGCCCAGGAACTTCCCTTTGCCAGCGGCGTCTTCGATATTGTGGTCATCAAACACATCGTTGAACATCTGCCGCAACCAGACAAAGCCATTGCCGAGATTAGCCGCGTGACCGCGCGGCGCGGAACGTTGATTTTATCTACCCCCAACCTGGATTCTCTGCTCAAGCCCTGGAAGGGAGAACGCTGGATCGGCTACCAAGACCCGACTCACATTTCGCTGCGGAAGCCGGCCGAATGGCTGGACATGCTGCGCGCCGCCGGTTTCTCGATAGAGCGCGTCTTTGCCGATGGCTTCTGGGATGTACCCTACATTCCCATCGTCCCTAAGATGATTCAAAAATTGTGCTTTGGCTCGCTGGGCGGTTTTCAAGCCATGACCGGCCTGGTCTTCTTGCCGCCGCGCTGGGGAGAGAGTATCATGGTGATTGCGAGGAAGCGGTGAACAGGAATCCGTGTTCAGTGTTGGTGAATAGTGAGCGGTAAGCAGTGAACGACGAGATGCAAAATTCCACCCCTCACCTGCCACAAGAAGAACCCACAGTCCTGGATGCATTCAAATCCATTTTCAAGGACTGGAGGTCTTTTTCTACCTTTCTGGCCTCTGCCTTCGACAGCGGGCGGCGGGAAGAAATCAACCGCGCCCTGCTCGTAGAGAAAACCTTGCCGCCGATAGCAGAAGAGACAAGCCTTCCCACTCCAACAGGAGGAGGCGCCTTCCCCTGGCGCTCCCTGCTTGGACTGGCCATGGCGCTGCTGGCCCAATACATGTTAGAGCCTGTAGGCATCGTCCTTGCGCTGGGGAACTGGCACCTCGAAAAGGCTGGGCAGAATATCCCTGCGGCGATGGGCATGTATGTTCTGGCTCTGGCCTTGATCGGCTGGGGAATTTTCGAACAAGAATGGAACCTGCCTGCACGACCGCCAGAACAAGACGGGAACGATCCGTCTACGGTGCGTTTGCTGCCATTCCTCGCTTCCCTGGGTGTCTCGTATGCGGCTTTCCTGGGTTTCGACGACAACCTCTTCACCGCAAACAATGTCTTTCTCTGGTTGANGGGAATGGCGCTGTTCGTCTTTGCCGTGTGGCTGCCCTCTCCGCACCGCGTACATCTCCCTCAATCGCCCTACACCCGCCAGCGCGTGTTGTGGGGAGCGTTGCTGCTCTTGGTAAGCGCGTTGGCGCTTTTCTTCCGCGTCTATCGGCTCGATCAAGTTCCCTCCGAACCATTCAGCGATCACGCCGAAAAAATCCTGGATATTTACGAAGTCACACAAGGGCAAACCAGCATCTTCTTCACGCGCAACACCGGGCGAGAAGCCTTTCAAATGTATTGGACCATCCTGGTCAGTTGGATATTTGGCAGCGGTTTATCGTTTTCCAGCCTGAAAATCGGAACGGTCCTGCTGGGCCTGTTGACGCTGCCGTATGTGTACCTGCTGGGCAAAGAAATCGGCGGTCAGCGCGTTGGACTGCTGGCATTGCTCTTGACCGGCATAGGCTACTGGCCGAATGTCATCAGCCGGGTGGGATTACGCTTCCCGCTCTACCCGCTGTTTGCCGCGCCCACGCTCTTCTACCTGTTGCGCGGACTGCGCACACGCCAGCGCAACGATTTCATCCTGGCGGGCCTCTTCCTGGGCGTGGGCCTGCACGGATACAGTCCCATCCGCATTATGCCGTTCGTGGTGATGGCTGCGATTGGGCTATACCTGCTCCATGCGCAATCGCAAAACGCGCGCAAAGATGCTGTCGTATGGTTGACGCTGGTGGGCCTGACCTCCCTGGTGGTCTTTTTGCCTCTGCTGCGTTACACGCTCGACAACCCCCAAGCCTTCTCTTATCGAGCGTTTTCGCGGCTGGGAAGCCTCGAGCAGCCCCTGCCGGGCCCGGCATATCAGATTTTCTTCTCGAACCTGTGGAAGGCCCTGCGCATGTTCAACTATGATGACGGCGAAATCTGGGTGCATTCGGTGACACACCGCCCGGCGCTGGACGTGGTCTCGGCGGCGCTGTTCTTGATAGGGACTCTGCTCACGCTGATACGCTATCTTCGCCGCCGCCACTGGCTGGACCTGTTCCTGCTCCTGTCCGTTCCGCTTTTGGCAATGCCTTCGATTTTGTCCCTGGCCTTTCCGGGCGAGAATCCGGCCCTCAACCGCGCCGGGGCGGCTTACATCCCTGCCTTCCTGCTGGCGGCGCTGGCGCTGGACGGACTGCTGACGGCAGTGGCGCATCAGCCGGCAATCGGCCTGGGAAACGGGGAGCAGGCCAAAAGGTCCGGAAAGATGCGTACAAGACTGGCGTGGGGGCTGGCCATCCTGTTGCTGTCCGCGTCTGCCATCCAAAACTATGACTTGGTCTTCCGTCAATATGCAAGTCAGTTCGATAGCGGAGCGTGGAATTCGTCTGAGATGGGCGCGGTCATCAAGCAATTTGGTCAGACGTATGGAACGACCGAAACGGTTTGGATTGTGCCATTTCCGCATTGGGTGGATACGCGCCTGCCGGGTGTGTGGGCGGGCATCCCCAACCGCGACTTTGCCATGTGGCGCGAAAACCTCCCCAATACGGTAGAATTGCGCGGCCCCAAGTTGTTCCTGGTGAAAGCCAACCTCAATCAGCCAGAGAATAACGACCAGGCCACGCTGGATGCCCTCCAGGCCTTGTACCCGCAAGGCCGCCTGGAATTGCACCCCTCGCGCGTCGAAGGGCATGAATTTTGGACGTATTTCGTTCCTGACCAGAGATAAACGCAAATGAACGCAGAACAACGCGAAAGACATCCCTGGATGTATGACATTTTGGTCATTGCTGTGCTAGCCATAGCGGCCTTTTTGCGCTTGAACGGCGCAGACTGGGGCGAACTACAACACCAACACCCCGACGAATCCTTCTTGACCGGCGTACTGGCTAACCTGCGCGCGCATGAATGCCTGGAAAAAGACCTCATCATCGAAACCTGCCCGCCAGAAAAGCAACGCTGGCTTGGCCTGGACGATTATTTCGATACTCGAACCTCCACATTGAACCCGCACAATCGCGGCTTTGCCTTCTTCGTTTATGGCACTCTGCCGATGTTCCTCGTCCGCTACACGGCAGAACTCATCGGTCAGACGGACTACGGGCAGTTGAAATTGCTTGGCAGGCAATTTTCCGCGCTGGCCGACGTGGGGACGATTTTTCTGTTGTATCTGATTGCCGCGCGGCTGTACAACCGGCGCACGGCGCTGCTGGCTGCGACCTTCTCGGCTTTTGCGGTCATGCAAATCCAACAGTCGCACTTCTTCACCACCGATCTGTTCGTCAACTTGTTCTCCTTCCTGGCAATTTACTTTGCGGTGGAAATTGTAGAAAGTAGAGAACAGAGAGGAGAGAATAGAGAACAGAGAGGAGAGAATAGAGAACAGAGAGGAGAGAATAGAGAACAGAGAGGAGAGAATAGAGAACAGAGAGGAGAAAATAGTGAAGAGAATAGTGAAGAGAGGGCAGAGAACAGGCAACTCACTCCTGGCTCTCTACCCCCTACTCTCTACTCTCTACCCCCTACTCTCTACTCTCTACCCCCTACTCTCTACTCTCTACCCCCTACTCTCTACTCTCTACCCCCTACTCTCTACTCTCTACTCTCTACCCCTCTTTTCTATTCAAGCCTTGCCTTTGGCTTTTCCTTTGGCATGGCGCTGGCCTCCAAGGTCAACATCTACCCGCTGGCGTTCTTGTTGCCTGCCGCCTTTTTGTTACGATACTTCACCACCGAACGCCAGAAACAAACCGCCGATGAAAAGCCGCCCAGCGAACCAAAAGAACAGCCGCCAGCCACCCGCTTTCTGCAAACACTGACCACCGATCACGGGTCACTGGCCACGGATTACTGGTCACGGGCCATGGTTTGCCTGGTCGCGGGCGGACTGGCAGCCTTTCTAGCCTTCCGCGTCTTCCAACCGTATGCCTTCGATGGCTTACTTCCCAACCAGCAATGGCTGGACAATATCGCCGAGCAGCGTGTACAGGCGCGCGGCGATGCCGACCTGCCCTGGAATCTGCAATGGGCACGGCGCACGCACCTGTACTCGTTCACCAACCTGACGGTATGGGGCTTGGGACTGCCGCTGGGCATCCTGGCCTGGGGAGGCTTTCTCTTCATGGGATGGCGCATCTTCAAGGGGGAATGGCGTCACCTGCTGCTGTGGGGCTGGACGGCTTTTTATTTCACCTGGCAATCGCTGCAATTCAACCCCACCATGCGCTACCAGTTACCCATCTACCCNNTGCTGGCNTTGATGGCGGCCTGGGTGGTGTTCGAGTCATCGAACGTCTCTTCATCACGCTTTACGTTTTACGCTTCACGCATTAAACATTACGTATTACGTACCATTGGCTTCCTCGTTCTTGTTGCAACCGCTGTCTGGGCTTTTGCCTTCCAAAGCATCTACACCCGCCCAGAAACGCGCATAGCGGCTTCGGATTGGATTTACCAGAACGTGCCGGCGCCGATCAACCTCCACCTTCAACTGGCTGACGGCTCGACCTACAACCAGCCGCTTCCTTTTCCGGCCGGTCTCCTGATCCAGCCAGGATTACCCTACGAGACCCCCTTCGACGCCCAGCGCGACGGTCTGCTGACCGAAGTAGCGTTGGGCTATCTGGCGGACTCGACCGCCTCGGGTCCGCAGACCCTGACCTTGCTGCTGGCCGAGGAGCCGAATCCACCCCCTGAGCGGACACTGGCCCGTGCCGCGCTGACGGGCAATTTTGCCCCCGCCGATGACCCGCGCGGGAGGCCGGCAGTCTTGAAATTGCAACCGCCGCTCGAACTCAAGAAAGGTCAAGTCTACTTCCTGCACTTCGAGGCCAGCGGCGGGGCCTTGACATTGAGCGGCGCAAACATCGCCAACGAGACCGATTACGACTACCCGCTGCCCTTCCGCACGGAATATGACGGCTTTGGCGGCCTCTACCGCGGCGACCTGAACTTCCAGGTCTATTGGGACGACAACGCCGATAAACTGACGCGCTTCATCGAGACGCTCGACCAAACCGATTACATCTTCATCCCCACCAATCACCAGTACGCGCAGATTACCCGTCTGCCAGAGCGGTACCCGCTCACGACCGTTTATTACCGCGAGTTGATTGGCTGCCCCCCCGAACGGGACATCATCGAATGTTACCGCGTGGCCGAGCCGGGCATGTTCCAGGGTCGTTTGGGCTTCGCTCTGGTAAAGACCTTCACCTCCTATCCAACGCTGGGCCCACTGGTCATCAACGATCAGGCCGCTGAGGAGGCGTTCACTTTCTACGACCATCCCAAAGTGCTGGTCTTCCAGAAGCGCGCCGACTACGACCCGGCGCAAGTGCGAGCCATCTTGAGCAGCGTTGACCTGAGCCATGTCGTCCACTTGACGCCGCGTGAGGCTTCGCAATACAAATACAAGGATTTGATGCTTTCTCAGGAGCGTTTGGCCGTTCAACGCGCCGGCGGAACCTGGTCGGAATNGTTCGATTACGATTGGCTGCAAAACAAATACCCCTTTCTTGGGCTGCTTATCTGGTATGCTTTCATCTTCGTCTTGGGCGCGCTCACCTATCCCCTCCTGCGGCTGGCGCTGCCCGCCCTGGAGGAGCGCAGTTATCCGCTGGCGCGCACGTTGGGCCTGATCTTGCTGGCTTACGTCCCCTGGCTGTTGGGATCGCTGGGGGTGTCGTACAGCCGGGCAACTATCGGGTGGGTATTGGCCGCCATAGCGGGAGCAGGCCTGGGTCTGGGTTGGATGCGCAGGCAGGAGTGGGCCGCTGAGTGGCAATCCAACCGCCGTTACTTCCTGCTGGTCGAGGCCGTCTTCCTGTCCTTCTTCTTGTTCGATTTGCTCATCCGCCTGGGCAACCCCGACTTGTGGCATCCGGCCAGGGGCGGCGAGCGTCCGATGGATTTTTCGTACCTCAACGCCGTCTTGAAAAGCACCACCTTCCCGCCGTATGACCCCTGGTTTGCGGGCGGGTACATCAACTATTATTACTACGGTTTCGTGCTGGTCGGCACGCCGGTCAAATGGCTGGGCATCGTGCCTTCGATTGCNTACAATTTTTTGTTGCCGACCTGGTTTGCCCTGACAGCCGTGAACGCTTTTTCGGTAGGGTACAATCTTGTCAAAAGCCCCAAGCAGCAGCCTGTTTCGCCCGCGCTGGCCGGCCTGGCCGCTGCGCTGCTGATGACGACGCTGGGCAACCTGGGAACGCTCCAGATGATTTTTCAAGCACTGGCGCGGATTGCGGCGCCAGATGGCAGCATTACCGATACGTATTTCTTTCAGCGGCTGATATGGGCCGCGCAAGGACTGTACAAGACGATTGCCCAGGGCGTAGCCTTGCCCATCGGGCGCGGAGAATGGTATTGGAACCCCAGCCGCGTCATTCCGCCGGGCCCCGGCAACGAGATTACCGAATTTCCCTTCTTCACTTTCTTGTACAGCGACCTGCACGCTCACATGATTGTCATGCCGCTGGCGCTCTTCGTCCTGGCCTGGGCGCTTGGCACACTGTTGGCGCGTCGAACGTCGCTGCTCTCGTTGACCGTAGGCGCGCTGGCAATTGGGGCGCTGTATCCAGCCAATTTGTCGGACATGTACACGTACCTGCCGGTGGGTCTGACGGCTCTGGTTTACGCGCTCTGGCGCGCCGATGCGTCGAAACTGCCTCGTTTCTGGCCGGGCATCTCCCCCTCCGTCAAGCGCCTGCTGTGGGTGGCTCTCAGCGTGACGCTGCTGCTGGCGCTATCGTTCGGCTTCTACGCTCCCTATCGCGCCGCTTATAGCCAGGCATATAGTAAACTCGACCCCTGGACGGCCAGCCAGACGCCGCTCTCCTCCTATCTTACTCATTGGGGACTGTTCTTGTTCATCATCCTGGCCTGGTTGACCTGGGAAACGCGCGAGTGGATGGCGGCCACCCCGGTCTCGGCGCTCGGCAAACTCAAACCCTACCAATTGCTCATCGAACTGGCGTTGGCGCTTTTCTGCGTCGTCTTGCTGTACCTGGCTTACCGCAAGGTGTGGATTGGCTGGATAGCCCTGCCGATGGCAACCTGGGCGGGCATTCTGCTTTTGCGGCCGCAGTTATCGGATACGCGGCGGCTGGTGCTGTTTTGGATNGGGACGGCGCTGGTCATCACGCTGGTCGTCGAACTGGTCACGGTGCGCGGCGACATTGGCCGTATGAACACCATCTTCAAATTCTACTTGCAAGCCTGGGCTTTGCTCTCGGTCAGCGCCGCGGCGGCGTTTGCGTGGACCTTATCTGCCCTTCCCCAATGGCAGCCGCGCTGGCGCAATCTCTGGCAGGGCGGTGTGATTGTCCTGGTTTCGGGAGCGCTGCTGTTCACCGTCACCGCCACCACCGACAAGGTCAACGACCGCATCAATCCAGAAGCGCCGCACTCTCTCGACTCGATGGAGTACATGGCGCATTCCGAGTATTGGGATGCCCAAACGATGGACCTCAGTCAAGACTACCGCGCCATCCGCTGGATGCAGGACAACGTGCAAGGCTCGCCGGTCATTGTGGAGGCCAACTGCCCCGAATATCGCTGGTGTTCGCGCTTCACCATTTACACCGGCCTGCCGGGCGTGGTGGGCTGGAACTGGCACCAGCGTCAACAGCGCGCCCTCCTGCCGCCCAACCTGGTCACCGACCGGGTAGACGCCATCGGCGCTTTCTACAATTCCACCGACCCCGAATTTGCCCGCGCTTTCCTCACCCAATATGACGTGCGCTATATCGTCGTCGGCCAACTGGAAGCCATCTATTACCCTGGCGAGGGATTGGCGAAATTCCAACAACTGGATGGGAGGTTGTGGAAGTCGGTCTACCACGACGCCCAAACAACCATCTACCAAGTCCTGCCTTGACGCATTACGTTTCACGTTGTACGTACCCCCCACCCTGGCGCTCCACCTGACCGCTGCAACCCGGAACTTGAAACTTGAAACCCGGCACCCCCATCCTCCACCTCGCTTCCCGCTCCGCCTGGCTTGCCGCCGTTGAACAAGGCATATACCGTGCCGAAAGTTTGGCGAGCGAGGGCTTCATCCATTGCTCTAGCCCCTCGCAAATCGTAGAAGTCGCCAACGCTTTCTATCGCGGGCAAAGCGGACTGGTCTTACTGGTCATCGAGCCGGCGCGCTTGACCAGCGAACTCAAGTGGGAGCCGCCCGCCGAACCCGCCCCCTCCCACGCGCGCGCCGGCGACCTGTTTCCGCACCTTTACGGGCCGCTCAACCTGGAGGCTGTCATCGAAGTCATCCCCTTCGAGCCGGCCGCTGATGGGACCTTCTCGCTGCCTGCGGGTAAATTGCAGATATAATTCAGACGAGACACGGAGACACCGAGCGCGATAATGAAAGAAATCTCCGTGACTCTGTGTCTTCGTGGTGAAACTTCAAAGTTTTTGCAGTGGACTCTATCTTGCAAACATGGCGGTTTTCCCCCTTTCCAGAGACGCGGTATTGGCTCTGCGCTTCTCGAACATGCCGAAAAAAAGGCCTGTCTGCTTGGGCTGGAAAAGTGTTCCCTGATCGTTCATATCGAAAATCCAGCAGCGCAGCGGTTATACGAGCGCTTTGGATATCGCGTGGTATTTTCCAAAACCTACCCCGGTGCGGCAAGAGGCGCATACCGGCTATCATCGCATGGTCAAGGATTTGATCTGATATGCCCTGGTTTCTTTCCTGGTACCTGACAATCACCTTGCTGGGCTGGCTGGCTTTCCCCATCGCCTGGCGGTTGTTCCCGGCGCTTGCCGAACGGGGCTACGCCTTCTCGCGGACGATTGGCCTGCTCTTGTGGGGTTACATTTTCTGGCTGAGCGCCTCGCTGGGCCTCTCGCAAAACGACCTGAGCGGCCTGTTGTTCGCCTTACTGGTTTTTGCGCTCCTCAGCCTCTGGGCAATCCATCNTCAATTGCAAATCGAAAATCGCAAATCGGAAATCCTCACCTGGCTCAAAACCAACCTGCGCCTCATCGTCAACGTCGAAATCCTGTTTTTGCTCTCCTTCGCTTTCCTGGCT
>JGI24187J35170_1001223_pt1 | contig 11479 bp, 7 predicted proteins | sample YNPBryBLVA2012_FD_35170 | JGI IMG/M metagenome (IMG submission 35170)
CTGCTCGTCGCGCAATTGCCGCTGCCGGTCCACGACAATCACATCACCCTGCCGCCGGGTGTTGTCACTGCCCAGGTGATCGAGTATCAGAACGAGGCTGGCGAGTGCGGCCCCAATGGCTACATCTACCTGGCTAACGGGCGGGCCGTGCTCGAATTTCGTCTCCCCGCAGCGCTGCAGGGGATGGTGATCAACTCGCTCACCCTGACGGTAGTGCCGGACAGCAGCTTCTTGGGTCAACTGCCCACTCTTTCGATCTACGACTGGGCTGCAGATGGATGGACACAGATAGGAAGCGTGACAGAAGGGCAACCGTACCAGATCCCCCAGCCGCAGCGTTTTATCAGCNCGACTGGCAATGTGGTCCGCGNGCAGCTCGAACAGGGGCATGGCGGTTGTCTCTACGTTGACCTGGGCCTGGAAGGCGAAATCCCCTCTCCATAAGGAGCACCCGATGGCCGAATTCATCCTCGAAACGCATGGCCTGAGCAAGCGCTATCGGCGCGGCGCGCCGCTGGCGCTCGACGGCCTCAACCTCCAGGTGGCCCGTGGCGCGCTCTACGGGTTCATCGGTCCCAACGGCGCCGGCAAGACCACCACGCTGCGCCTGCTGGCCGGCCTGCTGGAACCGAGCGCCGGCGAAGCCACCATTGCCGGCCACTCGCTGCGCCGCGACCCCCAGGCGATCCGCCAGGTCGTAGGCTACATGCCGGACTTTTTCGGCGTCTATCACGAAATGACCGCCAGCGAATATCTGGACTTTTTCGCCCGCTGCCACAACCTGCCAGCCCAACGGCGAAAGACTGTCGTGGCTGAGCTCCTGGAGCTGGTCAACCTGGCCGACAAGCGCGATGAAGACGTGGGCCATCTCTCCCGCGGCATGCAGCAACGCCTCTGCCTGGCCCGCACCCTGGTCCACGACCCGCAGGTGCTGCTGCTCGACGAGCCGGCCTCGGGCCTCGACCCGCGCGCCCGCGTCGAGATGCGCGAACTGTTGCGCGAGCTGTCAGCGATGGGCAAGACGATCATCCTCAGCTCGCACATCCTGAGCGAACTGGCGGAGATGTGCACCGAGGTGGGCATTATCGAGCGCGGGCGCATCGTCGCCAGCGGCCCGCTGTCGGAACTGCGCAAGCGCGCCCTCGTCGGCGCCCTCCTGCGCGTCCACGTGCTCTCCGACGTCGACGCGGCGGCCAGCCTGTTGGAGGGTTTCCCCGGCGTGAGCAACGTCATGCGGCTGAACGGGGCGCACGATGAGCAGGACGCCTGGCTGGAAGCCTACCTGGCCGGCGACGCCCAGGCTTCTTCGCAACTGCTGGCCCACCTGGTAGAGCATGGCGTCGCCATTGCCGAGTTTCGCCGCGTCAGCGATTCGCTGGAAGAACTGTTCCTGCAACTGACGGACGGTTAGCACAGATGAAAACGAAAATCCTGCACGCCATACGCCGACTTTTCAGAGCCAACCCGATCATCATCAAAGAAATGCGCCGCCACATCCGCGGCCCGCGCGCTTTCATCATCCTCAGCAGCTACCTGCTGGGGCTGGGCCTGCTGGCCTATGGCATCTACCGCCTCACCCTGGCAACCGCTAACGCCTACTATGGCTACGGCGGGGTGCCGCCGAGCGCCTACATCGGCCAGACGCTCTTTGTCAGCCTGGCGCTCTTGGAGATGCTGTTCGTCTGCCTGATCACCCCCGCCATGACAGCCGGCACCATCAGCGGCGAACATGAACGGCGCACCTACGACATGCTCCTGAGCACGCCGCTGCAGCCGCTGAGCATCCTCTGGGGCAAGGTCTTTGCCTCGCTCGTCTATATCCAACTGCTGATCCTGGCCGCCATTCCCCTCTCCAGCATCGTCTTTCTGTTCGGCGGCATCGCCCTGCGCGACGCGATCCAGGCCATTGGCCTGCTGGCGCTGACGGCGATGACCTACGGCGTGATAGGCGTCTTTTTTTCCGCCCTGACACGGCGCACTGGCGCTGCTACCGTGCTCAGCTATGTCGTCATTTCTGCCTTTATTTCCAGCAGTGTCCTGCTGTGGGCCCTCACCAACACAATGAACATAAGTGGACTGCCCCGCCAGCTTCTGTACCTGAACCCGATCAGCGCCCTCGCCTCAGCCATCGTCGCGCCGGGGATGGATTTTTACAGCATGGGCCCGGCAGCCAGCTTACTCATTCTCCTGGGCGGCGGGCCGGATATCCTGGGGCTGTCCGGAACAGTCAGCGGACCGATGCGCCCCCTCTGGCAATACACAGCCGCCGTGTACCTGGCGCTGACTGCTGTGCTGTATGCCGTGACCGGCCAGTTGATCAAGCCGGTGCGGCGCTGGCGACCCGGCTGGCGTGGCCTGCTGGGCTGGGCCCTCGTCCTTGCCCTCGTCATCGCCGGCCTGCTATTCATCTTTACCACCACCCATGGCTCCACCGGTTGGCCGACTATCCCCACACCCATGCCCATTCTCGCCCCTCCGATTGTGCGTGAAGTCGTTGTGCGTGAAGCCATCGAAGTCCCCGTCGAGGTTCCTTCCCCGCTGCCAACCCCCATCCCTCCCCCACCCCCTCCATCCCCCTTTGACGCCGGTGAGCACAAGGCGCTCATCCAGAACACCCTGGCCGCTAACATCTTGCTGGAATCGGGCAACACTTTCTGCGACGTCGATATTCTGGACAGCAACAGCAGCGGTGGTTATGCCCAGGTCTCTGTCTGGGCCTACTGCCGCAGTTTTTCCGTCGCCAATGGTCATATCGTCCCCGGCCAGGGGATCAGCGTCCCTTATGTCTTTGAAATGTCCTGGACCCAGGCAGGCGAGTGGCAGATCGGCGCCTTTTGGATAGCCGACGTCCGCAACAGCCTTTCCCCCGCCGCGCAGCAACGCCTGCTGGAGAGGCCTTACGACGAAGCAGCTGGTGAGGAGCGGCTGCTGGAGCAGGCACGCCAGGCACTGTCAGGAGAATGAGCCCATGACCGCAACCGTGCTTGTCGATCTCCTGCGTCCGCTGCGCCGACGCCTGCGCCTGCGCGACGGGCAACGCCTGGCCCTGCATACGCTGTGGCTGCCGCTCCTGTGCGGCGCGCTGATCCTGCTCGCCGGCCGCCTCTTCCCGCTGCCGGATTACCGGTGCTGGGCGCTGCTCCCGCTGGCCCTCTGGCTGCTGATCGTGCCCGGCTACGGCCTGCTGCGCCCCCTCCCATGGCTATACGTCGCCCGCCGCAGCGACGCCGAACTGGGCCTGCTCGACCGCCTGGCAACGGCGCTGGAGCTGGCCAGCAGATCGACGCAGCGCAAGGCGCGCTTCGACCCCCTGCTGGTCGACCAGCAACAGCAAGACGCCCTCCGCGTCGCCCAGACCGTCGATCCGCGACAGGCCTTTCCGCTGCGCTGGCCATGGCAGCCGCTGGCGCGGGCAACAGCCGGCCTGGTCGCCATGGCCCTGCTGACCTGGCTGCCCAACCCAATGGACGCGGTCGTCGCCGAACGGGCCGCCATCGCCCAGGCCGCCGAGGAGCAGGCCGGGCGTCTGGAAGAGCTGGCCGAAGAGCTGACCGCCGAGGAGGGGCTTGACCCGGCACAGCGCCAGGCGCTGCTGCAACAACTGCACCAGGCGGTCGAGGCGCTGCGGGCCAACCCCGGCGACCGCGAGCAGGCGCTGGCCGACCTGGCCCGCCTGGAGCAGGAACTGCGTCGCCAGCTCGACCCGCAGAATGCCGCGCGCCAGGCGGCGCTCGACGCGCTGGCCTCCGACCTGGCCGCGCTGGCGGGCATCCCCGCACAGGACACATCGCTCGACGAGCTGGCCGCCCTGCTGGAAGAACTCGCCGCCCGCGCTGGCGACATGTCGCCAGCAGAACAGGACGCGCTGGCCCGCGCACTCGAACAGGCGTCCGCCCGCCTGGCCAGCAGCGACGCGGCGCTGGCCGGCGCGCTGAGCCAGCTTGCCCAGGACATCCGCAGCGGGCAGGCTGCAGGCCAAAGCCTGCAAACAGCCAGCGCCGCCCTGCAGGCCGCTTCCGCTGCTGCCGCTGGACAGAGCGCCGTGGCCCAGGCCCTCAACCGCACGCAGGACGCCGCCCGCGTCCTCTCTCAGGCTGGCCAAAGCACCGCCCAGACCTCCTCAGGCCAGGGGCAAGGCCAGGGACAGGGGCAAGGCCAGGGNCAGGGACAGGGNCAGGGNCAGGGACANGGNCAGGGCCAGGGACANGGNCAGGGCCAGGGACAGGGCACGACCGGCGGCGGAGGGGGAACAACCAGCCGCACCGGACCGCCCAGCACGCGCGTTGGCCGCGCTGGCGCGCCGGTCAACCCCAATCGCGATTACCAGGTCGGTGAGCTGGACACGGTCTTTGCCCCCTGGCAGCAGGGACAGCCTGGCGACCCCGATTTCCTGCCTGGCCGACAGACCGGCGAGGGCGAGGAAATCGTCCGCGAGTCGAGCCCGCAGCCCGGCGCCGCCGGCGCCGCCCTCGTGCCCTACAGCGATGTCTATGCCAGCTATGCCGCCGCCGCCGCTGCCGCCATGCAGCGCGACTATATCCCCGTTGGTCTGAGAGAGTACGTGCGCGACTATTTCACCCTGCTGGAACCGTAGGAGGCCCGCATGCCCGAACAAGCCATCACGCCCGAAACATTCACCGCCACCGCCCTGGCCATCGAGCAGGAGGTGAGCAAGATCATCGTCGGCCAAAAGGCGCTGATCCGTCAGACGCTGATCACGCTGCTGGCCAACGGCAACGCGCTGCTGGAGGGCGTGCCCGGCCTGGGCAAGACGATGCTGGTGCGCAGCATCGCCCAGGCGGTCGATTGCCCCTTCAGCCGCATCCAGTTCACCCCCGACCTGATGCCCGCCGACATTGTCGGCACCAATATCATCGTCGAGGACGAGGGCGGCCGCCGTCGTTTCCAGTTCGAGCCGGGGCCGATCTTTGCCAGCCTCATCCTGGCCGACGAGATCAACCGCGCCACGCCCAAGACCCAATCGGCTATGCTGGAAGCCATGCAGGAACACAGCGTCACCGTGGCCAAGGTCACCCGCCGCCTGCCAGAGCCGTTCTTCGTCCTGGCGACGCAGAACCCGCTGGAGATGGAAGGCACCTACCCCCTGCCCGAAGCCCAGCTCGACCGCTTCTTTTTCAAGCTGGACGTCGAATATCCCTCCGTAGAAGAACTGGTCGAGATTGCCGACCGCACCACCGGCGTCGAGATACCCCAGCCTCAGCCTGTCGCCAACGGCGAGACGATCCGCGCGATGCAACAGTTGGCGCGCGGCGTGCCCATCGCCGAACACGTCACCGCAGCGGCGGCCCGCCTGGTGCGCGCCACGCTGCCCGACGATGCCAACGCCCCCGACGTGGTACGCCGCTATGTCAACTATGGCTCCAGCCCACGCGGCATGCAGGCACTGATCCTGGCCGGCAAGATTCTGGCCCTGCTCGACGGCCGCTACAACGTCGCCGTCGACGACCTGCGCGCCGCCGCCCTGCCCGCCCTGCGCCACCGCCTCATCCTCAACTTTGAAGCGCAGGCAGAGGGAGTCACGACGGACAGCATCATCACCCAGGTCGCGGACGACATTCTGTAAGCGGGGGACGGTCAAGGGGTGAACAGCCATCTTCTCCTTGAGCCCGCTTTTCTGGCCCAACTGGACCGGCTGGCGCTGGTCAGCCGGCGCATGCGCGCCGGGCAAATGCAGGGCGAGCGACGCAGTCCCCAGCGCGGCAGCAGCGTCGAGTTTGCCGATTTTCGCACCTACACCAGCGGCGACGATTTCCGCCAGATCGATTGGAACGCCTACGCCCGCCTGGAACGGCTCTTTGTCAAGCTCTTTGTCGCCGAGGAAGACCTGACTTTTCACCTGCTGCTGGACGCCAGCAAGAGCATGGACTGGGGCGAGCCGTCCAAGTGGGCTTTTGCCCGCCGTCTGGCCGCCGCCCTGGGCTATGTCGTCCTGGTGGGATTCGACCGCCTGAACGGGGCGGCGCTGGGAGGCGCTCGCCTACCCACTCCGCTGCGCGGCAAGCGCAAGGCGCTGGCCTGGTTCGACTGGCTATCCAGCCTGCGGCCAGGGGGCGAGCTGAACCCCGCCACAGCCCTGGGCGACTATATGGCCCGTGCCGGGCGCCCCGGCCCGCTGCTGCTGATCAGCGACCTGCTGGGGCCCGGCTGGGAAGCCGGCCTGCGCGCTCTGGCCGGCCATCAGTACGAGCTGACCGTCCTGCACGTCCTCTCGCCGCAAGAGGTCTCCCCCACGCTGGAGGGCGATGTGCGCCTGGTCGACAGCGAGACCAGCGCTGCTGTCGAGCTCACCGCCGACTATGACCTCTTGCAGCGTTACCGCTCCCGTCTGGCTGCCTGGCAGGAACACCTGCGCCAGTCGTGCGCCGCCATCGACGCCCACTATGTCTTTATCGAAACAAGCATCTCTCTGGAGGACCTGGTGCTGGCCTACCTGAGAAAGTACGAGGTGCTGCGATGAGCCCCTTTATCGCGCCGCTGGCCTTTGCTCTGACCGCGCTCATCCCGGTCATTGTCGCTCTCTACTTTCTCAAATTGCGCCGCCAGGAGCAGCTCATTTCGAGCGTCTATCTGTGGCAGGAGATGGTGCGCGATGTGGCCGCCAACGCTCCCTGGCAGCGCCTGCGCCCCAACTGGCTCTTGCTGCTGCAAATCCTCTTCCTCGTCGCCCTCATCCTGGCCCTGGCCCGCCCCTTTTCCTGGACCCTCGCCACAACGGGCGATCACCTCATCCTGATCGTCGACACATCAGCGAGCATGGCCGCTCACGACGTGGAGCCGAACCGTCTGGGCCAGGCCATCGAGCAGGCCCGCCGCCTGATCGCCAGCCTCCCCGCCGAGGTGCCGGTGACGCTGATCGCTGCCGGCGACCAGGTAGAAGTGCCCCTCTCAGCCAGCAACGACCGCAGCCGGCTGGGACAGGTGTTTGACTCGCTGCGCCCCGGCAGCGGCAGCGCCGACCTGGCAACCGCGCTCGAACTGGCCAGCGCCGTCGCCGCAGGAGAGGCCGATGCGCAGATCGTGCTCCTCTCTGACGGAGGCGGACAACTGCCCGCCCGCCTCAGCAGCGCGGCCGCGCTGCGCTACATCCCCATCGGCGTATCGGGTGAAAACCAGGCCATCAGCGCCATCTCGCTCGACCCAGGCCCCGGCGGACACGGCCTGAGCGCTTTTGTCCGCCTCACCAACTATGGCAAGCAACAGGTCGAGCGCCGCCTGGTGCTGACCGCCTACCCCACCCACCCCGCCCGGTCCGGCGGCCAGATCGTCACCGTGCGCGACCTGGCGCTTCCCGCTGACGAAGCTGTGGCGCTGACTGTACCCGACCTGCCGACCGAGACCGTTGCCATCGAGGCGCGGCTGGAAGGTACGGACATCCTCCCCCCTGACGACAGGGCCTGGGCGGTCGCGCCGCTGATCGCCGGCGCGCAGATCCAGATCGTTGGACCCGGCAACCGCTTCCTGGAGATGGCGCTCTCGCTGCTGCCCGGCGTCGAGGTGACGACAATCTCGCCCGCCGATTACGAGGCCGCCTGGAGCAGCGCCGCACCGCAGACGACGGATACCAACTGGCTGACGATCTTTGACACCGTTCTGCCAGAGGAAGGACACTATCCGCCCGGCGCGCTGTTCTTCCTCGGCCCGCTGCGCTCGGGCGAGTTCTTTTCCGTCACCGGCGAGCTGACCCTCCCCACCCCCCTTCCGGCCAGCGCCAACGATCCCCTGCTGCGCTATGTTGACCTGCGCGAGGTGGTGGTGCAGCGGGCGGCGCGCATACCGCTGCCAGCGTGGGGCCGCCCGGTCATCGTCGCCGACGACAGCGATGGCGCCGCGCCGCTGCTGGTCGTTGGCGAAAGGGGCGGGCGGCGCATCGCCGTGCTGGCCTTCGACCTGCGCCAGTCCGACCTGCCGCTGCGCGTCGCCTTTCCCATCCTGCTGGCCAACCTGGTCGACCTGCTCGCCCCTGGCGCAGGCGGCGCGCTGCCGGCAACAGTCGCGCCCGCCCAGCCGCTCGCCATCCCCCTGCCGCCGCAGGCTACGGCTGCCCTGGTCACCCTGCCCGACGGCAGCACGCGGCGACTGCCAGCACAACATGGAAGCGCGCTGCTGGACGAGACAGCCAGCCCCGGCGTCTATGAGGTGGCCTGGGAAGCAGAAGGGGAACGCTGGCCCCTGGGCCGCTTTGCCGTCAACGCCTCCAGCCCCGCCGAGTCGGACGCAGCGCCGCGCCAGGAACTGGAGATTGCAGGGATGGAGAACCGCACCATAGCCGCCGAGCAACCGGTGCGCCAGGAGTGGTGGCGTCCGCTGGTCTGGGTTGCGCTGGCGCTGCTGCTGGCCGAGTGGCTGCTGCAACATCGCGGCGAAGTGGTCTGGCTGTGGGGCCAGGCAGCCCGGCGACGGAGAGCGGAGGGCTGATGTCCATTTCCTTCGCCAACCCTGCCTGTCTGTGGCTGCTCGTGCCCTTTCTGCCGCTGCTGGCGCTGCCGCTGGCCGGGCGAAACGCGCGGCAGGCGCTGCGGCGCAAATGGCCCTCCATCCTGCTGCGCCTGGTCATTGGCCTGGGGCTGATCCTGGGCCTGGCCGGCGCCCGCTGGGTACAGCCGGTCGACGACGTGTCGGTGGTCTTTGTCATCGACCTGTCGGACAGCGTGCCGGCAGCAGAGCAGGAGCGAGCCGAGACGTTCATCCGCCAGGCCATCGCTGCCATGCCCGCAGGGGCGCGCGCGGCGGTCGTCGCCTTTGGCGAGGAGGCGCTGGTCGAACGGCTGGCCTCCGAGGCGCGCGATCTGCCGCCCATCGCTTCCGTCCCTGGCTCCGGCCGCACCGACATCGCCAGCGCCATCCGCCTGGCCCTGGCTCTCTTCCCCGAAGAGAGCCACAAGCGGCTGGTGCTGCTCTCGGACGGGTTGGAGAACGTCGGCGACGCGCTGGCCCAGGCCGACCTGGCCGCTGCGCGCGGCGTCGAGATCGCCGTCGTGCCGCTGCTGGCTCCGCCCGCCGATCAGGAGGCCTATGTCGCCGACATGGAAATGCCGTCAGCGGTGCGCCAGGGACAAGAGTTCGACGTCATCGTCACCGTCGAAAGCACGCTGGCGCAGGAAGCGACGCTGCACCTGCTGGGCGACGGGCAACTGCTGGCCAGCCGCCATGTCGCGCTGGAAGCGGGGACGAACCGCATCGTCTTTTCCGTCACCGCCGGACAGGNCGGCTTTCGCCGTTACCGCGTCGAGCTAGAGCCGCTGNTGGACACGCTGCCGCAGAACAACCTGGCCTCCGGCTTTGCCGTCGTCTCCGGGCCGCCGCGCGTGCTGGTCGTCGAGGGCCAGGCGGGCGAGGCCGAAGCCCTGCAGCGGGCGCTCGAATCGACCGACGTGGTGGTGACCGTCGTTGCGGCGGGCGCGCTGCCGGTCGATCTGGCAACGCTCAGCAGCTATGACACTGTCGTGCTGGTCGACGTGCCGGCGGATGCGCTGCCTACCGGGGCGATGGAGGCGTTGCCTGTGGCCGTGCGCGAGCTGGGTCGCGGGCTGGTCATGGTCGGCGGCGAGCACAGCTTTGGCGCCGGCGGCTACCTGCGCACACCGCTGGAGCAGGCGCTGCCGGTGGATATGGACGTGCGCAGCCGCACCCGCGAGCCCAACATCGCCCTGGTGCTGGCCGTGGACAAATCCGGCAGCATGGGCCGCTGTCACTGCAACAACCCCAACGCCCGCCCAGGCGAATATGCGCGGGTCGAGGTGGGACTGCCCAAAGTCGATATCGCCAAGAGCGCCATCCTGATGGCCAGTCAGGCGCTGGGGCCGCTGGACTATATGGGCGTGGTCGCCTTCAACGAGAACGCGCTGTGGGCGCTCGAGCTACAGCCGCTGGTTGGCGAACCGGCACTGCAAGAGGCCATCGGCGGCATTCAGGCTGAGGGCGGCACCAACATTTACGCCGGGCTGGCAGAGGCGGAAGAGGCGCTGCGGGAAACGTCAGCGCGGGTCCGCCACATCATCCTGCTGACCGACGGCTGGTCGTCGAGCGGTGATTACCAGGCGCTGACAGCGCGGCTGGAAGAGGAAGGCATCACCCTCTCGGTTGTCGCCGCGGGCGAGGGCTCGGCCGAGTACCTGGAAGGGCTGGCGCTGGCCGGAGGCGGCCGCTACTATGCCGTGCCGTCGATCCAGGACCTGCCGCAGATTTTCTTCCGCGAGACAGTCGAGGCGACCGGCTCGTACATCATCGAGGAGCCGTTCTATCCGTTGCCGGCAGGGACGACGCCCATCCTGCGCGGACTCGACCCGCTGGCCCTGCCGGCGCTGCAAGGCTACAACGGAGCCACACCCAAAGCCACGGCGCAGGTCAGCCTGGTCAGTCCGCGCGGCGACCCGCTGCTGGCGCAGTGGCAGTACGGCCTGGGGCGGGCCGTGGCCTGGACCTCGGACCTGAAGGCGCAGTGGGCAGCGGACTGGGTGGAATGGGAGCGCTTTAACGCTTTTGCCGCGCAACTGGTCGGCTGGACGCTGCCCGAACCGGCCAGCGAGCAGTTGCAGGTGACGACGCGGCTCGATGGGCCAACCGCCTACTTCCAGGTCGACTCGACGGACGACGAAGGCCGGCCGCGCGATCTGCTGGAGACGCAGGTGACGCTGATCGGGCCGACGCTGGCCGGGCAGACAGTCGAACTGGAACAGACGGCAGCGGGACGCTACGAGGGCAGCATGCTGGTCGGCGAGCCGGGAACGTACATGGTGCAGGTCGTGCAGCGAGACGCGGAAGGGCAGCCGGTAGCACAGCGGACGACGGGCCTGGTCGTGCCGTACTCGCCCGAATATCGGCGTGCGGGCGATGGAGGAGCTTTGTTGACCGCGTTGGCGCAAACGACAGGAGGGACGGCGCTCGAATCGGAGGCGGCAGCGTTTGCGCCGACGCAGCGGCCGGCAAGCCGGGCGCTGCCGCTGTGGCCGGCGCTGCTGTTGACGGCGGCCCTGCTGTTTCCGGCGGACGTGGGCGTGCGTCGCCTGCGCCTGACGCGCGCCGACTGGCAGCGCCTGGGCGAGTGGGGTCGGGAGCGGCTGCGCCGCGCGCGTCGGCCGGCGGGCGGGCGGCTGGAGCCGGAGCTGCTGAGCGACCTGTTCCGTGCGCGCGAGCGGGCGCGTCGGCGGCAGGCGCGCGCTGAGAGGCCCGCGGTCACGGCTGAAACGTGGCGACCAGCAGCAGGAGAGAGGCCAGGCGAGGGGGCCCAGGCCCCTCCGCCCAGCGCAGAAGAAGCGCTGGCGCGGCTGCGGCAGGCCCGCGAGCGAGCGCGCCAGCGCAGAGGGTGACACAAACCTCCCGCAGGTCGCAGGTCTGCGGGAGGCTCGATGCNAGGGTCTGACCAGCGGCAATGGCGGCGGCGCCGGGCTGACGCGCTCACCGACGCGCACCTCCAGCGGCCCGTGCTGCGTCGTCGCCCCACTCATGTCCACCTGCTCCA
>JGI24187J35170_1001228_pt1 | contig 11462 bp, 13 predicted proteins | sample YNPBryBLVA2012_FD_35170 | JGI IMG/M metagenome (IMG submission 35170)
GTCGTACGCGCCGTAGGCGGGGACACGGGCTGCCGCATCGTCCCGCTGCTGCGCGCGCACGGTCTGCGCGCCGAGCTTCTACCCGTGGCACCGTACCGTGGCTGGCGGTATGGCGCCCACGTGTCTATTGAGGATGAGACGCTTGCCGGCGCCGACGAACCTCCCTCGCGGCGCCCGATCGTCTTTCATCATTTCTTCGGCCGCCATTTCGGGAGCGATGACATTTTCTCGGTCTGTCATCACCTCTTAGACGCCCGCGACATCACGGCGTCTGCAGATCGCTGGCTGGGCGGATTTCTCAAGGAAAATGCGCTCTGGGGATGGAATCATGCGTAAGTTCCCCGCGCCGCCGCCCGCGCCCGCGCCGGCACCGGCGTCGGTCCCCGCACCGGCGCCGGTCCCCGCGCCGCCGCCCGCGCCGGTCCCCGCGCCGGCGCCGGTCCCCGCGCCGCCGCCCGCGCCGGTCCCCGCGCCGCCGCCCGCGCCGGTCCCCGCACCGGCGCCGGTCCCCGCGCCGCCGCCCGCGCCGGTCCCCGCGCCCGCGCCGGTCCCCGCGCCCGCGCCCGCGCCGCCGCCCGCGCCCGCGCCGCCGCCCGCGCCTGCGCCGCCGCCTGCGCCCGCGCCGCCGCCCGCGCCCGCGCCGGCGCCCGCCTTCGCGCCGCCGCCCGCGCCGGCGCCCGCCTTCGCGCCGCCGCCCGCGCCGGCGCCCGCGCCCGCCTTCGCGCCGCCGCCCGCGCCGGCGCCCGCGCCCGCCTTCGCGCCGCCGCCCGCGCCCGCGCCGGCGCCCGCCTTCGCGCCGCCGCCTGCGGCACCTTCGCGCCGCCTACTGGGAACCGTAATCTCTGTCTGTATCGATACTTGGCGCCGGCTTGACAGCTCGGCGCGAACGTGGTATACTCTAGTCAATCGGTCCGGACCCCTTATAGGGGCCCACAGAATAGGAGAAAAGCAATGAATCGAACGCTGCTCTGGATCTGGATTTACAACGCGCTTGTCTTTGCGGAGTACGTCGACGTCGCGGGAAGCGGCGAGTACCCGCAAGGCTGGGATCCGTACCGCGAAAGCTGCTCTATCGGTTCGCCGGCGCGGCGCCGCGCAATCGCCGCGCCCGTGTGGGAATGGCCGGAAGCTCGCATCGGGCTCGCGGATTTCTTCGGGTTCGATCCCGCGCAGCTTCCCGCGAACGTGTTGGACATCGCCGAGAAAGGAACAAATCAATGAATACTAAGGAAGCCGTCCGCGTTCTACGGATTCTTCGCGCGGCATGGAATCCAAGATGGCATACGGTAAGAATTCACCAACGGGGCTCGCGGGGCTTCGTTGCGCTTCGCTTCGCGGCAAGGCGCCGCGTCTCCCAGATACGGCTGAATTTTCCCGATGTGGCAGAAATTTGGAGGTCGCGCGAGGTCGACCTCCGCGGACGAACCCCGCGTTCGCGCGCGGGTCAATGGGAAGAACACGCCGATCGCTTTGTTTTATCCTTGCCTAAGAGCACGTGGGCGCGCGCGGAGTACGCGATCGCCGAACGGGTCGCAGCCTGGGCGCGCGCGCACCCCGGCGCCCGCGACCTTCCGGGGCTCCCTCTTGAGGCTGAACGGTAATTCAGGTCAGGCCCTTGTCGCGGCCCACATAGGAAAGGAAAAGAAAATGGATCTCAAAAAGGCAGCACGGCTACTCCGCATCCTTCGTGTCGCGGACAACNTGGCGCTTCGGGTTGTCCGGATCCAGATTCCCACGGCGCATTCCTGGGGGCGGAAGGGNTTCGTCGCCCTTCGNATCGCCTGGAAGGGGCGCGATTTCTACCGCACCTGGNTGGTCTTTCCCGATGTGTGTGAGCTNTGGCGATCGGGCTGGGTCGACCTGCGCGGGAAAACCCGTCGCTCGGAGGTGGGACAGGAAGAGGTGCGCGCGAAGCGGCTGATGATCACCCTTCCGTTCGCCACGCGCCGCGCGGCGCAGTACGCGATCGCGGACCGTTTGGCGGCCTGGGCGCACCGACGCCCCGGCGCCTGCAGGCTGTCGCGCTAGATCGGAGATCGGAGGTCGACATGGTCAGCATCATCGTTCGCGTCGCGCCCATCGAAACCGGGCGCAATGCCGTTGTCACCTTCCGGCGCGCGACGGCCGAGCTCGCGCCCCGGAACCCCTTCCGCTCGGCTCGCGTTTGCTTCCCCGGCCGGGACTATCAGTATGTCCCCGGCCGGGGATGGGCGCTCTTCCGGCGTCCGCGGAGGCTTCCATGAATTCGATCACGGTGTTGCGGTGTCTGGCGGGCGACCCGGGCGCGACCCTGGCGCCCGCCGCGATGCTCCTGCTCGCGCAGGTCGCGCGCATTCAACGGCGCGTGCCCCTGCCGCCCGAGATCCTGGATGACGCGGTCCAAGAGGGGCTGCTCGCGGCCCTTCAAGGCCGGCGCCCGGCTTCCGCCTTCTCCGCGGAGATCCGGCGCCAGCTTCGCGCCCGCGTGGGCGGGGAGGCGGACCGATGACCCCAGAGGCCCTTCCGGTCCTCGAAGCGGAGCTCCGCGCCCGCTTCCGACCCGCGACGGTGTCCACCTACCTCGGGGTCGCGCGCCGGATGGNCGCGCGGCCCACGGATTGGTGGGCCGGCCTTCCGGCGAGCCAGGTGCATATCGCGCACGCGGTCTGCGCCCACCTCCGCCGGCTTGGTCTTCCCTTCTCCGAGCCGACAGAAGCCGAATGGCGGACGCTGTTCGCGACGGCCGCCGACGCCCGGCAGCGGGCGCGGCGACCCGTTGCCCGGGCGGCCGACCTTCGCGCTGCCATTCGCCGGGCGCGCGTGGAGCTCCCGGCGCCCTACCGGGAGCCGGTCGTGCGCTTCCTCGTCTTGGGCTGGTACGCCGGCCTGCGCACCGGTTCGATCCTCGGCCTGCGCTGGCGCGACATCGACCGCGGGGCGCGGAAGATCTATATCGGCCAGGCGAAGGGCGGGCGGCCCTACACGGTGCCGCTCGCGCGCGCCCTCGACGAGTACCTCGAGCCCCCCGGCCGGCCCGATGACCCCATCGTCCCCATTCCTCCGCGCACGCTCCGCCGGATCCTGCGGTTCCTCGGTCTCGCCGCGCACGCCCTCCGACGGGGCTTCGCGACCCGGCTACTGCTCGCCGGGGTCCCCCTCGGTGTCGTCTGTCGCCTGATGCACCATGCGGACCCGGCGACGACCCTGGGCTATTTCGGTCCCGATGACGAGGCCTTGCGGAGAGCGGTCGATGGCGCGCAAGAGCAAGACTAGTCCCGGCCCGGTGCTACTCCTCTGGCGAGACGGCCCCGAGGTGCGCGCGCAATTCGCGACGCGCGCCTTCCGGCCGCCGAGGGGCTGGCGGGTGGTCGCCGAGCTCTTCGGGGCCTGGATCGGGCACGGCCTCGTCGTGGCCGCGCCCGCGAAGCATTGGACGCGAGCCCGCCGGGCGCTGGCGGAGGCCTCGGGAACGGNCCCCGAGCGTCTTCCGGCNGAGCCCCCGCGGGGCCCTAGCGTACGGGAGGTAAACTAATGCTTGAGCTTCGNCTTGNTCCCATGGNCGCGGCCCAGCGCGGCACCGTGCCCCGCTGGGTGCTCATCGGCGGCCGGACGATCGGGTCCNTGGATTTCGGCGCGAACGGCTGGCGCGCGGAATCCCGCGTGGAGGGCGCGCGCGTCCTCTACACGCGGTTTCTCGCGTCGGCGCTTCGGTATCTCGTCGCGGCCTACCTCGACGTCCCGGAGCGGGCGCTGGTGGCCGAGATCGCGGTAACGGCCGAGGAACCGATCCTCGGCTGCCGGAGCTGTGGCGGCGCGACCTCCCGTCTCGTCGAGGGGCGGTGCGCCCGCTGCAAGGGGAGAATCGAATATGGCGCGAGCGATTAGCTACTCGCAACTTCGGCTGTTTTCGCAATGTCCGCGGGCCTACTACTACCGGTACGAAGCCGGCATTCGGGTCCCGCAGACCTTGCGGCTAGTTGAGGGACAGGCGTATCACGCCGCGTTCGAGGCGGGCAACCGGGCCCGTCTCGCCGGGCGGTCCGCCTCGACCTCGGAAATGGAGGAACATTGGCACGCGTACCTGGACGGCGTGCTCGCCGCCGAAGAGGTCCTCTCCGAGGGCGACGAGCTGGACGAGGCCCGCCGGATCGTGCGCCCGGCCTTGCTGGAGTACGGGCGGCGGATCTACCCCCATCTCCGGCCGGAAGAGGCCGAGCTGCGCTTCACGGCCGATTTCCGCACCGAGACGACAACGGTCACCTTCACCGGCGTGATCGACGTCGTCGAGGCCGGCGCGCTGCTCGACTACAAGGTGCATCACCGGCCGCGCACGCTGAACGTCGCGGGGGATCCGCAGCTCTGTCTCTACGCCCATTTCGTGCCCCGCCCGCAGACCGGGATCGTCGAGCTCTTGCGGCGGCGGGACCCCGAGCTTCGCGTCATCACGGCCGAGCCCGGTGACGTCGAGCGCGACAACGCGCTGCTGTGGGCGCGGCGCACCGTGGACGCGATCCTCGCCTGTCGGTCGTCGGGTTCGTGGCCCTGCTGCGCCCCCGACGCGTGGAACTGCTCCGAACGCTGGTGTGATTTCTTCGGGATCTGCTACCGGCGCCCGCTCACGCCGGCGCCGGCAAAGGAAATGGAGGGTCTATGAACGCCGAACTGTTCGGTCGCAATTACTTTTCCGCGTCCGTCCTCGTCCCGCTCTGCCCGACCGTCGCGACGATCAAGCTGGTCACGGTCGAGGAGATCGGCCAGGATCGGGAGCCGAAGATGGTCGTCTACTTCTCCGACCTCCCGGCTCCCTATGCGGACAAGGGCCTCATCCTCAACGTCACGAACCGGAAGACGCTCGTCGAGCTCTTCGGCGCGGAGACCGACGGGTGGGTCGGCAAGCCCGTTCGCCTCGACGTCGTGGACGTCCGGTTCGGTGGGAAGCCCACGAAGGGCATCGTGGTGGGCCGCGCATGAAGACGCCCTTTGTCGTCGAGATCCGTGGGGAGAAGATCGCCATCCGCGCCGGCGACTTCTACCTGGAGACGGACGCCGCGGGTGCCGAGGAGCTCATCGATCTCCTCGACGCGGCCCTGGAACTGCTCGGCCGGCCGGGCTCGGCCGGCCTGCAACTGCGCCCCCGTGGTTGGGAGGATCGAGATGCCGACGAAGAGACCTGAGATCCTCATCGCCGGGGACCTGGAGCTGCGGAACGCGAGCGTCCAGGTGGCGCTCCAAGCGCTGCAGGCCCCGCCCCGGAACCTGCGCCTGATCATCTGCTCGGAGGGCGGCGACGTCTCGGTAGGCCGGCTCCTCGTCTGCCGGCTGCTCGCCGCCCGGACGGTGGCCACGCGGGCCGAGGGCGAGTGCTCCAGCGCCGCGATCCCGGTCTTGGCGGCCGGGCGGCCGGGGCACCGGACGGTCTCGCCCTACATCGTCGGCATCCTGCACGGCATCCAGCAGGACGTGAAGGCCCGCAGCGGGCCCGACCAGCTCCAGCGCCTCGCGCGGAATCTCCGTCGCGAGCAGCTCGCCTGGGCGCGAATGCTCGCCGACCTCGTGGGGCGGCCCAACTGGGCGTGGCGGTTCGCCGACATGCTGCGCGGCGAGCGGTTCCTGACGGCCCGGGACTTCCTCGAGCTCGGGCTCGTCGACCGCATCGAGTAGCCCGTCGGCGGGGGGCGGTCGCGTCCGGCGGCCGCCCCCATTTTCTTTACGCGGGCGGGGGGCCCGGCCGGTGCAGCACCCTCCGCACCAGCCGCTCCACCCGCTGCACCCTCTTCCCCAGGCGGCCCTGCGTCTCCTCCAGCCCCCGCACCGACCGGTCGAGGGCCTCCAGGCGCGAGCGGACGTACATCATGGCCCCGCCGGCCGCGAAGGCCACCTCGGCGATCCGAAACAGCATCTCCCAGGTCATCGCTCCTCCCGGCTCTCGGCCCGCTCGAGGGCCGCGTCGATCTCCGCGATCGCCAGGCGCAGCCCGCGGTGATCCGGCCGCCGATTGAGGGCCGTCCGCAGGAACCGGAGCGCGTCCCGCAGCTCGTCGGCGTCGAGCTGGGCGAGGGGGTCGCGCCGGCCCCGCGCCCCGCCGGTCCTGGTCTCGGGCGTCGCGCGGGCCAGCAGCCGGCGCTGCAGGGTATCCGGGGCGACGTAGGCCTCGCGCCCGTCGAGCAGGAGGCCCAGGAGCCGGCTGCCGATCTGCGGGTCACGGTCCAGCCCGAGGACGACGGCGTCGGCGTAGACGAAGGCGCGCTGGGCGATCGGCAGCTCGGAGTAGCGTCCGAGCGGGTCGCTCTTTGCGAGGCGGCGGATGACGGCGTCGATCTCGGCCTCCGAGCGGCGCAGCTCGACCGGCCGCCCGCCCACAAACTGGGTGTGGGGCCGGCCCAGCCGCGCGCGCAGGTCCGCGAGGGCCGCCTCCACCGTCTCGTCCCCGGGGCGCTCGGCGTAGCGGGCGCACCATTCCGCGATGGCGTCGTACATCTCCTTCGTCTCGCCCCAGAGCGCGGTCTCGAACTCCCCGCCCTGGATCTGGAGCCGCCGGGCGTCGGCGATCAGGTTCGCGAGGGCGTCCGGGCCGGTGTACTGGCGCGTGCCGACGACCGCCAGCATCCGCTCGATCACGGATCGGCGGCGAGCCTTGTTCGTGTCCCAGGCCTTGTTCAGCTCCTCGCCGACGTAGCCCCCTGTTCCGGGCACCCAGGCCGGGAGCGACGTCCGGAGCCACCATTGGGTCATCGCCGCGATCTGGCCGCCGAGCCCGGCGTCCGGGTCCACGAGCCGGCGGCCGGTGAAGGAATCGCGCCCGCCGCCGACGACCAGGAGNCCGGCCGCGGCCGGGTTGTTCAGCACGAAGCGGCCGGCGATGCTGGCGAGNATCCCGACTACGGCCCCGGCCGCCGAGTCCTCGCGCCAGGCCTGGAGCCCGATCGGGCGCAGCAGCCCGATCGGCATGAAGATCGTGGACATGCCCGACAGGTTGCCGAGGTCCACGTCCCAGCCCCCGGGCAGGTGGAGCGTCCCGAGGTAGGCCGCGAGCTGGGCGANGCCGTTCCGCCGGCCGCGCGCCCGCATCCATTGCTCGACGGATTTGCCGTCGGCCGCGAGCGTCGTGCTGTTCAAGAGGTGCATCCCGGCGCCCATGAGCAATAGGTTCGTCGGCTTGTACAGGAACAGATTCTTGAGCAGCCGGAAGTACTCCGCCGGGAAGCTCGGGACCCACGAGCCGGTGAACGTCTGCGACAGCCCGCGGATCGCGGGGGCCACGCGGGCGTAGTCCTGCATGAAGAGATTCACGCGCCGCGCCGCCTCGGCCGGGGAGTAGCCGCGCTCGACCAGGACGTTCGCGTAGCCCGCGCGCATGGCGCGGTCGATGCTCTCGTAGGCGTCGTGCAGGGCCTGGCCCGTCGCGCCGAACGCGCGCGCGAGGCGGCGCTGGAGCATCTGCGGGAAGGAGCGCCCGACCTCCTCCTCGATCGCCATCATCGCCCGCTGGCGGGCCACCTGCTGGGCCGGCTCCAGCGTCAGCGGGTCCACGGCCTCCAGGCGCCGCCATTCGGCGCGCAGCTCGCGCCAGGTGCGCGTGCCGCTGAGCGCCGCCAGCCGCCGCTCCACGGCGGCCCCGGCGCCGGTGCGCAGCCCCCCGCCCTCCAGGAGCAGGCCCTCGCGGGCGAGCAGCTGCGACCTCCGGCCCCCGCGCCACGCGTCGGCGACGCCTCGCCAGAAGCTCTTCGACAGCAGCGCCGACGGCCCGATATCCAGGCCGAGCATGGCCGTGACGACGTTGAAGACGGCGTTCGTCGCCATGACGATCGGGGACATCGTGATCCACGACGACAGGGCCAGCTTTTTCCAGGCCGCGACGCTCCAGCGCGCGAGGTTCGGCGTGTTGAGCCCGAACCAGCGCGCGACGGATTGCACGCGGAGGACGTCGGACAGCTGACCCATGGGGCCCGATTCGTGCGCCAGCTCGTCGAGGAGCTGGTTGCTCCAGCCGCGCACGAAGGACGACACCCGGCTGTAGGCCGCCGCCGTCTTGAGCACGCTCTTGTGGAGCCAGCGCCCCGAGAGGGGCCCGAGGCGCGCGTTCTTCGGCAGCTGGACCCATTCCGCGCCCGGGCCGAATTTCAGCTGTGGCGAGAGCAGGGCCGCGCGCGCGTCGTCGATGCAGAGCCCGGAGAGATGCGCGATCGCATTCTGCATGTCCGTCCAGGCGCGGTACTCGGCCAGGTCGCGCATCGCCCTGATGCGCGCGACGACCTCGTCGTACTCCAGGAGCTTGAGCGTGTCCTCGATCGGGGGCAGGATCTCGCCGCGCAGGCCGTTCCCGCGCAGGAAATTTTTGGCGGCCTCCTCGCTCGCGAAGTACCGGGTTCGGCGCTGCGTCCCGCTCTCGTAGATGACGCGCCAGTCCTTGCCGCCCGGCCCCGTGCCCTCGATGACGTGGGCGCGCTCCATGATCCGGCTACGCGTCAGCGCCCGGCTCTCGGCGACCGTGCGCGCCTCCGTGGTGGCCTCGGCCAGGGCCAGGCGCGGCCGCGTCGGCCGATAGAACCGAAGCAGCTCGTTGAACATGTTCTCCGAGATCTGCCCGGCGTTGCGCAGGGCCACGAGGTGCTCCACGTTCTCCGTCAGCAGGTCGCGCAGGATGCCCCGCGCCTGTTCCACGCGGTCGAAGACCTCGGGGAAGTGGTCACGGACGACCTCGGTCAGGCGCCGGCTCATCACGTCGGGATCGATGCCGCGCTCCTGGAGTGTCCGGTCCAGCGCCTCGTAGAGCCGCGGCGCGCGCTCGCGCAGGTCCTCGATGCGGCCCAGGATCTCCGTGACGCGCGCGTCGATCTCCGCGACCCGGCAGCGCGCGGCGTCGATGATCTGGCGCATCGTGCTCCGGGCCGAGCCGAACATATCCGGAACTCCGAGCGCCCGGCTGCCCATGGCGCGCGCCTGCTGGACGGCGCCGGCGACGGCCCCCCGGATCTCGGGCTGCGCCGCGGGCAGGCGGAAGGCGCGCGCCAGCTCCCGCCGCAAAAGGGCCAAGAAGCCCTCGTCGACCAGGGCCGCCGCGGTCGCGTCCGTGCGCGCCTTCTCGAGGTGGGTCTTGAGGTCCGTGGCGAGGCCCTCGATGTCCCGCAACCGGGCCTCGAGCGAGGCCTCCAGGCGCTCCAGCGCGACGAGGCGGGGCACCCGCCGCAGCCGGCGCGAGGCCTCGCGGCCCGCGGCCTCGGTCGCGCGCACGCCCGCGACGCCCGTGCGCACGGCCTCCTCGGCCGCGGCCCGGCCGGCGCGCAGCCGGGCGACCCGGTCGGCGAGGCGATAGAGTCGGCGCTCGGCGGCCGCCCGGATGGCCGCGGTCCTGCCGTACTGGATCGCGTCGGCGGCCGCCTCCATCTGCTGGAGGACGCCCGGGAGCTCGCGCTCGAGGAGCGCGGCCCGGCGCGCGCCCGCCGCGATCTCCTCCGGAGCGGCGCGCGGGATGCGCGGGCCGCCCTCGACGAGCGGGCGAATGTTCTCCAGTAGCCGGGCCGTGCGCTCTTGCCGGGAGCGGAGCTCCTCTCGGAATCGCTCCAGTTTCCTCAGCTCGCGCAGCGCCGGCCGCTGCGCGCGCTTCATGAACTCGGTGAGCGCCTGGTCGCGCGCCGCCTCGTAGCGCTCGCGGAACTTGGCGTCGAACGTGGCGATCACCCGGCAGAGGTCGTCGTCCACGGATTCGAGGAAGGCCTTGCCGAGCCGCACGCCGCGCAGCACCCCGATCGGGTCGGCGAGCGTGTCCCGCAGCGCCCGGTACTCGTGGCCGACGCGCCGGAAGCGGCGGAGCTCGGCCGTGATGGTCTCCTGGGCCGGAATCTGCTCGCGGCGCATCCGTCGGATCTTATGCTGCATGTAGTCCAGCACGATCTGATAGAGCCGGACCATCATCCCGCCGTTGATCGCCACGGTCATCCCGTAGTCCGCGATCAGCTGCTGGGCCGCGTAGTCGGCGAACCGGAACCCGGCCACCTCGGCCCCCTCGGGTGCGGCCCCCTGGGCGATCTGTTGCGCCACGCTCTGCGCGCGCTCCGCCGCCGCCTGGAGCGCGGAGGCGCTGACGAGCCGGCGGCCCAGCGCCAGGGTCGCCATGCCGTAGGGGTCGATGGCCCGCAGGAACGGCTCCGGCGCGATCGTCGCGAGGAGCCGTCCGGCGTCGTCCGTGTGGGAGGTGACGACGCTGACGCGCTCTACGAGGTCCGCAAGGGCCTCGGCCTTGCGCGCGTTGTAGAGCTCGTGGCCGAAGAAGCGCGACCACCACGACCGGCCGCGTAGCTCGGCCGCGACGGAGCGCAGGGCGACGGGGGCCTCGCGCACGAGCCGCAGTAGGCCCTCGTCCACGAGCTCCCGGTACCCCTCGGGGCGGAACTGCAGGCGGTTCGCCAGGCTCCGCAGCTCGCGCGTTAGGCGCGGGTGCGCCGCCGCGTTGAAGGCCGCTCGAAGCCGGCCGTCGACCTCGGTCAGCGTGACCTGCAGGCGCTTGGCCAACTGCGGGAAGTGCCGTACCAGGGTCGGCGCGAGCTGCGTCTGCAGGAGCGGGGCCGTCGTCAACCCCAGCCGGGTCGGGATCTCGGCCCAGGTGTTGGGCAGAACCGAGGTCACGATCCCCGGTCCGACCATGTCGAGGACCTCGATCGCCGTCGCGATGAAGTTTTTCGCCGGCTGCCAGTTGACGTGCTCCACCCAGTCGTCGAGCCCGACGCGCTGGCGAACGCGCTCGAAGACGTTATGCCACGACGAGACCTCCTGGAGGTAGGCCACGTCCTCGGGGCGCGCGACCTCGCCGCGCCGCTCGACCTGGAGCACGCGCCGCCAGATCTCATCGGCCAGGGCCTGGTCCTTGATCAGCTCGGCGAAGGCCGCGGAGGCCCGGGCGAAGTGCGTGGCCCCCAGGCCGCGGATGGTCGCCTCGTCCAGAGGCTCCTGCCCCGCCAGGCGGCGGGCCAGCCCGATCAAGAGGACGCTCCCGCTGTCGAGCTGGCGCATGGCCCAGCCGAGGGGGGCCATGACGGTCCCCACGAGCTCCTGGAAGGCGGCGCGCGCCGTCATGCGCGCCCGGTCGGCCGCGGCCTGCGCCTGGGCCTCCGCCAGCCCGGCCAGGGCCGCCAGGCGCCGCCCCGGGTCGCTGGGCAAGTCCGGGATGTCCGCGACGTACACCGGCGCGGCCTGTGCCAGGGGCACGGTGCGCGCGACGAGCGCGGGGTCGAGGACCGCGCGCGCGTCCGGCTCGGTGAGGCGGGCGCCGACGCGCTCGACGGCGTCGGCGTCGGCGAGGCCCCGGGTCTGGAGCGCCCGCAGGGTGCGCAGGTTGGCGCGCGCGGCCTCCTGGGCCGCGGCCAGCTCCCGGAGCGCGGCCGGGGTGAGCCCCCGGGCCAGGGCCTCGGCGGCCGGCCGCAGGGCCTCCGGCGTGCCGGGCCGGACGGCGAGGACCTCCTGGCGGGCCAGGCCGCCCGGGCCGCCCG
>JGI24187J35170_1001240_pt1 | contig 11362 bp, 9 predicted proteins | sample YNPBryBLVA2012_FD_35170 | JGI IMG/M metagenome (IMG submission 35170)
GGTCCTCCCCGGCGGGGCGTTGTCCCCACGCCCGTGGGGGGGAACCGGCATGCACGTGCGCGGGGCTGTTCGGGTGGCGGTTGTCCCCACGCCCGTGAACCGGAGCAGCCGCAGACCACGCGACCAGAGCAACTGTTGTCCCCACGCCCGTGGGGGTGAACCGAGGAGAAAAACGACCCTCACGACCCCGCTTCAGTTGTCCCCACGCCCGTGGGGGTGAACCGAGAACCCAGAGTGCTGAGAGATAGAGCAGCACGTTGTCCCCACGCCCGTGGGGGTGAACCGCACGACATAGCCATCCTGAGCCTGCCAGATCGGTTGTCCCCACGCCCGTGGGGGTGAACCGCCCAGACCGTACCAGGACCGCCAACAATATCGGTTGTCCCCACGCCCGTGGGGGTGAACCGACTTCCACACGACTCACGGCCCGACCTCCCGCGTTGTCCCCACGCCCGTGGGGGTGAACCGACGGGGCCGGCCCGGGTGACGGCGGGGGACCCGTTGTCCCCACGCCCGTGGGGGTGAACCGCGGAGGCGCTCCGTGGCGGCGTCGCGGACCGAGTTGTCCCCACGCCCGTGGGGGTGAACCGACCTACGAACTGCCCCGCCCGTCGCTGGCGGAGTTGTCCCCACGCCCGTGGGGGTGAACCGCCGGTCTTGACCGTCACCACCCGACCGTCGGGGTTGTCCCCACGCCCGTGGGGGTGAACCGTACCAGGCAAACGGAAACCCTCCCCCACCGCCGTTGTCCCCACGCCCGTGGGGGTGAACCGTTGAGGCGGCCCACCGAGGCCACCAGGTCCCGGTTGTCCCCACGCCCGTGGGGGGGAACCGGCCAAGGACCTCGTGACCACGACGCTGCCCCTGTTGTCCCCACGCCCGTGGGGGTGAACCGCCCTCGGGCAGGACATCCTGAATCACGACCTGGTTGTCCCCACGCCCGTGGGGGTGAACCGAGCGGTCGCCCCTGCTCGTGCCCCTCGATGCTGTTGTCCCCACGCCCGTGGGGGGGAACCGTCTTGATTATTCCTGGGTAGTGGTGACGTCATGTTGTCCCCACGCCCGTGGGGGTGAACCGTTACTAATGACGCCGCGAAATCCATGACGCTCGTTGTCCCCACGCCCGTGGGGGTGAACCGGTAGTATCGTGGAGGCAAATATCGAGCTGTGGGTTGTCCCCACGCCCGTGGGGGTGAACCGAAACCCAAATCCCCGATCTCGCTTGAGGAGCTGTTGTCCCCACGCCCGTGGGGGTGAACCGGTTCATGGGGAGGGGGAGGTTCTGGGGACGGCGTTGTCCCCACGCCCGGTGGGGGTGAACCGGGCTGGCGCAAAGGCATGCGGGAGCGCCCGGAGTTGTCCCCACGCCCGTGGGGGTGAACCGTCGCTGACATCATATTTTGCGGATCGCTTCTTGTTGTCCCCACGCCCGTGGGGGTGAACCGTGGATACGCGCGAGGGNCAGACGGGGGGAGAAGTTGTCCCCACGCCCGTGGGGGTGAACCGCATTGGTGGGTCTCTGGGCCTGACGGTGTCACGTTGTCCCCACGCCCGTGGGGGTGAACCGTAGCTGTCGGGGAGCAGCCGCTTCTCGCCGAGGTTGTCCCCACGCCCGTGGGGGTGAACCGCCGTGCGGAGCATCGTGCAGGGCGTGCGCCAGGTTGTCCCCACGCCCGTGGGGGTGAACCGCGGGTGACGCGCTTTGGGCCCGGTGGCCCGGGGTTGTCCCCACGCCCGTGGGGGTGAACCGACGGCTTCCATGATGGCCACGGCGCGCGCTGGGTTGTCCCCACGCCCGTGGGGGTGAACCGCCAGCGTTGAGGGCGAGGCCGAGGTGATCGTGGTTGTCCCCACGCCCGTGGGGGTGAACCGTCCGCCGGCCCGCCCGGGCATTGCGCGACCGCGTTGTCCCCACGCCCGTGGGGGTGAACCGGAAGGCCAGCAGGACCAGGAACAACGCGAGCGGTTGTCCCCACGCCCGTGGGGGTGAACCGGAGTCGGAACCGGCGACGGCGAGGGCACCGGCGTCGGAGTTGTCCCCACGCCCGTGGGGGTGAACCGGATCTCCTGAGCGTCCTTACCAGCGAGGACGAGTTGTCCCCACGCCCGTGGGGGNGAACCGCCGAGCAGGCGCTGGTCAACGCCAACCGCGAAGTTGTCCCCACGCCCGTGGGGGTGAACCGATATGAACGACCAGGACTTTCACCTCCAGGCGGTTGTCCCCACGCCCGTGGGGGTGAACCGCCATGGTCCGTTCCATCCTCGTGGTGCTGTTCGTTGTCCCCACGCCCGTGGGGGTGAACCGATAGCCCAAGGCGACCGATCCAGAGGGAGATCGTTGTCCCCACGCCCGTGGGGGTGAACCGTCCATGGCGTCCCTCGGTCCGCGGCGCGGGGGGTTGTCCCCACGCCCGTGGGGGTGAACCGAACCGGATCAGGTGCAGCAGCGTCGGCTGGGGGTTGTCCCCACGCCCGTGGGGGTGAACCGGGGTAGTCGGCGCTCACGAAGAATGGCAGCCAGTTGTCCCCACGCCCGTGGGGGTGAACCGGGGGTGATCCGATCGACCCGCCGCGCCGGCCCGTTGTCCCCACGCCCGTGGGGGTGAACCGCCCGGATGGGCGCGGAGGCGCTGGTGACCACGGTTGTCCCCACGCCCGTGGGGGNGAACCGCGCGGGGCGGCCGGCACCGTCGTGACGATTGGGTTGTCCCCACGCCCGTGGGGGTGAACCGACCGGCTTCCCGATGACGACCAGGCCCAGGACGTTGTCCCCACGCCCGTGGGGGTGAACCGCTCCGCCTGAAGCGGCCGGACCCCACGCTCGCGTTGTCCCCACGCCCGTGGGGGTGAACCGCGCACCACGGCGTCGGCCTGCCCATCCAGCTCGTTGTCCCCACGCCCGTGGGGGTGAACCGTTTGAAGCTGACATGGCTGCGTGGGAAAAGGCGTTGTCCCCACGCCCGTGGGGGTGAACCGATTCGGGGGGAGGGGGAGGTGCGGGGGGTGGCGTTGTCCCCACGCCCGTGGGGGTGAACCGACGAAATCCCCGACCTCGCTTGAGAGCTTGATGTTGTCCCCACGCCCGTGGGGGTGAACCGGACCGCGATGGCCGCTGGGGAATGAGGATCGTGTTGTCCCCACGCCCGTGGGGGTGAACCGGACATGATAGTGGGGGTGCCAGCCAGTATCAGGTTGTCCCCACGCCCGTGGGGGTGAACCGATTGCCGCTCTGAATTGGTCAGAACGGTGCTGGTTGTCCCCACGCCCGTGGGGGTGAACCGCGTTCCAGATCGGCCTCCCNCCCGTCGCGACGGTTGTCCCCACGCCCGTGGGGGTGAACCGAGGGAGGCGCGCGCGGCAGCCCGCGCGCGGCGGTTGTCCCCACGCCCGTGGGGGTGAACCGAGCTCTACGATATATTCGAGAGCGAACTCGTGGTTGTCCCCACGCCCGTGGGGGTGAACCGACGGCGATGGGGGTGGCGGCGACGCCGCGCGCGTTGTCCCCACGCCCGTGGGGGTGAACCGCGTTTCACGCTCAGCATACGGCACTATCGGGGGTTGTCCCCACGCCCGTGGGGGTGAACCGATGATTTGCCGCGGTGATTCCCCCGACACGAGGTTGTCCCCACGCCCGTGGGGGTGAACCGACGATTGAAACGCTTGTCGCGCGTGACGCGATGTTGTCCCCACGCCCGTGGGGGTGAACCGCTAGCTAGCTAGATCTTTCCGAAAAGCCTCTTGTTGTCCCCACGCCCGTGGGGGTGAACCGATTGAGAGAAAGCGCCAGGCGGGCCGGCGCGCGTTGTCCCCACGCCCGTGGGGGTGAACCGTACCGTGACCGGTTGCGCCGGCAACGGCGGGCGTTGTCCCCACGCCCGTGGGGGNGAACCGCCGGCGGTGCCGCAGGCCGGGTCGAGCACGGTGTTGTCCCCACGCCCGTGGGGGTGAACCGCTCAACGAACAGTTGGACGCGCATGAAAAGCTGTTGTCCCCACGCCCGTGGGGGTGAACCGCAACGCAGAGACCGCGGCCGCAAGAGCATCAAGTTGTCCCCACGCCCGTGGGGGTGAACCGTCGCGAAGGAAGTTTCGCAGCAGGTAGTACTCGTTGTCCCCACGCCCGTGGGGGNGAACCGCGATAGACGGTATTACCAGAGCCAGACTCGAGGTTGTCCCCACGCCCGTGGGGGTGAACCGGACTGACAAACCGCGACGCCTATATCGTCGCCGTTGTCCCCACGCCCGTGGGGGTGAACCGCGGTAGGGCCGTCCTTGCGGCCTACCGGCCGCGTTGTCCCCACGCCCGTGGGGGTGAACCGCTCGCGTACAGCTCCGCGGTCGCGATCGCCGCGTTGTCCCCACGCCCGTGGGGGTGAACCAGTTGCCAGACGTATCTCCACGACTCGCCAATCGTTGTCCCCACGCCCGTGGGGGTGAACCGGAGCGCGCGCAGACGGAGGTCACGAAACGGTGGTTGTCCCCACGCCCGTGGGGGTGAACCGGGACCGCGGATCGAGCTGTCATCGACCGGCAGGTTGTCCCCACGCCCGTGGGGGTGAACCGATTCACTTCGACGCCCATCCCCCGCGCGACGAGTTGTCCCCACGCCCGTGGGGGNGAACCGGGTGTTGCTGCCCGCAATGCGTACGCGGGCCAGTTGTCCCCACGCCCGTGGGGGTGAACCGCGCGGTCGGGAAATTACTGATGACGCCGCGAAGTTGTCCCCACGCCCGTGGGGGTGAACCGCGGACGTAGAGATCGATCTCCCCCGCCTCGCCGTTGTCCCCACGCCCGTGGGGGTGAACCGCGGACGTAGAGATCGATCTCCCCCGCCTCGCCGTTGTCCCCACGCCCGTGGGGGTGAACCGATTGATCGCGAGCAGCAGAGCGTCCATAGCGCGTTGTCCCCACGCCCGTGGGGGTGAACCGGTTCCCGTCTCCGCTCGCGTTCCCGGCATCGCGTTGTCCCCACGCCCGTGGGGGTGAACCGGTCCAGGGTCCGGGGGAGGTGCGGGGGGTGGCGTTGTCCCCACGCCCGTGGGGGTGAACCGCGGACGTACACGGGAATCTCCCCCGCCTCGCCGTTGTCCCCACGCCCGTGGGGGTGAACCGATCCACTCCCCCGCCCACGCCCAGACGCGGCCGTTGTCCCCACGCCCGTGGGGGTGAACCGAAACCCAAATCCCCGATCTCGCTTGAGACCTTGTTGTCCCCACGCCCGTGGGGGTGAACCGAATCTATCGCGCTCAGATCTGCATTTGGTACAGTTGTCCCCACGCCCGTGGGGGTGAACCGGTCCAGGGGGAGGGGGAGGTGCGGGGGGTGGCGTTGTCCCCACGCCCGTGGGGGTGAACCGCGGTCCCCCCACGACGTACTCCTCGTACTGGTGTTGTCCCCACGCCCGTGGGGGTGAACCGGTGACCAGGAACTCCCTGGCGCTGGGGCGGGCGTTGTCCCCACGCCCGTGGGGGTGAACCGAGAGCTCACCAGAACCCGGGCGGTACTGCACCGTTGTCCCCACGCCCGTGGGGGTGAACCGGAGACCGTGCGCTCGCGGGTGGCGGAGGTGCCGTTGTCCCCACGCCCGTGGGGGTGAACCGCAGGCAGTTCAAACCNCCCCCGCACACCAGCGGTTGTCCCCACGCCCGTGGGGGTGAACCGACGGTGACCACGACAATCAGACGAGGGTAGAAGTTGTCCCCACGCCCGTGGGGGTGAACCGAACGCCCGCGGCCCCCACCGCGGGCGTTCCGAGTTGTCCCCACGCCCGTGGGGGTGAACCGGCAGAGCAGGTACCCGACCAGGCCTCCGCCTGGTTGTCCCCACGCCCGTGGGGGTGAACCGGATGATGGCGGCGAATCGTACGGCGCGGCGGGGTTGTCCCCACGCCCGTGGGGGTGAACCGTTTACGCAACACTGCATGGCGCCGGGCTCCGCGTTGTCCCCACGCCCGTGGGGGTGAACCGCCGACGGCCTGGTCGGGCGGTCCGGCGGGATAGTTGTCCCCACGCCCGTGGGGGTGAACCGATCCCAAAGGTCACCACCCCGGCCTGGCGCGCGTTGTCCCCACGCCCGTGGGGGTGAACCGGACCCCCTATTCGGCAAAATCACGCAGAAAGTGTTGTCCCCACGCCCGTGGGGGTGAACCGACGGGGGTGGGACCGTCAGCATGTGGCGGCCCGTTGTCCCCACGCCCGTGGGGGTGAACCGCATTATCGCAATCTCATCCACCTGCTCAACCGGTTGTCCCCACGCCCGTGGGGGTGAACCGCTTGGTGCCGAGAGCCACGCCGATCGCGACAGGTTGTCCCCACGCCCTTGGGGGTGAACCGGTGGGGCAGCGCAACCGGTATCTGGGCACCTTGTTGTCCCCACGCCCGTGGGGGTGAACCGCGATTAATCGCAGCGCCTTCGCTCGTTCCATCGTTGTCCCCACGCCCGTGGGGGTGAACCGCAGATTGTCGGTTAGATCGTGGGAGAGCGTGAGTTGTCCCCACGCCCGTGGGGGTGAACCGCCAAACTCAGGCGATCTGGAGGCGATCTGACGGTTGTCCCCACGCCCGTGGGGGTGAACCGGTTTTGCCGGAGCCGGTTTTGCCGAGCACCACGTTGTCCCCACGCCCGTGGGGGTGAACCGAGCGGTCGCCCCTGCTCGTGCCCCTCGATGCTGTTGTCCCCACGCCCGTGGGGGTGAACCGCACCGGCTGAAAACCACGACGGTACCGATCAAGTTGTCCCCACGCCCGTGGGGGTGAACCGTACGGCCACCGCTGCCCCAGCCGCGCGTTTGAGTTGTCCCCACGCCCGTGGGGGTGAACCGCGTAGGTAGGCGTGCAGCGCGTAGCCGTGCTTGTTGTCCCCACGCCCGTGGGGGTGAACCGATCAGGCCCGGCGCTGGCGGCGGGGGGNGGAGGTTGTCCCCACGCCCGTGGGGGTGAACCGGCATGCGGGAGCGCCCGGAGGAGGAGCCGGGGGTTGTCCCCACGCCCGTGGGGGTGAACCGGCATGCGGGAGCGCCCGGAGGAGGAGCCGGCGGTTGTCCCCACGCCCGTGGGGGTGAACCGGTGCGGCCGCCGTCGGTGGAGAGACTGGCCACGTTGTCCCCACGCCCGTGGGGGTGAACCGATCGTCGAGCCGCGGCCCGGGTCCGGATCGCCGTTGTCCCCACGCCCGTGGGGGTGAACCGCCCCGCGAGTCCGAGATCAGGCCGCCGGCGCGGTTGTCCCCACGCCCGTGGGGGNGAACCGAATCGCACTGATAAGAGCATAGACCATAGCTAGTTGTCCCCACGCCCGTGGGGGTGAACCGCGGCCATGACCGAGCAAGCCATCGATTTGCTCGTTGTCCCCACGCCCGTGGGGGTGAACCGCACTGTGCATGCAGTTCGGGATCGACACGATGGTTGTCCCCACGCCCGTGGGGGTGAACCGCGTGTGCGGATCACCATTCCGCGCGCCTATGTGTTGTCCCCACGCCCGTGGGGGNGAACCGCGTAGAGACCCAGAAGAGCGGCGCGCCGATCAGTTGTCCCCACGCCCGTGGGGGTGAACCGCGCATTCCGTCCTGCTCGATCCGTCCGAATACGTTGTCCCCACGCCCGTGGGGGTGAACCGTATTATTCGTCGCTTCAATGAACGCCACGCAAGTTGTCCCCACGCCCGTGGGGGTGAACCGGCGAGCGGGCCGGGGGAGGTGCTGGGGGTGGCGTTGTCCCCACGCCCGTGGGGGTGAACCGGAGACGATCCGCGCCGGCCTGCGGGCGGAGGGGTTGTCCCCACGCCCGTGGGGGGGAACCGGGGAGAGAAACGACCCTCACGGCCTCGCTTGAGTTGTCCCCACGCCCGTGGGGGTGAACCGTTCTTGCCGTAGGGCCCCATGATCAGCCGCAGGTTGTCCCCACGCCCGTGGGGGTGAACCGACCCCTGCGACGCTCACGGGCGAGCGCCTCAGGTTGTCCCCACGCCCGTGGGGGTGAACCGCTCGCCGGCGCTACCAGCGGGCGGCGCGGGTGGTTGTCCCCACGCCCGTGGGGGGGAACCGGAGAACCTCGATGCCACGATATTCTACCACGCGTTGTCCCCACGCCCGTGGGGGTGAACCGAGTTGCATATCCGCCAGGCGCCCCAGGCGGGGGTTGTCCCCACGCCCGTGGGGGTGAACCGGAGACGATCCGCGCCGGCCTGCGGGCGGAGGGGTTGTCCCCACGCCCGTGGGGGTGAACCGATTACCGCAATCTCCGGCGGCACCAGCTCGTCGTTGTCCCCACGCCCGTGGGGGTGAACCGCTCGCCGGCGCTACCAGCGGGCGGCGCGGGTGGTTGTCCCCACGCCCGTGGGGGNGAACCGGTATGGCGCAGGGCGTGCGGGTGCGTGCCCGCGTTGTCCCCACGCCCGTGGGGGTGAACCGTCAAAACCCCGACCGGGCGATTGTCCGCCGCCGTTGTCCCCACGCCCGTGGGGGTGAACCGAGTACGCGGACTGGGCGCGGCGGCGGCGGGGCGTTGTCCCCACGCCCGTGGGGGTGAACCGCATACGGACAGTAGTGGCGGTGGTACGACCGTGTTGTCCCCACGCCCGTGGGGGTGAACCGGACCCTGGCGCTTACCGAATAACAACTACCGTGTTGTCCCCACGCCCGTGGGGGTGAACCGTCGGCGAGGCGGAAGGTGGTATAGTACGGGGCGTTGTCCCCACGCCCGTGGGGGTGAACCGGACATGGATATTGAGGCCGAGCTGGGCACCACGTTGTCCCCACGCCCGTGGGGGTGAACCGAGCAGATCACTCACGAGCGGCACCCTCAGCCCGTTGTCCCCACGCCCGTGGGGGTGAACCGGCCGTGGCGGGGGCGGGCAACCAGCGCGCGGCGTTGTCCCCACGCCCGTGGGGGTGAACCGTCGTGAACGCCCTCGCGGCGTTCTACGGGGGCGTTGTCCCCACGCCCGTGGGGGTGAACCGTTCAGGCAGTGCACCTTGGCCACCAGGTCCCGGTTGTCCCCACGCCCGTGGGGGTGAACCGCGATCATCCCCATGGTCGCAACCATCGCGGAGGTTGTCCCCACGCCCGTGGGGGTGAACCGCCTCGCCCACCACCTTCCCGGTGCCGGCGGGCGTTGTCCCCACGCCCGTGGGGGNGAACCGGGGCAGGCGGCCATTGATGACGAGATCCTGGAGTTGTCCCCACGCCCGTGGGGGTGAACCGAGCGGAGCAACGGATCAGCGAACTGCAACTCCGTTGTCCCCACGCCCGTGGGGGTGAACCGTAGTTTGAGTGGGGATAGTTGCAGGTGCAACTGTTGTCCCCACGCCCGTGGGGGTGAACCGCATCGTCCCGCCGGCGCGGGTCGTTGCCGGGCGTTGTCCCCACGCCCGTGGGGGTGAACCGGGCACCAGCCGGATGCGCCGCCAGATGCCGTGGTTGTCCCCACGCCCGTGGGGGTGAACCGCGTTTGTCGCTTTCGTAGGGGTCTTCGTACTTGTTGTCCCCACGCCCGTGGGGGTGAACCGTCTCCTTTTGATGTCTCACGCGCCCGGGCGGTGTTGTCCCCACGCCCGTGGGGGTGAACCGTACCAGGCAAACGCACCCCCCCGCCAGACTGGTTGTCCCCACGCCCGTGGGGGTCAACGGTAATGGATTTCCGCACCCTTGCCGGGCCCGACATTGGGCGACGGAGGTGTTGGTGATGCCCGCGGAGGGCTCCCTTATGACGGGGAGCGACCTCGGGTTGCGCCGGGTGAGGTACAAGCACTGAATCTACCTGCTGCTGGTGCAACGGTAGGCGCCTTACAGCATTTCTTTCATTCCTTAATCATCAACGCCTTGCGTCCTGGTACCGGTGCGTCAATAGTTTATCCCCGTGCCATGAGAGCTGCCGTCCTTTACAAATACCCCATCCCCAGGGCCAGGGCGCCGAGGCCGAGGAAAAAGGCGAAGCCACAGACATCGGTCACGGTGGTGACGAAGATGGACGAGGCCAGGGCCGGGTCAATCTTGAGCGCCTTGAGCGTCAGGGGCACGATCACCCCGGCGAGCGAGGCCATATCAGGTTGCCGAGCATCGCCAGGCCGATGACCACCCCCAGGGCCGGGTTGCCCTGCCAGAGCCAGCCGATCAGCCCCACTAGCAAGCCGATCGAAACGCCGTTGCAAACCCCGATGAACACCTCGCGCAGCAGTGTGCGGCGGGCGTTGTGGAAGCTCACCGCGCCCAGGGCGAGGGAGCGCACGATGAAGGTGAGCGTCTGGGTGCCGGCATTGCCGCCTTGCCCGGCAACCACCGGCATGAACGCGGCCAGCATGGCCGCCTGGGCAATGACCCCCTCGAACTGGCTGACCACCGCGGCGGCCAGGAAGGCCGTGGCCAGGTTGATCACCAGCCAGAACACCCGGTCGCGGGCGGCGCGGGTGATCGGGCGCTCGATCTCTTCATCGGCGGCTACGCCGGCGAGGCGGTACATATCCTCGGTGGCCTCTTCCTGGACCGTATCGAGCAACTCGGTGGCATCGAGGCTGCCTACCAGGCGTCCGTCGGCGTCAACCACGGGCAGGGCGAGGAAGCCCGAGTCGCCGAGGATGCGCGCCTGTTCCTCGGCGGGCATGGTGGCCGGCAGGCTGACCACATCGGTGGTCATGATGGCGTCGAGCCGCGTATCGGGCGCGGCGGTGACGATCTGCCGCAGGCTGACGACGCCCGCCAGCCGCCCGTGCTCGCCGGTGACGAAGAGGTAGTAGACGCTCTCATCGCCCGGGCGCATCATGCGCAGGGCGTCAATCACCTGCTGCGCCGTGGCATACTGGGGAAAGCTCAGGGCCGGCTCGTAGACCAGTTCCCCGTCGGTGGGAAGATTATGCAGCGTTGGGCGTACCGGCGCCAGGCGCAGCGCCATCCCTTCAGGGGCGGTGCGGATCGCGATCATCGGTGCCTCCTGTACAGAGTCGCGGAACCCACGACGATGGACGAGGCCCGATGCGCAGGGGGAACGATAACGCCCCCGGCGAGGCTGCCGGGGGCGATAAGCAAGGCGCGGCAAAAGCGCCTTGCGGAGCGAGGCGCCAGGTCATGCCGCGAAAGGCTCGATCGCACCCGGCAGCGCGCGCGTTACGCACNGCGTCGGGCCCTCTCGATTCGCTTGATGACTGCCTTCCATAGATCCTGTGTGAACGCGCTAGCGGCCACGACATCGGCGGCTACGTTGCCACGATTGTCGCGTGACGAGCCCCAGGCGCTCGTCGCGCCGGCAAGCGCACGGAATGAGCCGACTTCCGGCTCAAGGGAAGTATAGCTCCACTTTGCGTGTTTGGCAAGTGACAATGCTTAGGGGTCAGGGCTCTTGCAAAGTCACCTCCGGTGGGGGTGCGGGGGCGGC
>JGI24187J35170_1001241_pt1 | contig 11359 bp, 11 predicted proteins | sample YNPBryBLVA2012_FD_35170 | JGI IMG/M metagenome (IMG submission 35170)
CGACCTTTGGTCGGTGCGGCCAGGCAGAGCCTGGTGATACGCTCGTACCACCGACCTTTGGTCGGTGCGCCAGGCAGAGCCTGGTGATACGCTGTCTGTGCCTGGAGGCGGTTTCCAGCCGGAGCCACAAGGAAGGTTACCGAATTAACCTGAGTTTAAGCCTTCGAACCGTCCTGAAGGCTCGATTTTGCCCATCCAATTGCTCTAAAAAGCCTTCGGGACGGTTATCCCGAACTGGCGTGAATTATTTTGTTATCTATAGCGAGCCTCCTATTGCAACCAAACTGGCGTTGCGCCGCAGTTTCCCGGACAAGCGTCAGGACAAGCAACTGCGGAGCGAACAAGATTTGCGCGGACAATGCAAATGTTGAGCGGTAATACTATAAGCCGCCTGGTCCGCTTTGGGCGATTCTGCGCTGCGAACCCGTCGAAAAGTTGTGCCACATCTGTCCCTGTCGAGTATGTTGCCGGTCTGGCATGTTTCTTGTATACTATAGTTGGAGTGAGCGAGGAGGTTGCCTATGTTCAAAAATATACTCTTGGGCGTGGACGGTTCCGAACATGCACTTCGGGCGGCTGAAACTGCTGGCCAGTTGGCGCGTGCTGTGCAAGCCGAAACCTTGCGCATCGTGATTGCTTACGAAGCGATTCCCTCTTATTTGGGCGAACCTAACATGCAAGCAGCGATCTCAGCCCGCCTGAAAGAGGCGGAGACCGTCTTACAGGCCGCCTTGTCGAAGGTTGGCGAAGTGCCGGCAGAGGTGCATACCGAAATTTTGGAAGGTTCGCCTGCCGAGGCGATCATCGAGGTAGCGCGCACACGCAAAAGCGATGTGATTGTGATGGGCGCGCGCGGGCTGGGACGCATTGCCGCTGCCGTGCTGGGGAGCAACAGCCAAAAAGTAGTGAGCCACGCGCCCTGTCCGGTGCTGATTGTCAGATAGTTTCTTGTTGGGCGAGACGCTCGGCTTTGATAAATTCTTCGGGCGTGTTCACGTTCCAGAAGGCCCGCCCGCTTGGGTCGAAATGGCTGACCTCGGCGGGCGTCAACTCGCGCACCCTGACCTGTGGGAACCACGAGATGACTTTCCACTGGTCGGCGGCGATGGAGGCTTCGATGGCGGGAAGGCAGACGGTACGACGGTAGACGGCATGAAGGGGCTCCAGTCCCTCGCTCGAGGCGGGGATGACCACGTCCGCTTCTTCTTCGACCAGCAGCCTGCTTGCCGCTTCGAGGAGCGTTGCGCTGGCGAAGGGCATGTCGCAGGCCACCACGCCCACGACCTCACAGGTGGCAGAAGCCAATGCGGTGTAGAGTCCGCCCAAGGCGCCGCGACCCGGATGGAGGTCCCGAAAGAGCGGAAGGTCGAGGAAACGGTAATCGTCTGGGCGGTTGGTCGTTACAAGGATTTCGTCTGCAATCGGCTTCAGGCGTTCCACTACGCGCTGGATGAGCGGGCGTCCGAGGAAGGGCATGAGGGCTTTGTCCTGTCCCATGCGGCGCGATTGGCCGCCGGCTTGGATTACAATAGAAAGCATAGGCTGATTATACGATGAGTACGCTGGCAAATGTCTTGGATGGGTTGACGAAAACAGGGGAATTGTACGAGCGCCTGGAAGGCGGCGCGGTACGCTGTTTTGCCTGCGGGCATCGCTGTCTCATTCGCCCCGGTAAGCGCGGGGTGTGTCAGGTACGTTTCAATGCCGGGGGCGAGTTGCGCGTGCCGTTTGGCTATGTGGCTGCGCTGCAGGCTGATCCGATCGAGAAGAAGCCGTTCAATCACGTCTTGCCGGGCGCCACTGCGCTGACCTTTGGGATGCTCGGTTGCGATTTCCACTGCGGTTTTTGTCAGAACTGGTATACCTCGCAGGCTTTGCGCGATCCGGCCTCGGCTTCTTCGGTCAGCCTGATTCGCCGCATTTCGCCGCAGCAAATGACGCAGATTGCGCAACAGAGCGGCGCCTCGGTCATTGTTTCTTCGTATAACGAGCCGCTCATCACCAGCGAGTGGGCAGCGGCAATATTCAAGGAAGCCAAAGCCGCCGGTTTGAAATGCGCGTATGTCTCCAATGGCAACAGCACGCCCGAAGTGATGGAGTATTTGCGACCGTATCTGGACGCTTATAAAGTGGACTTGAAGTCCATGAACGACAAAAACTATCGCAAGTTGGGCGGCGTTTTGCAGAACACGCTGGATGGCATTCGACGCGCTTACGAGATGGGGTTGTGGGTCGAAGTGGTGACGCTGGTCATTCCGGGCTTCAATGACTCTAATGAAGAGTTGTGGGACGCGGCGCGCTTCTTGAGCGGGCTTTCCCCCGACATCCCCTGGCATGTGACGGCTTTTCACAAGGATTACAAGATGACCGAGCCTGCCAACACGGACGTGCACACGCTCCAGCGCGCGGCAGATATAGGCCGCGAGGCGGGGTTACATTTTGTCTATGCGGGTAACTTACCGGGGCGGGTGGGTGAATACGAGGACACGTTCTGCCCACAGTGCAATTACAGGCTGATTCGCCGCACCGGCTACGTCATTACGGATTATCAACTGACTGCCGAAGGCGGCTGTCCACGCTGCGGTGCAAAGATACCCGGCTTGTGGACGGACGATCCGCGCCAGGTTGCCTTGCATGGTTGGGGTTTCCCCCGACGGGTGATTTGATAAGGAGGAAATCGCCATACGAGACGCGGGCTTTGGCAGCCCCTTTTTCGGCCTTGCAAGATGTAAAAGGAGAATACCATTATGCTTACAGACAGCATACTGCGCGAACTGTTGGACTATACCAGCCCTGTCCCCGTGTTGAGTGTGTACTTGAACACCGACATGACGGAAGGAAATGTGGAGGCGCTGAAATTGCGCTTGCGCACACTGTTGAAGGAAGTGGATCTGCCGCAAGACGAGGCCGCCATTCTCNACTATTTCGAACTGGAACGCGAGTGGACCGGGCGGAGCATAGCCATGTTTTCATGCGCGGCGCAAAGTTACTTTCGCGCGTTTCCGATTGCTGTGCCGCTTCGCAGTCGTGTTTTCGTGGGCAACCAGCCGTATGTCAAGCCGCTGGCCGATTTGTTGGATGCTTACGGGGGCTATGGCGTGGTATTAGTAGACAAGCAGGGGGCGCGTTTGTTTCGTTTCCATTTGGGAGAATTGAGCGAGCAAGAGGGGATGTTGGGTGAAGAAGTGCGCCATACCAAGCGCGGCGGGGCTTCGAGTAAGCCGGGACGGATGGGCGGCGTGGCCGGCCGCACGCGCCAGCAAGAAGAAAAAGTGGAACGTAACCTTAAAGAAGCGGCTGAGTTTGCTGCGCGATTTTTCGAGGAAAATCATGTGCGCCGCATTCTGATTGGCGGCACAGAGGAAAACGTACATCCGTTCAAAAATTACTTGCCAAAGGCCTGGCAGAGCCTGGTTGTGGGAACCTTTCCTATTGCTATGACGGCTAACGCGGCCGAGGTGCTGGAAAAGGCCCTCGAAATCGGCCAGCAGGCTGAACGTCGGCGAGAGAAGCGGTTGGTCGAGAATATCTTCACGTTGGCCGCCAAAGGAGCGGGAGGCGTCGTCCGCCTGGAGGATACGCTGCGCGCTGTTCACGAAGGACGGGTGCAAACCCTGGTGGTGCATGAAGGTTATCGCGCCCCAGGCTATCAGTGCCAGGGATGCGGCTACTTGACCACAAAAAACGGCCACGATTGTCCGTTTTGCGGTCAGAGCATGATGCAGATCAAGGATGCAGTCGAAATGGCCGTTCGCAAGGTGATGAAAGATGGCGGGGAGGTGGAAATCGTGTACGAGAATCCCCCGTTGCGCGAAATAGGAATGGGAGGACTCTTGCGATATTAGCGGAAACGAACATCCCGAAGGTCGAAAACCTTCGGGATGTTTCTCAACCGAAACGTTCTTCTTTCCAAATATCGGCGCGGTTGTGATAGCCGGCTTGCTCCCAAAAGCCTTTGCGGTCGTGGGTCATGAATTCGAGCGCGCGCAGCCATTTGGCGCCTTTCCAGAAATAGGGCGTTGCCAGGTCGGGGCGCGTGGGGATGAAACCGACTACGCCGCGCAAGGGATAGCCATGTTCGGGCGACAGCGGCTCGCCGTTGAAGTGGGTGGCCAGCAAGAAGTTATCTTGCAAAACAATTTCGAGGGGCAGGTTAGCGGTAAAGCCATATTCGGCGTGTTGCATGACGTAGGCAGCGCTTGGTTTGATTTTGATGAGACCTTGTTCGACCAGGGTTCTGACCGATACCCCCTCCCATTCGGTGTCTACTTTGCTCCAACGGGTCACACAATGGATGTCCATCACGATTTTGGTGCGCGGGAGTTGGTTGAATTGCTCCCAATCCCAAGATTTTTCTTCTTCCACTTCGCCCCAAACTCGAAAGTTCCATGTAGCGGGGTTGAAGATGGGAACGGGACCGTAATGCAGAACCGGAAATTTGAGCGTGAGCGCTTGACCAGGCGGCAAGCGATTTTCGAGCCGAATGCGTTCCTCTTCTTTTCGGCGGTTGGGGCCTTCCATAAAAAACATGTTACACCTCTAAACGGATGATGAATACAACAGCGGCGCAACCTCAATTGGGTTGCGGCCCTGGTCTGATGAGGCTGCGTTACGCCTCGAAGCACAGCATATAGCGGCATGGTATAGACTACTCATGCCGCCAGGATATTCCTTCACGCGCCAAGGGGAGGTTAGAATTCCAGGCTTTCTCCTGGTTTGAGTACCATCACTCTGGCAGACGTTTCTTTTTCTACGCGGCTGGCCCAGGCATGGGGGTCCTGCTTGATGATGTCGAAGGTGTTATAGTGAATTGGCACGACCATCTTGGGTTGGAGCATCTTTACAGCGCGTAAAGCGTCTTCGGGCCCCATGGTGTAATTGTCGCCAATCGGCAAGACGGCCAGTTCGATACCCTCTTCGCCGATGAGTTTCATGTCGCCGAAGAGACCGGTATCTTGCGCCATGTAAATTTTCTTACCGTCGTTGGTGGTGAGCAAGAAACCGCACGGATTCCCCCCGTAGGTGCCATCTGGCAGGCCTGAGCCGTGCAAGGCCAGAGTCAACTTGAGGTAGCCAAAGGGATGTTTGTAGCCGCCGCCCAAATGTTGACCGTGTACCTTGTCGAGTCCTTGCTGGTTGAGCCAACCGGCAATCTCATGATTGGAGATGACCAGTGCGCCGGTCCGTTTGGCGATGGAGATGGCGTCGCCCACATGGTCGCCGTGTCCGTGACTGATCAGGATGAAGTCCGCCTCTACCGCCTCGGCGGAGGTCGAAACGGCCGGATTCCCGCTGAAGAACGGGTCAATGAGTAGTTTGTAGGCGCCCGTCTTCAGCCCCAGGGTAGCATGTCCGTACCAGGTAAAAGTGTTTGTCATGGCTGCTCCTTTCTGAAACCTTTGATACAAGTATAGCGCGAAGTAAAAAAAATGGGAACTGTTCAGGCTTTCTGGAAAATCGAGATGGACTCGATGTGAAACGTTTGAGGGAACAGGTCGAAAGGTGTTACCTGTGCCAGGCGATAGCCGCTCGCCATCAACCGCGCTGTGTCGCGCGCCAGCGTCGAGGGGTCACAGGAGACGTAGGCAATAGTAGCCGGCCGCAGGCGCAGGAGTCCCTCCAGAACTGCCTTTTCCAGCCCGGCGCGCGGCGGGTCGAGCAGGACGATGGGCTGCTGCGCTTCGAGAAAGGGAATCACGTCCTCGGCCGCTGCCTGGTAGAGTTCCACGTTGTCGAACTCGTCCAGATTGACGGCAAAATCGTCACATGCCGATGGAGAGACCTCGATGCCAATCAACTGCTTGCATTGCGTGGCCAGGAAGGCGCTGAACAGCCCTACCCCGCAGTAGACATCCAACACGGCGCTGGTTGGCGACACAGGCAAATATTCCAGTACATGTTCTACCATCTTGCCGGCCATCGCGGTGTTGACCTGGAAGAAAGAGCCTGCTGAAACTTTGAAATTGCGTCCCAATACCTGCATGTAGAGATGATCGTCGCCCGCCATGACCAAAGCATCCTCCTGGCTCAAGTGGACGACCGAAATGTCGGCTTCCAGTTCGAGCGCGGGGGCTTCGATTTCGTCCGATTCCAGGATGAGCATCAAGTCGTTCTCGACGCCGACGCGCAGGCAAACGCGCTGCAAGGGAGGGTCCGGCTCGAAGTCCAATTGCGGCCAGAGGGCGCCAATGGCGGGTTCGGGTAAGAAGCACTCTTGGACCGGCAAAATATCGTTCCCATCTGCCTTGACAAATCCCAGTTGCCCTTGTCTGTGCAGGTGGAACTGGACGTGATTGCGATACTCCCAGGCCTGGGGAGAGGCCACGATAGGCAGCAGCGGCGGATTTTCGATTTTGCCGATGCGCTGTAACTGATTGCGCAGAATGTCGGCTTTGGCCGTCAATTGGTCTTCATAAGAGAGATTCTGGTAATGACAGCCGCCGCATTCGCCAAAGTGTCTGCATTTGGGCGCAATACGCTGTGGTGCAGGCTCCAGTATTTCGAGCAATTTGGCGCGCGCAAAGTGTTTCTTTTCTGTCATGATTTGCACACGCACACGTTCCCCCGGCAGCCCAAAAGGGACGAACACAGCGCGAGAGTCGGGCAAGCGTCCCATGGCTTCGCCGCCGTAGGCATGGCGCTCGAGTAGAATGTCGAAAGTGGTCGGCTTGGCAGGCATGTTGTCATTTTATCATTGACTGCCCTGCAAAAACTTTGAAGATTCACCCGAAGGCACGGCGTCACGGGTTTTTCTTTCTGAGGGATTGAAACGTTTTTGGGCGGGTTTGAAACCTGCCCAACATTGTTTGGATGGCCTGAGTCGTGAACAGGCAGGATGTTATAATGGCTGCATTCTCATCTCCCCTTTCTTTTTGTGAAGATACGAATTCGGCAGGCTCGAGACAGAGAGTTGGGCTTGCCCAAGGTAGGAATGGAAAGCAAACAACATGCACATTCTTGTTACGAACGATGACGGCGTGCAGGCGCCCGGCCTGCTGGCGTTGGCGCAGGAAATGAGACGGCTTGGCAATGTAACTGTCTTCGCGCCCGATAAGAATTGGTCGGCCTCTGGGCATGTCAAGACAATGGACCGTCCTTTGCGGGTGCGCGAGGTGCGGCTATCTGATGGTACGCCGGCCCTATGCACTGATGGCGCTCCCTCCGATAGCGTGGCGTTGGCCTTGCTTGGGTTGGTGAAAAAAGTAGACCTGGTCATTTCTGGCATCAACCCCAATGCCAATATCGGCCATGATGTGACCTACTCTGGCACGGTTACAGCGGCTATGGAAGCGGTCATTGGCGGCGCGCCGGCTATTGCTGTATCGCTCGATTCACCGGAAAATCACGGCGGCTTGTTGGACTATTCCACGGCGGCTATCGTGGGGCGGCGGGTGGCAGAAAAGGTGGCAATCCATGGGCTGCCAGAAGGGGTGCTGCTCAATGTCAATGTGCCGTATCTAAAGGAGGAGGCCCTCAAAGGCTACCTGGTCACGCGCCAGGGGTTGCGCGTCTACCGCGATGCGCTCGATAAGCGCATAGACCCGCGCGGCCGTCCCTATTACTGGATTGGCGGCGAAGCACCTACTGGCGTGAATGAACCCGGCACCGACTTTGGCGCGTTGAAGGCAGGCTATGTCTCGATTACGCCGCTGCAATTGGACCTGACGGCGCACGAGGTGATACGAGTGGTGGACGAATGGGGTTGGGAGAAGTAGGATTTACGTTCGAGTCTGTTTATTGGAGTATTACATGGCGAGGGAATGAACTGATGTGGAAACGAAACCGCAAAAATTCTTCCAGTATGAACGTCGCCGAAGAGATTTTGAAAATGATGTTCATACAAGGAGTAGAAATGAACTCAAATACTCTCGCTTCACAAGATTTAGTCCGCAAGGCGGTCATTGAAGTGGCGCAGTTAGAAGAGAAAGAACTTCTCATCGTGATTGAGATGGTGGATACTCTAAAGAAACAGCGTGCCCGCCCAAATAAAGACTTGGCAGCCTCAATTGTTGCGCAAGCCAAAGCCCGCGCAGAAGAAGTAAAATACCTTTCACGAGATGAGGCAATGGAGAAGTTTGGCAAAACCCTCAACGCAATTCGTGAGGATGCCATACTACCTTGTGACCTACGACCCGCATTTTGATTCTCTGCAAGGAGAATATCGCGGCGTGAAAATTGTCAAAGCCATTCCGTTCCTGGATGTGTTACGGAAATGAGGTCTACGCCGCGAAATATCACATGCCGATGGAATGAACATCTTCGATGGTCGAGAAGGTTGATATCATTTTGAGAAGACTATGCCAGGAAAAAAAATAAAAGAAGAAACGCAGGTTGCGTATGCCGTTGACCGTCCCGCAGGGATGCCGTTTTGGAACGAGATTGTCTGCGGCGATAGCATGGATTTGCTCAAGCGAATTCCAGCGAACAGCATTGATTTAATCATTACGTCGCCGCCGTATTTCCAGCAGCGCGAGTATGATGGCGGCGGCATTGGAAACGAAAAACGCCCCGAAGAGTATATTGCCGCGCTGATGAATATATTTCGCGAATGCGTCCGCGTCATCAAGCCGACAGGTAGTGTTGTTTTCAACGTAGGTGATAAGTATGAAGACAGCAGTTTGTTGTTGATGCCTTATCGTTTTGCAATTGCTGCAGTGGAGCAATGCGGCGTCTTTTTAGTCAATCATGTTACGTGGGTAAAAAGCAATCCGACGCCCCGACAATTCAAGCGCCGCCTCGTCAGCAGCACGGAACCGTTTTTTCATTTCGTAAAATCACAGGAATACAAATACTATTTGGACGAGTTCTTGAAGTCTCCGGAGGAGGCAAGGTCGAATGGCAATGGTGCAGGAGAAAATGTAGGGAAGAAATATTTTGCCTTGATTGAGCAGTCGCGCCTGACTCCGAAGCAAAAGGAAATGGCGCGTAACGCGCTGGAAGAAGTCATTGAGGAAGTCAGGAACGGCGAAATTCAGGGATTCCGAATGAAAATACGCGGTATCCATTCCGAACCTTTTGGTGGGCAGGACGGCGGAAGAAAAATTCAATTGGAGAAGAACGGGTTTACCATCATCCGTATTTATGGAAATCCGCTGAAAAAGGATGTCATTACTACGCCGGTCGAGTCGCTGAAAAATTGCCCCCACCCGGCAATTTATCCGGTCCAGATTGTGGAAGAATTCATCAAACTTTTGACCCAACGCGGCGATATTGTGCTTGACCCATTTGTCGGATCTGGTTCTACGGCGGTTGCGGCGTTCAAAACCGAGCGAGTGTATATCGGCTTCGACATTAGCCAGGAATACTGCGATTATGCCAGAAAGCGTATCAGCGGCATCAAACATCAGTTGTCCTTATGGGAGAAGAGTCAATGACCTCATCGCCAATTAAAACGCTTGAATCTGCTTATGAGAAGGCGAAAAGACGACCGTTAAAAGCGATTCTGGCGGCTCTTCCTTCCGAATGTGCTGCCGATTTGAATCTGATTGTGAAAATGGGCGAATCCCAGAAAGGCGTGTTGGGCGTTGTATTGACTTCCACAACCTATAAAGTTTTGCATCCATCCCAGGATATTCGCAGACATCAGGAACATATGCAAGGCGGTTATTCAGGAAGAACATTCGACACAAAATATGTCACCCCCTTCCTGAAAAGCAAATTTCCTCATTTTGCGATGGCTGAAAGCGCATGGTTGACTCGATCTTTGGAGCAACCACACCCGTATGATCGTTCTTATCCTGGCAATATCAGAAATCAAGACCTGAAAACTGCTTTCTTGAATATCCTGGAATTATTGCAGACAAAACAAAACCTTGCTTCGAAAATTCTTGTTGCGCTTTTGGCCTTAATGCTCGAAGCCTCGGCAGAGGATGAAACACTTTTGGCAAGGGTTGAAGTTTCGAGCGACTTGACCATTGCAAGGATTGTTGATTCGGTCAGCCAGCATATTCGATATGACTATGGCATTGCGGGAGCAGCGCGGCTTCCTGTGGTGGTGATTTACGCGGTGTACAATCTGCTCATGTCCGATGTGAAAAAATATGACGGCAAGACGCTTGCGCCGCTCGAATCACATACCAGCCCCGACTTTCGCTCAAAGGCTTTGGGAGACATCGAAGTCAAGAATCCCGACGGTTCTTGCTTCGAGGCCATTGAAATCAAACATAACAAGCCTATTACCGCTGACATGATTGGAATTGCGTTTCGGAAAATCAAGCCCACTTCCATCAGCAGGTATTACATCCTGACGACCAATGAGCCAAACTTTGACAATTACGATGCAGTGGCGCGGGNAATCGAAAGATACAAGAGGCTTCATCCTTGTGAGNTTGTCGTCAATGGCGTCATTCCCTCACTGAAGTATTATATGCGTTTGGTGAGTCATCCGCAAAGATTTGTTGATGAATATACCAGATGGCTGGAGTTCGAATACAAACGCGCCAGCGCCATCAAGAAAGAGCATTTGCGAGTCTGGCAGGAAATACGCAAGCGTGAATTGAATTTGGAGCAATGAACATGCCTACCCTCCTCGACCTCTTCCACACCCTCGACTACGGTCCCGCCCCCGAAGCGCCCGATGCCGTTCACGCNTGGTTGGACGCGCACGGACGCAAGTTCGGGCTGTTCATCAACAACGAATGGGTGACGCCCAAAGGCGCAAAGTACTATCCCTCCTACAACCCCGCCAATGGCGACCTGCTCGCCGAGACCGTGCAGGCGGGACAAAAGGAGGTGGATGCCGCCGTCGCCGCCGCCCGCGCCGCCTTCGAGACGTGGAGCCAAACCCCAGGCGTCGTCCGCGCGCGGTATATGTACGCGATTGCGCGAAATATCCAGAAACATCATCGCCTGCTGGCTGTGCTTGAGTCAATGGACAACGGCAAGCCCATCCGCGAATCGCGCGATATTGACGTGCCGCTGCTGGCGCGTCACTTCTACTACTACGCGGGCTGGGCGCAACTCATGGAGACCGAACTGCGCGACTACCAGCCCGTCGGCGTGGTGGGACAAATCATCCCCTGGAACTTCCCCCTGCTCATGCTGGCATGGAAGATTGCCCCCGCGATAGCGATGGGCAACACGGTCGTTCTCAAGCCCGCCTCCTATACCCGTCTCTCCGCGTTGCTGTTTGCGGAAATCGTCGCCGAAGCGGGACTGCCCGCAGGCGTGGTCAACGTCATCACGGGGTCGTCCAGCGCGGGTTCGATGATTGTCGAGCATCCCGACGTGGACAAAGTCGCCTTCACAGGCTCCACCGAGGTCGGGCGAATCCTTCGCAGGCAGACGGCTGGGTCGGGCAAGAAACTGTCGCTGGAGTTGGGGGGCAAGAGTCCCTTCGTCGTGTTCGACGATGCCGATT
>JGI24187J35170_1001242_pt1 | contig 11356 bp, 11 predicted proteins | sample YNPBryBLVA2012_FD_35170 | JGI IMG/M metagenome (IMG submission 35170)
GCGGGTTCGTGTCGGGGTGGGCGGACTTGCCTGTCCTTGGAAAGGAAACCGCCGACCCATGAAGATCGGCGGGTTCGAGTCGGGGTGGGCGGACTTGCCTGTCCTTGGAAAGGAAACCGCCGACCCATGAAGATCGGCGGGTTCGAGTCGGGGTGGGCGGACTTGAACCGCCGACCCCCGCGTCCCAAACGCGGTGCGCTGCCAACTGCGCTACACCCCGAGCAACGCGAGTATAATGCGAAGATTGAAAAATCGCAAGCCAATTGGACATCATGATTCGTCTTCGCCGTATCCTTCTCTTCCTCCCGCTTCTCTCTGGACTTTGGGCCTGCTCCCCGTCCAATCAGCCGACTCCTACGCTTACAGTCATTCCCGCTACGCCGACGCCGATCCCCCCTCCCACAATTACGCCTACTGCTACGCCGTTGGGTTGCCTGAGTCGACCCGGCCGCGTGGAGCAGGGCGTTGTCAACGAGACCAACCCCCCCCAGGAATATCTCATCTACCTGCCTCCCTGTTACGACGAAAAAACGGACTTACGTTACCCGGTCATCTACCTGCTGCATGGACAAACCTATACCGACGACCAGTGGCTGCGCTTGGGCGTTGCGNCGGCCGCCNACAGGCTCATTTTGAACCACGAGACGCCGCCTTTCATCATCGTCCTGCCCGACGACCGTTATTGGAACGTGCCGGCCGGGCCGGGTTTTGGTCAGCGCCTGGTGGAAGACCTGATTCCCTACGTTGACCGCCACTACCGCACCCTGCCCGACCGCCGGTATCGCGCCCTGGGCGGCATGTCGCGNGGGGCGGGCTGGACGCTGCGCCTCGGCTTGCAGCGCTGGGACTTGTTCGGCGCGCTTGGTCTGCATTCGCTGGCGGCGTTTGGCGAAGACCGTCCCTTCTTGCAAGACTATCTCGAACAGGTGCCGCCCGAGGCCTGGCCGCGCATCTTCATGGATATGGGTGACAAAGACCAGGAACTGGGCTTCAACAGCCAGTTCGAAGCCTTGTTGACGCAAATGGGCATCCCGCATGAATGGCATCTCTACCCCGGCGCGCACGATGAGCCATACTGGAGCGCGCATGTGGAGGAATACTTGCGCTGGTATGCGCTGGGTTGGGAACAGCAAACTGAAGTCACTGAAACCGCCACCCCGACGCCAACCCCTTGAACCTCCAAACTGATATAATTCCCTTATGTCTCTTTCCATCCAAGAAGTCGAACACATTGCCCGCCTGGCCCGCCTGGAACTGACGGACGAGCAGAAGGCGATCTACCGCGAACAACTGGCGGCCATCCTCGATTACGTTGCCCGTTTGCAAGAGTTGGATACGAAGGATGTGCCGCCTGTTGCCAATCTCTCGGTGACACATGCTCCCTTGCGCGCAGACGAGGCTGGCTCTGCTTTGGAGCGCGAGGCGCTGCTGGCAAACGCTCCCCAACAGGAAGACGGACAGTTCAAAATCCCTGCGGTATTCGAGTGAGCCATGCACAATCTATGCGACCTTACCCTCAAGGAAATGCAAAGCGGCTTACACGCGCGGGAGTTTTCCAGCCGTGAGCTGGTGGAAGCCGCCCTGCAACGCATCGAGCGGCAAGACCCGTCTTTGCACGCCTTCCTGCACGTTTCGGCTGAGAGCGCCTTGCAGCAAGCAGACCAGGCAGACAGAAGCGCTCCGGCCGAGGTCAGGCCCCTGCACGGCATCCCGATGGCCGTGAAAGATGTGCTGACCGTCGCAGGGATACCGGCCACCGCCGGTTCGAAAATCCTTCAAGGTTTCGTGCCACCCTATACCGCCACCGCCGTGCGCCGCTTGCAGCAGGCGGGTGCCATCGTCATTGGCAAGACCAACACCGACGAATTTGCCATGGGCTCGTCCACTGAGAACTCAGCCTACGGTGTGACCCACAATCCGTGGGACCTTTCGCGCGTGCCGGGCGGTTCTTCGGGCGGCTCGGCGGCAGCCACGGCGGCGCGGTTCGTCCCTGCCGCGCTTGGCACCGATACGGGCGGCTCGGTGCGCCAACCGGCTTCGTTCTGCGGCGTGACCGGCTTGAAGCCGACCTATGGGCGCGTCTCACGCTATGGGCTGATTGCCTTTGGTTCGTCGTTGGATTGCGTGGGGGCGTTTGGCCGCACCGCCGAGGACGTGGCCGAGGTGTTCACCCTGATGGCCGGGCGTGACCCGCTGGATGCTACCTCCTCGGATGTGGAGACGCCGCGCGTGGAACTCGAGCGCCCTGACTTGCGGGGGACCAGAATCGGCGTCCCGATGGAATATTTCATTAAAGGGATGCAGGCCGAGGTCGAGGAAAAGACGCGGGCGGCCATCGCGCAGTTCGAGGCCCTGGGAGCGGAAGTCCACGAAATCAGTTTGCCGCACACCGAGTACGCGCTGCCGGTCTATTACATCCTGGCGCCGGCGGAGGCTTCGGCCAACCTGGCGCGTTTCGACGGCGTCCGCTATGGGCCGCGCGCGCCAGCCGAGACGCTCATGGACGTTTTTTTCAAGACGCGCGGGCAGAAGTTTGGGCCAGAAGTGACGCGGCGGATCATGCTGGGGACGTATGCGCTCTCGGCGGGATATTACGACGCTTTCTACGGTCAGGCGCAGAAAGTCCGCACGCTCATCATGCGGGATTTCGAGACTGCCTTCCGCGCAGTAGACCTGATCGCCTGCCCGACGACGCCCACGACCGCCTTCCGCATCGGCGCGCACGAGAACGACCCGCTGGCGATGTATTTGGAAGATGTGTTCACGCTGCCGGCCAGCCTGGCGGGTGTGCCGGGCATTTCGTTCCCGGTGGGCTTCGACGGCGATGGGCTGCCGGTTGGGATGCAACTGCTGGCACCGCGCTTCCGCGAAGATGCGCTGTTGCGGGCGGCATACGCTTATCAGCAGGCAACGGATTGGCACAAGCGCAAGCCTGAGATGATACGATCGGAGAATTCATGAACATTTTCATTACTGGAGGGGCAGGGTACATTGGCTCAGCCACTGCCGAGGCGCTGCTGCAGGCCGGGCATCAGGTCACTGTATTCGACTCGCTCATCACTGGCCACAGGCAGGCTGTGCCACAGGGAGCGCAGTTCATCCATGCTTCGTTAGACGACAGTCATGCGCTGGCCGAAGCGCTCACGGCGCAAAATTTCGATGCCGTGATGCACTTTGCGGCTTTCATCGAGGCGGGCGAAAGTATGAAGGAGCCGGGACGTTTCTACCAGAACAACCTGATCAATTCCTTGCATTTGGTCGAAGCGTGTGTACAGGCCGGGGTGAAGCGCTTCGTGCTGTCTTCGACGGCGGCGGTCTACCGTTCCAGCGACCGGCCGTTGACCGAGGATGCGCCGCTTGGCCCGACCAACGTGTACGGCCACACGAAACTCATGGTCGAGCAGGCGCTGGATTGGTACCGGCAGATCCACGGGCTGCGCTATGCGGCGCTGCGCTATTTCAATGCTTGCGGGGCGCTGCCTGGGCGCGGCGAAGCGCATCAGCCGGAATCGCACATCATCCCGCTCATCCTGCAAGTGCCGCTCGGTCAGCGTCCTTATTTTGCTTTGTATGGAACAGATTATCCCACGCCAGACGGCACCTGCATCCGCGATTACATCCACATTGCCGACCTGGTTTCAGCGCACTTACTGGCGCTGGAAGCGCTGGGCGAGCGGGACCGTTTGATTTACAACCTGGGCAACGGCAACGGTTATTCCAATTTGGAAGTCATCCAGGCTGCGCGCGCGGTCACCGGCCACCCCATCCCGGTCCAGGCGGCGCCGCGCAGGATGGGCGACCCGGCTCGCCTGGTGGCCTCGTCCGACAAGATCCGCCGCGAGTTGGGCTGGTCGCCGCGGTACACCGACCTGAGAGAAATTCTTGCCAGCGCATGGGAATGGCACCGCTCGCACCCCAAGGGGTATGAATCATGACCTTCCTCGTCGTCCTCCTCGGCTGGATCTTCTCGCTCTGTCTGCATGAATTCTCCCATGCCTTGGTGGCCTACCTGGGCGGCGATTACACCGTCCGCGACAAAGGCTACCTGACTTTCAACCCGCTCAAATATACGCATCCGCTCTACTCGCTGCTGCTGCCCTTGCTGTTCCTGGTCATGGGCGGAATCGGGCTGCCCGGCGGCGCAGTGTACATCGAGACCTGGCGCCTGCGCAGCAAACGCTGGGTGACGGCCGTCTCGCTGGCGGGACCGGCCTCGAACCTGCTCCTGGCCCTCATCTTGGCTCTGGTCTTGCGCTTTGCTCCCGTTCATGCTTCCAGCGTTGGGCCGGGGCTGGCCTTCCTGGCGCTGTTACAAGTGACGGCGGTGGTGCTCAACCTGATCCCCGTGCCGCCCTTCGACGGCTACGGCGCTCTCGAACCGCATTTGAGCGAAGTAATCCGAGCGCAAATCGAGCCAGTGCGCGGCGCAATGACCTGGATTGTCTTCCTGGTGTTGTGGTACGTACCAATTGTCAGTGATTTGTTCTGGTGGCTGATTTTCCTTGTGGCCGATCTCGTGGGCGTACCGCTCGAACTGGCCGCATTGGGCTACGAAGGGTTCTCCTTCTGGCGGTAAAGATGCCAGTCGCTGGTCGTGAAGGTTGGCCAGCCGTCAGCCAGCCGATGGCATGTTTTCCTTCTGACGCTTTGCGCTTTTCCCAACGAAGACCAGGCCGCTGAAGAAAATCATCCCTCCCACGCTCAAGAGGCACAGACCGCCGAAAAGCACAGGCGTCAGCCAGGAGATAGCGGTTGGCTCGATGTTCAATGCGGCCTGAGCGGCTTTGAGGACATCCACGTAAAAGTTATCGCGAGAGGGTTTGAGCAAGTAGAAAGGATCTTCTGGCCTGCCAATGAACGGACTTAATCGCCAGGTCATCTGTGTGCCGACGAAAGCATACAGGATGAACCACAAGACCAATATCCGCTGGCCTAGCCGGCTATGCGTCTCTTCGCTGTTCAACTCTATCAAGGTCATTCCGCGCCACAAGAAGTAAACCCCAATCAACGCGCTGAGGCCTACGAAACACACCGCCAACAGCTGAAAGAAGGGATAGTTGCTGGAGGTTATGACGAAAAACAACGAGATCGGAGCCAACCCCAGCAACAAAAAAGAAGTGACTGCGATGCCTGCCAAGACGACAGTTTGCACCTGGAGCATGTTCAACGGAGTGCGCAGCAGGGTCAGGGAGAAAAAGTAGAGTGACGGCAAACAGAAAGTCATCGTAAGCAAGAACAAGATGGGTAGTTTAACTGCCGATGACAACGCTTGCAGGGGGCTTTTCGCAAGCCCGACGGTGAAACCATAGGTCATCAGACTGATGACGGAAATGAGCGCCAACTTGATGGCTTTGTCCTTGACCTCTTTCTCTTCCCGGATACCCTGGAAAAATCCATCCGGATCGCGCAGGAAATCAGGCATGAGCATGAACAGGTCTTTCATAGCGTCCTCCTCGTTCGTTCAAGATGAGGACAGTATGGCAAATTTCCCCTTGCAGATGCTGTCAGCGTCTATCGAAAAGTATCAGGACGGAGCCCGGCGGCTCCTTTCGTTGGATAGCCAAAGTCTCATGTCTCCTGGCGGGCGCCCTCTTCCAGCATCAGCCGCGCCGCCCGCCGGCCGATTTCCACCGCAAAATTCGTCCCTCGATCCCATGGATAGACCTGGCTCATCGAAGCAAAGAACAGCCCTTCGATGGGCGTCTGGATGGGCGGGATGTTCTGCGAATGGTTCAAGAGCGGCACCGGCTGGCCGTAATCGGTCTTGAAGACCCAGGCTTTCTTGACCCAATCCAGCGTAAATTTGGGGTTGATGCGCTGGAAGGCTGGCGCGAAACGCTCCAGCAATTGCGCCTCGTTCAGCGAAAAATACTCATGTCCGGGCTCGAGGTAATCGCCAGCATAGACGATGTGGTCGCCGCCAAAATGCTCCGGCGAGACGTAATTGGTATGCTCCACCAGCGCCAGGAAGGGGAAACCGTCTTCCTTCGGCAGGTTGAACCAATAATAACCTTCTTCCGAAAGTTGGCGCGTGAGCGCCGTCACCAACACCACCGCGCCCATAGATTTGAGTTCGAGCAACCCCTTCAAATAGGATTCGGGCAACTGTGGACAAAGTTTCGACATCAGACGCGGCGAAACAGTGACCAAAACCTGGTCGAACCTCTCGCTTCCGACCCACAACCCGGCCTGCTCCCGTTTAATGGACTCTACCCTTGCCCCCAGCCTGATCTCCACCCCCTGCTGGCGAAGAATCTCTGCAAAGCGGTCGGCAAAAGCCTGAAAACCGCCTCGAAAGGTGCCCAGGCGGGTGGTACGCGCCTTGAGGCGCGCCCACATCCAGGCCATGTTGACGTCCTTGTAATATGGACCGAACTTCCCAATGACCAGCGGCTGCCACATCTTCTCATAGACTCGCGCCCCGGCCCATTTGCGCATCCACTCTTCCACCGTGACCTTTTCGAGCGGCTTCCAATTGTTGGTCAAGCGCAAATACAGACCGACCAGCCCAAAGCGGATTTTGTCCACGCCCCAGCCTAACCCAGGGAAAAGCAGCGCTTTCAAGATGGAGTCGAAAGGATACCATTTGCCGTTATGCAGCAACACCGTGTACGGGCGCGGAAACAACACCTGGTCGCTCAAGCCCAATTCAGCAATCAGGCCGAGCATGTGCTGGTCGCTGGCGAACCAGTGATGGTAGAACTTCTCCACCGACCAGTCCCAGTGCGGCTCCTTGAAGCCGCTGGCCAGTCCGCCCACGAAATCGGCCGCCTCGAAAATGGTCACATTGTGGCCGGCTTTGCGCAAGTCATAAGCGGCTGCCAAGCCGCCGTAGCCCGCGCCGATGATGGCAATGTTCATGTTTCACTTTCTGTGAGTAATTTTCAGTCAAACAGAAATCTGCTGGCCAGCGAAGCAACGACCAGCGCAATCAGCCCCCAGCGCAAGGCTTTATCCAAGGCAGAATCGGGGATTTCATATAAGGAGGTCTTTGGGCGTCTGGACGTGAACCCGCGCGCTTCGATGGCAATGGCACGTTCTTCCACTTCGACCAGCGAGCCAAAGACGAGTGGGCCAACCAGCGGCACCAGCGCGCCAACTCGCTTGCCAAAACTGGATTGCGTGTCCAATCCGCGCGAACGCTGGGCGGCAATGATGGTCTGCGCCTTGGCCTGCATCTGCGGGATGATTTGCAGCGTGGAAATGATGACGTAGGCGAACTGTCCCGGCAGGCCGCGGCGGGTGAGGTCAGACATCAACTCGCTGGGATGGGTGGTAAGCAGGAAAAGCGTGAAAGACGAGACCATAACGAAAATGCGCATGGCGTTGGAAAAAGCAAACAGCAAACTTTCCTGGGTAATGGTCAGCAGCCACAGGCGCACCAGCACCGTCTCACCGCCGGGCTGAAAGAGGGCCTGCATGACAAAAAGGAAGCCGGCCGCCGGCAGGATGAGCCGCACCGCCGCCTGAAAATACTCGCGCTGCACTTTCCCTAAGAAACTCAAGGGAAAGATGACCAGCAGGACGATGCCATGCGGTGTCCAATACCAGGGACTGCCAAAGGCAATCAGAATCAGACCAAAGACCAGCGTCAACTTGGTCAGCGGGTTGAGGCGATGCAGAAAACTGTCACGTTTGACGTAGAAAGAGAGACGCTCATGCATAAGGCTCGAAAGTTGAGGCGGCAGTCACCTGCCGCCTCATCGAAGGGGAACAAATCAGCCGAGAATCTTGACCAGCACGAAAGCGGCGATCAATACCAGCACAATGACGACGCCGATAGCAATGAAAAGTTCCGTTCGGCTGGCGCCTGTCTCGACCTCCACGTTCTCCGGGCGCGGGAAGCGCGCCAGAAAGCGCCTGGATAGGCCCTGCAGGATAGCAAAGGCCAACAGCGCGGTCGAAATCTTGTCCACCGGCTCTACCAGGAAGTTGGTGCTAAAGACCGCCTGCAAAACTCCTTGCCCGGTCTGAAGCAGATAAGCGGTGATGAACGAGGAGCCGCTGGCCGTGATGCCACCGTACAGATACACAGCAATGGGCGTTGAAACGATGGCGGCTGTCAGTGCCACCAGGAAGCCAGTGATGACCACCTTCCACCAGCTCTTGAACAGGCCGCCCTTGGCGCAGAAACCGGTCACCAAGCCGATGAAAAAGGCCACCGGCCACCAGGGAAAGGCATTTGGATCAATAGCCAGGCCCCAAATGATGTTCGAGAGGGTGCCGGTCAACGCCCCGGCCCACGGGCCGCATAGCGCGCCCACCAGCATCGTGCCAATCGAATCGAGGTAAACCGGCAGTTTGAGCAAGACCACAATCTGCCCCATGACCACGTTGATTGCAATGGCAACCGGAAGCAAAACCCACGTCATGGTATTGAAATCTTTTTTGATGGAAGAGATGAATTTCATTTCATGAACTCCTATTCGGGTAGTATACGATGAGGAAAATGCTCAGCGAACTACTGTGGACAACTTGGAATCATCGTTTCATCGGCACCTCCTAAAACCTGCTCAGATGGTCTGGCACAAGCGTTCCATCCGTTCCACGAATTGTTCGATGAACTCTCGCGCTCGCACGCCCAGCGCTACTTTCATGTTGGCACGTTGCCCGGTCATTTTGTAAAAGTCCGCAAAAGTCTTGCCCATCGAGACCCCGCCGGAGAGGTCTACATCCACGTAATACTCATTATAATCGCACAAATCAGGGGCAAATGTCAAGGCCAAAGTAAGCGGGTCATTGATGATACAACCCTGAATGCCCTGATAGGCGTCATGGAATTCCATGTAGAAGCGCGTTGCATCGGCAATGAAAGATGGGAGCGGGGAGTCGATCTTTTGCAAACGCGCCACATCCTCGGCCCGCAGAATGCACTGGTAGGTCACGTCCAGCGGCGTCAGGATAATCGGCATGCCGCTGTGGTAGACGATGTGCGCCGCGTGCGGGTCCACATAGGTATTGAACTCGGCCAGCGGTGTGGTATTGCCCTCATGGCGGATAGCGCCGCCCATGACAAAGACTTCCTTGACGGCTTGCGCAATGCGAGGCTCTTTGCGCAGGGCCAATGCGACATTCGTCAGCGGACCTATGGCTACCAGCGTGATTTCACCCGGATTGGACATGATTTTCTCGATGAGGAAATCGCTTCCGTGCTGGACGACCGGCCTGCGCTGTGGACTTGGGAGTTGAGCGTATCCCAGGCCGCTCTGGCCATGCGTCTCGGGCGCCAGCAATGACGGCTGGACAAGCGGCCGGTCGCAGCCTTGGGCCACCGGGATATGCCCCGCCTGCGCCAATTCGAGGATTGCCAGCGCATTTTTCGTCCCTTGCTCAACGGAGCAGTTGCCGTGTACGATGGTCAATCCTTCGAGCGCGATTTCTGGCGAAGCCAGCGCCAAGAGGATGGCCAAAGCATCGTCTATTCCAGGATCGGTGTCAATGAGAATGCGTTTTGTCATGTTCTTCGTCCCGTAACGTGGAATAACATAGCGCAGCCAGCCGCAACCAAACTGGCGTTGCTTTCCTGTGCACCCGCCGTTGAATTGCGGGTGGAACAAGTGTCCAGGGGCAGGCAACTGCGGAGCGAACCAAAAGCATCAACGAGCAAATGTGGAGTGCGCGGCCTGGCGAAACAAGAAGAAGTTCGCGCATTTCGCTCGTTTCGCGACTCATCGTACCCGTATGGGTATTCGCGCTGAAAAGGGGCATGAAAGCCCATGCCGCTGCATGTTCGCCAACAGAATCAAGGTTTGCATGTACACTCTCGCTCAAGGGGCAAGAGATTTCAAAAATTGCTTCACCTCTGCCCGGGTGGGCAAAGAAGGCTGCGCCCCGAATTTGGCGGTTGCCAGCGCGCCACAGGCGTTTCCATAGCGCACGGCTTCCTCCCATGCGTAGCCTTTCCACAACGCCACAGCCAGCCCGCCGATGAAGGCGTCGCCGGCGGCGGTGGTGTCTACGACTTGTATCGGAAAAGCGGGGACATGGATGGCTTGCTTGCCGGTAACCAGCAGCGCTCCCTGGCTGCCAAGCGTGACGATAACCGTCTCGACGCCTTTTGTGAGCAAGGTCCTGGCGGCGGTTTCGGCGCTCGAAATGTCGCTCACAGGCCGACCGCTTAACAAAGCCAGTTCGCTTTCGTTGGGGACCAGGATATCCACATCGGCCAGCAAAGAGTCGGGGAAACGGCGAGCAGGCGCAGGGTTGAGGATGACGCGCAGTCCGTTTCGGCGGCCCAGCCTGGCAGCGTGGATGACGGTCTCTAGCGGAATTTCGAATTGTAGCAGCAGGGTGTCCACTCCCTGCATCGGGAAGGCATCTACATCGGCTGGAGTCACTTTGGCGTTGGCGCCTGGCGAGAGGACGATGCTGTTTTGTCCGCTGGCATCTACCACGATAATGGCCGTGCCGGTAGCCGGCGAGTCGACCTGGATGTGAGAGGTATCCACGCCATTTTGCTGCAAGTTGCGGATAAGCACAGGGCCAAAACTGTCGCTGCCCACACGCCCCAGCATGGCAACCTGTGCTCCCTGGCGGGCGGCGGCCACAGCCTGATTGGCGCCCTTGCCGCCGGGGATGACTGACAGATCTTCGCCGCTGATGGTTTCACCCGGCGAAGGGAAGCGCGGCGCGCGTGTCACCAGGTCGGCGTTCAGGCTTCCAACAACGAGGATGTTCGTCATGCTCCCATTAAAACACACTTTTGCTGTCATGGATACCGCCGATTGCACTTTCTCGAAAAGAAAGGAACAGCCCCTCTATAGTTTGGTCTTTGAATTTGGACTATTTGTCTCATGATATAATGCAACGCATGTACAATCAACCCTCTCCTCCCGTTACCGAAGATACTGTTACTTTCAAGCGTAGTCATTTCTACGCGGTCATGACGTTGTTTGCCTTTGCAGCCGGTATGTTCGTGGGTTACCTGGTTTGGGGACGAGTCGCCCCCGCCCAACCTGCCAACGCCCAAGCGCAGCCGCCTGCGGCAGCAACGCAAGCCCCGGCTGAGGAGCCTGTTTACACTCGTTACGACATTCCCACCGAAGGCTTTCCCAGCATTGGGCCAGAGGATGCAGACATCGTGATTGTGGAGTTTAGCGATTACGAGTGTCCCTTTTGCAAACGCTGGCACGACCAGACCTATCGCCCCCTGATGGAGGCCTACCCTGACAAGATCCGCTTGGTGTACCGCAATCTGCCTTTGCCAGAGTTGAATCACACCAACGCTGTCTCGGCGGCAGAGGCGGCTCTATGCGCCGGCGACCAGCAGGCTTTTTGGGAATTCCACGACAAGTTGTTCAACGATGAATACGGACTAGGCGAGGAAGCGTACTTGAAATATGCCGCCGATCTGGGC
>JGI24187J35170_1001243_pt1:0-10000 | contig 11355 bp, 7 predicted proteins | sample YNPBryBLVA2012_FD_35170 | JGI IMG/M metagenome (IMG submission 35170)
ATTGATTCCAGCACCCTCAACGCCCGTTCACGGTAGCGCGCCTCATCAAAGATCAGCGCCAGTCGCAGCAGCACATCCACAGCCGCCGAACTGCCGCTCGGCGTCGCATTGTCTCCGGTGTCCCGCGGACGGATGACCAGTTGCTCATGATTTTTGCCAGTATCGTAGAAACCGCCAAGACCGTCGTCCCAGAAGCGTTCCAGCAGGGAATCGGCCAGCGCGCGCGCTTCCAGCAACCAGTGCGGATCGAAGGTCGCTTCGTACAATGCCAGCAGTCCATCCGCCAGCAGTGCACAATCTTCAAGGAACGCGGGGGTTGGGTTAGCGACGCCACGGCGCCAGGAACGTAGCAATTCGCCATCGGCGCGGCGCAGGTTGGTCAGCACAAACCTGGCGCACTGCACTGCTGCGATGCGGTAGTCCTCGCGGTCGAGAGCAACAGCGCCAAGTGCAAAAGCGCGTATTGCCATGCCATTCCACGCCGTCAATACCTTATCGTCGAGCTCTGGCATCGGGCGCCGCTGGCGCATCTCGAACAGTATCCGGCGTCCACGCGCGGCGATGGTTTCGACCTGTTCGACCGGCATCCCCATCACGCGCGCGACTTCAGCCGGTGAACGCCGCACGTGCAGAATGTTCTTTCCTTCGAAGTTACCCTGATCTGTGACCCCATACAATGCCGAAAAAATAATTGCATCCGTGCCAAGCGCTTCCCGGATCTCGGCAGGTGTCCAGACGAAGAATGCTCCCTCGTGCTTGTGCGTTGCATCCGGCGTCGGCAATGAGTCGGCATCCTGCGTGCTGAAAAATCCTCCTTCCGGATGGTGCATTTCACGCAGCATATAATCCAGTGTTTCCTCTGCAATACGGCGGTAAAATGCATTGCCGGTCGCCTGGAATGTCTCGAGATAGACGCGCGCCAGCAGCGCATTGTCGTAGAGCATTTTCTCGAAGTGCGGCACGAGCCACTGCGCGTCGACGCTATATCGGTGGAAACCACCGCCGAGTTGATCGTACATTCCCCCTTCCGCCATTCTGCGCAGCGTCGTTTCCAGCATCTCCATGCCTCTGCCGGTCCGCACTGCATAGCGTAACAGGAATTCCAGCGTCATCGGTTGCGGGAACTTCGGTGCGCGCCCGAAACCGCCGAATGCCGGATCGAATGCCTGCTGCAACCCGGTGAAGGCGGCATCAAGCACCGCCGACGTGAGGGTGCTGCCTGGCACGTGCATACTGATCGCCTCCCTCATCCGCTCGACCAGTTCCCGCCCACGCGCCAGCAACTCACTCCGGCGGGAAGCATACGCCTCGGCAACCGAGCGCAGCACCCGTCGAAATGATGGCATCTGCCAGCGATCTTCGGGTGGGAAGTACGTCCCGGCAAAGAACGGCACACCGTCGGGAGTCAGAAAGACCGTCATTGGCCATCCGCCACTGCCGGTCATCGCCTGCACGGCCGTCATATAGATGGCATCGATGTCTGGACGTTCTTCACGATCAACCTTTACGTTAATGAAGTGCTGGTTCATCAGCGCCGCAGTCTCTTCATCCTCGAACGACTCGTGCTCCATGACATGACACCAGTGACATGCCGCGTAGCCGACACTCAGCAGGATGGGCTTGTCTTCCGCTTTTGCGCGTGCTAATGCCTCCTCTCCCCAGGGATACCAGTCGACCGGATTGTATGCGTGTTGCAAAAGGTAGGGACTCGTCGCATTGATCAGGCGATTCGGGCGCCTGTTGCGCTCGTTGCTCGACATAACTACTCACTTCCTGGTATAGCTGCTGACCCTCGCCAGGACTGTTCATTTACGCAACAAAAGTCTAGCATAATTTGAGTATATCCGTGTGTATCGTCTTTCTTCGATTATCTTCTCCACAACAGACCGTTACCGTGCTATACTCAAGGTGCTACAGCGATCTTTGGGCACGAAGGCATTGTCCTTCCTGGAGAGAGGGAGCCGATGCAATCACTTGAAGCGTGGCTCGATGCACACGGATCGGCGCTGGCGCAGGCGCTTGATGCGCAGCGCAGCGCGATTTGCGAAGAGGTTTCCCGCAGGCTTGCAGCCGAATATCCGGATCTCTGCCCCAACCTTCCGTCGGATGATCCCGAACTCTCGCAGCAGATCATGTTCCAGCAGACTCCGCAACGCTTTCATGTTATTCTGCTGGCAGCCCTTCGCTTCCACACACTGGCGGTCATCGAGCGAGAATACCGCTGGCTCTGGGTTATTGTCCAGCGCTTTGGCGTCAGGCGTATGCATTTGCTGCAACAGGTGCGCTGGTATTTCGAGGCAGCGCAGGCGTTCGTGTCGCTTTCACGTGAAGATCGCGTCTGGCTGACGCAACTCGAGCTGGCTATCGAGCATATGATACTGACAATTACTGCACCGCCGCCTGCCACTCCTCGCTCTTACGCTGGCGCAGTTGCCCCATAAGCCTGGTTGCGCCGGCAAACAGGGCGCCGTGCGCACTGCTATCCTGAAGCGCCTGGCTTTATTTCGCGCCTCACGACACTGCACGTTATCGACGCTGCACGCAATCCCTCATGCTCAAACGATGGAATATGGTGTATGATGAGTGCTCCTGCCAGACATCGTTGGAGCATCATCAGGACATGATCATGCGCATGACCACGCTTTTTGGACGCACGCTTCGCCAGTCGCCTTCCGAGATCGACCATCCGACCCTGCGTCTGATGGTGCGCGCCGGTCTGGTGCGTCTTTCATCGGGCGCCCTGACGTTGCTGCCAGTCGGCACACGCGCTCTGCGCCGTATCGAGATGATCGTTCGTGATGAACTGACCCGCATCGGATCGCAGGAGGTCTGTCCGCCGCTGTTTCGATCAGCCGCACCGTTGGAGACCCTGTTCTCCAGTCGTGCATCCGCCTCTTCACTCCTCCACTGCACCGATCAGTTCGGACGCTCTCTGAGCATTCCACCGACCGATGAGGCATGGATCGCCAGCCTGGCTTCGACCGAGATTGCGTCGTACCGTCAGTTGCCGGTGCTGCTGTATCAGGTGCGTCCCACCTACTGCGGCGACTGCCGTTTATCTTGGGCGCGCGCGGGTGTCGCTGCNATGGTCTATGCACTCGACCGCAGCGATGCGGATTCTCAGGAGTCGAGTACGCTGGTGCGCCAGGCGTTCACCCGCCTGTTTGAACGTATCGATGTGCAGGTTTCACNGGTAGAAGCGGGGCGTGATCCGGTCAGCGGCGACGAAGCGTTTGCGTATGTCGCTCTTTCTGAGTATGGTGACGTCGACCTGATGCGCTGCGATGCGTGCGGTTATGCCGCCCTGCAGGANGCCGCTCGCACCGCTCCCTGCGATGCCTTCGCATCAACCCCGTCGTCGGACGAACCCGATCATCCGGAAGAGATCGCGACCCCCAACTGCGCAACCATTGCCGATCTCGCACGCTTTTGCGGTGTATCAGAGTCGGCGACCGCGAAAGCGGTCTTCTTCGATTCACCCGAACGAGGTCTCATTTTCGCTGTCATTCGCGGTGATCGCGACGTCAATGTGACCAAACTCCGCATCGCTGCCGGAGTTTCAGCCCTTCTGCCAGCACAGCCCGAACAGATCAGTGCAACCGGCGCCGTTGTCGGGTATGCCTCGCCGGTGGGGCTGCGCGAACGGTCATCCAGTGGCNTGGTGGTCATCGCCGATCCCTCGGTCACGACCGGGTCGCCATTGATCGCCGGTGCAAACCGCCATGGATATCATCTGCGCAATGTCGTCTACGGGCGTGATTGGAGCGCTGACCTCATCGCCGATATTTCNCTGGCGCGCACTGGCGATCCCTGTTGTGGCTGCAATGCACCTTTGCGCCAGACAACCGGGGTCATCATCGGTCGTGATCTTCGCTATGGCTCTCAGAGCGTTCATGTATCCGGCGCAACATTTCTTGATCGGGAAGGCGTTGCCCGCCCGATAACGATGAGTCTGTTCAGCATTGCGCTTGAACGTGTGCTGCTGGTTGCCGTTGAGCAGCATTGCGATCAATCAGGAATTGTCTGGTCGCCGGACATAGCGCCGTTCCATGTTCATCTGGTGCGTCTTGGCAGGCAGGACGCCACCCGCCAGGCAGCCGACGCTCTGTACGATGAACTCACCGCAGCCGGGGTCGCCGTGCTCTACGATGATNGCGACGAAACCGCCGGGGTCAAGTTCAACGATGCGGATCTCATAGGGGCGCCATTGCGTCTTGTGATCGGCGATCGCTTTCTGAGCGACGGTCTGGTAGAAATCAAACAGCGCGCAGACGGCGTCATCACAAAGACGCCACGGTCTGAAATCGTTGCAGCGGTTCGGGCGCCGACTATGCCTGTCTGACCGGCGAAGATGTGCGTTGCATGAGGTAGATGCGCGGTGTCATACCGCCTGTGCGCACTTTCACGATCTCAATCGGTGTCCAGACATCGGTGCAGCCGGCGAATATCCGCTCGATCAGGCGTACCTCGTGGGTGAGCAGACACATCCGGGCGTCGGGCGCTGCCACCCGCGCCGCTTCTACGATCAGGCGGGGATAGAGCGCTTCATTATCGTGGTGCGAGCCGATCAACTGACCGAACGGCAGATCGGCGCATATCACATCGACGCTTCCAGTTTCGAGCGGCAGCGATGTCGCGTCCCATGGTTCGAGCCGGACTATGGGCGCAAACCCGGCGGCTTCCAGGTTGCGTCGGGCGCACTGAAGCGCCTGCTGATCCGGATCACAGCCAATTGCCCGTCGTGCTGGCGCGAGGAACAACCGTTCGATCAATAACGTTCCAGAGCCGCAGGCGAGGTTCAGCACATGGTCAGAGGCGGAGGGGCGAGTCAGTCGCATCATCACCGACGCGAGGGTAGCATTGAGNGCGCCGGGCCAGTTACACACACGCCAGGCGCGGGTTGCCAGCGGGCGTGGCGACAATCGCACCAGTACTTCCCAGCCGTCATTCGACGCCGCACGGCGCAGGCGAATGAGGAGATCGCCCTCATCGTCTGCCAGCGCCAGACCGGTATGGGCTGCGAGTGTTTCCTTGAGGCGGGTCATGACGGAAGAGTCAGATCCTGCGGCGCTCAGGCGCAGGGTGCGATAGTGCTCTGGTTTCGTGAGCGACCGCACCATATCCAGCATCGTCAGCAGGCGTGTCAGGTGCTGATGTCCCAGCAGCGCGCGGGGACGTGGCACATCATAGATTACAATCAGGTACGCCGCGACAACCGAGCGCAGCCGGAAGAGCACGTGCAGATCGCCAGTGAACTGGACCCGTATCCTGCCGGGATACAGCGCAACCGGCGAGCACGCACGTCCGCAGCATCCGCGGATTTCTTCGAGCGCATATGGTTCCAGCCCTTCGAGCACATCGAATTCGACCTCGAACATACCACACCATTCTGGCAACGATGAAGCGAAAGCACAATAATACTCTTTACGACTCGTCAGTCCGTCTGGTGACGAAATTCAGGAAGACTTCAATCTCTTCATGGAACATTGCGTGCACTGGACGTAGTTGGCGCACCAGGGGTTCAAGACGCGCCCAGTCAAGGGTGAAGGCATAACTGTGGCGGACGTAGTGGCGGAAGGCCAGATAGACAGTCAGGCGTGTTTCAAGTGAAGATGACAGCACTGCTGGACGGGTCGTTGTCGGTCGGGCTACCTGTGCTAACAATTCCCGATGCCACCGGGTTCCCTGGGGCGCCTGGCCATCCAGAAGCCGTGCGATAGCCAGGAAGATGCTTTCAATCTCGTTGTAGTACGAATGGAGCACGGTAGCGAGCGCGGCTAACTCTACTACGTCGGGTGATTGCTGTTGCACTCGATCAATCAGGCTTGTATAGGTTGTCAGGAGGAGATCAAGCTGTGCCAGCTCGACCTTGATCGCTTGAGTCAGGGCTTCAGCCAAGGTACACCAGTGTTTCGCTGCGCAATAAGGCTTCTACGAAAGGTCCGGGCAGATCGAGATCGACAAGATCAACCGGATGATCAAGATCAGAAAGCAGCTGTCCGAGTAATTGAAAGAAGGCATGTGGAGGACAGCCACGCACAGCTAAATCGATATCTGATCCCGCGTGCCTGTCCCCGGTTGCCGTCGAGCCAAACAGGTAGATTTCGCGACAACCTCCAGCCTTAAGAATTGCGACTGCCCGTGCAAGATCGTGTGCTACATCAGGCGGATAGGCTTGTTGGATGTCACGGATCGGCTTTGTCATACCTGCCTCCTCCTTTCCCGCTTCAAATCTCCATCCCCCCTTATCGAGCACATGAATGAGATGCAGAAGAGTCCACGTCCCGCCTGCCAGGATTATTGCAATGTTTTGATCACGTGTCAACCCTTCTGGCAACGAATAAAAAAGCACAGGTGTGCACTTCATTGTACACACCTGTGCTCTTGATGGATGTGGTAGCGGCGGGTGGATTCGAACCACCGACCTTCGGGTTATGAGCCCGACGAGCTGCCACTGCTCCACGCCGCGCTGCGGCGGCGCACGGACCTACTCTCCCGGCGGGCGTCCCGCCAGTACCATCGGCGCTGCCGCGTTTCACGACCCGGTTCGGGATGGGACGGGGTGGGTCCGCGGCGCGTCACGCACGCCTGTGGTTCAGGGGGAGGCGGATCAGCAGCATCCTTCACGGGCGCGTTCGCCGCGCCATCGTGCGCTCCAGCAAGGAAGCCCTCGTCCATGCGCACGCCTCGCCTACCCCTCGCGGGGCCTCCAGCTGGCGCCGCCTTCCCAGTCGTCTGCTGGGGGACTTACCGGCCTGCCGCCGTGAGTGGCGTCATCTTGGGGGGCATTTCCCGCTTAGATGCTTTCAGCGGTTCTTGCCGCCGGACATGGCTACGGAGCCTGCGGGCCGCCCCACAACTCCTCCACCAGCGGTCCGTCCACTCCGGTCCTCTCGTACTAAGAGCAGCGCCCCGCACGCCACTAATCGCCCGTAGCGGATAGAGACCGAACTGTCTCACGACGTTCTGAACCCAGCTCGCGTGCCGCTTTAATGGGCGAACAGCCCAACCCTTGGGACCGACTCCAGCCCCAGGATGCGACGAGCCGACATCGAGGTGCCAAACCGTGCCGTCGATGTGAACTCTTGGGCACGATCAGCCTGTTATCCCCGGGGTAGCTTTTATCCGTTAAGCTACGGCCCTTCCACGCGGAACCGTAGGATCACTAAGGCCGACTTTCATCTCTGCGCGGCGTGTCCGCCTTGCAGTCAAGCGCCCTTCTGCCTTTGCACTCCCCGGCGGATTGCCATCCCGCCTGAGGGCGCCATTGCGCGCCTCCGTTACCTTTTAGGAGGCGTCCGCCCCAGACAAACTACCCGCCAGCCACGGTCCCCGTTCCCACGGGTGAGTGCGCACGCCGCGCCAGAGTGGTATTTCACCGGCGCCTCCCGCCCCCCCGCAAGGGGGCGTTCCCCGGCTCCCACCTATCCTACGCAAGCGCGGAGCGCGCACAATGGCAAGCTGTAGTAAAGCTCCACGGGGTCTTTTTGTCCTGCTACGGGTTGGCCGCGTCCTAACGGCCAGCGCAGTTTCACCGAGCCCCTGGTCGAGACACTGCCCAGATCGTGATGCCTTTCGTGCGGGTCGGAACTTACCCGACAAGGAATTTCGCTACCTTAGGACTGTTATAGTTACAGCCGCCGTTCACCGGGGCTTCGGTTCAGACCTTGCAGTCCTCCCCTTAACCTTCCGGCACTGGGCAGGCATCAGCCCGTATACCTCGCCTTTCGGCTTGAGCACGGACCTGTGGTTCTGGTATCCAGTCGCCTGGGCCGCTTTGCTGCGACTCGGCGGGGCTCCCTCCGTGCGGAGTTCACCCCCCGAGCACCCCTTCTTCCGAAGGTACGGGGTCAACTTGCCGAGTTCCTTAACCAGGGATCACTCGTCCACCTGAGCTTCTTCAGCCAGCCTACCTGTGTCGGTTTGCGGTACGGGCAGGAATGGTCCTCCGTAGCAGGCCTTTCTCGGCTGTTCGGGTTCAGCGCGCTTGCGGCGCGCCCGATGGCGCCCGCTCGCACTCGCCTCTCGGTCAGCGACGGCGCGGACTTGCCTCCGCCGTCTCCCTACCGGCTTGGACGGTCCTCGTCTGACCGCCGCGCCTACCCCTCAGCGTCCCGCATCCGTCAAACGGTCCATTCCTGGTACAGGAGTGTCTACCTGTTGTCCATCGGGTGCTGCTTGCGCATCCCCTTAGGCCCGACTAACCCGCCGCGGATCACCCTTGCGGCGGAACCCTCAGGCTTCCGGTGGCGGGGGTTCGCACCCCGCTTCTCTGTTACTCGTTCCGGCATTCGCACTCGTCGACGCTCCACGGCTGGCTTCCGCCGCCGCTTCGCCGCGTCCACGACGCTCCCCTACCACCCGGACGGTCCTGAGCTTCGGTACGACCCTTTGCCCCGCTGGATTGTCGGCGCAGCGGCGCTTGACCAGTGAGCTGTTACGCACTCTTTCAAGGATGGCTGCTTCTAAGCCAACCTCCTGGTTGTCTGCGCACCGCCACATCCTTTCCCACTCAGGGTCGATTTCGGGACCTTAGCTGCAGGTCTGGGTTGTTTCCCTCTCGACGTACAACGTTTGCGCCGCACGTCTCACTCTGCGGGCGACCGCGCGGCATTCGCAGTTTGGCGTCGTTTGGCAGGCGGTGAAGCCCCCGCACCACACCAGCGCTCTACCTCCGCGCGCCCCTGCCGCAGGCTGCACCTCAATGCATTTCGGGGAGAACCAGCTATCTCCGCTTTCGATTGGCATTTCACCCCTACCCACAGGTCATCCGAGCGGTTTGCAATCCACACCGGTGCGGGCCTCCACGCGCCGTTACGCGCGCTTCACCCTGCCCATGGGTAGCTCAAGCGGTTTCGGGTCTGCCCCCTGCGACCGTGCGCCCTGTTCAGACTCGCGTTCGCTCTGGCTCCGGCTGTTCCTGCCTTAACCGGGCCACAGAGGGCAACTCGCCGGATCATACTCCAAAAGGCACGCCGTCACCTCCCGCCGGAGGCTCCGACTGCGTGCAAGCACACGGTTTCAGGTTCTGTTTCACTCCCCTCGCCGGGGTGCTTTTCACCGTTCCCTCACGGTACTGCTCCACTATCGGTCGCTGCGCGTATTCAGCCTTGGAGCGTGGTCGCCCCCGCTTCACGCCGGGTTGCACGTGTCCGGCGCTACTCAGGCAAGAGACCCACGCCGCGACGCGCCGACGACTACGCGGCTGTCACGCTCTCTGGCGCCGCTTTCCAGTCGGCTTCGTCTGGCGCATCACGCGCGTGCGGGGGGAGGGCAGCCCCCCTGGTCTCTCCCTGCAACCCCACGACCGCAACGGCTGCCTCCTTGGCACGGTCGTGGTTTCGGCTCACCCCGGTTCGCTCGCCACTACTACGGGGATGGTTTCTCTTCCTCGGGGTACTGAGATGTTTCAGTTCCCCCGGTGCCCTCCGCCTTGCGGCGGTGTCCGTCAGAACGGACGGGTTGCCCCATTCGGAGATCGTGGGATCTCAGCCTGCACGCGGCTCCCCCACGCTTATCGCAGCCATGCCGCGTCCTTCATCGGCGCGCAGCGCCGAGGCATCCTCCGTGTGCTCATTGTGTCTTCCCTGCTGGAACGCTCGACGTCCTCGGCGTTCTGCATTCCCGCAATGATGCTGCTGATCTGCACTTGTCAAGGTACGCCGCCGCCCGGAAAGAGCGGCGGGGCGCCTTCACCCCTGAAGCGTGCCATCCGCGCCGTGGCGGGCGGAATACGCGGCTGACGCCGCCACTTCCCTAGAAAGGAGGTGATCCAGCCGCACCTTCCGGTACGGCTACCTTGTTACGACTTCGTCCCAGTCGCTGCCCCTGCCCTCGGCCGCTGCGTCCGGGAACCGGTTCGCCGGCGGACTTCAGGCATTGACAACTCCCATGACGTGACGGGCGGTGTGTACAAGGCCCGGGTACGTATTCACCGCGCCATGGCTGATACGCGGTTACTAGCAACTCCGCCTTCACGGGGNCGAGTTGCAGCCCCCGA
>JGI24187J35170_1001250_pt1 | contig 11332 bp, 9 predicted proteins | sample YNPBryBLVA2012_FD_35170 | JGI IMG/M metagenome (IMG submission 35170)
TGCGCTCACGGCCGGGTCCAGCGGGATCGCCCCGAGGTACGGCAGGTCGTAGCGGAGCGACAGCTCCTCCCCCGATAGCCCAGAGAAGATCTGGGTCACCGTGCCGCAGTTGGGGCACACGAAGCCCGCCATGTTCTCGAGCACGCCGATCAGCGGCGCGTTGAGCCTTCGGAAGAGCTGCACCGACTTGGCGGCGATGTTGGCGGCCACGTGCTGGGGCGTGGTGACGATCACGACGCCGGTGAGCGGCACGGTCTGGGCGAGGGTCATCGGGGCGTCGCCGGTGCCGGGGGGCAGGTCCACCAGCAGGTAGTCCAGCTCGCCCCAGTCCACGTCGGCCAGGAGCTGGCGCACGGTGCCCGCGACCATCGGCCCGCGCCACAGCACGGCCTGGCCCTCCTCCATCAGGAAGCCGATCGACATCATCTTGACGCCGTGCCTCTCGATGGGCACGATCTTCTGGTTGCGGGCCTCGGGGTGCTCGTTCGCGCAGCCCATCATGAGCGGGATGCTGGGACCGTAGACGTCCGCGTCGAGCAGCCCGACGCGCGCGCCGCTCTGGGCGAGGGCGATGGCGAGGTTCACCGAGACGGTGCTCTTGCCCACACCCCCCTTCCCGCTGGCGATGGCGATGCAGTGCGCCACGCCGGGGATCGGGTTGTCGAGGTTCGTCTCCCGCCCGACGACGCGGGCGGTCATCTGGACCTCGACCCCGGTCACCCCGGGCAGGGCCAGCACCGCCTCCTCGCCTGCCGCTTGAGCAGGTCCTTGACGGGGCAGGCGGGCGTGGTGAGCTCGATCTTGAACGCCACCGCGCCGCCGCACACCTCGAGGTCCTTGACGAAGCCGAGCGAGACGATGTCCCGGTGGAGGTCTGGATCGCGCACGGCGCGAAGGGCTTGCAGCACGTCCTGTTCGGTGACCGGCATGGTTCCTCCATGGTACCTACGCGCCCTGTGGACGGCCGGTGCGCCGGATTGGGTCCCCGCCGAAGCCGGCGGAGGCCCGCCGATTTGCTAGAATGGGCCATGCGCATCGCAGGATGGGCCTTGCTGGCCGCGTCGCTGTTCGCCGTCGGGTGCCAGCCCGAGCCGAACCAGATCCAGCCGCCGAAGGTCGCCAAGAAGGTGGTTAGCCTCAGTCCGAGCCTGACGGAGATCGTGACGGTCTACGGAAGGACGGATATCCTGGCCGGCCGCACCGCCAGCTGCAACTACCCGCCCTACGTGGGCAAGGTGCAGGTGGTGATGTCGGGCATCAAGCCGGACTACGAGAAGGTGGCCTCGGTGAAGCCGGATCTGGTCGTCTACGACGCCGAGATCCTCTCCGAGGCGGACATGGCCAAGTTCAAGGAGCTGGGCATCCCAACGTTCGGCCTGAAGGCGAAGGACATTCCCGAGTTCGAGCGCGAGCTGTTCCGGCTGGGGTCGCTGGTCGGCACGGAGTCGCGCACCAGCGACTACGTCGACAAGATCGAGGCGGCGCGCGCCCTGGCCAGGGTCCAGCGTCCGAAGGCGCCTCCCACCGTGGCCATCATCCTGCCGGGCTCCGGATCCGAGCACATGGTGTCCGGAACGGCGAGCTTCCTCGCCAAGGTGTTCGAAGAGTGCGGCGCCAAGGTGCTGGGGCCGGAATCGGACCGCTTCGAGCCGCTCAACGCCGAAACCTTGGTCGCCCGGGACCCGGACTTCGTGTTCGTGGCCGGGGAGCCGACGCTGTTCCTGCAGGACCAGCGCTTCAAGAGCCTGAAGGCGGTCTCCGGCAAGCACGTGTTCGGCCTGAACCCCGACGTCGCCCTGCGCAAGGGTTCGCGCGTGGACACCCTCATCAAGAGCGTTTCGAACCTGCTGACCGGAAGATGAACAAGATGGAACCGAGAGCCGAGATCGGCGTTTTCGGGGGNTCGGGCTTCTACAGCCTGCTCTCCGACGTGCGGGAGGTGAAGGTGGACACGCCCTACGGTCCGCCGAGCGACAAGATCGCGTTGGCCAGCGTCGGCGGCCGCAAGGTGGCGTTTCTGCCTCGCCACGGCCGCGACCACTCGATCCCCCCGCACCTCATCAACTACCGCGCCAACGTCTGGGCGATGCGCGCCCTGGGCGTGCGGGCGGTGATCAGCCCCTGCGCCGCCGGATCGCTGCAGGCCCACGTGAAGCCGGGCGACTTCGTGGTGTGCGACCAGTTCGTCGACCGAACCACAGGTCGCAAGGACACGTTCTACGAGGGCCCGATCGTGACGCACGTCTCGCCCGCCGACACCTACGACCCGGTTCTGCGGAAGCTGGCGATCGAGACGATCCGGGACCACGGCATCCCGTGCCACGAGACCGGCACGGTGGTCGTCATCCAGGGCCCGCGCTTCAGCACCAAGGCCGAGAGCATGTGGTTCACCAGCATGGGCTGGCAGGTGATCAACATGACGCAGTACCCGGAGGCCTACCTCTGCCGGGAGCTGGGCATGGCCGTCGTGAACATCTCGCTGATCACGGACTACGACTGCGGCGTGGTGGCGGACGCCTCGGCGGTGACCGCGCACGACGTGCTCGAGGTGTTCCGCACGAACTCCGAGCGGATCAAGGCCGTGGTTCTGGACCTGATCTCGCGCATGCCGCAAGACCTGAGCACCCTCGGCGCCGCGCAGGCGCTCCAATACAGCAGAGGGGACGGCGGATCGGCCGATCCTCTCGACATCCGCCTGTTCGAGATTCTGGACTGAAACCGATGTTGGCTCTCGCAACCCTCGCCGCGGCCGGGACTCTCGCCCAGGGATCCTCGGTTCCGCCCCTCGCCGTCGACGTGCGCACGGGAGGCAGGGAGGTGAGGGTCGAGATTCCCGAGGGCGGTTTCGATCCGCTGCCCGGGGCGGCCGTGCTGAGCGACGGCGGTTGGCGCTATCTGCTGGGGGAGGATGGGCTCCCGTTCGCGCGGGTGGCCGACCGCGGAGGGTGGTCCGACCTGGCCGAGCTNTATCGCCGGGCGCAGCAGAAGGCCGTGACGGACCCGGCGGTGTGGCGGGTCAAGGCGTTCGTCTTCCGCCGGTGGGACGACCTCGTGGAGACCAAAGCGATGCTCGTGCAGCGGCGGGCGACGCTCGAACCGAGCCGGCTGCAGTTCGCGCTGCAGAGCCTGGGTCGGTTGGCGGTCGCGGCCGAGGCGTTCTCGGGGGGCCGAATCCGGCTCGCCCTGGATGTGGAGGTTGAGGAGCCGGCGGTCGATGCGGCCTTCCTTCAGAAGGAGGCGGGGCGCTTCGTGGCCGCCCGGACGAACCGCGGGACGTTCGATGCGGAGGACCGCGTGTTCCGCGGACCCTACGACCAAGTGCTGCTGATCGTGCCCAAGCCGGGGGGCGCCCAAGAGCCCGCCATCCGCGTGCCCGGAGCCACCGTGGTGCGCGTGGCCGACGAGGCCGAGCCGGGCGAGGATTCGCGCCTGCTGCGGGACCTGCTGGAGGCTTGGGCGGCGAAGCTCGGAGAGGCCGCCGAGGCCCACGGCTGGGCGAGCGTTTCGTTCGCATCGCTGACGGTGGACACGCCGGCCGGACCTCACTCCGAGCTCCCGGCTCTGCTCGCTCTCGGCCCGTTCGCGCGGTGCCTGCCGACCGCGCCACCGACCACCGAGGCCTATCTGGCGAACCTCGCCGGCGACTGGCCGCTCGCCGGAGCAGGATTGCGCCCGGGCGAGGGCCATGAGGTGCCGTGGTGCTCCGTTGCGCTGGCCTCGGCGCACAGCGACTCGTTCCCGGGCTTGCGGGTCGCCGCGGCGAAGGGGGCGCGGGCCGTGGTGACCGGCGACGGAGGGCTCCGCGATTGGATCGCCGCAGCCCGGCCGCAACCGAACGGCGGGCCGGTGGGCTTGCCCGTGCGAGCCGCGGAGGTTCGGCCGCCCGCAGAGCCGGCGCCGGAGCCGTCGAAGGAGCCGGAGGCGTCACCCGCGGCTCGGGCGGCCTACGCCTGGCGCATCGCGCGGACGGGGGAGGCTCAGCCCGGCGACGCCGCCCTGCTGACCCGGTGGCTCGCGGAGCGCGACGACACCCTGAGGCTCAACGCGTGCCGGGCCCTGCAGAGGGTGCGGACGCCCGAGGCTCTCCCGCAACTGACCGCGCTGCTGCTGGAGTTCAACCCGCGCGTGGCGGACGAGGCGGTCAAGGCCATCGCGGCGATCGGCATGCCGGACGCGATGGAGGCGCTCCGCCGGGGGGCGATGTTCGGACGGTACGACCACACGCGGGAAGCCTGCGCCCGCGAGCTGGGCAGAACGGGCGATCCGAAGCACGCCTCGGCCATCAGCACGCTGCTCTCCACGCGCAGCTGGCGGTCGCGCGCCGTGGGCGCCTCGGTGCTGTCGAGGCTGCGCGACCCCATGGCCCAAATGATGGCCCTGGCCTACTTGAACGACGTGGACCCGATGGTCCGTCTGGCGGTGGTGGAGGGCGTGGACCCGGGCATGGACCAGGTCTGCCGGCGCCTGCTTTGGCTGAGCGTCAACGACCCCAGCGACGAGGTCCGAGCGCGCAGCATGCTCCGGCTCATGGCCTCCGGCAAGCCGGAGTTCCAGAACGAGGGGGTCAAGGGGGTCCGCGACGAGAGCCGCGGGGTGAGGCTCGCCCTGGCGCAGGCGCTGGCCGAGGTGCCGGAGTCGCTCCGCGTGCGCGTGGCCCAGTATCTGCTGTCGGACTCCGATCCGACGGTGCGCGCGGCCGCCGCGGCGGTCGCCCCGGCGCAGGCTCTGGAGTCCGCGTGGAAGGATCCGGACCCGCGCGTGCAGCTCGCGCTGGCGCAGCGAGCCAAGGCCGACGGGCTGAAGGTGCCGGACGAGGCCCGCGAGGCCTGGTCCCGCAGCCCCGACCCGAGAGTGGCGGAGGCGGCGCGTTGAGGATCGCGGTNGGCACCGACCACGCCGGGTTCCCGCTGGCCGTTCTGGTGGCGGAGTGGCTCCGCCAGAAGGGGTTCGAGGTGGAATGGCACGGGGCAGACTCGCCCGCCAGCTACGACTATCCGGACGCCGCACGATCGCTTTGCGACTCGCTGGCGCGGGACCCCGCCATCCTCGGGGTTTTGGTGTGCGGATCGGGGATCGGTATGAGCATTGCGGCCAACCGCTTCCGAGGCGTTCGGGCGGCTCTTTGCTGCAGCGAGGAGATGGCCGAGCTCGCGCGGCGGCACAACCACGCGAACGTGCTCTGCCTCGGCGCGCGCCTGTTGGACGCCGACACGGCCCGCAAGATCCTGGATCGCTTCCTCGCGACCGATCCCGATCGGGACGAAAGGCACGCCAGGCGCGTCGCGAAGCTGGATGACGGCGTTGAACGTCTGAGAACCGACCCATGAAGATTCTTCGAACCACCGTTTCCGTGCTCGCCCTGACGGCGGTCGCCGGCTTCGGCCTTTGGCAGGGGATGCACCGCCGAACGCAGGTCGACGCCGTGGCGGCCATCACCGAGTCCGCGCTCCCGGGCAGCCTGGTCGCCTCTCGGCAACCGACGCCGATCGACGAGACCACCTACTTCGAGAGCATCGCCCAACTGGTGCAGGACACCTACGTCGAGCCGAGCGTGGACCCGCACAAGCTCGCCATCGGCGCGGTGCGCGGCATGGTGGCCGCCCTGCGGGACGTCGACTGCAGGTTCTTCGACCCGAACCAGTACCGCGTGCTTCGCAACGCGCAGCGTGGGCGCTACGAGGGCATCGGCGTCGAAGTGGTGTTCGAGGATTCCGGCGGAACGAACGCCGCAGGAATCGGTCAGGATTCCGAGAACGAGGGCATGCCGCCCAACCCGATCCCCAGGGCGGTGATCGGCCGCGTGGTTCCCGGGAGCGCCGCCGAGAAGGCCGGAATGCGGCCGGGCGACGTCCTCGACGCGATCGACGGCAAGTGGGTCGTGAGCGCCGACGAGCTGCAGGCCCTGCAGGACCTCCAGAAGAAGGTGCTGGAGGGGAAGGCCACCCCCAAGGAGCTGAACCTTCGCAGGGAGGAGCTGCGCAAGCGCCTGCAGAGCGCCATGATGCCGCTCCGCGCGATGGATCGGCTGATGACGGGCACCGAGGGCGTCGTGGACGTGCGGTGGCGGCGCGAGGGCAAGCAGTACTCGGCGAAGATCGAGAAGGGGACCTGGTCGATGCCGGTGGTCTCCCAGCGGCCGGACGGGACGATCGTGGTGCGCTTCGCTCCGGGCTGCGCGGAGATGCTGAAGGAGGTCCTCGGGTGGCGCGCGCAGGCCACGCTCGATCTGCGGGGCGAGTCGAACGGAGACTACGCGGCGATGCGGCAGGCGTTGGCGGTGGTCGCGCCCTCCGGCGCCTACGGCAAGCTGGTGCGGACCAACCCACAGCAGAAGGCGACCGATTTCACGGTTCAGAACGGCAACGCCAAGGCGCCCAAGCTGACCATCCTGGTGGATCGGCACACGTCGGGGGCGGCGGAGATCTTCGCGCTGGCGCTCAGCCAGAAGGGCGCGACGCTCAAGGGGAGCCAAATGGCCGGCGACCCTCGTGTCATCGACACGGTGCCCCTGCCGGACGGCGGGGCCTACACGCTGGTGACCGCCAAGTTCCAGGTCGCCGCGGGCAAGGGAGGCGCGAAGTGAGGATCGTTCTGCGTCTCGCGGCCGCCGCGGCGGTGTTCGCCGGCTTCTTCGTCGTGGGCTTCGCCCTGCGCGACTTCCAGCAGGGCCGTCTGCCCTCGGGTGAGAATCTCCTGATGGCCGTGGGCTTGGCCCAGCCCAAACCGTTCGAGCCGACGCAGCTCTACTCCAGCTCGTTCCAGAAGATCTCGTCGCAGTATTACCGGAAGGTCGAGCGGAGCGATCTGAAGTACGCCTCGATCGCCGGGCTGATGGCGTCTCTGGGCGACCCGCACACCGCCTTCCTCGAGCCGAAGATCGCCAAGGAGTTCGCGATCGAGACCTCCGGCAACTTCGTCGGGATCGGGGCGAGGCTCTCGGCGGACCCGCTCGGAGCGAAGATCGTGAGCGTATTCGAGGGCAGCCCGGCGGAGAAGGCCGGCCTGAAGCCCGCGGACGTGATCACCGGCGTGGACGGCAAGTCCGTCGCCGGCATGGAGCTGGACAAGATCGTGTCGAAGATCCGCGGCGAGCCCAAGACCACGGTGACGCTCACCGTGATCCGGGGCAGCGCGGACAAGCCGATCCAGATCAAGGCTGTGCGCGCGCCGATCGTGGCGCCCAGCGTCGAGGGCAAGATGCTCGGCGACACCGGGGTCGCCTACATGGAGATCACCAACTTCGCCGAACCCACCGCGGAGCAGTTCGACCGGGTGTGGGCCAAGCTGGCCAAGCAGGGCCCGGTGGGGCTCGTGATCGACGTGCGCGGCAACCCGGGAGGCCTGCTCCAGTCCGCGGTCGACGTGCTCTCGCGCTTCGTGGAGAACAAGGTCGTGGTGAAGATGAAGCTGCGCGGCGGGCAGGAGGAGACCGCCAAAACCTCCATGGGCCGGCTGGCGGGCATCGACGTCCCCTTGGCGGTGCTGGTGAACGAGGACTCGGCCAGCGCGGCGGAGATCTTCGCGGGGGTCCTGCGGGACTACCGGCTGGCGACGCTGGTGGGCGAGCACACCTACGGCAAGGCCTCGGTCCAGAACGTGTTCCAGCTGATCGACGGGGCCAGCGCGAAGATCACGATCGCGCGCTACTANCTGCCGTCCGGCGAGTACATCGGGCGCAAGGTGGACGAGGACGGCCAGTATCTGTCCGGAGGGCTGATTCCGGAGCACCGGATCGACCTGGACTGGTCCACGGAGCCGGAGCTCGGCAACCTCGCCAAGGATGCCCAGCTGCAGAAGGCCGTCGAGGTCGTCCGCAACCTGCGCTGAGGGCCCTCTCCGGCCCTCCCGCAGGTCGGTCCCGGGCGGTGTGATGCCGCTCGGGACCTTGTGCCGATTCTGCCCTCCCCAGGGCCGGCCTTTGGGCCCGGATGGAGGGTTCAACGGTGGTTTGAAAAACACAATGGGGCCATGGAATCGGCCGAGGCCCTCCGCCGCCGACGGTTCGCCAAGTTCGCGACGTTCCTTCTCGGGTTCACCCTGCTCGTGATCGTTTGGGGCGCCTTCGTGCGCGCCAGCCTCTCGGGCGACGGTTGCGGGGCGCACTGGCCCCTGTGCAACGGCGTGTTCGTTCCGCTGGGCGGCGAGACCAAGACGTTCGTCGAGTTCTTCCACCGGGTCAGCAGCGGCCTCTGCCTGCCGTTCGCGCTGGTCCTATACGGATGGGCGCGGCGGATCTCGCCCAGGCGCAGCCCGCTCCGCACGGCCGCCGCTTTCTCGGTTCTGTTCATGGTCACGGAGGCGCTGGTCGGAGCGTGGCTGGTTCTGAAGGGCCTGGTGGCGCAGAACGACTCGATGTTCCGGGCCATCTGGATGGCGACGCACCTGGCGAACACCTTCCTGCTGCTGGGTTCGATCGGCATGACGGTGTTTCTGGCCCGGGGCGGCCCTGCGCCCAAGCTGCGGGGCCAGGGAGCCTTGCTGCCGGCGTTGCTCCTGGCCCTGGCGGCGACTCTGATCCTGGGCGTCTCGGGTGCCGTGACGGCGCTCGGCGACACGCTGTTCCCCGCGCGGTCGTTGGCCGAGGGCCTCAGGCAGGACATCTCGCCGACCGCCCACTTCCTGATCCGGCTTCGGCTGTTCCACCCGCTGATCGCCACGTCGGTCGGCCTGTATCTGGCGCTGGTGCTGGGGGTCGCGGGATCGCTGCGGCGCTCGGCCCTGCTCGGCAAGGCCAGCAAGTGGGTCCTGATCCTCTTCTGCGCGCAGATGGTCCACGGCTTCCTGAACGTGCTGACCCTCGCGCCGATCCCGATGCAGCTCACGCACTTGGTTCTGGCCGACCTGCTGTGGCTCTCGCTCCTGTGGGCGGTTGCGGCCGCGCTGGNCGAGGGCGTGCCGCAGATCGAGACGGAGGGGGCGCACCGGGCGCCGGAGGCCGAGGCCGAGCCGGCTGGATCGCGGGCGACGGTCGGTGCGTACGTCGCGCTCACGAAGCCGCGGGTGATCAGTTTGCTGCTGTTCACCGCGCTGACGGCGATGTTCGCGGCCGCGGGCGGATGGCCCGGGCTCGGCCTGTTCCTGGCGGTGGCGCTGGGAGGCTACATGGCTGCGGGGGCGGCGAACACGATCAACATGGTGCTGGAACGCGACCTCGACGCGAAGATGACGCGCACCTCCAAGAGACCGACGGTCACCAGGGCGATCTCGAGCAGGAACGCGCTGGCCTTCGGCTTCGCGTTGGCGCTGGGCTCGTTCGCGTTGCTCTGGTGGGCCGCCAACCTGCTCAGCGCCGTGATGGCGCTCAGCGGGCTGGTGTTCTACGTGATGGTTTACACGCTGCTCCTGAAGCGGCGGACCTGGCAGAACATCGTGATCGGTGGGGCAGCCGGAGCGTTCCCGCCGCTCGTCGGGTGGACCGCCGTGACGGGCCAGCTGCACCCGCTCGCCTTGACGCTGTTCGCGATCGTGTTCTTCTGGACCCCGGTGCACTTCTGGGCACTCAGCCTGCTGATCAAGGACGACTACGCCCGGGCCGGCGTGCCGATGCTCCCCGTCGTGCACGGCGAGAGNGTCACGCTGGTCCAGATCGCCCTGTACGCGGTGCTGACCGCGCTGATCTCGGTGATGCCCCTCCTCCAGGGGCAGGTGGGCTGGGTCTATCTGGCCACGGCCGCGCTGCTCAACGTGGCCCTGCTCGCGCGCGCCGTGGGGCTGTTGGTGCGGTCGGACAGGCCGCGCATCGTGTCGTTCTACAAGTTCTCGATGGCGTACCTCGGGCTGCTCTTCCTGCTGCTGGCGGTGGACCGCTCGTGGCTGGGCTGAAGTCCCAGGAGGGGATCAACCCGGCTTAAGTCTTTCGGCCCGGTTTGAGCGTCTTGGTGGGGATCGGATGGGGGCTTGCAGATATCCTGTCGGGTGGCGCGAATGGAACCAACTCGGGTTAAGTTCGCGGCCGGCGTTCGATCTGAGGGATTCCTTCTATGGCTAGGCTGTTCTCTCCCGTGGCGAACACGATCGCCCGCGCGAGCCTCGTGGCGGCGGTGGCGCTGCCCGTCGGCGCGATCGTGATGGGTTCGGTGGTGAGCCGGTCGCCGGCCAACACGAACGTGGGCGTTGCCTTCGAGCAGCCCGTGCCGTTCAGCCACGCGCACCACTCGATCGAGCTGGGCATCGACTGCCGCTACTGCCACACCTCGGTGACCAAGTCCTCGTCCGCGGGAATCCCCTCCACCGAGACTTGCATGTCCTGCCACTCGCAGATCTGGACCGACAGCCCCCTGCTGGAGCCGGTGCGCCAGAGCTGGGCCGAGGGCAAGCCGATCCGCTTCGCCTCCACCGGCGAGGTGGGCTGGAACCGCGTGGCCAAGGTGCCCGAGTTCGTCTACTTCAACCATAGCATCCACATCGCCCGCGGCATCCAGTGCAACGAGTGCCACGGCAACATCCAGGAGCAGCACATGACGGCCAAGGGCAAGCCGTTCTTCATGAAGTGGTGCCTGGACTGCCACCGCAAGCCGGAGAAGGCGCTCTACGTCGACGAGCAGCAGCCCGCTCTCACCCCGCAGGAGAAGGTGTTCGCGTTCTACCGGAAGATCCAGGAGGGTGCGAAGCTGAGCGCCCGCGAGCTGGCGCTGAAGAAGGGCCGCGACTACCAGCCCAGCACCGAGGAGCTCCGCAAGGGCCAAGAGCTCGTTCAGCAGCTGAACATCAAGGTGAAGACGCTCGCCGACTGCTCCATCTGCCACCGCTGATCAGGGCCGACGCACATGGAAGAGACGAAGACGCAAACCGGTTTGGACATCGAGGAGATCCGTCGGCGCCTGCGCGGCGAGCGCGGCCAGCGGTACTGGCGCAGCCTGGAGGAGGTCGCCGAGACGCCTGAATTCCAGCAGTTCCTCGAGGACGAGTTCCCCAACCGCTCGTCGCTCCTCGATCTGGACCGGCGCTCCTTCCTCAAGGTGATGGGCGCGTCGCTCGCGCTCGCGGGCCTCTCCGGCTGCCGCTTCCTGCCGAAGGAGAAGATCGTTCCGTACGTGAAGGCGCCGGAGGAGGTCGTGCCCGGCAAGCCGACCTATTACGCGACGGCGATGCCGTTCGCGGGGTCGTCCATCGGCCTGATCGCCAAGGCCGTGATGGGCCGCCCGATCAAGCTGGAGGGCAACGAGAGCCATCCCTGGAGTCTGGGGGCCAGCGACGTGTTCTCGCAGGCCGCCATCCTCACGCTGTACGACCCGGACCGCGGGACGACGGTCAAGAACCGGGGCTTCGTGGCGACTTGGGAGGAGTTCCTCGCCGAGGCGCGCAAGGTCCTGCCGCAGGCCAAGGGCGTGCG
>JGI24187J35170_1001265_pt1 | contig 11245 bp, 9 predicted proteins | sample YNPBryBLVA2012_FD_35170 | JGI IMG/M metagenome (IMG submission 35170)
GTTCAATGCCTGGCGCGAAACCCCAAGATGCGCGCATAGTTCGCTCCCAGTCGCTGACCCATGAGTTTTCAGATATTCAAGAATTTTGTCTTTGGTTGTCATAAAGAAGTGTCAACTTATTGTCAACCATATCCATATTTTTTTGTCAATACAAAATAGCAAATTGTCTACTAATTGTCAACAGTTTTTTTGATTATTTGTCAACAACGCATCGGAAATTTTGGATGCTCGCGCTTTTGACCTGTGGTTCATGCCATGGACTTTTTAAGAAGGACATTAGATCTTTGTCGTAGAAGCCTTGGAATGGTGGTCGGTCCCCTGTGGGAGTCCTATTCGCTTGTTGCAAAATGACACTTTCATTTTTCAACACCATTTTTTGATTTAAAATAGCGAAAGCTGAGCGGTGGGACGCAGCAGATCGGCATCGTATCCCTCCCGTCGCAGATAATGGACAAAGCTATCAAAACCATGTGTGATGAATACCTTTTCTGGTTGCACCTGATGGACAAATTCCAGCAATTGATTGAAATCGGCGTGATCGCTGAACGCCAGAGCCTCGTCGGCGCCGTAGCGATATTTTGCCCCTGGGTCAATCGCCCATCCAGTCAGGATCAGCTTGCGCGTCCGCCAGATTTTTTTTACCGTATGGCTATTGGCAAGATGGGGCGGCAGTAATAGTACCCGCTCGCGCAAGTCCTCTCCCTGATAGACCTGATAATTCTTGAAACGGATCCCATGCTGTTCATAGATCGCCACGATAGGATAAATCGAAGCGTGGATGCTGACCTGATAATCCAGATCGCCCAATAACTTCAGCGCTTCCTGCGATTTGCCCAGGGCATATCCCATGATGACCGGTACAATACCGCTCTGAAAGCATCGCTCGATGAATTTCGTCAGCCGCTCGATGATCTCCCATTCCCGAGGAAAAACATATTGTGGCGCGCCAAAAGTGCTCTCCATGATCAGGATGTCAGTCTGGTGCACCTCCAGCGCGGCCGCCGTTTGGTTCTTGCCCGGCTTGAAATCCCCAGTGTAGATCAGCCGGGTGCCACCGCGCTCGATCCGAATTTGCGCCGAGCCCAGCACATGGCCCGATGGCAATAGCTCCATGGTAAAATCATCCATCCGATAAAGCTGATGGTATTCCAACGGAACACCAGCTATCTTGCGATGCCGCAATCGCATCAGGCTGAGCGTGGCCGGCGTGGCCAGCACCTGATCGTGCCGCCGAGCATGGTCGGAATGGGCATGGGAGACGAACGACAGCCCCACCCGTTTGCTGGCATCCAAATAGAGCCTCGATTCGCTGACCCGGATGCCGTTGCTATCGACTTCGAACATAGCTACCAATTCGGCTATTTGGATTCTTTCAATTCGTTTTTTAGCCCCAGTGCAGCTAAGCTGCAAGGGAATGAAGCAGGAGCTTAATTTCTAATTGACCTAATTGATCGAATTGAACTAATTGATTTAAATAATGTCCGATGGCTAATAGCCAATTAAACGAAAGATAAAAAGCTAGAGCTTTGGTCCTTCGGATGTTTTTGGATCATTCGCCTGTTGGCCATAAGTGCCAACCTTAAATAATACTGGCCACAAAGGCACAAAGGCGCGAAGCATTTGCGAGCAATTACCTTATGAAACGAATCTATGGCCAAAGAATTCGATGACAACGGAGCGCTTTTTAGCCGTATTTTCTAAAAGGCAATCTGATTTCTGTATGTCTTCGAGTCTTGGTGGCATTACCTATACTTAAATTGACACCAAGAGCCAGTTGGCGAATGATCTTTTGTTGTCCCAAATGCTCAATGAGCAATCCTGTTTTGGACGTGGGTGTTTTTCAATCAGGCAATAAGTTTTCAGCGATCACGGATTTTGATAGGTTGCTGAATTTTCCATCACCCGAATATACAAGACCAATTCAAAAAACCTTTTTGACCTTAGTAACCAACTGGATCCGCGAACGATTTGACCTTATTCGCTTCTGGTTGTATTTTGCTGACCAAAATGCCAAAAGGGAAATCCCATTTGGGACAAGAAAGGATTGCTGCAAAAAAATGCACGATTAATTTGATACTGAAATTTCGCAACTGAGCCATGACGATGGACAATTATAACCCTTTGCCCACGAAATACACGGAATGACACGGACTCCAAAAAGCAAGAAGCGCTTCAAGTTTTTTTCCGTGTGTTCCGTGTTTCCGTGGGACTTATTACAGGCCGATTCCCGCACTGGTCCCTATGCATTTTTAGAGCTGGGGCTTCGTTGCAGCCGTTAGAGCTGGCTGACCCAGTAGCAGGCGCTTATAGCCAGCGGAGCGAAGTAATCCCTGCTGCCATCGTCGGGCGAGCGCATCGGCTCTCGCGCTCAGGTGAAAGAATCATCCATGTTTCAATCGAGCGAGGATTTCCTGATAGAGCTGCTGGCGATTATCGGGTCGCAGGGTCAGGATCGTCACATCAGGCCGAACTTTGATCTGCCGGACCAGTGGCAGATCGGCCAGGGTGATGCTGCCCAGCACTGGCACCGGCGCATCCAGCGCCCGAACAACCACCTGCTGGAAACCCCGGGAAAAAAGCTCCATCTTCCCGATCTCATCGATGACCACCAGCTCGGCCCCAGCAATGGCCTCCTCCAGGCAAGGGATGATGACCCGATCGATATTTTCCAGTTGCACGAAATACTTGCCCAGGCGCTGCGGCGTTCTCCGAGCCACATGGGCCAATAGCGACCTTTTGCCATCTAGCGTCACGATCTCGAAGCCCACACGACCGCCGCGATCCTCCCGGATCTCCCGAGTATAAAACCCCTGGCAGGGGCGCCCAAGGTCCGCCACCACCTTCTGGATAAGCGTGGTCTTGCCAACCCCAGGTTGGCCGGTGATTAGAATATTCATGGTTCCAGCAAGGACATTGTTTGCCACTGACCGGTCGCTTAAAAGCGATCGGTTAGTAATTTCTTTATTCTAACTGACCGGTCGCTGCAAGCGACCGGTCAGTAGTTTCTTGACCCTAACTGACCCGTCGCTTTCAAGCGACCGGTCAGTAGTTTCTTGACTCTAACTGACCGGTCGCTTTCAAGCGACCGGTCAGTAGTTTCTTGACCCTAACTGACCCGTCGCTTTCAAGCGACCGGTCAGTTAGGTTTTAAATTCCATTCAAAATCCATCGAACAGCATATACCTGATAATTTGCAGCAAATTTTCCGACCACAATTGCCGAATCAAAACGGCAAGCAGCACTGCCTGGCACAGCAGAAAGAACATGCCGGCAGCCAGGGCTTTGATAGTTTGCGTCTCCAGCATAATCGCAAAAAATGCAACTACGGCTCCGAATCCCAGGAACAAGAAGAATGGCTTGATGATCAACGGCACATGATAAACCGCCGTGCCCACCAGCCAGGTCAGCAGAAGGATCGCCGCTCCCAGCGCAGCCAGATCTTTTTTGGGCACCGGCTCGATGCCAATGAACCTCACGCTCAGCCAGATGAGCGCAAAAACATCGAGGATATAGATGACGCTGCCAGCAATGATGAACGATGATAGATTCATGACGGTTTTTGTTTTTGTCAACCAACAGATATCTTCCAGCGGCGGGTGGAAGGCATCAGTTTTTGCATTTTTCCAGCCGTACCGCCACGCTGAAGCGGTGGCTCCTGTGAAATTTATTGGCATGTCCCAGGGGACATTTTGAAAAATTATAGGACATCTTGAAAAAAAAATCGTGCTTGAACGAAAAGTTCTATTTTTTAGGTTTTCTGGTCATTGCAAGGCGTCCGCCAACTGGCGGATGCCGAAGTAATCTCATTGAATCACTTGAAGCTAAGAGATTGCTTAGCTTCGCTCGCAATGATAGTGTCACCCAAAATTTGCCGTTTTCGTTCAGTCACTGCGGTGAACATGGCCGTCATCTTGAGGGGCTTTCTGAAAATCAACATTTTCAGGCAAAACATGTCATTCCGAACGAAGCGAGGAATCGCCAGCAACCGATGCCATCGCTCCAAGCGATGGCATCGGTTCCGGGCGCTCATTCTTCAATCATCAAATACGAAATCGCTCCGAGATTTTTTTGAAGATCTTTATGAAATGCAAAAAATTGGTCCAACGAGCCAAACCACTCCAGTACTTCAGTTCGACATAATTTTGTCTCTTTTGAAGTTAGAAAAAAACGATATGAGCTATAGGAATACATTTTAAAATCAGATACAATTCTATGTCGCTGGGGATTCGCATAATATAATAAATCAGGTAAATCAAATGGTCGGGCGAATACACAGGTATTCGCTTAAAATTCTTTTGAAAAAGACTGCCCGTTCGACCTTCTTGCTTGTTGATTGCCTGGGAATAACTCACAAAAAATCGGCGGAATTGTTCGCTAACTCTCTTGCTGACATCAGAACTGATGCCATCGCTTGGAGCGATGGCATCAGTTTTTTGCATAGGACTGATTCCATCGCTCGTAGCGATGGAATCAGTGGTCTTCACCTTGATCAAAAAATGAAAATGATTTGGTATCAAAGCAAACGCATAAGTATTGAGATAGGAAGACAGATACTCATCATATTTTTCAAGAAAATAGTTATAGTTTTTTCCTTAAAAAAAATCTTCTCGCTGCTATTCCCGCGATTGAAAATATGATAGAACTGGTCTTCCACGAGTGGGAGATGATAATTTAGCATTGATTGCTCCAGACTGATGCCACCGCTCGGAGCGATGGCATCAGTTTATTTAATTTATTTTAACACTCAAATCTGATGTCCCAACCGAAACAATATCCTGATTCTCTAATATTTTCCAGGCATCTGTTCTATAGTGCGGCAGTTTCTCTGAGGCGACTATAATCAGTCCCGGCTTCTGCAATACCTTCAAGGAATAATAATTGGGATTTTCCGTGTACCAATTGCTGGCATAAATCGTCTTCCCATCCGAGAGAATAAAATTAGCTGCGGTGAAATTTTTGATCTTTTCTAATTTTGCTTTCAACAAAGTCGGAGTCAGTTGTCCGTTGCTGTTGGTCAGGAGATAATAAAACAGCCGTTCCGAATCCGTAGAGCCGATTGGCTTGAAAGCATTATCAAAAACCAATTCATCATGGATGGTGCCATTGTGGCAGAAGACGTAGCGCCGGCCCTGGAGCTGGCACGCGAAGGGATGGACATTGCGCAGCTCCACCTGGCCGCGAGAGGCCTTGCGCGCGTGGAGCAGCACCAGGTCGGTTTGCAATTGTCGGAATCGGTGGATCTGATCGTCCTCAAAGACCGCTTTCGGCGAACGAAAGACTTTCAGCTCGCCATGTTCCAGATAGGCCATGCCCCAACCATCGCCATGTTTGAATTCCTGATCCAGGTTCTTTTCATGTCTCTCGTTCTGGTCGGCGGCCATTAAAATAAAATCATCGATAAGATGATCGATAGTGAAATTACCTGCGGCAACAAGCATTCGGCACATACGCTATTTTTCTCACTAATGATAAAACGTCTGAGGCTAAATTCCAAAAATCAAATTTCAAATAAAATACAAACTTCAATTTTGTATGCTCCAAAACTTATTTTTCTTTTGTGTTGAAGTTTGAAAATTTAAAATTCGAAGCATTGAAATTTATTTGTCTTTTGAATCTTGTGATTTGGAATTTTACTTTATCAAGACCAGCTTTTTCACGTCACAATATCTTCCTGATGTAATGGCATACAGGTAAACTCCACTGGCCATGGGCTTGCCAGAGTTGTCCAATCCATCCCAAACGACTTGATAGTCCCCTGCCGATTGCGCTCGATCCACCAATGTTTTGACCTCCTGGCCGAGGAGGTTTATTATCGTCAGCTTCGTAGGCATTGGCTCGGGCGATGCCAGGCGATAGCGAATGACAGTGCGGCTATTGAATGGGTTGGGATAGTTATCATACAGTACAAAGCTGGGCCGCGCCGGCGAAACGTCTGCCTCGTCCACATCCACCGTCAGGGTGGGCAACAGCACCGATTCTTCGCTCACGCTGATGGTGTAGATCGCCACCTGGAAGGCATCCAGCTCGATCGGCAGCCGATCCAGCTCGGCACCAGTCTTGGCCTGGGAAGTCTGGCGATAGAGATCGTTCACATAGTAAATTCTGTTTCCATCGAAACCCGTGCGGAACTCGGCCCAGCCAGTCAGGTTCAAGGGCAGGTCGAATTGCCGCGGCTGGTTGGTAAAATTCATCACCACAATTCCATTCTGATCGGGATAAGGCCGGCCAAAGGCATAGATGCCGTTGCTGTTGAAAAGGACCGGCTGCATCGTGGGATCGTTGCTATCGATCCGGCGATCGCCATTGCGGTCCTCCATCTGTCGCCGGAAGGCCGGGAACTGGGCGCGGATCTGGGCGAGCTTTTGGTAGTGCGGCGCCAGAATCCGAGCGGGTGGATTTTGCCAGTTCACCGTAGAACGCACGCGGTAATCGCGACTGCCGGCCATGCCATAGCCCATGCCGACCTCCTGCCCCTGATACAGCAGAGGAATGCCGGTCGCCATGAAAATCGCCGTCGAAACGGGCAAGGTCTTTTCAATGCTGTTGTAGCGATAGGCCACTCGATCCTCATCCTGGTTTTCCAGGAAGCGCAGGAACAACGAATTCGGGCCAGGCCGATAGCCGCCGTTATAGAGCTTATCGTTCAAATTGGTGATGCTGGGAAAATTCAAAATAGCGTTCTTCAAAATCCAGTCATAGCCCAGATCCATTCCACCATTCTGATCGGCATATTGGACCTCTGTCCCTGCGCCAGTGCCATCGGTTTCCCCCAGCAGCATGATGTCCGCTTTGGCCGCACGCAATGCCGCGCGAAGTGGCTGATCGAAATTGCTTCGGCCATAGCGTCGATGTGGGCCCCAATAGACATCGAATCGGAAGCCGTCGATATCGTACTCGCGCAACCAATGGGTATAGACATCGATCATATATTGCCGCGCCTCGGCATCGGACCAATTCCAGTTCAAAATAGCATCGGAAAAGGCGGAATAATACACAATTCCATCGGCAGAGATCGATTGTCCCAGACCATTATCGTTGTGCGGAATGGTCGTATGCTGGTAAAAATCATAATAACGGCTAAATTGTTTCTTGGATCGGACATCCAGAGCAATGGGGTGAGAGCGACTGCTGTGATTGGGAGTCACATCAAGGATCACCCGCAGCCCCAGCTCGTGGGCGCGCTGGACCAATGCCTTGAAATCCGCATGGCTGCCATAGGCGGGCTCCACACGATAGAAATCGATAATGTTGTAGCCGATATTGGCCCCCTGATCCACCACGCCCTCCACATCCATCACCGGAAGCACCCAAATCACATTGAACCCCATATTTTTGATGTGCTCCAGATTGTCCCGAGCCGCGGCGATGGTACCGGCTGCGGTGTAGGATTTAATGAACATGCAATAGATGCGGGCATTGGCTACCCAATTGGGAATTGTGGCCAATGTTGGAATCGTTATCGAGCCATTGGGGTGAACGGTAAAAAAATTGATGGTAGAATTGGAATAGCCATCGGCATCGATGACGGTCAATTTAATGCTGTAATCGCCAGGGGTTTTCGGAGGAACGATCGAAAATTCTTCGCTGGTCTGTCCATCCACCTCAGAGAGATCGCCGGGATTGGTGGGCTGAGTGTGCCATAGAAAACTGAGGGCGCTGTTTTGAGGATCGTTGCCCCTGCCAATGATTTTGAGCTGGCTGCTATCGGAATTGAGTTGAAAAATGATCTCTGGCTGGGGCTTTTGCGGCATCGGGTAGGTCAAGGTCAAGGTATCCGACTCCGTCACCTTTCCAGCAGTGTCGGTCACGGAGACCACATAGCGGTTTTCACCATAAGCCAGGGTCACCCGATGTTCATAATCTTTTTCCACCTCTGCGGGCAGGCTAATGGGGTAACTTCTGAGCTGCTTCAGGGTAAGGGATTGCAGTTTGTTGCCAGCCATATTCACCCGCCAGCGAATGGTGCGATAGTTCGCCCAGACGCTATCGGTGGATGGAGTATAAAAAAACACATCGCCGGCCACGACCATGAATTCGATCGTTTCGCTAACGGACTCGCCCTTTTTCGTCCGCAGAGTGAGCCGAACCTCGTTGCTGCCGTTTTTCAGCGGCGGAAGCTGATAGTGAAGAACCGATAGGTTGGGAATCACATGGCCAGCGAAACTGGTCAGGAAGGAGTTATTCAGCCAGATTTCGGACTGGTCGAGCAAAATTGAATCCCCTTCGGCGGCAAAGACCCCTGCCGTAAGCAGCGGCGCCACTTGAGTGACGATCGCATCGTTCTTCGGTGAAATTTCAAAGATCATGGCTTTTTTCACCACGAGGATCGAATTGTTGTTGTCGCTGTAATTAATCAATGGATTGAGAGGATCGGTGTACCACTGCCACAGGGAGCCGTCGGCATTGAGATGTTCATGAAACTTGTAGTTGTGGGTCTCCCCAGTTTTCAGACGAACTGTCTTCACATAGCAGCCCAGGGAATCAACATAGTTCATCAACGATGGTGCATTGACGGCGATCCTGCCGTTTGAGTTCGGCCCCCAATTATTGAATGTGCCGGGAACGAAGGCCCGCACCACATTTCGTCCGATTGGGTAATGCCGGAAGGTGATGTTGATATAATCCTGGCCGAGCAGGCAATTATGGGAGATAATCAAAAAAAATAGCATTAACATAAGTTTTTTCATGATGACATCCTTAAAAGCGATTATCCACGGTGAAAAGGCGGTACGGATTTTTAAATCTCAAATTTCAAATATCAAATCCCAAATAAATCCCAATCCGCAATACTCAAATTCCAAACCAAACGAGCACCTGGGATAGTCCCAAGTTTTGGTATTTGTAATTTGGTAATTGAATTTTATCTGAAATTTGTAATTTGACTTTTGGAATTTCCCCATCCGTATTGACAAAAATGCCTTTAAAAAATATGTTAATTCCCAATCATCGTTGCGCCAGCTTCTGCCGCGTATATTCCAGCAATCCCCCGGCGTCGCGAATTGCCAATATTTCGGGTGGTAACGTGGGAAAAGAGAATGTCTTGCCCGCCACGACAATCTTGCTATTGGCCAGATCCAATTGAACGGCATCCCCTTCGCGATACGCATCAACCGCAGCCGGGCATTCGATCAGCAGCAAGCCCTGATTGATGGCCGCCCGATAGAAAATTCTGGCAAAGCTCTTTGCCACCACGGCCTGAAGTCCCACCGCTTTGAGTCCCAACGCTGGCTGTTCCCGCGAGCTGCCGCAACCGAAATTTTTTCCAGCAAAAATAAGATCACCTGGCTTCACCTGCTTCGCGAAATTCGGATCGAGGTCCTCTAATAGATGCGGCTTGATCTCCTCGGCGGTGCTGCAAGTGTAAGTATATTTTCCGGGGAACAGCATGTCGGTATTAATGTCATCACCGTATTTCCAGACCTTTTGATTTTGTACCATAATAGATCCCTTGTTTTTTAAACCGATTCTTTATTCCTTTTAAAGCAAGATATTTATGCTCATTCAACAGATAATCGACGAGCGCCCTCTACCTCAAAATTCGAACACAAAATTGCTCTCCACATCCCCAATTGACATCTCTCTCAAATCCGATGAACGCATGGAGATCCGAAGCATCAGCCACATCGTATCCAGCTTTTAAGCTGATGATATTGAGGGCGAGCAACTGGAACTAAATTTGGCAGTTAAATTTGCTAATCAGCTCATTCAGGGCTTGTTTTCTTTGGTTTTTAATATCTCATCGCTGCTGCCCCAAATAATTTAAATTTGTAAATTTTCTCATTGTAAAATGGGCGGTTGAAAGCAAAATTATTCGCTTTAAAAATGAGGTTTCTATTCCTACCGATCTGCCAGTTGGCGGATTATATTTTGCTGACCAAAATGTTCAATAAGAAATCCTGTCTTGAAAAGGATTGTTTTTGAATAAAGTGATAATGTTTCTGCTCTCATGAATTTTTACATGTTACTAAGATTTTAATTAAACTGACATATGAGACCAATTCGGAAAACCTTATTAGCCTTAATGACCAACTGAATCAATTAACGATTTAACCTTGTTCGCTTATTTTTGCATTTTCCTGTCCAAAATGCTCAATGAGAAATCCTGTTTTGGAAAAGAGTGATCTCATCATTTTTATTGTTTCTCAGATGGCTTGCTTTAAAATTCGAGGAAGGAATTTATTATCAGCGTTAATTATTTCAATTGCATTTTCAAATTAACTGCCGCAAATAGCCTTGCTATTCTGAAAGTCTACTACTAAAATATTATTACCATTTTTACGTTATCCAGGAATCATAGCGACTTTTGTCTTCGAAACAACTTGCATCGACCTTAATCTATTCTCCTCGGATCCGTAATCTTCCCATGCATCGCCGAGGCCGCGACTGTTGCGGGACTGGCAAGGTAAATCTCCGCATCTTTGCAGCCCATCCGTCCTTTAAAGTTACGATTGGAGGTGCTCAAGCATTTTTCACCCGGCGCCAGAACCCCCTGATGCGCCCCCAGGCAGGGCCCGCAACCGGTCGGCAGAAAGATCGCACCCGCCAGGCTCAGCGTCTCAATATGTCCTAAGCGCAGAGCCTCATGAAAAATGGTTCGCGAAGCGGGCAGGACTAACAGCCGAACGTTGGGCGCCACCTTTTTTCCTTTCAAAATTTCCGCCGCAATGGCCAGATCGCCGATCCGGCCATCCGTGCAAGTGCCCAATAGGCATTGATCGATTGGCAGGCCCGCCACCTCACCAACCGGGACCACATTATCGACGGCATGAGGTCTGGCAACCATCGGCTCCAGTTGGGATAAATCATAAAACAGCTCTTTAATATAGCGGGCGTCGGGATCTGCCCAGATTTTTTCGTAACTCCCGCGCTTGATACCGATCGACTCAAGATAATCTTCGGCCAATTGATCCACTGGAAAAACGGCGTTTTTCGCGCCCATTTCCACGCCCATGTTGGCAATTGTGATGCGATCATCGATCGACAAATGATGAATATCGCCGTGAATTTCCACGGAACAATAATCCGCACCGTCCGCACCAATATCGCCAATGATCTTTAGCACCAGGTCCTTAGCCGAAACAAAGGGCTGAAACCGACCCGATAGGGTGATTTTGATGCTCTGGGGCACTTTGAGCCAGGTCTCACCGGTCAGCATCAAAGCCGCTGCCTCGGTGCGATCGATGCCCGTGGAGAAAACACCCAGTGCACCGTACGAGCAGGTATGAGAATCGCTACCAACCACAAT
>JGI24187J35170_1001292_pt1 | contig 11127 bp, 9 predicted proteins | sample YNPBryBLVA2012_FD_35170 | JGI IMG/M metagenome (IMG submission 35170)
CCGCCCGGCCAGCCCCATCTGGCGCGCTGTTTCCCTATCCGCCGCTAATTCAAGAATGGCTCTTGCCAGCGCATCGGCATCTCCCGGCAGGACAAAAACCCCGCAGCCGGCGGCTTCCACCACCTCGCGAATCACCCCGTCGATCGCCAAAATCACCGCTCGACCAGCCGCCATATAGTCGAACACCTTGTTCGGGTAGGTGGTCTTGTACTCTTCCAACGGCTTCAAAATAGCCAAACAAGCATCCGCCGCAGCCATGACGGCCGGCATCTCCGCTTTTGGCGTGGCAGGGACAAAGGTCACATTGGTCAATCCCATCGCCTGGGCTTGCGCCTGTAAATTTGGCTTTTCCTTGCCATCGCCCACGAGAACGACGTGGATCTTGCTGTCTTCCACCTTTTTGGCTGCCTCTAACACCACGCCCANGTCGTTCGACAAGCCATGCGCCCCAGCGTAGAGAACGACGAATTGATCGGCCAGCAGGTAACGGGTGCGGAATGAAGCGCCAGAATCGTTGGGGTCGAACATGGACGGGTCGGCCCCGTTGGGAATCAAGTCCACCCGCTTCGCCCCTCGACGTTCGACATGCTCCCGGAACCCGGGGCTGTTGACCATCACCCGGTCGGCGCGACGGTAAAGGAAGCGTTCCAGCCACTCCGAGGCGCGAATCAGCCAGGGATTGCGCAGCACGCCCACCGCAACCGCAAATTGCGGCCATAGATCGCGCACCTCGAACAAGAATTTTGCTCCTTTCAGGCGCGCCAGCGCCCAAGCCGTTACCCCTTGAAAGATGGGCGGCGAGGTGCCCCACACCAAATCCACGTTCTCGACGCCCAACCCCAACCAAAAGGAAGAGAACATGAAAGAAAGAAAGGCAAACAGCCGATGCGCAAAAGATTTGTGGTGGGCGGAATAGACCGAGGCGCGAAGCACGGTTATACCTTGCCCCTTGCCCCCATCCCCTCTCCCGCTGGGAGAGGGGCGCAGGGGTGAGGGCTGTCCCGTAATGTAACTGACCGGGCTNGCAATCACCGTCACCCGATGCCCGCGCGCAGACAGCAGGCGCGCAAATTCATGGTGGCGGGTCCCGCCGGGTTCATCGAGCGAAGCAAAAGCCTGATGAACAATCAAAATGTGCATAACGCCTTTCAGCAGTGACAGCGCTCCAACCGCAGCCCGATTTTACTCGCTCAACAAAAAATCTCCGCCGGCCAACAAACCCTGCAAAACGACCTGTATGGCCTTGGATTCCAACAAAGCATCGAAATCGAACGTCCGCAGGCGGGCATGGGTGGTGCGCACCGATGGCGTCAAGAAGTCCCCGAAGGGCAAAGAAGTGCGGAACAATTGAAAATACAAGAATCGCCGCGCATTGCGCTTGAACTCTGGCGGCACAACGATCTCCTCCGCCTCCAAAAACTCTTTCATTTTTCGTCTCACTGCATCCACCGTCTGCGGGAAGAAGACCGTTGGATATTGCGTAAAACGTGCTTTCCCCGCGCACAGCACTGCCGCCCCCATAATGGCCGCCTCCAGTCCAATGGTGGAATTATAGACCATGACGAACTTCGACCTTTGAATCAACTCATACGAACTAAGCGACTCGCGCGGACCCACGAAGACGACGTTGCCGCATCTTTCCACACCCCGGCTTGCTACCCAACCTTCGACCGTTTCGCGGCTCGCTTTTCTCTCTCGTAACTCGTCGGGGTGCGCGCGGATGACGAACAACGTTTCGGGATGCTGGCGAATCACATCGAGACACATATCCAGCCAATCGAACATATCCTCGAAGACAGTGTTGGCATGAGGCTGGCTGGTATCGAAGATGACGTTGGTGAAGATGGGAACGATCTGCTTGAAACCGGCTGCCTTCTGCAAAAACGACTCGTCCAATCCCTTCATATCTGCCCAGAATTTGATGCCCGCCATCGTGAAATCGCCCTGGAATCTTTTCGCGAGATAGGCGTCCAGTTTGGCGTTTTGCTCCTCGTTCAGTTCGAAGTCATCGGGAATGGTGATGGGATAGGCTGTGGCTTCACCATCCGTAAAAAAAGCCGAAGCGGGCTGCAAACCCACTTCATGGGTAATGACTCGGATACCGCGTTTTCGAGCCACATAACGGGCAATCGCTTCAGGGAAGAATTGCCCGTTGAACACGACAACCGCCCGCGGCTGCGTCCGATCGAGGAAGTTTGCAAACTTCTGGGCCACATTCCAGGCCGAGAGAATGTACTCACGCAACAGATAGCGCGTTGGCTCGTCATCGCTCAAATGATGGATGCGCAAGATCCACCGCAGACCGGGCAGGCACAACGCGCCGAGGGGCACGGACTCGTACTCGAAAGTCATCAGTTCGGATAAAGAAAGTGGCGAGATGCGAGATGCAAGTTGCACGTCGCGGTCGTAGGTGAACCAATTTATCTGTGTACTTTTGTACTTATCTACCTGTGTACCTGTGTACTTGTGTACGCCTATCCCTGTGTACAGCGTTCTCGATTGATAAACGCACGACTTACAAGGCATTTCCTTGTAGACATCATCCCGATTCGTGCCAAGAACGCATTTGCTCATGCCCGCCTTGCAGGCAAAATACGCCACCGGAATGCCCTTCAGCCGCAGCGCCCATGAGGTGAGAAGGTGGAAGCCGCTATTCCACGAGAGATCGTCAATGCCGGTAGAAGCCTTGAAGAAGACGACCGGCGCGCCGCCGGAGGGGGCAGGCTCACGCCTCGCCACCTGCCGCGCCATGGCCGCAATTTTGAGATTATTGAGCCTGCGGACCAGGCCGCGTTTCAGGCGTTGGGTGTAGAAATCTTTAATCATCTTATTGATCGAAAATGGCCCGTTTTCTGCCACTTCACAGTTCGACAAGCGCGACTAAAGAAGGATGGGTGTACCGCCGACCTAGGGCGTCATTCATTCTACCAATCGTTCGACACCTCGTACCCCAGCCTGACCAGCAAATCTCCAGCCACCTCTTTGAACAGCCGCTTGTGTTGGTCGGTGAAGTATTGGCGCCACCCGCCAACCTGCCCAGAGCGGAAGGTGTGACTCTTCTTGGGTTGGATAGCCTCCACCAACGCGGACAGCGCCCTCTGACGCGGCGTGGGAATCTGGTAACCGGTCTTTTCTACCTCGTCGAGCATGGCGTTCAGGGTTACATCTCGCTGCTGGATCAAGTCCTCGAAGCGGATACACATCACGCCAGGCGTCGCTAACCACGCAAACACGCCCTCGTAACGCTGCTTCACGCTGACCATTTTCAAGCCCTCTTCGTCAATGCCCGTGATGGCGACTTTCAACCTGGCATCGAAGTCAGGCAGGGATTGGTAAAAGTCATGCATCCCGTGTTCCTCATGCATGTCGGTAGCAAAGAACACTTGTGAAACGAGCATATCCCTCGGGTCGCGGTAAATGAAGTAGTTCACGCGGCCGGGCCGGGTCAGGAAAGAAACGTTTTCCGGCGTTGCCTCCACATAGCCCCAGCCGATGACCCCGCGCGGGATGCGGGTCAATTCATCCAACACCTCTTCATCTTTCTTCCTTCTCCCCTCTTTCGTGATCGTCCGAATCGGCTCCGCCTCCACATAACGATAGGGCATGATTCGACAGAAACCGTTCAACACCTGCAACAGCAAATGCGACCCGCTCTTTGGTTTCGCGTTGCCAAAGATGGGCGGGGCTTCATCGAAGGTCAGGCGCTTCCAACGCGCCATGGCTTGCGCAGTTTTTCCAATGGGACGGAACGCGCGGCGCAGGTTTTGGGTCAGTTTCATTCGGTCACCGTGGAAAGTAGACAGGTAGACACGTAGACAAGTAACTGATAAGCCGTAACTCGTATCTCCCTATTCCTACCTCGCATCATTCGTCGTTCACCCGCCTCAACTTCATCAACGAAGGCTTCTCGCTTTCGTACACGCGCTTCACCCCATCGCCCAGTGCAGCCTCGGTGACGCGAATGTACTTGACCAATTTCTCGAAACCGCCCGGCTCCACCGAAGCGGCCTGGTCGCTGCCCCACATGGCACGGTCGAGGGTGAGATGACGTTCCACCATGCACGCGCCCAGCGAAACCGCCACTGCCGAAGGCACCAACCCTACCTCATGGCCTGAATAGCCAATCGGGTTGCGCGGGAATTCTTTGCGCAGCGTCTCGATCATCTTGAGATTCAATTCTTCCGGCTCGCAGGGATAGGTGCTGGTGCAGTGCATGATGACCAGATTGTCTTCGCCCACTACGTTCACCGCTTTGTGGATTTGTGCCATCGTGGACATGCCGGTCGAAATAATGAGCGGCTTGCCGGTCTGGCGAGCATAACGCAGCAGGCTGTGGTCCGTAAGCGAAGCAGACGGAATCTTATATGCCGGCGTGTCGAACTTCTCCATGAAATCTACCGCCGGCTCGTCCCATACCGAAACCATCCAGGGAATACCCTTGGAGGCGCAGTAACGGTCAATCTCGCGGTATTGTTCCTCGGTGAACTCCACCTTGTAGCGATAATCGAGGTAGGTGATGTAGCCCCATGGCGTCTCGCGCATCTGCTTCTTCTGCGCCTCAGGAGTCGAGACCTCGGGAGTGCGCTTTTGGAACTTGACCGCATCCACGCCGGCGCGTACCGCGGCGTCTATCATTTGTTTCGCGATGTCCAAATCGCCGTTGTGGTTGATACCGATCTCAGCAATGACGAAGGCAGGATGCCCATCGCCAATGAGACGATTGCCTAATTTCATTTCACGTGCCATTTTTTCTCCTTAGAGTGTACCTGGATGAACGCGGATTTCATGGATTTTCTTTCTTTTTGCTCGGATGCCAAATCTTTGCGGAGTGCCCTGTAAGGGCTAGATTGGGCATGGAAGTATGGCGCTAAAGCGTGCTTACTTTGGAAAAGAAAAAATTTCCGTGCATATCCGTCTAATCCGTGTCCAATTTTTCTAACACCAACTCACACAACTCCCGCAGCGCACCGTGACCGCCCGGCCTGGTCAGCACATAATCGGCGGCGCGCAACACTTCAGGATACGCATCGGCCACCGCCACCGCCCAGCCGACAATCTCGAAGCATGGCAGGTCGTTCAAGTCGTTGCCAATATAGACCACATTGGCCGCATCCACGTTCTTTTCGGCCAATAACTTTTTCAACGCCTCGCCCTTACCGCGCAGTTCGATGCCCTGGATCGCCTCCACGCCCATCTTCTCGGCTCTGGCACGGACGACGGGGTTTGGCTCCGAGGACAGGATGACGATCTCGATACCGCGCTCGCGCAACTCACGAATGCGCATCGAATCGGACCTCGAGGCTGCCACCGTTTCTCGGCCATTTTCATCCGTCCAGACGCGGTTGTCGGTGATGACGCCGTCGAAGTCCGAGACAATCAACTTGACCGTAGAGGGCATCGGTCGGCGCGCCCGACCGACCCACACCATATCCAGCCCGCCGGTGGCAACGAGATGTTCATAACGCGCCCAGTCTTGCAAATTGTCAATATCTACCGTATAGCGCGGGTCAATGATGAGGGGATAAATGTTCTTGCCGCTCATCGAGCCGTTGAGAATGGTGGCCGTGCGGATGGCGTCTATGTGGCCGGTTTGCCAATAGATGGGCGGCAGGCTCTGACGCGGCGCATTGTACGGTTCAGCGATGCCTTCTACCTCCAACAAGTTTTTCATCGGAGCGTGTTCGCCCTGCGGCAGGCGCCACATCTTGTGCGGGTTCTGCCCGGCCGGCACCACGCCGCGCACGCTGTCGGCGTCGGGATGGGCAAGCAAGATGCGGACGGCTTCGTCCACCAGTCCGCGCGGGCGGATGGGAGAAGTAGGGCGCAGTTGCACCACGACATCCGGGCGATAGTCCTGCTGTTCGGCCAGCCAATGCAGCGCGTGCTCGAAAACAGGCAGGTCGGTGGTATTGTCTTGCGCAAATTCGGCCGGCCGCAAGAAAGGCGTTTCGGCACCAAACTGGCGGGCAACGGCGGCAATTTGCTCATCATCGGTGCTGACGATGACGCGCGTTACAGACGCAGCCTGCTGAGCCGCAGCAATGCTCCATGCAATGAGCGGATAGCCGGCAAAGTCACGAATATTCTTGCGCGGGATGCCCTTCGAGCCGCCGCGCGCAGGGATGAGAGCCAGGATTTCGGTCATCGGTGGTCAGTGATCAGTGTTCAGTGAGCAGTTATCAGTGAGCAGTGAGAAGTGTCGCTAGTCACTGAATACGTGAACTACCAGGCCGTCCAGCCTCCATCCACGACGAGGTTGCTGCCTGTCATGTAGGAGGAAGCGTCGGAGGCCAGGAAGAGCAATGCGCCGTTCATTTCGTCTTTCTTTGCCATGCGGCCCATGATGGTCTTGGCAGAATAGTTCTTGACGAAGTACTCTTCGTGATTGTTGAACACGCCGCCAGGCGTAAGCGCATTGACGCGGATTTCGGTGCCTGCGTAATAAGCGGCCAGGTATTTAGTGAAGCCCAGCACGCCCGCTTTGGTGGTGGTGTAATAGACCGGTTTGAAGGCTATCCGCTTGCCTTCTTTGACGTAAATACGCTGGTCGGGGCCGTTCAAGCCATAGGTCGAGCAAATGTTGATGATACTGCCTTTTTTGCCCTGCTCGAGCATCGGCTTTACACAGGCTTGCGTCACCAGGAAGATGCCGGTCAGGTTGACGTTGAGGGCGGCATTCCACTGTTCGAGAGGGTAGTCCTCGAAAGCGCCTGGAGTGATCCCCCTGGCAGCCGCTTCGGGGTCGAACTTGGGATCGAGCGCCGCGCTGTTGACCAGGATGTCGAGGCGGCCGAAGCGGCTCAGGGTTTCGGCAACCAGGCCGCGGGTGGATTCGATGCGCGTCACGTCCAGGGCGTAGGCAGCCGCCCGGTAGCCGGAGTCCCTCAAAGTTCGAGCCGTCCTTTCGGCGGCGTCCGCATTCAAATCGGCCACGACCACAGCGGCACCAGCCTCGGCCAGCGTGCGGCAAAATTCCACGCCCAACTGGCCGGCCCCGCCGGTCACGACGCCCACACGCCCTTTGAGGTCGAATTTATCTTGAATCATTCTTGCTCCTGTTTTGGAAATGCTGAAAAAATCCAGGTGTTGCTCAAATCGGTCAGATACAGGCCGCGCCCCAATTGATAGTAATAGTCCAGGGTGGAGGGTTCGGCCTTGTTGACGCGGAAGAGGACCAGCACAATCTTCCCCTCTAGCACGTATGGCTTGATATCCGAGATGCCCGGTTCTTCGCGCGGAAGGACGCCGGCCGCTCGCCCGGTGTAGAGATAGACGGCGCCCGGCTCGTTGGTGAGGATGAGTGTCTCGGGCGGAAGTTGCTTGATGCGGTCGAAGACCTCAGAAGTGAACCATTTTTCGCCTGCAAAGATGCCGCCGTGTGTGCGCAAGCCTTGGGCAAAACGCGCCTGGCTGTAGCCAAACATCGTCAATATTCCCAGGGCCAGCAAGATCACTCCGACAGCCAACGCTTTGCGTGCGGTATTGTGTTTTTGCGTCCATTCTCCTTTGGGGGATGTCAACCAAACGCCCAAGTTGGCCGCAAGCAGGATGAACGGGATATAGGCCGGCGAGAGGATGCGTTCTTGAAAGCGGGTGGCGGGGTCGAATAAGGTCATGGTGGTCACCAGGGCGACGAGGTAGACAATGATGTAAAGGCCACTCATGAAAGGCAAGACCGGGGGCATATCAGTCTGAGAGGGACGCCAAAAACGCGGCCAGCCGATAGACAAAACCCAGACGGACAATATCAGGCCCAGTGCAAGCAAGCCAAACTCGAAAAAGCCGGGCCACGACAACAGCCGATTGCGCAAGCCGTTGAGTGGAACGAAGAACTCAGCCATCGTTTGCACGCCCAGTTCCCAATTCTCGAAACGAATGGGGTGCCAGCCTAGCGAGCGGTTGGTCAGGCTACCGCCCACCACCCAATTGCGAATGGACCAGGCCAGCGCCCATGGCAGCGCAGCGGCGAGGAGCATAGCGGCGCTTTGCCAGCGTTTGCGCCAGTCGGTGTGCAGTACGAATAAGGCCGCGGTCATAGCCGCCAACAGAGACAAGGCGGCATAGCGCGCCAGGTATGCCCAGCCAAGCAGACAACCCAGCGCAACGAGGAAAAGGGAGGCGCGCGTCGCTCGACCCGCCCGCTCTTGAACTGCGGGTGAACGAGCAAAGTACTCGTCCAAAACCAGGAAAGCCAACAGCGTCAAGAAGATATACAGCGGTTCGCTCATGGCGCGCGCATGAATCGAGAGCAAGGAACTGGAAAGCAACGCCGTCACGGCAGTAAGCAGGCCGGCCCAACGAGAAGCGCTCATACGCCAACCCAACCAGCCAGTCAAGAAGATGTTCGCGCCGAACAACAGGCCGTTGAGGATACGCGCGCCGTAGAGCGGGTCAAGGCCGGTCGCCCAACCCAGCAACGCCAACGCAAACGGATAGCCCGGCGGGAAATGCGTCACCGGGCCGTTGCTGACCAGCCAGGCCTCACGGTAGCCCTGCCCATCCAGAATGCTGCGCGCGCCAGCGATGTAGGCAATGGAATCGTCATTCAGCCCCAGTCCATTCGGCGTGCTGTAGGCCAATAGCCAGCCGCCGGCCAGCGCCAGCAGGGAAAGCGTGAGGAAAAACAGTCCAGGTAAAAGGCGAGCGTTCATAGCGAGGGGACAAGGTGTTACACGCGCGTAGAGGCACACCCGTACACAGTTAAGCAGGTATACAGGCAATACTTGTGTACGTTATTTCTGCGGCTCCAAGAAGCCGTGCTGTTCGAGGTAAGCAATGACCTTGCGTGCGTTCTCTTCGGGCGTGACACCCACCCCTTGCAGGGTGATTTCTGGATCAATGGGCGGCTCGTAGGGATCATCCACACCGGTAAAGCCCATCGGCTTGCCAGCCTGCATGGCCTGGCGAGCTTTGGCATACAACCCTTTTACATCGCGCTGTTCGCAGACCTCGACGGGCGTGTCCATGTAAACCATGATGAAGTTTTCTCCAACCATCTTGCGGGCTTCGTTGCGCGCCGCGCGGTAGGGACTGATGGCCGCGCAGATAACCACGCCGCCGTGACGGACAAGTTCCCCGGCCACGAAGCCGATGCGGATGATGTTGGTATCGCGGTCTTCCTTGCTGAAGCCCAGTCCCTTGGAAAGATGCGTGCGCACCACATCGCCATCCAGCACGGTGATGGTCTTGCCTCGCTCCAGCAGCAATTCCGAGAGAACCTGGGTGGTAGCCGATTTGCCTGCGCCGCTCAGACCGGTAAACCACAAGCAAAAGCCCTGCTCGTGGCGCGGCGGGTACGATTGGCGCAAGATTTCGGCTGTCTCGGGGCGGGTGAACCATTCGGGCAGCAACTTGCCCTTTGCCAGGTAATCGTCGCGTACCTGAGTGCCAGAAATGTTGAGTGTCTTCGCGCCCGGCGGCACGTCCTTGACTTCTACGTAGCGGTCTTCGTCGGGCAGATAGACCAGCATCTCGAACGGCACCATTTTGACGCCCAATTCTTCTTCGTACTGTTTGAGCATTTCCTGGGCATCATAGGGCCCGTAGAAGGGCTTGCCGGTGCTGTCGTTGCCGGGGCCGGCATGATCGCGCCCAACGATGAAATGATTGGCGCCATGGTTGCGGCGGATGATGGCGTGCAGCAAGGCTTCCTTCGGTCCGGCCATACGCATGGCCAACGGCAGCAGGCTGAGAGCCGTCTTTTGCTTGTCGTAATATTTTTCGATCAACACCTTGTAGATGCGGACGCGGGTATAGTGGTCCACGTCGCCAGGCTTGGTCATGCCGACCACCGGGTGGATGAGCAAACTGCCACCCACCGCCTCGGCAGCCCGTTTGGTCAATTCTTCGTGAATGCGGTGCAGCGGATTGCGCGTTTGGAAGGCAACCACGTTGTCGTGTCCCATCGCCTGCAACATTTCTCGCACCTCGGCCGGCGTACGGCGCAGTTCCACGAAATCGTAATATTTCGGCAGGTTGATGACCTTCAACTCGCCAGAAATACACACCTTGCCCCAACGTCCCATCTCCGAAACCATCGGATGGCGGGCATCTGTGGTGCCATAGGCCAGGCGCGCTTCCTTCTCCAGGTTCCACGAGAAGACCTCTTCCAGTCTCATGATTGCCAGCGGCTCATTCAGCGCGTTGCGCAGCACGATTTCACTACCAACCTGCGGTAACTCATCTGGGTTGGCCGTCAGCGTGATCGGCAGCGGCCAGAGCGTGCCGCCGTCCATGCGCATCTCGTGTAGGACGCGCTCGTAAGTGGATTTGTCCATGAAACGGTCGAGCGGCGAAAAACCGCCGGTGGCCAGCAGTTCCAGGTCATGTACTGCGCGTTGGTTGATTTTGATAGACGGCAGGGCAGGCAGGCGCGCAATCAATTCCTCGCGTTCCTCGCCGCTCACCGTCAGGTTTACCAATGTACCGCCGTAAGGCGAAATCAAATTTGCTTTTGACATTCATTTGCTCCATGAAAATAGGATTGCCATGCCCGTAGGCACGCAAACATTGTTCGGCGCTTCACACAAGCACGAAGGGGAATTATACATCAAAATTCAGTAGATGAATTTTAGATTTTTCCCATTTCCCATCTGATTTTCCGTAATGCCGGTCATTTCCCCGGTATAATTGACTTATGAAAAGTCGGGTTCTCCTCAATGACCTAAAACTGGTGCGTCAAATTACCCTCAAAACCCTGAAGGGTTATCGCGCCAAAGCATATTTATTTGGGTCACAGGCGACTGGGAAGGCTCATCTCTATTCCGACATTGATGTCGCTATCCTGCCTTTGCAGCCATTACCGCCGTCCCTCTTTTTCAATCTTCGGGATGCGCTCGAAGAAAGCGATGTCATACGGACTGTGGATGTGGTTGATTTGGGGGAAGTGGATAAAAAATTTTATCAAAGGGTCATAGATGAAGGTGTTCTATGGACAGAGTAGAAGAACTTCTAGGATTTGCGCTAAAGGCATTGCTAACGCTCGAAAAACTTGTTAATCTTCCCAATCCTTCAGACGTTGAACGCGACGCGGCTATTCAGCGATTCGAATATACGTTCGAGGTAACAGCTCAGACGTAGATTTGTTGAATTTTACTTGCCAAAATCGTTACTACCTTGACAATGTCA
>JGI24187J35170_1001293_pt1 | contig 11120 bp, 7 predicted proteins | sample YNPBryBLVA2012_FD_35170 | JGI IMG/M metagenome (IMG submission 35170)
GGCGCTACGGGAGCAGCACCTCGACCTGGTGGCGCAGGTGGCCCAGTTACGGGCTGAGCTTGTGCGGCTGGCGGAGACAAGCGCGCGGGCGACCGCGCAAATCGCGGCCCTGCAAGCCGAAAACCAGCAACTACGCCAGTGGCTGCTGGCCGCAACGTTTGGGGATCGGACGGCGAAAAGGGATGCTGAACGGGCAGCGCTGGCCATCGTGGGGCGGACGGGGGGCAACGGCAACGGGCATGAGTAAGGCTCTGGCCGGTCGCTCGGAATTATGGCGCGCTTTTTACCTAACCGGTTCTCATCAAAGCTGCTCGGTAAAAAACGCACCATAAATAACAGTTGTCTACTCACCGGCGGGGCGCGGGGCGTTGGTTGCAATTGCCCTCAGCAGAACCGCTGTTCGATTATCGGGAATGGGTCATTGTCAGGGTAGAGCATCTAACTAAGCTGCAAGCATATGCTTTGACAGTGTCCGCATGGTGCGGTAAACTAGGGGCATTGGAGCAGCGCCGCTACCGCATAAAGCAGCGCGCCGCGTGGTCAGCGCGGCGGCGGCGGGGCGGCTAGTCGGAACAGGGGGTTTCCGTGAACCAGCCTTTATTGTACGGCACGCGCTCAACACTTGCGCGCACCAACTCGGCTTTGAGTTGGCACCTCAGCACCGAGCAGCGTCAGGCCACTCAGAGTCTAAGAGGTCAAAATGGCCCAACTGCCCCATAGTATACCACACAGCACCACAACGGCGCAAGAACGCGGTACAGGACGACCTTACGCCCTGCTCCGCCAGCGCGGGATCTCGGACACTGCCATCGCCCGCGCGGGCATCGTGCCCAACGGCAACGGTTGGGCCTACCCGTACTCGCCCAACGGCCAAGCCATGCGCTGGAAGGCTTACGATAGCCACGCCGTGCCCAAATACCGCTGGATACCGCGCAAGCCTGATGACGCGCGACTGTACGATCCTGCGGGCGATCTGGCGCATCACGTTGCCGCCGCCGACGGGGTGCTCATTCTGGCTGCAGGCGAGCCGGACGTCTGGGCGCTGTGGACGGCTGGAATCTTCAACACCACAACCACGATGGCCGGTGAGGGCAGTTTTCCCGCCGACTTCGCCGCAACCCTGCGCGCGCTAGGCGTGCGCGTGGTGCGCTACTACCCTGACCGTGACGAGGCGGGGCAGGCCGCCGTGCCCAAACTGCGCGACGCGCTCGCTGGTACTGGCATAAGCCTCGAAGTCTTCACGCTGCCAGCACCGCTTGGCAGCAAGCTCGACATCAACGCCCTGCTGCTCCAGGTTGGGCCTGAGGCGCTCCCTGCTGCTCTGGCGGCCTGCCCGCGCCAGCCCGTGCCGCTGCCCGTGCGCAGGCCCGCGCGCAAAGCGGTTGCGCCTGGCGCGTTTGAGGATACCGACCGCGCAGCTTGGGCGCTTGAGGTGGAGCGCATTGCGGTAGCCACATGGGACATTGCACCCCCCGACGCGCGCGGTTTCTCACGTCGCAAATTCCGCTCGCCCGTGCGTGATGACCGACAACCGAGCGCACAATGGAACTACAGGACACACGGGTTCAGAGATTGGGGCACGGGCACGGATTACAACACCGACGCTGTGGCCGAACTGCTCGGCATACCGCGCTGGCAACCACAGCGCGCGTCTGAGCGTTCAGACGCGCTAACGGCCCATATCACGACCTATTCTGAGGCTCAGCACTACCCGCATGGGTATCCGCACACGCTCAAGCGCCGGTTGCTCACCGCGAAGGCCGTCACCGCTACCGGCGCAGACCTGGCTGAGTGGTGTTTGATCGACCGCATCTACACCGAGTGCGCCATGCCCGCCGAGGTCACGGTTGCCGAATTCGTGAAACTGGCCGCACAGCGGGGCATTCGGGTTGACCGCCATCTGGTGACCCGCGCCCTGAAAAGCGCCGAGGGAATTATGGCGCGTTTTTTACCTAATAGCTCTGGTGATGGCCAGTTAGGTAAAAAACGCGCCAAAAATCGCGGGCGGCCCGCGACCCGCTGGTTGTTCCTGCCAGCGCATGAGCGCCTGACTAACATCCTGGCCGCGCTTGAACCGCTCGTGCGCGCCCCGCGCCGACTGCCCGCGGTGGCTGAGGAACTGGCCGCCGTCGCCGGTTATGACGCTACCGCTGACCTGGCTGTGTTGGACGCTGCCCGCCAGCCTGTCCTGGACGCTGCCGCTGACGAGCGCGACCGGCACAGGCAGCGCGCCGAGCGCCTGATCGAATACGCGCGGCGTGACGCTGAGCGCATTCTGACCGGTAACTACTACGCTGATGACCCGTTGCCGCCTGGAACGTGGAGCGTGCCCGCCCTGCGTGCGTATGAGGCGCGCCGCCTGCTTGCCGACGGGGTCGAGGTCAATACGATCATTGCGCAGACCGGCCTTAGCCGCCCGACGCTCCTCAGACTGGCGGATGAGGCGGGATACGAACCAGTGCCACAAACAGACCGCGTGCCAGCCGAGCGCCTCACCGACAGCATGAAGGCGCGCGGCGTGGTGCTGGCCATCAGCGACGGCGTGGCCACCATCAGGCGGCCTAACGTATTCCGCAAACGCGATCAGGTGACCGCGGACGAGGCCCGCGCCGCCCTGGAACAGCGCGCCCGTCAGCGCGGTCTGGCCCGCCGTCGTTGGCAGGTTCTGCCGCAGGGCGACAGTCCTGACGACCGCGCCATACGCAGGGAGTGGCGCGCGGCACAACGCGACCACGAGGCCGAGCGCGTACGTCAGGCGCTGGCCAGCCCGTCACGCAGGCCAAAGCGCCAGCGCCATGACCGGTTGGACGCTTGGTTCGAGCATCAGTGGGCACTGTGCCCGCCACTGTCCCCAGAACCGACCGCGCCGGATGGCACGCCGCTATGCGGGCGTGCCCGCTGGCTCGCCGCGTTTGAGGTTGTACGCGGTGGGGCGTGGCTGCTCATCACCGCCGACGGCGAATTAGTGAGGCAGGAGAACATGATGTTCACTCATTACAGTGCCCCGCGGGACGAGGCCGAGAAAGCCCCGCTGAGGTTTTCACCACAACCGCAAGCGCAGGAGCAGGTGCGCGACCCCTGGGATTACCTGCTAGAGACGCCGCAGGGCGACACGCAAGATGACCTGATCGAGTTCTGCATCAGGGAACTGGGCGCAGTGGTCAGCGCAACACCATACACGTAGCTATGAGCAAAAGGAGAAAAAGGGAATGCAGAGGCTGGACGAATTAAAGCACGAGTGGGACGAGTTTGCCGCGCAGGTGCGGGCTGGTCAGTTGACGCCCGACACACGAGAGGCACTCGCGTACTGGGGAAGCTACGCACGGCAAAGCTTAAGTCGGCTTGCAATGGATGCCAGTACGGGCAAGATCAGCCCCGCGCAGGCTGAGCAAGAGGCCGAGCGCGTTCTCAGTGAGGCCGTGGGGAACGTGGGTGTGAACTTACTCTCCCCCGCACTGTTGGGGTATGTTACGAGCATGGGCATGACGCCCGTCGCCTACGCAAGCCAGGTCTACAGGGGGCGCAAATGACTAGCGCGCCTGAATACCCAGAACCGAGCATCGCCCCCGACACTGACATCCTGACCGTGCGCTTGCGCGATCCCCGTCAGTGTGGTTGGGGCAAGGGCGTCTACGAGGTCGCATACAAGCGCACCCAAGAGCAACTGGCTCACGAGACGGAGGCCCTTGAGCGCCTCCAGCGGGAACAGGTGCGCCTGCAAGCCCTCTTCGAGGCGCTGGCCGAGCGCGCCAGCGCCGCCTTGCTGAACGGCGACCAGCAGGAACTGGACGCCTGCGCGTCGATCTACGCGGCCAACACCCCGCTCCGCGAGTTTCTCCCAGGGGTGATCCAGCGCTGCACTGAGCGCATCCGCAACCTTGAGCGCGCACAGCGCGTCGCCGTGACAGGGATTGCCTACCACGAGGGGCAGGAACGGCAGCAAGCCGAGCGCGAGCGCCAGACTGAGGAAGCGCGCCGCGCACAGGAGACCGAACGCGCCATGCTGGACGCTAACCCCGTGTTTGCTGCGCGACAGCGCGAGGCTGAGCGCGTGAAAGCGAGCCAGGAACAGGAACGGCAGGAGCGCGAGACACGGCGTCAGGCTGAACAGGCGCGCCTGGAAGACATCAGGGCCGAGGCGCGCCGCGCGGCCTGGAAGATTTTCAAGAAACCGCGCTAGGCGGGGAAGGGATGGGGTAAGTGACCACGAGGGCTAGGCCAGCTAACCCACGGTGCGTGGCCATCAACCGGAATGGTGAGCGCTGTCAAGCGTATGCGATCCACGGTAGTCAGTATTGCTTTCACCACGCGCCGGAAGTCGCCCGCGAGCGTTCGCTTGCCCATGCACGAGGTGGCAAGTCCCGTCAGCAAATCCGCGACGTCCCAGCCCCCGACCCGAAACTGCAGACGCCTGACCAGGCGCTGAGGGCGCTAGAGTTCGCCCTGGCCCTTGCGTACCAGATGCAGCCTGGCGGGGCGAAGGTCAGGGCGATTGTGTCCGTTGTCGGCGCGTGGCGGGGCGTCTATGAGGTTGCGGAGCTCGAAGGGCGTGTCCGCGCCCTGGAGACACTGGTAGGGGGGGGTGCGCCATGAGGGGGCGACTGGGTGTGCTAGAGACGCGCCTGAAAAAAAGACATCGACGTCAACTCGAACTGTGGGAACGGCACAAGGGCAGCGCCTTATGGGAGTGGGTGAACGGGCCGGAACCGCCGCAGACCGCCACGGCTGAGGAGCTAGCCACCTACGCCAACGCGGGGAGGCTGATTGTGCGCCTGGACGGGATCATCTGCGACTAGCAAAACGGGGGCGTCACGATTTGACAGCCCCCGTTTTTGCAGCTACGATAGGTCGTGATATGGGGTAACAGCGCAAGCAAAGCGTGACCACTGCCGGTCAAAGCGGCAGCGGCCACCTTGAGCACAACAGGGAGAAGCTGTCATGCTCACTACACAGTTTAACACAAGGCCCACTATGACGCTCGAACTCATCGATCCCACGGTGACCGGCCCTATGCCGCGCGACTACCTGCTGGCGCTGGCGACAGACGGCTGTGATAGCCCGCACACGCGCCGCAATTACGCCGTCGCCATCAGCGACTTTCTGGACTGGTACGAGGCGGCGGGCCATCCGGTGCTGAACAAGGCGACGCTCTCGGCCTACAAGCAGCACCTGCTAGAGGTAGTCAGCCCCTACACGGGCAAGCCCCTGAGCGCCAGCGCTATCAACTTGCGCTTAATCGCCGTGCGGCGTCTAATCAACGAACTGGCCGACAACGGGGTGATACCTCAGGATGTAGCAGCCAGCGCCGTGAAGGTGCGCGGGGTCGCTCAGCGGGGGGTGCGCATGGGCAATTGGCTGACCAAACAGCAGGCGCAGGCGCTTCTGGACGCGCCAGACCCCAATACCCTACGCGGCAAGCGCGATCGCGCCCTATTCGCCATACTGCTCGGCTGCGCCCTGCGCCGTGAAGAGGTAGCACGGCTGACAATTGAGCACTTCCAGCAGCGCGAGGGGCGTTGGGTCATTGTCGACCTGGTAGGCAAGCGCCATAAGGTGCGCAATATCCCCGTGCCAGCGTGGGTAAAGGCCCGCCTGGACGCCTGGACAGGCGCGGCTGGCATTACCAGCGGCCCGCTGTGGTTCTCATTCCGCAAGGGCGACCGGTTGCAACGGGACACGATCACCGCGGCTGGCATTTGGAAGATCGTCACTGAGTATTGCCAAGCCCTCGGCTACCCTGACGTTGCGCCGCATGACCTGCGTCGCACGGCGGCAAAACTCATGCGCGCTGGCGGGGCGTCACTGGAACAGATCAGCCTGACACTGGGGCATGAGCATCTCGACGTGACAAAGCGCTACTTGGGGACAGAACTTGACTTGACCCACGCCGCAACGGACGCAATCGACCTACACTGAGCGCGCGCTGTGACGCACGACAATGCAGGGGATAGCAGGGGGGGGCGACCGGCGAAGCACCTTGACAACTAAAAGGATCGCCCTGTAGTGAGAGAGCACTCAGGGCGCAGCCAACCCATACCCAACTGACAGCGCGCAGGGTTGGCGAAGAGGATCGTACCACAACGCGCGCTAACCGTCTAGATCGGTCGGCGCGTTTTTGTTAACGGCAGCATTCGGGGCGGGGTCAGGGCAGTACCGCCCCAGGCACAGAATGGGGGCACTCATGGGGAAAAATACACGGCAGGCCCACATCAAAATCTACTGGCGCGCGGGGAAGGATATTGAACTGAGGACGCGCCTCGAACAGGACGTCCGACGCGGCAAGGGCAGCGCCAGCGCGATCTGCCGACGCGCCCTGGCTCAGTACTACGGCCTGGAGCGCCCTACCCCCGCTGATAACGCGCGCCCCCTCGACGCGCTGACGACGGCCATACAACAGCAGACCCAGGCGCTACGGGAGCAGCACCTCGACCTGGTGGCGCAGGTGGCCCAGTTACGGGCTGAGCTTGTGCGGCTGGCGGAGACAAGCGCGCGGGCGACCGCGCAAATCGCGGCCCTGCAAGCCGAAAACCAGCAACTACGCCAGTGGCTGCTGGCCGCAACGTTTGGGGATCGGACGGCGAAAAGGGATGCTGAACGGGCAGCGCTGGCCATCGTGGGGCGGACGGGGGGCAACGGCAACGGGCATGAGTAAGGCTCTGGCCGGTCGCTCGGAATTATGGCGCGCTTTTTACCTAACCGGTTCTCATCAAAGCTGCTCGGTAAAAAACGCACCATAAATAACAGTTGTCTACTCACCGGCGGGGCGCGGGGCGTTGGTTGCAATTGCCCTCAGCAGAACCGCTGTTCGATTATCGGGAATGGGTCATTGTCAGGGTAGAGCATCTAACTAAGCTGCAAGCATATGCTTTGACAGTGTCCGCATGGTGCGGTAAACTAGGGGCATTGGAGCAGCGCCGCTACCGCATAAAGCAGCGCGCCGCGTGGTCAGCGCGGCGGCGGCGGGGCGGCTAGTCGGAACAGGGGGTTTCCGTGAACCAGCCTTTATTGTACGGCACGCGCTCAACACTTGCGCGCACCAACTCGGCTTTGAGTTGGCACCTCAGCACCGAGCAGCGTCAGGCCACTCAGAGTCTAAGAGGTCAAAATGGCCCAACTGCCCCATAGTATACCACACAGCACCACAACGGCGCAAGAACGCGGTACAGGACGACCTTACGCCCTGCTCCGCCAGCGCGGGATCTCGGACACTGCCATCGCCCGCGCGGGCATCGTGCCCAACGGCAACGGTTGGGCCTACCCGTACTCGCCCAACGGCCAAGCCATGCGCTGGAAGGCTTACGATAGCCACGCCGTGCCCAAATACCGCTGGATACCGCGCAAGCCTGATGACGCGCGACTGTACGATCCTGCGGGCGATCTGGCGCATCACGTTGCCGCCGCCGACGGGGTGCTCATTCTGGCTGCAGGCGAGCCGGACGTCTGGGCGCTGTGGACGGCTGGAATCTTCAACACCACAACCACGATGGCCGGTGAGGGCAGTTTTCCCGCCGACTTCGCCGCAACCCTGCGCGCGCTAGGCGTGCGCGTGGTGCGCTACTACCCTGACCGTGACGAGGCGGGGCAGGCCGCCGTGCCCAAACTGCGCGACGCGCTCGCTGGTACTGGCATAAGCCTCGAAGTCTTCACGCTGCCAGCACCGCTTGGCAGCAAGCTCGACATCAACGCCCTGCTGCTCCAGGTTGGGCCTGAGGCGCTCCCTGCTGCTCTGGCGGCCTGCCCGCGCCAGCCCGTGCCGCTGCCCGTGCGCAGGCCCGCGCGCAAAGCGGTTGCGCCTGGCGCGTTTGAGGATACCGACCGCGCAGCTTGGGCGCTTGAGGTGGAGCGCATTGCGGTAGCCACATGGGACATTGCACCCCCCGACGCGCGCGGTTTCTCACGTCGCAAATTCCGCTCGCCCGTGCGTGATGACCGACAACCGAGCGCACAATGGAACTACAGGACACACGGGTTCAGAGATTGGGGCACGGGCACGGATTACAACACCGACGCTGTGGCCGAACTGCTCGGCATACCGCGCTGGCAACCACAGCGCGCGTCTGAGCGTTCAGACGCGCTAACGGCCCATATCACGACCTATTCTGAGGCTCAGCACTACCCGCATGGGTATCCGCACACGCTCAAGCGCCGGTTGCTCACCGCGAAGGCCGTCACCGCTACCGGCGCAGACCTGGCTGAGTGGTGTTTGATCGACCGCATCTACACCGAGTGCGCCATGCCCGCCGAGGTCACGGTTGCCGAATTCGTGAAACTGGCCGCACAGCGGGGCATTCGGGTTGACCGCCATCTGGTGACCCGCGCCCTGAAAAGCGCCGAGGGAATTATGGCGCGTTTTTTACCTAATAGCTCTGGTGATGGCCAGTTAGGTAAAAAACGCGCCAAAAATCGCGGGCGGCCCGCGACCCGCTGGTTGTTCCTGCCAGCGCATGAGCGCCTGACTAACATCCTGGCCGCGCTTGAACCGCTCGTGCGCGCCCCGCGCCGACTGCCCGCGGTGGCTGAGGAACTGGCCGCCGTCGCCGGTTATGACGCTACCGCTGACCTGGCTGTGTTGGACGCTGCCCGCCAGCCTGTCCTGGACGCTGCCGCTGACGAGCGCGACCGGCACAGGCAGCGCGCCGAGCGCCTGATCGAATACGCGCGGCGTGACGCTGAGCGCATTCTGACCGGTAACTACTACGCTGATGACCCGTTGCCGCCTGGAACGTGGAGCGTGCCCGCCCTGCGTGCGTATGAGGCGCGCCGCCTGCTTGCCGACGGGGTCGAGGTCAATACGATCATTGCGCAGACCGGCCTTAGCCGCCCGACGCTCCTCAGACTGGCGGATGAGGCGGGATACGAACCAGTGCCACAAACAGACCGCGTGCCAGCCGAGCGCCTCACCGACAGCATGAAGGCGCGCGGCGTGGTGCTGGCCATCAGCGACGGCGTGGCCACCATCAGGCGGCCTAACGTATTCCGCAAACGCGATCAGGTGACCGCGGACGAGGCCCGCGCCGCCCTGGAACAGCGCGCCCGTCAGCGCGGTCTGGCCCGCCGTCGTTGGCAGGTTCTGCCGCAGGGCGACAGTCCTGACGACCGCGCCATACGCAGGGAGTGGCGCGCGGCACAACGCGACCACGAGGCCGAGCGCGTACGTCAGGCGCTGGCCAGCCCGTCACGCAGGCCAAAGCGCCAGCGCCATGACCGGTTGGACGCTTGGTTCGAGCATCAGTGGGCACTGTGCCCGCCACTGTCCCCAGAACCGACCGCGCCGGATGGCACGCCGCTATGCGGGCGTGCCCGCTGGCTCGCCGCGTTTGAGGTTGTACGCGGTGGGGCGTGGCTGCTCATCACCGCCGACGGCGAATTAGTGAGGCAGGAGAACATGATGTTCACTCATTACAGTGCCCCGCGGGACGAGGCCGAGAAAGCCCCGCTGAGGTTTTCACCACAACCGCAAGCGCAGGAGCAGGTGCGCGACCCCTGGGATTACCTGCTAGAGACGCCGCAGGGCGACACGCAAGATGACCTGATCGAGTTCTGCATCAGGGAACTGGGCGCAGTGGTCAGCGCAACACCATACACGTAGCTATGAGCAAAAGGAGAAAAAGGGAATGCAGAGGCTGGACGAATTAAAGCACGAGTGGGACGAGTTTGCCGCGCAGGTGCGGGCTGGTCAGTTGACGCCCGACACACGAGAGGCACTCGCGTACTGGGGAAGCTACGCACGGCAAAGCTTAAGTCGGCTTGCAATGGATGCCAGTACGGGCAAGATCAGCCCCGCGCAGGCTGAGCAAGAGGCCGAGCGCGTTCTCAGTGAGGCCGTGGGGAACGTGGGTGTGAACTTACTCTCCCCCGCACTGTTGGGGTATGTTACGAGCATGGGCATGACGCCCGTCGCCTACGCAAGCCAGGTCTACAGGGGGCGCAAATGACTAGCGCGCCTGAATACCCAGAACCGAGCATCGCCCCCGACACTGACATCCTGACCGTGCGCTTGCGCGATCCCCGTCAGTGTGGTTGGGGCAAGGGCGTCTACGAGGTCGCATACAAGCGCACCCAAGAGCAACTGGCTCACGAGACGGAGGCCCTTGAGCGCCTCCAGCGGGAACAGGTGCGCCTGCAAGCCCTCTTCGAGGCGCTGGCCGAGCGCGCCAGCGCCGCCTTGCTGAACGGCGACCAGCAGGAACTGGACGCCTGCGCGTCGATCTACGCGGCCAACACCCCGCTCCGCGAGTTTCTCCCAGGGGTGATCCAGCGCTGCACTGAGCGCATCCGCAACCTTGAGCGCGCACAGCGCGTCGCCGTGACAGGGATTGCCTACCACGAGGGGCAGGAACGGCAGCAAGCCGAGCGCGAGCGCCAGACTGAGGAAGCGCGCCGCGCACAGGAGACCGAACGCGCCATGCTGGACGCTAACCCCGTGTTTGCTGCGCGACAGCGCGAGGCTGAGCGCGTGAAAGCGAGCCAGGAACAGGAACGGCAGGAGCGCGAGACACGGCGTCAGGCTGAACAGGCGCGCCTGGAAGACATCAGGGCCGAGGCGCGCCGCGCGGCCTGGAAGATTTTCAAGAAACCGCGCTAGGCGGGGAAGGGATGGGGTAAGTGACCACGAGGGCTAGGCCAGCTAACCCACGGTGCGTGGCCATCAACCGGAATGGTGAGCGCTGTCAAGCGTATGCGATCCACGGTAGTCAGTATTGCTTTCACCACGCGCCGGAAGTCGCCCGCGAGCGTTCGCTTGCCCATGCACGAGGTGGCAAGTCCCGTCAGCAAATCCGCGACGTCCCAGCCCCCGACCCGAAACTGCAGACGCCTGACCAGGCGCTGAGGGCGCTAGAGTTCGCCCTGGCCCTTGCGTACCAGATGCAGCCTGGCGGGGCGAAGGTCAGGGCGATTGTGTCCGTTGTCGGCGCGTGGCGGGGCGTCTATGAGGTTGCGGAGCTCGAAGGGCGTGTCCGCGCCCTGGAGACACTGGTAGGGGGGGGTGCGCCATGAGGGGGCGACTGGGTGTGCTAGAGACGCGCCTGAAAAAAAGACATCGACGTCAACTCGAACTGTGGGAACGGCACAAGGGCAGCGCCTTATGGGAGTGGGTGAACGGGCCGGAACCGCCGCAG
>JGI24187J35170_1001295_pt1 | contig 11104 bp, 10 predicted proteins | sample YNPBryBLVA2012_FD_35170 | JGI IMG/M metagenome (IMG submission 35170)
TATCATCAAAAGCTGGCCTCCCAGGTCATCGGCTATACTCAATTCATCTCGCCAGAAGAACTGGATACCTATCGGCGCATGGGGTACGCCGGCAACGAGCGGGTGGGCAAGGCCGGCATCGAGAAATGGGCCGAGGCCTACCTGGCCGGCAAACACGGCGGCTCGCTGTATGTGATCGATCCGGTCAGCGGTCAGGTGGTGGCTAACCTGGCCTCCAGCCCGCCGCAGCCGGCCGCGTCCATTTACTTGACGATTGACAGCAATATGCAGTATTACGCCCAGCAAGCGCTGACCGGTTTCCGCGGCGCGGTGGTGGTCGTGGAGCGCGACACGGGGCGCATATTGGCCATGGCCTCCTCGCCGGGCTTCGACGCCAACCTGTTCGACCCAGACAATGTCAACACCGACCTGTTGACAGATTTGCTCAACGACCCGACCCAACCGCTGGTCAATCGCGCCACGCAGGGTCAATACCCGCTTGGCTCGGTGTTCAAAATCATCACCTTCTCAGCCGCCCTCGAAAGCGGCTTGTTCGAGCCGGCCACCACCTTCGATTGCCAGTACGATTGGACGGTGTTGACCGACCAGGTGCGCCACGATTGGACGTGGGAAAAATGTCAGGAGGCCCTTCAGCGCGGCGAGTTTTGCAACACCCGTTCCACCCAACCCTCCGGCCTGCTCACCCTGCCCGAGGGGCTGATGCGCTCTTGCAACCCCTGGTTCTGGCAGATTGGCTACGATTTGTTCAGTTACGACCGTCCCAACGACATTGCAAACATGGCGCGCGCTTTCGGCCTCGGGCAGTCCACCGGCCTGGAACAGGTGGCCGAGGCGGCCGGTCAAATCAACGACCCGCCCACCGTGATTGACGTGGTCAACCAGGCAGTCGGGCAGGGAGATGTGCTGGTCACTCCCTTGCAGGTGGCGGTGATGATTGCGGCGGTTGGCAACGGCGGTACGCTCTATCGTCCGCAATTGATCGAGCGCATCCAGCCGGTGGATGGAGAGCCGACCGTTGTCTTCAAGCCCGAAGCGCGCGGCACCTTGCCTTTACGCGCCGATAACTTGAAAGTGCTGCAAGAGGCCCTCGTCAGCGTGGTGCAAGACCCGCGCGGCACGGCCAATTTCCGCTTGCGCGGCATGGAGATTCCGGCCGCCGGCAAGACCGGCACAGCCGAGTCCGGTTCGGGCAAGCCCCATGCCTGGTTTGCTGGTTATACCTATGCCAGTGAAAGCACCGGCCTGCCGGATATTGCTGTGGCGGTCATCGTTGAGAACGCCGGCGACGGCTCGGAATATGGCGCCCCCATCTTCAGGCGCATGGTTCAGGTGTATTATTTCGGCAGCCCGCAGAGTTTGTTTTGGTGGGAGAAGAATTTTGGCGTACCCAAGACGCCCACTCCCATTGGCGGCATTCCCACCAAGACGCCGAAACCATGACGTAGGACAAGCCTTTGGCTTGTCCGAGCAGGCCAAAGGCCTGCTCTACGGTTTGGGCAGGCCAAAGGCCTGCTCCACTTTATGATTGAATCTACAGGTTTGATCATCCGCACCCAATCCGGTTTCTTTACGGTGATGACCGAGGCCGGTCCGGTCGTCTGCCAGTTGCGCGGACGGCTCAAGCAGGGACCGCGCAGCGGCGATCTGGCGGCCCTCGGCGACCGCGTGCGGGTGAAGGTCTTGGCGGATGGCGCCGGGGTCATCGAGGCGGTCGAAGAGCGCAAACAGGCCATCGTCCGGCTCGACCCGCGCCCGCAGGGCGTCTATCGCCAAATTTTGCTCGCCAACGCCGACCAGGCGGTCTTCGTCTTTGCCTGCGCTCAACCCCCGCCCAAATTGCGGATGCTGGACCGCTTCCTGGTGATTGCCGAAAAGCAGGGCATTCCGGCGGTCATCGTAGCCAACAAGATTGATTTGGTGGGGCTGGAGCAGGCGCAGGCGACCTTTGGGCTGTATCCGCCTTTGGGGTATCCTGTGCTGTACGTTTCGGCAAAGAGCGGCGAGGGGTTGGAGGCGCTGCGCGCAACTCTGACGGGGAAGGTCAACGCGCTGGCCGGGCCGAGCGGCGCGGGCAAGTCGAGCCTGCTGAATGCTTTGCAGCCGGGCCTGGGCCTGGCGGTGAACGAGGTCAGTGCAGCCATGAAGAAGGGCAAGCATACGACGGTGGTGAGGCAATTGTTCCCGCTGGCGGGCGGCGGTTATGTGGCCGATACGCCTGGCTGGAAGTCGTTGGCTTTGTGGGATACCGAGCCGGAGGAACTGGACGGCTATTTCCCCGAGTTGCGCGGCTTGGTGGCCGGTTGTCAGTTCAGCGATTGCACCCACATCCACGAGCCGGGCTGCGCGGTGCTGGCGGCGCTGGAGCGCGGGGAGGTGCATCCACAGAGGTATGAGTCGTACCTGCGCTTGCGCGCTGGAGAGGAGTGAGAGATGAGTATAGAGATTTATGAAAAATCTTGTGAAGAGATGAAAGAAGTCCGTGATAACAGCGTAGCGCTCACCGTTACTTCGCCTCCCTATTGGAATGCAATTGATTATGATATTCATGCATCAGACAAGCGCCAAGATTATCGGACCCGTCGTTATGCGAATGGTTATTTGAATTACGATGATTACCTGGATTGGCTCATACACATTTTTGGGGAGATCTATCGGGTGACAAAACCAGGCGGTATTTGCGCAGTAGTTATTGGAACGGTATTGCTCGATGGAGATCTTTACCCTGTTCCCTTTGATTTTGTCTCGCGCATGACGAAAAATCGGTGGCTTTTTTATCAGGATTTCATCTGGCATAAATGTACAGCAGGGGTAAAGCGTGCAGGTGTGAGTATTCAAAAGCCTTATCCTGGCTATTTCTATCCAAATATTATGAATGAGTACATCTTGCTGTTTCGGAAAGCAGGGCCAAAGATTTATGAGAAGCGCCTGGAAGAGGAAAAAGAACGAGCGCGTTATCCTATCAATCGATTATTCACGCTAGATATTGCAAATAATATCTGGCATATTGCGCCGGTGCCGCCGGATGTCATTGATCATCCTGCACCTTTTCCTGAAGAAATTCCTTATCGCTTGATTTCGCTCTATTCGTATCCTGGCGATTTGGTTCTTGATCCATTCTTGGGCTCAGGCCAGACGACAAAGGTAGCTAACCATCTGGGCAGACATGCGATTGGCTATGAGATTATTCCAAAATATGCGCAGCTGGCCAGGCAGCGCCTAAAAGAGCCTCTTTTCATACGTCGACAACAATTGACGGCAGTATTCGAAAAAATCAATATAGATGAGCCTGCTTCGAATGGCAACAAACGTCAAGGCAACAAAGTCTTGCCAGTAGAGCGACAAATGTCCTTTGAGAAAATTGTTGGTTAAGACAATATGGACAATATTCAGTTGTTGATCAAGAAAATTGCTGAAGAAGGGCAGAGTCATCCATCTGCTCCATTCCTTGCGGAAGTAGAGATATTCAATGCTTATTTTTCCCCTGACGGGCAAATGGACATCTCGAAATTGGACAGTCGGGACGGAAGTAATCTCAGCCGGCGTGAGCTCTTGTCTCGCTTTTTACTGTTGAATGCAGTGATAGACCAAGGCCCTGACATCATTGGCGTTAGAAAGTTATTGATTAGTGTGAGCAATGAGCTGTACCATGCTGAGGTCAGGTTTTTGCATAAGCCATTGGCGTTTTTTCAAGAGATTGGTATTTCTATTGACCAGATTCTTGCACAACATCAAGCCATCAAGAAAATCCGAGCAAAAGTTTGGGCTAAAGAAAATCGTTCGACGCCTAATCGCTATAATTTGTTCATGGACAATTCCTCTCAAGTCCTGAACTATGCGATTTTTAGATGGGGCGTTCCTTTGGCCCTCCCTCTTTTATTGGAAAAGGATAATACCAACAACAAATCATATTCCCCATTGCTAGACTATTTGGAGAAATTTCCCTCTGCTGAAAGGATGACTTTTTATCTCAAAAGCCACCCTCGCTATGGTCTTGGCAAAGCCATAGGGGATAAGGCTTGTCATCTGTTTGCCAAATGGCTAGTTTCCTCCTTCAAGCTTATCCGTCGGACGGAAGCGAGTTGGGGAGAGTATTCGTTTGAAGTTCCCTATGATTCCAACGCTGGGCGTGTTTTGTGGCGGACAGGCTATCTATTGCATTGGGCTTCAGAAGGGGAGTATGAGAAGAGAGATGTCATCCAGCGAAGGCGCGGGAAAGGCGGTCTGGATTATCTGCGTGTGACGAACATTCGAGGGATGGCAACGCAGCGTTCCTTGCCGCCTGAGATGCAAGATGTCTATGGCGAAATCGCTGTCCAGCATTTGGCAACGCACAAAAAGAGACCCAGGAAGTTCGAGATTCAACGGTTGCAACATCTCTATCTCATGTTGAACGGTCAAACAGTGGCGGATTTTGACGACGGTCTCATTTACATCGGCACAAATTATTGTTTCAACCATGACCAACCTCAATGTCAGTCATGTCCATTGAAAGGCGTATGTCTTGCTTATCTCTCTGCTCCTGAATTGATTCAGAAATATAGAACATGACCAACTGGAACTTGATCGGTCACGAATGGGCAGTGGATATGTTGAAGCAGCACCTCATACGAGGCGCTACCCGCCATGCGTATCTGTTCAGCGGACCGCCGGGGTTGGGGAGGCGCACCCTGGCGCTGCGCTTTGCCCAGGCTTTGAATTGCCCCCAGCCGATTGCGCCAGGCGAACCGTGCGGCACATGCCGCGATTGCCGGCAAATCGAGGCCGCTCAGCATCCTGACCTGTCTATCGTGCAGGCAGAGAGCGAGGGCGGGACGTTGAAAGTGGAGTGGGTGCGCGAAGTCCGCCGCTCGCTGGCTCTCAAGCCGTATCAGGCAAAATACCGCGTGGCGCTCTTTTTGCGCTTCCAGGAGGCCAACGATTCGGCCTCCAATGCCCTGCTCAAGACGCTGGAAGAAGCGCCTGCCCATGCTGTTTTGATGCTGACCGCCGACGCGCCCGAGCAACTGCTGCCCACCATCGTTTCCCGCTGCGAGACGCTGCGCTTGCGGCCATTGAAAGTCGAGGTTCTGGAAAGAGGATTAGAGAGTAGAGGCTTAGAGAGCAGTGAGGCGCGTCTGTTGGCGCATGTTTCGGGCGGGCGGCCGGGCTATGCGCTGCGCCTGGCGGATGACCCCGCCTTGTTGGAGGCGCGTCAGGCGCGGCTAGACGACTTGCTACGCCTGTTGTCTGCCTCGCGCGTGGAAAAGTTCGCTTACGCCGAGAAACTTGCCAGAGACAAAGAAACCATGCGACAGGCGCTCCTGGTGTGGCTTTCTTACTGGCGGGATGTGCTGCTGCGCGCCAGCGGGGCCTCGGCCCCCCTTGCCAACATAGACCGCCAGGCTGAAATCGAGGCCCTGAGTGGTCAACTCGACTTGAACCGCGCGCGTCAGCAGGCGCAAAATCTCGAAGTGTCTATCGAACGCCTGGAGCATAACGTCAACCCTCGTTTGCTGGCCGAAGTTTTGCTGTTGGACTTGCCACATGTATGAACGACTGCGTCCTCTGCTCTTTCGTCTCGATGCCGAACGGGCGCACGCGCTTACCTTGACCGCTTTGCGGTTGGCGCAGGCTTTCCCGCCCGCGCTCTGGTTGCTGCAAAGGACGTTTGCCGCGCCAGACAAGCCGGTAGAAGCCTTTGGCCTGCGTTTCAAGAACCCGATTGGGTTGGCCGCCGGCTATGACAAAGATGCCCTGGCCGTGCAAGGGCTGGCGGCGTTGGGCTTTGGTCATATCGAGGTCGGAACGGTCACACCGCGCCCACAGGCGGGCAACCCCAAACCGCGCCTCTTTCGGCTGGTGGAAGACGAGGCGCTCATCAACCGTATGGGTTTTCCCGGCCGGGGGATGAGGTTCGTCGGTCATCGTTTGTCCAGAATGCGCCGCCCCTGCGCGGTGAGGGTAGGGGTGAATCTGGGCAAGAACAAGGACACGCCGCTCGAAGAGGCCGCCACAGACTATATCGGATTGATGAGGGCTTTTGCGCCGCTGGCGGATTATCTCACCATCAACATTTCCTCGCCAAACACGGTTGGCTTGCGCCGCTTGCAGGGCAGGGACATGCTCGCAAACTTGCTGCGCGCGTGCAGCCTCGAGCGTGCAGGGTGGAGCGTCCGAAAGCCGATTTTGGTCAAACTGGCCCCTGACTTGAGCGATGAAGAACTCGAAGACGCGCTAGAGGTCATCCTCGAAGCCGATATGGATGGCGTCATTGCCACGAACACCACGCTGGCGCGCGGGGGGCTGCGGTCGAAATACGGGACCGAAACAGGCGGATTGAGCGGTAGCCCGTTGCGGGTCCAGAGCGAAGCGATGTTGAGAAAAATCGTCCGCCGCGTGAATGGGCGCGTCCCTGTCGTCAGCGTGGGCGGCATCATGAGTCTCGAAGACGCAAAGCGCCGCCTGGACATGGGGGCGGCGCTGATCCAAGTCTATACCGGTTTGGTCTATGGCGGGCCGGGATGGGTCAGGGCGATGTTGCAGGGTTTGGCTGAGGCTTCTTGAACTGGTCGGGTGTGGCTTCCATGTGTTTGGCGATGACCAGCAGGAAACGTCCCTGAGTGAAGGTATGCAGCCATTGGCCGGCTTTTTGCCCGGCCTCGGAGTTGAGGGCGGTTTCGAGTGCCTCGCGCGAATCGAAGTACAACTCATGAATTTTCCTGTAGTTCACCTCGGGCGAGCCAAACACTTTTTCGTCTATGTCGCTGACTACTTCTTTTCGCAGGCCCGGCATTTGCTCGGCCAGGCCGAGGAATTTTTGCCAGCCCCCTTCGAAGCCGCTCCAGGAAAAGGGCGGCAGGAAAAAGATTACAAGTTTGTACATATTCGACTCCTGGTATGATTATACAAGGCTTTTGTGGTATCATACCGCCGCATAAAGGTTGAAAACATGGAAGATAAAATTACCATCATCGAAGGCCCACCGCCTATTTTCGAGCATGTCCATGAGGCTTGGGCCTTGGGCTTGTACGAAGGCCCGCAGTATTCTGTCCCTGCGCTTACCCGTTTGCGCACTTTCAACGGTCCGGCGCTGGTGGAGCGTTGTTATCGCGCCTGGCACGAGCGTCAGCCTATTCGTTTGCATTACCGCAACGACCAGGGAATGGAGCAAACTGCTCCCATCCTGGCGGCTCGCAATGTGGAAACCGAAGACGGCCATGTCTTGCTGCTGTGGGTCTATCTGGACCGGGAAAAGGTGGAATACGAACTGGATTCCGGTGACGACGCTGAAGACGATGTGGATCAGTAGAATGCGACCGGGTCGAAGGGCCCGGTCTTTCGTTAGGGTCGAGAGATGACCACGCTTCTTACCCACCTTCGATCTGCTACGCTGACGATTCGCCTAAACCGTCCCGAGCGCGCCAACGCCTTCAACTTCGAGATGATTGTCGAACTGCAAGAGGCGCTCAAGCAGGCGGCCCGAGACTCGCAAGTGCGCTGCGTGGTGTTGACGGGCGCCGGGCGCGCCTTTAGTGCCGGACAAGACGTGACCGAGATGTTGGCCGCGCAGAGCCAGAACGTTTCTTACCGCGAGCATTTGCAAAAGACCTATAATCCGCTCATCCTGCAAATTCGCCGCCTGGAAAAACCTGTCATTGCGGCCATCCATGGCCCCGTAGCGGGCGCGGGGCTGGGTGTGGCGCTGGCCTGCGACGTGCGCCTGGCCGCTGAGACGGCGACTTTTACGGTTGGCTTTACCGGCCTGGGGCTGGTGCCGGATTCGGCGGTTTCGCTGTTCCTGCCGGCGCTGATTGGGCTGGGGCGTGCCACCGAGTTCACCTTCAGCAATCAGCCGATGACCGCTGCGCAGGCTCTGGCGTGGGGATTGGTCAACCGCGTGACCGCCGAATCCAGCCTGGAGGCAGAAACAGACGAATTTGCCGACCGGCTGGCGTCTGGTCCGTTGGGGGCGTATGGGCTGACCAAGCGCCTGTTCAACAAGACTGTCCTACCCAACCTCGAAGAGACGCTGGATTACGAGGCCCACTTGCAAGAGATCGCGCGGCAGCGCCAAGAACATCGTCAGGGCGTCAAAGCGTTTCTGGCGAAACGATGAGCAAGACTTTCGAGGCGACGGTCGAGCAGAGCAGGGATGTCATTTGCGGAATTTTCCCCCTATCCGCCTGAATACAGGTCTCTTGCGCGCTTTCTCTTGGGGTGGTCAGCTGTGACTGCCCTGGAGGGGCTGGGGACGTTGCTTTGGCTGGCGCTCCAACCCTCCGAAGAGCAGAGCAGGCTGTTCTTGAATTATTCTCCCCTGCGTTGGGTTGTCCTCGTTTCGACATTTGTCCTTTTCATGGGGAGTCTGGCCTTGCTGAGGGGGATTTTCTCCAGGCCAAAAAAGATGGCTTTTTGGCTGAATCTGAGCAGCCAGCCTGGCAACGCAAGCGCGTTGTTGGTTGTTGCCACCCTTGTCTTTCTGTTGACGGGCGGGATGTTTATCTGGCTGTCGCAGGAAGAGACGTTTTTGCCGTATTACAGGCGGGCGTTTCCGCTTTTCCTATGGATCATGGCAGCGGTGACTCAGGCCTGGCTGTTCGTGGTCATTGCCTTTCGCCGCCTCCTGATTCGCGCTTGGACGAATTTCTTTCCCATCGAACAACAAGAGCGCATTTTCCCCATCCAGGCAGGAACGTTCTGGCTTCTTTTGGTCCTCGCTGCGCTTTACCTGGCAGCGCAGGGATACATGTGCCTCCGAGTCCCGTCGGCCAATTTGTTTGCCGACAGCGAGGATTACTTGTATGGCGCCAGCCTGCCTCTTGACGATGCGGCTTTTTTCTCGGAACGGCGGCCGTGGGGCATCCTGCTTATCTATAAATTATGGGGAGGCTCGCTAACGGCCATCAATCTCTTTCAGGTTGCCCTCTCTGCCGCCGCCTGGCTGGGACTGGCCTGGACTCTCCTCCATTCTTTGCAAAACCGCTGGGTCAAAGTATTGTCTTACAGCGCCATTCTGGCTTTTAGCCTGACGCCCGCCGTTCAGGTGTGGAATCATGCTGTCTTGAGTGAGTCGCTCTCGATTTCTGGCATGATCCTCTTGCTGACGTTGTTCCTGCGGTTGCATCAGCGCTGGCGGTGGCGCACTTTCTTCTTTTTGATGGTGGGCTTCGTGCTGTGGATGAGCGTCCGTGAGACGCACACTTACCTGGGCTTATGGGTTGCTGGCGTATTGCTGCTGGCTGGTTTTCTGCGCCGCACGTTCAGGGTGTACTGGCTGTTGATGCTGTGCATTCTGATTGCTTTTTTCGTCAACCAGCGGTTGGCCTCTGCATACCGCCTGCCGCGCTGGGCGCTGCCCATGGCAGAGGTCATTACCATGCGTATCTTACCCGAACCAGAATACCTGGCTTTCTTTGCTCACAACGGCATGCCANCTCCGCCCGAACTGCTGGCCTTGAGTGGGAAATGGGCCATCAGCAACGACTTTGCNGTCGTCAACGATCCCAAGTTGAGAAAATTTTCCCGTTGGCTGTTCCAGGATGCGCCAAAAGTATATGTCAGGTTCTTGCTTGCGCATCCGGCTTATCTCATTCTATCGCCCTGGGAGAATATCCAGCGTTTGCTGGCGGCCGATTATTTCAAGGTGATTCCCATCGAAAATTACTTCCCACTTTTGCCCTCTGCACTCAACGAATGGCTGTACCCGATTGTATGGTTTTGGGCGTATTTTTGGCTTTCTCTGCTTGTGATTGCTGCAAGTCTTGGCATGGCGCTCTTCCGCCGCCAGGGACAATACGGCCTTCCCCTCTTGTTTTTCCTCTTGAGTCTTCCTCACCTTTACTTGACGTGGCATGGCGACGCCCTGGATGTGGAACGACATGCCGCGCTGGTCAACGTCCAATGGCACGTGGGGTTGCTCTCGATGGCGCTTCTGCTTCTCGATAGCGCCGCAAAGAAGGTATTTTCCTCTAACCAAACACGACGATGACGAGAATCCCTGCAAAGATGACCGCTGCGCTCAAGATTCTCAAGCCGCCCATAGGCTCTCCCAAGAATTTCCAGCCTGCAAACGCTCCCATTACCACACTGACTTCCCGAATAGCGCCCGAATAACTGAGCGGTGCAAAAGAATAGGCCAACAGGGCAATCAAGTAGGCACTTGTTCCAATCGTTCCAATCACCAGGAAACGCTTGTAGCCTGTGCGCCAGGCGCTGATCAGGCGAGGCCAGCCGTAGTTGCGTAACACGAACGGCGAGACGAAGAGGGGGGTGAAGACGAAAATCGAGAGCCCATAGCGCACAGCCGGGCTGAGTCGAACCGCCGCCCCGTCTACAACGGTATAGAACGAGATGATGCACGCCGTCGCCAGGGCCAGCAGAATCCCTGTCGTGGGCATCTTTCCCATTTTGGCTTTGAGCAGGCTGGTGGAGCCAAGAAGCATCAATCCCCCGACGATCATTCCCAAGCCGAGCGCGCCTGCCAGGGTGGGCGCCTCACCCAAGAACAGCACGGACCAGATGGCTAACAAGCCGGGTGCTGCGCCGCGTGCAATGGGGTAGACCAGCGAGAAATCCTGGCTGTTATATGCGCCGGTCAACAGCAGAAAGTAGACCGCTTCGAGAAAACCGCTGAGCAGCGCCAACAGCCAGACTTCTCGCGGAGGCAAACCGACAAACAACAAGACAATCAGAGAGAAAACGCCGCCTGTTACCGTCGTCCACCAGGTAGCGGGGAATCTATCTTCGGATTGTTTCAGGAGCAGGTTCCATGAAGTGTGCATTGCTGCAGAAACGAAGAGCAATGCAATGGCAAGGATGGGCATAGAAGGACATTATAGTCGTGATTGCACTTCAAAAACGAAATACTTGCTTTTTGCCTGCACTGGCATCAGGCCAGGGGACAAGAATTTTCACCACAGTACACACAGAGAACTCGAAGGTTTTCTTTGTGACCACAAAGGCTTTCTTCGTGAACTTTGCGCCTATGCCCCTGCAGGGGAGGTGGTGAACTTTTCCGGTTTATCCAGGTTAGGGGCTTTGGGTATCTTCGAAGGCGGTGCGAATGGCTGTGTGGCTGATAGTTCGATAGACGGCAGACAGCCATTTTTGTATGCCTGGCTCGGGG
>JGI24187J35170_1001301_pt1 | contig 11076 bp, 10 predicted proteins | sample YNPBryBLVA2012_FD_35170 | JGI IMG/M metagenome (IMG submission 35170)
AGGAGACGCTGGCGTTCCCGGGCCTGGGCCTGGTCATAGGCCGCGGGCCCGGGCGGTGGGGGCTGATAGACCGCGTCACCGCTGGCGTCAATGTGCACGTCGTGGCGGTCGCGCCTGGAGGCATCAATGCGCCCAGAACCTACGACAATGTTGACGGGGGGTGGCGGGGGCTGGCCGGGCCGGGTGCGCTCCACCATGTCTGTGAATGGCGCAAAGACCGCGCGTACCGTCTCGGCCAGGTCTGGCGATATGCGCCTGGCGGAACGGAGCCACTGGTCGCGGAGGCGTTCCGCCAGGTCCAGGTAGTCCCATTTGCTATCGCGGAAATCCAGGCGGGCGCAGAGAAGACCCCGGTTCCAGCAGTCGCGTTCCAGCAGGTCCACCAAACACGATTTGCCGCACAGGGGCGCGGCTTTCAGGGCGAACACGCGCTCTGACCGTGTGCCATCGAGCATGGCGCGGAACCGATCGCGTTCGGGTTCCCGGTCTATGGGGGGCAGGGTGGGATAGGCAAAGGCCATTTACGTCCCTCTATTTGCGGCGGTCCGAGGCCGGTTTGTTCACGCCGGCCTGCTCCCCATAGGCCACGTCACGGCCGGCCTGGATGTGCACGTCGTGGCGGTCGTGGGTGGAGGCGTCAATGGCGCCGCTGCCCACCACCACGTTGGTGGGCTGGGCAGCGGGTGTTGGCGGCGAGGCCGGGGTGACGGTCGGCCCGGCCGGAGCGGGGGGTTCGGCTTTTCCTCCTGCTTTGAATTTGACAGGGCCTACCTCGACTTCACTCAATTTCCAGCGTCGGAGCCAGCGCCGGATGGGCTCGCGCTTCCAGTAGACGAGCGCGGCGGCGACGAGGATCACCACAACGAGGACGGTAATACCCAGAGGGGACGTCAGCCAACTCCAGTTCATCACCTCACCTCCTGACCAGAACTTGGCACCCTCCCGCAGGCCGAACAGCCTGCGGCAGGGTCTGCCCTGGGGATATTGTACCACGGCTGGCCCGGCCGGTCAATTGGCCACAGAGCCTGGATCACCGGGGCTGCTCCCGCCGGGTCTGGGCGGGGGTCACAGACCCCCGCCGAGCGATGAAGGGGGCTGCTCCCGCCGGGTCTGGGCGGGGGTCACAGACCCCCGCCGAGCGATGAATTCCCGCCGGGCGATGAATTCCCCGCCGGGCGATGAATTGGCGGCAGAGCCTGGATCAGGCCTTCCGGCTCTTTTCCCGCCTTGACATCGGCCCGGCTATCGGGTAGAATGGGAGGGGATGGTTCAGGCGTGCTGAACCCTGCCCTGCCGAGGAATTGGACCGATGAGCGCCGGCGTTGAGTACAATCCGACGATCAAGGAACTGCCCAGCAGCGAGCGTCCGCGCGAGCGCCTGCTGCACTATGGNGCCAATGCCCTGGCCACGGCCGAACTGCTGGCCATCATCCTGCGCACCGGCACCCGNGACGAGAATGTCGTGCGCCTGGCCCAGCGGTTGCTGATCCGCTATGGGGGACTGGCGGGCCTGGCCCGGGCCAACACGGCCGAGCTGTCGGCCGAACGGGGGCTGGGGCCGGCCAAGACCACCCAACTGAAGGCAGCTCTGGAGCTGGGCCGGCGGCTGCTGGCCGAGTCTCCCGGCGAGCGCCCCCAAATCCGGTCGCCGGCCGACGCGGCCGGCCTGGTCATGTCGGAGATGAGCCTGCTGGAGCAGGAGCATCTGCGCGTGATCCTCCTCGACACCAAAAACTATGTCCTGGCCTCACCGACCATCTACATCGGCTCCCTGAACGCCAGCCCGGTGCGGGTGGGGGAGCTGTTCCGTGACGCGATCCGGGCCAACGCCGCCGCGCTGATCGTCCTGCACAACCACCCCTCCGGCGACCCTACCCCCAGCCCTGAGGATGTGGCCATCACCCGACAGATCATCGAGGCCGGCAGATTGCTGGGAGTGGAGGTGATCGATCACCTGATCATCGGCCGGCAACGGTTCGTCAGCCTGAAGGAGCGAGGGCTGGGGTTTTAGAGATGGCCTGAAAACCACCAGAGGGATTCGTTTCCTTTGTGGTAAGCTTTTCAGACCGGCCCTTAGTCCTACAACGATGGTTCACGTTCTGAACCCACCGCAGAGGCGCTGAGGCCGCAGAGGAAACCGAAAAGACCTCTGCGAACTCTGCGTCTCTGCGGTGAACAAGCCGTGTTCAGGTCAAACTATCGTGGTAGGATTGGCGAGGGAGTGGAAGAGATGTCTGAATTTTGGGTCGTGTTGATGACTGCCGGTTCGCAGGAAGAAGCCGGGCAGATCGCCCAGACGTTGGTGGCCGAGAATCTGGCCGGCTGTGTGAATATCATCCCTGGCGTGACCTCGATCTACCGCTGGGAGGGTGAGGTGCAGCGCGACCAGGAGTGGTTGCTGGTGGCCAAGAGCCACCGCTCCCTGCTGGCTGCCCTTGTCCAGCGCGTCCAGGCGCTCCACAGCTACATGATGCCGGAGATCATCGCCCTGCCGATTGTCGGCGGCAGCGAGGCTTATCTGCGCTGGCTCGACCAGGAGATCGGCTCCCCTCCGCCCGCCGGTTAGGGCGGGGCAGTGTACAGACGCAACCGGAGCCTGGATACAAGGGAGGGACCATGCGCGACCTGGTTCGTCAAATCGTGGAGAGGTACAAGTCGCTCAAACTGGAGGAGCAGGAGGAAGGGTATGTCCTGTTCAGCGGCGAGACCCCGGACACCCGGCAGCGGGTGTGGATCAAGGTGCTGCCCCGGCTGTTGGGCAGCGACCCCCCGATCGCCGGGCGNTTCCGGCAGATGGCCAACGCCATCCGCCAGCTCAACCATCCCAATATCGCCGCCACCCAGGAGGTGGGTGACAAAGGGGGCCTGCCCTACGTGGTGACCCGGGCGATCGAACGGGCGCAGCCCCTGGCGGCCAGGCTCGACCAGCCGTGGGCCGTGGAGGCTGCCGCCCATGTGGTGACGGAGATCGGCCAGGCGCTGGAACATGCCTGGCACAAAGGGGTCGTCCACGGCGCGCTCACGCCCGACAACGTCCTGGTGCAGGACAACGGGCGGGTGATCGTCACCGACCTGGGGCTGGCCGCCCTGCTGGACCTGGTGGGAGCGCAGGTCAAACGGGCCGCCTCGCCCTACCTGGCCCCTGAACGGGTGGCGGGTGGACCGGCCGACCCCCGCGCCGATGTCTATTCACTGGGAGCCATTGCTTACAGCCTGCTGACCAGACGCGGACCGGTGGTGATCCAGGGCCAGGTCCAACCCCCCAGCCGCTTCAACCCCGACCTGCCGGCAGAGATGGATCGGGTGTTGCTCAAAGCCCTGGCCCACGACCCGGCGGAACGCTATCCCGACGTCAAATCGTTCCTGGCTGCCTTCGGGGCCATCACCCTGGCGCCGGCCATGAAACGGGTGCCGCCTGGCCCCTCCCAGGGCCGCTGCCCTCGCTGTGGTGCTGAGAATCAGACCGGCCGCTTTTGTCGCAAGTGCGGTGCCCGCCTGGAAGAGGAAAAGGTCGCCGCCCCCGCCGGCCGACCGACCCCCTCTCCCCCCGCCCGGCCGAAGGGGGAGGAGGCGATCCAGGTCACCCGGATCGAGGTGGGTTCTGTCGAGACAGGCAAGGGGATCGAAATGCACCCGACCGTCATCGCCGAGCCGCTGGCTGTGGTCGGCGAGCCGCTGGCTGTTGAGTTCCCCCCTCCTCTGGAGATGCCGCAGATCAACCTGGATGCCCTGTGGCCCCTGACCGGTGGTGGGCCGGCGATCGCCATGCCGGAACCGCCGCCGATGCCGACCGTTGATTGGGGGGAGATCGCCCCTGCCATGCCCCAGGTGCCGACCATGCAGGAGATTCAGGAGGGGGATTGATCCTGCTGGCCGATCTGCTGGCAGCGACCGACGGCAGGGTGCACGGGCCGGTCTTTGCCCGGGAGTTTGCCGATTTCTGCTACGACACCCGCCTGCTCACCCCGGGTGAGCTGTTCCTGGCCGTCGTCACCGACAAGGGCGACGGCCACGATTACATTCTGGAGGCGGCGCAGGGTGGGGCGGCCGGCGTGCTTTGTCAGCGCCCCTTCGACCTGGAACCCTATGGCGTCACCTGTATCGTGGTGGAGGACACCCGNCAGGCATTGCTCGACTGGGCGCGTTTCGTCCTGAACAGGTTGCGCCCCTGCGTGGTGGGCATCACCGGCTCCAGCGGCAAGACGACCACCAAAGAGTTGACGGCGGCTGTCCTCGCCTGCCGCTATCCCGTCTTTTGCAACCCCGGCAGCTTCAACGACCGTTACGGCCTGCCCATCGCCCTGGGTCGGCTGGAGGCCGGGCATCGGGTGGCGGTGTTGGAGATGGCCTGCGACGGCCTGGACGAAATCCGGGACCTGGCGGCGCTCACCCGGCCCCAGATCGGTGTGGTGACAACGGTCAACGAGACCCATGTGGGCTATCTGGGTTCGCTGGAGGCCATTGCCGCCGAGAAGGGCCGGCTGGTAGAGGCCCTCCCCCCGGCGCAGGCCGGCGGGGTGGCGGTGCTCAACCAGGATGACCCTCGTGTGCGGGCGATGGCCGGCCGCACCCAGGCACAGGTGATCACCTATGGCCTGAACGCCGAGGCCCACCTGGTGGCCGGGGCGGTCGAGGCCGACGCAGGGGGCCTGTCGTTCACCGTCTTTGTCCGCGATTTTGCCCTGCCGGGACTGCGCGGCCGGCGCAAACTGCGGGTGCGGTTGTCGCTGTTGGGCCGGCACAATCTCTACGCGGCGCTGGCGGCCGTGGCCGTTGGGCTGGCGTTGGGGGTGCCGCTGGAGGAATCGCTGGCCGCATTGGCCGGAGTCCGGCCNCTGCCGGGGCGGCTGAACCCCCTGCCGGGGATCCACGGCAGCCTGATCCTGGATGATAGTTTCAACGCCAGCCCGGCCTCCATGCTGGCCGCGCTGGACACGCTGGCCCTCTTTTCCACCGGGCGTCGGATCGCCATCCTGGGCGATCTGGTAGACCTGGGCGACTTGGAGGCCGAGGCCTGTCGGCGCGTGGGGCAGCGGGTCGCGCAGGTGGCCGACCTGCTGGTGGCCCAGGGCGACAGCGCCCGCCAGATCGCCGCCCAGGCGCTGAGGGCCGGGCTGCCTGCCGACCGGGTGCTGGTGACCTATACCGCCGCCGACACGGTGCGGGGCGTGGCCGGTCGGTTGCAGGCCGGGGACACGGTGCTGGTCAAAGGGGCGGTGGAATCGCGCCTGGAGCAGGTGGTCGCCGCCCTGCTGGCCGATCCGGACCGGGCTGCCGATCTGCTGGTGCGGCAGACGGCCGGCTGGCAGAAGGTGCGGCTGCTCCGCCCCGGCCGGCCCACCTGGGTGGAGGTGGACCTGGAGGCGATCGCTCACAACGTGCGGCGGGTCGTCGAGAGGGTAGGGCCGGGGGTGGCCGTGCTGGCCGTGCTCAAGGCCGATGCCTATGGCCACGGCGCGGTGCGGGTGGCGCGCACGGNGCTGAACAACGGCGCCCGTTACCTGGGGGTAGCCAGCATCAACGAAGGGGCGGTTCTGCGCCGGGCGGGCATCGAGGCCCCGGTGCTGGTGCTGGGCTTTACCCCGGCCTGGCAGGCCCGTGAACTGGTGTTGAACAACCTGTCGGCCACCCTCTTTGACCTCGACGTGGCGCGGGCGCTGAGCCGGGCTGCCCGGGAACTGGACCGCCGGGTGAGGGTCCACGTCAAGGTGGATACCGGCATGGGGCGACTCGGCCTGCTGCCCGACCAGGTTGTGCCCTTTGTGCTGGAGCTACGCACGCTGCCCGGCCTGGAGCTGGAGGGCCTCTTTACCCACTTTTCCGTCGCCGACAGCGACCCGGAATATACCCGCTGGCAGATCGGGCGTTTCCGCCAGGTGCTGACGGCGCTGGCCGAAGCGGGGATCGAATTCCCCCTGGTCCATGCTGCCAACTCGGCGGCCATTCTGACCCTGCCGGAAAGCTACTTTACGATGGTGCGGCTGGGCCTGGCCATGTACGGCCTGCACCCCTCTCCCCAGGTCCCCTGCCCGCCCGATTTTCGCCCTGCCCTCTCCTTCAAGACGCAGGTCGCCCAGGTCAAAACACTGCCGCCGGGCAGCTTTGTCAGCTATGGCAACACCTATCAGACCGGCGGGACGCAACGGATCGCCGTCCTGCCGGTGGGCTACGCCGACGGCTTTCGCCGGGCGCCGCGCCATTGGGGAGAGGTGCTGGTGCGCGGCCGGCGCGCGCCCATCGTCGGCCGGGTGTGCATGGATCAGACGATGATTGACGTCACCGCCATCCCCGGCGTGCGCCAGGGCGACGAGGTGGTCCTCATCGGCGCGCAGGGCAACGAGCGGATCACCGCCGAAGAGGTGGCCGAACGGCTGGGCACGATCAATTACGAGGTCGTCAGCGAGATCCTGGCCCGGGTGCCCCGGGTTGTGTAGCGTTACTCTTTCTTTTCCCCGGTTTCTGCCTTCTCCGATTCCTTGACGGTCCCTTCTTCCTCTTCTTCCTTCACGGCCTTTTTGAAGCCGCTGATCGCCTTGCCCAGGGCAGGGCCGATGTCGGCCACTTTGCCCACGCCAAAGATGAGGACAACGATCACCAGGACGATCAAGATCTCTGGCCAACCAAAACTGCCCATTGTGACTCTCCTGTTTCAATTTGTTTCGTACGCAATGCAATCATTCCCCCCACCATCCCGTCCGGATCAGGACCCTGAGGCCGCTTCCAGGCCACGGCGCACCAGGGCCCGGATCAGCGGCAGTTCATGGGCCGATTCCTGGTCCATGGCCCTGGCCGCAACCAGGGCCAGCCGGGCCAGCCATGGCTCCCCGGCCAGCAGCAACCACTCGCTCATGGCCGTCAACCGCCGGCCAAGCAGATGCCTGACCATCGGTTCGGAAAGCAGCTCCCTGGCCAGCCATCGGACCCACGCCTCCCGGTCCCGGCCCTCCTCTGCTGCCTGAAGGAGGGCCTGGCTGTGGACCGTCCAGGTCAGGAAGGCGGGATGGCTCAACAGCCGGTCCGAAACGGCCGTCAGCCCTTCATCCTGCTCCTCCAGCTCCGGCAGAAGGGGCGGAGGGAGTGAGTCTGCGCCGCCATACCCCCACAGCCAGGGGCTGAGCAACCGCAGCGGCCCGGCGACCGGGATCTGAGTCTGGCGGTTGTGGGCCAGCGCTTCGAGCACCAGCCGCCGGCCCAGGTCGAACGGGGCTTCCAGCATCAACAGGTCCCCCGAACCATCATGCAGGGTTCCCAACGGCCGGGGTGGGGGCAACATCAGTGCCGGCACCCGGGCATGCCCGATGGCCTCGACGATCCCGGCCTGATCGGCCAGCAGCAGGTTCAGGAACCGCACCTGGGCCGTCCCCTGGCCGGGCTGGAGAAACCACACATTCTGCCGGCCCAGGCCATCCACCGGCCCAAGGAGCGCCCGCCAGCCCGGATCGGGCGGGGGCAGTTCTTCGATTGCCACGCCGGCGAAGCGCAGCTTGCGCAGCGCCCGCCCGGCGGCAGGTTGCAGTTCCGGGTGGACGATGGGCAGCAGCGTTTGCAATGCCCACCCCGCCTCCGGCAGACGGAGGGTGCCCAGGGCCTGTAACGCTGCGGCGGCGATCTCGCCACGCACATCCTGGGCCATCATCCGCAACGGTTCGACAGCCCGGACGGTGCCCATCTCTCGCAGCGTCCGGATTACGGCCAGCACCACATCCGGCTCCTGTCGATCCAACCCCCGGATATATTCGATCCACAGGGCCGGGTTGCCTTCCGCCTGGCTCAGCACCTCCTCCAGGGAACGGAGGGCCATCCCCTCCGGATCGCGCAGGCTGGTCAGCAGTTCATCGTCGGGCGGCTGGCCCAGGAAGCGCTCCAGGAGGGTCATGGCGGCCATCCGGCCCCGATCGGTCCGCTGCGGCTGAAGGATCGCCTGGCGCAGCGCCGTCACCACCTCCTGGCGGTTGAGCAGCGCCGCCACCGTGCCCATCGCCGTCAGCAGCCGGGCGTCGGCGCGGTCCAGATTGCCCACGATGGCCGGGATGACCTGCGAGCCGAGGGCGGCGATCTGTTGCGCCTGCCGTCGAAATTGCCACTCCGAGTCGGCAGCCAGCATCTGGCGCAGGCCGGCCTCCACCTGTCGTCGGTCGCGCAGTGTGGTGATGATCTTTCCACGGGCCATGATCGCACCGGGTCTCAGGGTTTGTCTGAAAACCACCAAGACACACAGGACACCAGGGGGATGCGTTTCCTTCGTGTTCCTTTGTGGCCCTTGTGTCTTTGTGGTAGGCTTTTCAGACCAGGTCTCAGGCGATGGCTGCCTCCCGCTCGGCGGCCTCTTCCTGACCAACCTCTACCGGCCTGAAGGTGGTCGGATCGGTCAGGCGATCGGTGTAGAGGATTCCGTCCAGATGGTCAATCTCGTGCTGAAAGACGCGGGCCAGATACCCCTCCACCTTGTAACGCACCGGGCGACCCCGCTCATCCATCCCCTTGACCGTCAGCTTTTCGGCACGGGCCACCTGGCCCACGTAGCCGGGGATGGACAGACAGCCCTCATAGCCGACCTGTTCCCCAAAATTTTTGACAATTTCGGGGTTGAACAGGATATAGGTCTCGCGGGGCAGGTTTTTCTCCCTGTCTTCGGGCAGTTCGGCGACGAAGAAGCGCTGTAACACGCCTACCTGGGGCGCGGCCAGGCCGACACCGCTGGCCTGGCGCATCATCTCCAGCATCCGCCGGGCCAGGGCGACCAGTTTGGGTGTCACCTGGGGCACCCGCTTCGATCTGCTGCGCAGCACCTTGAGGTGCTGCGGGTTGTTTACGGTCAGAATTTTCAGCTCAGAGTCGGACATGGTCTGGTTTCCAGGTGGCCGGCGTTTTTGGGTGCCGGCCATTTTCATTGTATCATCAGGCCTGCCCCTTGTCAAGCGGATCGGGTGGCCATCGGCGGCCTGATGATTCGCAGCCAGCCCAGGTAGCGGGGGAGAACCTCCCCGTACAACCGGTATCCCCACCGATTGACCGGAAAGTCCCAGGCCCCCAGGCCGCGCACCAACTGCCCCCCCAACCCCAGCTTGAAGCGCACCACCCCCCACATCGGGTCCGACTCGACCAGGGTGTCGGGCGCGCCCCACAGGTCATAGAGGGTGCAGCCGGCGGCCCGGGCGCAGCGGATCGCCTCCCACTGGAGCAGATAGTTGGGCATCCGCTCCCGGTGGCGGTCGGACGACGCGCCGTACATGTACCAGGCTGTCGGCCCAAAGAGGAACAGGATCAGCCCGGCCACCACCTCGCCTGCCACTTCGGCCAGGAGGAGCCGGGCATGCCCGGCTTCCAGGAAGCTGCCCCAGGCATCGCGGTAATAGTCGGCCGGCCGGATGGGAAAGCCGTCGCGCCGCGCCGTTTCGGCATAGAGCCGGTAGAAAATATCTGAATCGGCAGGGGTGCCCAGGCGGACCTGCACCCCATGCCGCATCGCCAGCCGGATGTTGTAGCGGGTTTTCTGCTTCATCGCCGCCAGGAGATCCTCCTCCGGGCGGGTCAGGTCCAGGAGCAGGGTGTTGCGGAACTGGACCTGTTCGCCGGAGAAGCGCCAACGGCGTCGGGTCAGCAGGCGGGCGATCTGTGGGGCGTTGATCGGTCGAGGGCAAAAGCCGGGGGCGCCGTCCGGGTCATAGAGGTCGGGATCGATCTTGAGGAACAGCGCCCGCCGCTGCCGGGCCAGATGTTCCAGGCTGGCCAGGAGGCGGTCAGCCAGGCCGGTGTCGTTCCAATCCAGGGCCGGCCCTTTGGGCACATAGAGGACCGACACCGGCAGTCGGGGCAACCGGCGCTCCAACACCGAGGCGGCGGCGACCGTCCGACCCTCTTCCTGGAAGAGCAGGCGCCTGGCACTCCAGCCGTGGCGCGACTTGAATTCGCCCCAGGCCCAGCTTTGCAGGATGTGGGGGTTGGGCAGGGCCAGCAGGGCGCGGTCCCAAACCGGGGCATCGTCAATTTCAAGGTACATCAGGTCGCCTGACCCTGTTTCAGCCATCTGACCGCCAGCGTGTAAAGCCGGTAACGCAACGGGGCATAGACCAGGTCCCAGGCACCGATGGTCCGCACCAACCGCCCGCCAAAGCCCCGTTTGAAGCGATAGACGCCCCACAGCCCATCGCGACGGGTGGGAAAGCCGGCCTCCAGAGCTGCCTCCTCTTCGTCAGGCACCCCCCACAGGTCATAGAAGCGACAGCCCTGCCCCCTGGCCCACAGCATCGCCTCCCATTGGAGCAGGTAGGCAGGCATCAGGTGCCGCCCCTCATCCGCCGAGGCGCCATACAGGTAGATGGCCGTGTCGCCAAAGGCACAGGTGACCAGCCCGGCCAGCAGTTGCCCCTCCTGCTCGGCCAGGAGCAGCCGCCCCTGACCTGAGGGCACAAACAGGCGATAAGCTGTGGCATAATAATCCTGGCGGTGGATGGCAAAGCGGTCCCGTGCAGCGGTGATCTGCAGGAGGCGATAAAAAGCCGGCAGATCGGCTTCGTCGCCGGGGCGGACGGTAACCCCTTTGCGCGCTGCCAGGCGGATGTTGTAGCGCGTCTTTGGCTTCATGCGCGCCAGCAGCTCCTCCGGGTCGGCCTCCAGGTCCACCAGCAGGGTGCGGCGCGGCTGGATGGCCTGGGGGCTGGGGCGGAATCCCAGCGCCCGCAGCCGGTTGGCCAGCGCCGGGTCCTCTTCCCGGTTCGGCTCCACCTTCAGGCAAATGGCCCGTTGCCGGCGGGCCAGAGGGCGGATCGCCTCCAGCAATGCCTGCCAGGCCCCTTCATCCAGGCTGCCCACCGGCCCCCTGGGCACATAGGCGATACTGCCCAGGCCAGCCGGCAGGGGGCGAAAGAGCACCTGAGCCCCCGCCCCGGCTACTGCCAGCCGATGGACGCGCCAGCCAAACCGGGCTTTGAGCTCGCCCCAGGCCCGGCTTTGCAGCAGGTGTCCGCCGGGTGCGGCGGCGACAAACTCATCCCATTCCCCATTCCCCATTCCGCATTCCCCATTCCGCATTCCGCATTCCCCATTCCGCATTCCGCATTCCCCATTCCGCATTCC
>JGI24187J35170_1001323_pt1 | contig 11003 bp, 12 predicted proteins | sample YNPBryBLVA2012_FD_35170 | JGI IMG/M metagenome (IMG submission 35170)
CGGTTGGCAAGGCGTAAGTTGGTAAACAAGTAAACAGGTACACAGGTACACAGGTACACAGGTACACAGGTACACAGGTACACAGGTAAACATCTTCCCTGTGTACTCGTTTACGTGTGTACGTATGTTGAACTCATCAGGAGACAAAAAATGACGAAAAAAATCGAAGAATATTACGCCCCGTGGGTGAAGGGCATCCCCATGTACATTTCGAGCCACATCGAAAAGGCTTGGCGCGATCCTACCCTGCACCGCATGATGTCTAACGAGAATCCCAATCCGCCTTCCGAAAAAGTGCTGGAGGCGATGTACCGCTACGCCAAGATGGCAAACCGCTATCCAGATCAAGGTTTGGTGGTGCGTACCAAGATTGCCGAGATCAACGGCCTGGACGGACCTCAGAACGTGATGATTGGCAACGGCTCCAGCGAGGTGTACGATAACATCTTCCGAATGTTCATCACCCCCGGCGACGAAGTCATCCAGCATACGCCGTGCTTTGGCATCTACAAACTGCGTGGCACTTTACTGGGCGCCAAGATGGTCAGCGTGCCGATGATTTACAAGGACAACTATCTGCACTTCGATCCAGATGGCATCCTGGCGGCCATCACCGACAAGACCAAAATCATCGTGATTGCAAATCCCAACAACCCGACCGGCAATTTTATGGATGCGCAGCACTTCGTCCGCATCGCCGAGACGGGCATTCCCTTCGTGATTGACGAGGCTTATGTGGAATATGCCGGTTTGCAAATGTCGCAGGTGGCTTTGACGAAGAAATACGAGAACGTCATTGTCACGCGCACGCTCTCGAAAGCCTATGGCCTGGCAGGGATGCGCTTTGGCTATGCTTTGGGCGCCAAGTCGGTCATCGAACAGATTAGCGGCGCGCTCTTGCCCTGGAACGTGGGGACGATCCCGATGTGGGCGGCGTTGGCGGCCTTCGAGGATCAGGNAGGGTTGGCTTATCGCGTCAAATTCAACAACGAGGAAGTGGACTTCATCACCAAGTCGCTGAGCGACATTCCTGGCCTGGTTGTTTTCCCGTCCAAGGCCAACTACATTCTGTTCGATTGCGGCAAGACGGGCAAGACCGGTCAGGAGGTCTTGGCTTTTGCCGAGACCAAGGGGCTTATCTTGCGCGGCGAGAGCGAGAAATATGGCAGCAATGGCTGGTTCCGCGTTACCATCGGCACGAAAGAAGAGAACCGCTTGTTTGTAGATACCTTGCGGGAGTTCTTTGGAGTGAAGAAGTAAACAGGTACACAGGGAAACATGTACACAGGGAAGCGCGTTTCCTGTATATGTGTGCGCTTGTGTACTCCACCAAAGGAGTAAACATGTCACCAATCAAAGCAGTGTTCTTCGACCAGGATGGGGTCATCATTGATACCGAGCGCGACGGTCATCGCGTCTCGTTCAATATGACCTTCAAGGAATTTGGCTTCACCGATGAGTGGAGCGTGGAGTATTATCACGAATTGCTCCAGGTAGCGGGCGGTAAAGAGCGTATGAAGCATCATGCGCAGACCAAAGGCTTCAGCAAGCCCATCCCGCCGGAGGAACTGGATGAACTGGTCAAGGCCATGCACAAGCGCAAGACCGCGCTGTTCGTGGAATTGATCGAGACCGGCAAACTCCCTTTGCGGCCGGGCGTCCACAGGTTCATGAAAGAGGCGATGGAGGCTGGCTTGAAGATTGCCGTCTGTACCACGTCCAATGAGCAGGCGGCAAAAGCCATCACTGGCAAAATTTTGGCTGATATCAAGTTCGACTTGGTGTTGGCCGGCGATGTAGTGCAAAACAAGAAGCCCGACCCCGAAATCTACAATCTGGCGCTTGCCAAACTGGGTTTGAAGCCAGAGGAAGTGTTCGTCGTGGAAGATTCCAGGAACGGCGTGAAGGCCTCCAAAGCGGCAGGACTCAAGACCATCGTCACGACCAACGGTTACACAGAGAAAGAAGATGTGAGCGATGGCGATATCATCGTTTCCTGCCTGGGCGATCCCGATGGAGAGCGAGCCGTTTTGCGCAAGGGCAATTTGCCTGGCTTCGATGGTGTGGTCCACGTGAAGGATGTGGTGGCGCTGTTTGGGGGCTAGAGGCATACACGAGTATAATTAGGACAGGGCAGGGAGGCGGAGGGGAATGCCGCGTCCCTTTTGTTATCTCCTGCATCGGATGAAACCTGTTCGACGCTCGATCACTCTTTAGGAGCAGAAATGCAATATCCGGGCTTCGTCAAACCACGCTATGACTGGGGCGGCTTTGCTGGGATTCCGGCGCGCATCCGTGAGGCATGTGCCTCGGGCCAATATGACGCGGTGGTATTGTTCCTGGTGGATGGCTTTGGCTGGCGTTTTTTCGAGAAATTCCAATATGTGCCGTTCTTGCGGCGTTTGATCTCCGGCGGTAGCGTCGAGAAACTGACCGCGCAGTTTCCCTCTACCACCGCCGCCCACGTGACGACCATCCACACCGGGCAGCCGGTGGGAGAAAGCGGCGTGTATGAATGGTTTCATTACGAACCTTTGCTAGATCGCGTCATTGCGCCGCTGTTGTTTTCCTTTGCCGGGGACAAGGAACGCAACACGCTGAAAGAGCATGTGGAGGCGGCCTCGTTGTATCCGGCTCGAACGCTGTATCAGGACCTCGCGGCGCTGGGAGTGGCATCGCACGTCTTTGGTGTGAGCGAGTATACGCCTTCGGCCTATTCCAATGTCGTGATGAAAGGCGCAAGTTTGCACTCTTTCGACACGCTAGCCGAAGCGCTGGTCAACTTGGGGTTGTTGCTGGAAAAGGAAAGTGCGCCCGTTTACATCCACTTCTACTTCGATTGCATTGACAGCCTGTGTCATGACTATGGCCCAACGGCGATTCAGACCGAGGCTGAAATCGAGGCCTTTTTGCTCATCATGGAGCATTTTTTCGTGCGGACTTTTGCGCGAAAAAAGAGGCTGCTCTTCTTGCTGACTGCCGATCACGGCGCCGCGGAAGTGGATCCACACACCGCCATATTTTTGAACACAGATCAACGCTTCGCCGGTTTCGAGCGTTTCCTGAAGCGCAACCGCGCCGGGCAATTGCTGGTCCCATGCGGCTCGGCGCGCGACCTTTTTCTGCACATCGAAGACAGCCTTTTGGATGAAGCGCAGTCGTTTCTCTCGAACCGGTTGGCAGGCAAAGCGGAAGTCGTCCAAACCCAATGGTTGGCGGAGAATGGCTATTTTGGTCCCTCCATTTCTCCTGTTTTCCAGGCGCGGGTGGGCAACCTGGTCATTTTGCCGTATCGTTATGAGTCCGTATGGTGGTATGAGAAGGATAAGTTCGAGCAGAAATATTACGGTCATCATGGCGGCTTGACGCCGCAGGAGATGGAAATTCCGCTGGCTGGTTACTCGTTATAGGATGACCACTCGACATTTGCATCGCCCGCGCGAGTTTGGGTTTGCTCTTGATTCGCGCTGCATCCGTTTATCCGCTTTCTATCCGCTGGTCGCTTTGGGTTGCGGCCCTGGCCTGACGCCAGCACAGGCTGGAGGCTGCCCGATGTAAAGGCTTGCAATCGAATGCACTCTATATCCCTTACCACCCTCATCGAACTTGTGCGCCATTACAGCCCCTCTGGACAGGAGCGCGCTGCAGTGGCGTGGTTGGTAGAGCGCATGAAGGCGCTTGGTTATACCCAGGCTTTTGTGGACGCAGCCGGCAATGCCGTTGGCGTGATGGGAGACGGCCCCAAACAGGCGGTTTTGCTGGGACATATTGATACCGTGCCAGGCGAGATCAAGGTAGAACGAGTTGGAGATTTNTTGTATGGGCGTGGCAGCGTGGACGCCAAGGGGCCGCTGGCCTGTTTCGTGGACGCAGTAGCGCAAGTTGGCGCGCGGCCGGGCTGGCAGTTCGTGGTCATTGGTGCGGTGGAAGAGGAGCGCGATTCGGAGGGGGCGCGCTTTGTGATCGCGCAGTATCGCCCCGATTTTTTGATTGTGGGCGAGCCCAACCGCTGGGAGCGGCTGGCGTTGGGCTACAAAGGCAGTGCGTGGGCCAAAATCGTCATGCGGCGGGCGCAGAGCCACTCCGCTAGCGGCGAGCAGACGGCGGCAGAAGCGGCAGTAGAAGCCTGGCTGTCGATTCGGACGTTTGCCGAGACATTCAACCACAGCAAAACACGCGCCTTCGATAAAATCTTGCTGACCTTGCAGAGCATCGAGACCGGTCAGGATGGTTTCGAGCAGTGGGCGCAATGGAAGGTGGGGGCGCGTTTGCCGCTGGACATCTCTCCAGAACAATGGTATGGAAAATTGGAGCAAACCCTAAAAGTCTTCGAGACCTTTGGAGTCTCTGTGGAACGAATTGGCTATCCTGTCCCGGCCTGGAGTTGCGAGAAAAACACGCCGCTGGTACGTGCCTTTTTGGGTGGAATCCGCAGTCAGGGCGGCACGCCATCGTTTGTCTATAAGACAGGCACCGCTGATTTGAACATCGTTGCCCCCGTGTGGAAATGCCCGGCGGTCGTGTATGGGCCGGGTGACTCGGCCCTCGACCATACGCCGCACGAGCATATTTCGCTCGAGGAGTATGCAAAGGCTGTAAAGGTTTTGCAGTGCGCGTTGGAAAGTTTGATAGACGCTGCTGGCTCTACTTGAAATTTTGCGTCAAGAATGTCAGCGCGCGGTCGAGCACTTGTTGTGGAGAAAGCGGGTCGGTATCAATGAATAGGTCGGCGTGTTGGCGTGCGTGCGCCAGGCGGCGCTGTTGTTCGATGTAGTCGGCTTCGGTCCAGTTCAGGCTGCGCCGCCGGCTGGCGACCTCGTAAGAGACTTGCAGGAAAATCAACACATGCGGATTGGTCAGGCGCTTCCACATATCCTTGACGTAGGAATGCTCCTGAGCAATGTGACGGGTGCGATAGCCAAGCCGGTCGAGAGCGCTGGTGAGCGTGGACTTGCCAGAGCCGCACGGTCCGACCACGCCAATCAAGAGTCTTTGTTTTGCGTCTGGTGGGGCTGCCGAAGCGCTACTCATTGTCATGGACGAGGTGACTCAAATCTTGAGGACTGCCCAAGACGACCAGCGTGTCGTTGGCATGGACGGTCAGATGATTGGCCGGGTGCAGTTCCGATTGATGGTCATGACGAACGAGGACAATATTGAGGTGGTAATGATCCTCTACGAACCCAACCGTTTTCTCTGCTACAGGGGAGTTTGGCTTGACGGTTACGCGAGCCAGCCCGAGCAATTGCCCTTCTATGGAGATGGGATTGGTCACGTCGGCCCCGGCTGCTGCGGCGGCAAAGACGGGCGCGGCCATTTCGGTGGCGCTCACAGCGATGAAACCGAATTGTTCCTGGAGGGCATGGGCAAATTCTTCGTCGAAAATGCGCACGACCACCTGGATATTGGGGTTGAGGCTGCGCGCTTTGAGGGCAATTTGCAGATTCAAGGAATCATTTTGAGTTGCCAGGATGATGGTGCGAGCGTGCTTGATGTTGGCGGCTTCCAGGGCGGCAATGCGGCTTGCGTCATCTTGTATGACCGGTATGCCCATTTTTTGCACCGCTTTGAAGGTGTCGATTGCCGGATTCAACTCGATGACGGCGACCTTCTCGCCCATTTCGTGTAATTTATGGACCACTCGATAGCCCAAATGGCCCAACCCTACCAGCAGAATGTGTTTGTTGAAAGTGGATGCAACAGCCATTTCCCATTCCTTATTGCGGGCGCGCCGATTGAAGAGCAGGCTGCCAAAATCAGCCAGGCCCTGTGCCAGGGTGCCTACACCCACAATCGGCATGATAAAGTAGAAGATTTGCAGGACGCCATGACGGGGAAAATCTCCCATCGGCTGTAGAAAGGTGGCCGTCAGGACAGTATAGATGGACTGAGTGAGGCTCTGCGCTGGTTCCCCCACCATTTGGGCCAGCCAATGATAGAGCAGACCGCCTCCGAACACGGCTGCCGTGAAAAGCAGCAGCGGGGCGCGGAATTCATTGACGAGGATGAGCGTATCCCGCCACGAGATGCGCCACATTTGCAGCCTGGATTTTAGCATACAGGCTCCTTAGCGTATGGGCAGCCTGACGCTCATACGCCGCGCTTCATCGCCATTGCGCGGGCTGACCTTGACCACAACCACGCTCACATCGTCAGAAGGGCGCCCCTCGTCCAGGTGGAGCGCATGGGCGAGCAGGGCGTCGGCCATTTCTTGCGGCGAGGGGTCTTGTTCTTCGAGCATGGCCTGGATGGCCCCGCACACGTCCATCGGCTGGCCATGTCGCTCGCCCGCATGGGTGAGCCCGTCGGTGAACATGACCACCATCAGGCCGGCTTCCAGTTCCATTTCCAGAATGACCGGGCGGATGCCTCGCCCGATGCCCAGTGGCGAACTTTCGGTCTCCAGGCAATCTACACGCTCGCCGCGGCAGACGAAGAGCGGCGCTGGGTTGTTGCGTGACAGGACAAGCGTATGAGTTTCCAAATCAATCGAAGCAATGTTGAGCGTACAGGAAACCTTGCCGCCTTTATCGGTGTACAGCGCATCCGAAGCAGCGCGGGCCGCGGCACCATCGCGCACACCTTCGGCCAGCAAACCAATGACTTTGCGCACCACCATCAGCGAAACCGCCTTGGCCCCTCGTCCAGAAGTCTGCCCGTCGGCCAAGACCACCGAGAGGCCGCCATTGGGTCGCTCTACCACTTCCAACGTATCGCCGCTCTCAGACGAAGCATACTTGTTGACTTTGGCAACTGCAATTTGAACTTCCATGACTGAATTTTACTTCATTTTTCCTTGACGCTTCTGGCTATTGCTACTATAATCTGCCCGCTTGTCTGGAAATCCGCCGGGCGCTGGCCCGGCATGTTTATCTAAAGGAGAAAGTCCCATGCCGCCACATCCAAAGCGCAAACATTCCAAGGGCCGCCGTGACCGCCGCCGCGCCCATGATGCTCTGCAGGCCAGCAACCTGGTCGCTTGCAGTAACTGTGGTTCCATGCGCTTACCGCATACCATCTGCCCCAAATGTGGGCATTATGAGGGCCGCCAGGTCATCGAAATCAAGAAAAAAGAGAAAAAGTCCGAATGATGACCGATGAGCCGTGACTTGCACGGCTCGTGTGTGTTCTATGTAGCAGGCCGGATGTGTCATCCGGTCTGCTTTTTTTCTTTTGGAGGCGTATGAATCTCGATCCTCGAACAACTGCTTTCCTCTTCCCGGGCCAAGGCTCGCAAGCGGTAGGGATGGGGCAGAGCCTGGCGGCGCGCTTCGCTGTGGCGCAGGCTACCTTCCAGGAGGCGGATGATCTCTTGGGCTTTTCCCTCTCTCGCCTGATGTGGGAGGGACCGGAGACGGACTTGAACGACACGCTCAACACGCAACCGGCGCTCTTCGTCCATTCGCTGGCGGCTTACCGCGTCTTTACGCATCTTTACCCAGACTTCAGGCCTGCTACCGTTGCCGGGCATTCCCTCGGCGAGTTATCGGCGCTGGCGGCAGCAGGGGCGTTTTCCTTTGCCGAGGGTCTCCGCTTGGTGCGCATACGCGGCGAACTGATGAAACGCGCCGGGGAACGCACGCCGGGCCGAATGGCCGCCGTGTTGGGGCTGGACATCTCTGCCCTGGAAAAGGTTTGTTGCCAGGCCAGCCGCGCCGACGAAATCGTTCAGGTGGCAAACGACAATTGCCCGGGTCAGGTGGTCATTTCGGGGGCGACGGCGGCTGTGGAGCGGGCCATCCAGGGCGCTAAAGCGGCCGGTAAAGCGGCCGGAGCAAAGCGCGCCATCCCGCTGGCAGTGAGCATTGCCGCGCATTCCCCCTTGATGGGTAGTATTCAGCCTGAATGGGATGCCGCGCTAGAGGCTTGCCCGTTGCGTGAATCGGCTGTGCCGGTCATGGGCAACGTCCATGCCAGGCCGATGCAGACCGCCGCCGAAGTGCGCGCTGATCTCAAGGCGCAGATGCAATCGCGCGTGCGCTGGAGCGAATCGGTGGAAGAAATGCTGAGGGCGGGTGCGCAGACCTTCGTCGAGGTGGGAAGCGGGAGCGTCCTGCTGGGGCTGGTGCGGCGCATTGTACCGTCTGATCGAGGGGAGACGCTGTCCCTCTACCCTTTGGGGGAGGCGGGCGATTTCGATGTTTTTGCACAAAGCGGCGTAAATGGCTTATAATGTGCGCGTATTTCTATCATTCAGAAAGGAATTAAACATGAGCCTGTTCGGAAAAATTCTCGAAAAATTGGGGATGAAAAAACCTGAAGAGGCCGCCCCTGTGGCTGCCCAAGCCTCCAAACCGGTAGCGCCGGCCCCCAAGCCTGCGGCGCCAGCCTCCAAGCCTGCGGCTAAACCGGTTGCTGCCGCTCCATCGGCCATGAGGCCTGACCCCGGGGCCTCGTTTGCGACCCCGTCTTCTACTCCAGCGGCTGCTGCACCGGCGCCGATGGCCATGGTAGACGTGATGAGCAAACTCGAAAAAATGGCCGCCGGCACCGGTCTGGACTGGAAGGTCTCGATTGTAGACCTGCTGAAGGTGCTGGGCATCGACAGCAGCCTGCAAGCGCGCAAGGAACTGGCGCAGGAACTCGGCTGCCCGGCCGAAACCATGAAGGACAATGTGGCGATGAACGTGTGGCTGCACAAGGCCGTATTGTCACAAATCGCCAAGAACGGCGGCAATATCCCGAAGGAATTGCTGGACTAACGCATCCGAAAAAGCGCCCTCCATCAGGAGGGCGCTTTTGAGTTGATGCCAACAAAAAGCGCGAAAAGGGCTTCGTTAAGCCTGCCAGCGGACGCTGTTCCTGCCGGCCGATTTGGCTTCATACAGAGCAAGGTCTACGCGCTTCAATGCCATTTCTAAAGATTCGTGTTCCCGAACGGCTGTGGCGCCAATAGAAATGGTGATAGAAAACGAGCCGAAATGCAAATTTTCTATTTGGCGGCGCATGCGTTCAGCGATTGCCAGAATTTCCTCCTGCTGCCTGGCGTGAATGAGCGCCAGGAACTCCTCCCCGCCCCAGCGTGACATCATATCCTCCTCGCGGGTGTGCAGGCGCAGGGTGTGCGCCACGCGCATTAGAACAATATCGCCTGTATCGTGTCCATGCGTGTCGTTGATGCGCTTGAAGTGGTCAATGTCTATGAGAAGGAGTGCAAGGGGAACGCGACGCTGNGAACGCTCTTCCAACACTTTGCTCAACATACGACGATTGGGCAAACCGGTCAAAGCATCGGTGTTGGCAAGGGTATTCATACGTAATAATTCGCTTTNCATCTCGANCACATCGTCTTTGGCTTTGGCGAGGGCAAAGGCAATCAATGCTATCGCGATCAGGCGAATTTGATNACGGAACACCTCCAGGAAGAGATCGTAACGTTCTGGGAGAAGAAACACAGCGCTCAGTATCCCGGTCACCAGAATATAACCAAGCGCCAACAAGAGGGCTATNGTATGGTTGGCAAGGACATATCCAAGAATTAACGAAAACGCCATTACCCAAAACACGGCGTTGATCTCGCTGCGCGCNANCATGGAATCGGGAAGTTGNAAAACGGACACATACTTGCTGAGGTAGAAGATGCTGAGCGTGGTTTGGACAGAAATTTCCACCCAATGTAGAGGAATACGCCTCCAGAGCAGGAGACCTATCCAAACAAGCATCATCCCTATCAAGATGACGTAGGAGGTTTTGATGAATGGAAATTCTCCCTTGTAACGTAACCAGACCATAACCACACTGGGTAGGCCAAAGAGAAGTGCCGCCAGATAAATTTTCCGCTTGCGTTCCTGCGTTTTACGTTCCAGGCTGGAAAAAGGAGTGGGGCGACGTAAGGAGTCAAAAGAGAAAAGCGAATTGCGAAGAGGCATGAGGGGATCCCTCTCAAGAAGTAAGGCAAAAAGCCTTGCCTGAGCAGAATGCTCCTTTCTTCATTATACCTCTCGTAGCGCAACCTCCAGTCACAACCACGAAGTTATGCCGCAATTCCCTGGGTAAGCGCCAGCCTGTCCCCCAGGCACCCGCCAGCCTGCCCTGGCGCTTGTCCAGGGGACAGGCTGGGTGGGTGTCNGGGGNGCAAGCAACTGCAGCGCGAATCGAGCGTGCTACGCATCATCGTTTTCGATGATAGATGTCGTCATCCGATCTACTTCTTCCAAAGCGGAGCCGCGCGCTTTTTCCAGCCGCTCGAAGCGTTTGCTGAATTGAGCGATGGCATACTGCACGAAATCATCTTCCACCAGCCCAAACGGGACGATCGAATAAGCGGCAAAGGCATCTCCAATGACGCCGATTGCATAAGGCAGGAGAGCGTTCATGTGGGTTTGCAATTCTTCCCACAGGCCGGGATTTTCGGCAACCAGGCGCGAGAGTAAGTAGACGCCATACGCAATGTGACGGGATTCGTCTTGTTTCAAGAGTGATATGCCCTGACACAGCCCCGGCATCAGATCCTTGCGTCTCAAGGCGGTGAAAAAAGCATGGTAGCCGGTTTCTGCCAATACGCCTTCTACCACCATGTTGTAGGTCACCGAGGCCCGCATCTGCGCCGCTGGCGAGGGGTCTTGCTGCAAAGCCATGAGGGCCTCGGGCAAGGCCTGGTAGAAGATATAACGATAATTTTCGCTGTGATAGACCTCCAGGCCGCGACGCCCTTCAGCCACTTCTTCCAGGAAACGAGAGAAGAAGTCGGTATGCTTTGCTTCCTCGAAGAGGAAGGTGGTGAGGTACATCTCTTCCTCGATTCTCCCTTCTGCCGCAATCACATTGACGAGGGGAAGTAAGTCCAGCGTGACGGCTTCTTCTCCTGAAATGAACATTCCCAACAATCTCCAAATCAAGTCTTTCTCATCGGCAGTCAACGTGGACCAGTCTGCTTTATCTTGGGAGAAATCGAGCGAGGCAGGGTTCCAGACGCCCAATTTTTTGGCGCGCTCATAGAGGCGCATAGGGGGCAATGCACGATTCAAGCCTCGTGTGGCAGTTGCAAAGAGGAATGACTCATA
>JGI24187J35170_1001325_pt1 | contig 10998 bp, 11 predicted proteins | sample YNPBryBLVA2012_FD_35170 | JGI IMG/M metagenome (IMG submission 35170)
CAAAGTGACTAGCAGAGTAACTGTCTGCTGTTATGGATCGAGTTGGTCTTTGCAAGAAAACCGTCAACGAATCAACGAATGGGGAAAGCGAATAAACGAATAAGGCCGTGCCATTCGTTCAAAAATTCGTTGACGGTTTGCCCAGGGAACTGCGGAGCGAACCGAGAACGGTCGAATATCGTGCAAAATCTTTACGATCGTGATCGATTCTCAAGAGCAATACTATAGTATCTTTACTCAATTTACCAAAAGACTACTTCTCTTTTCGCAATGTTCTGGCTTGTATGGAAATTCCGGCTGCTGACAACAGGGCAAAGAGCAAGAGGTCTAGGCCACGGCCCAGGTCGAAGGCCTGGATGATGAGCGAAGCGCCGGCCAGCGAAGAGAGGCTGATCAGCGCCCAGTCCAGGAATGCGCCGATCAGCCAAACGCCGACCACGCCGCCGAGGAGGAAGGCCAGCCAGGGCAGCCAGCCGTGGTCCAGGTTCAGCAGTGGTAGGAACTGCATGGCAACGTAACTGCCTGCCAGGAAACCGGCCAGCCCGATGGCGAAATGTTGCGCAACGATGGCCAGCAGAGCCGCCAGGAAGCCGACCCCCAGGCCAACCAGCAAGGTCAGCCAATCGGGGCCGCGCAGCAAGCGGGAGGAGATGGAAAGCCCTGCCACAAAACCCGCGCCTCCCACGAACAGCCAGAAGACTTTCCGCCCGGCCAGCAGCAGGGCCGTGCCAACCAGGGCATTCAAGATGGACATATAAAGCCTCCTTTGCAGCAGTTCAACAGTTTTTTACATGCCAACCATTGCCAATGCGCCGAAGAGGATGATCACAATGGCGACGCCCAGGATGACATCCCGTCCTTCACGCTGGTCCTCCAGGTGGAAGTTGGGGAACAGTCCCGCTATGTTCCAACGCGGACCCGCAAACCAGGCGAAGATCGAGCCGCCTAGCAAGCCGCCGATATGCGCCCAGTTGTCTATGCCGGGGGACAGCCCCAGGAACAGGTTGACTGCCACAATGACGATGATGTTGTTGATTTGCGCTTTGAATTGGTCTCCAAACAAGCGGCGGTTTTGGTACAGGAAGATTCCTTCGGCGCCAATCAGCCCAAAAATCGCGCCCGAGGCGCCAATGGAGTACTCTTCGGTGAGCAAGAAGGAGAAAACGCCTGCCGCGAAACCGCTCAGCAGGTAAAGCAAGAGGAAACGTCCATGCCCGTAATGACGCTCGAGGCCAGAACCAAAGGAGAGCAGGGCATACATATTGAGGCCAATGTGCAGGATAGAACCGTGCAGCAGCATGGGCGTGAAGAAACGCCACCATTGGCCGGCTTGAATAGCATCATTGGCTTTGACACCCCAGTCAATCAGCACGTCATAACCCAGCAAGAATTGGCTGAGGAGTTGCAGCAAATACGCCAGCACGGTCAAGCCAAGCAAGGTGTAGGTGACGCGCGGGACATCTGCCGGCAGGGAAATGGTTACAGGCTGCGGCGGCGGAGGAGGGAGGGGGGAACTGTCTTCGGGAGGTAGGTTCACAGGTTCACCTTGCGATGCCGAACACGATGATGTTCAGCCTCGATAATGGCGCGGACGGTATCCACCGTTTCGTCGAGCCGGCCCTCGTGATTGACGACCACATAATCGAAGGCATGCACGCGCTGGAGTTCTTTGCGGGCCGTGGCAATGCGCAAGGCCAGTTCTTCGGCTGTTTCGGTTTGGCGTTGTCGCAGGCGGGCGGTCAGTTCCTGCTCACTTTCGACGGTGATGAAGATGAGCAGCGCCTCTGGCACCAATTTGCGGACGGTTTCGGCGCCTTGCACGTCCAACCGCATGACCACATCGGTGCCGCTGGCAAGGGCTTCGCGCACCTGGCGTTTAGAATTGCCTTTGTAATCGCCGTAGACAATGGCGTATTCGAACAATTCATCGTTCTCGATCATGCGGGCAAACTCTTCTTTGGANACGAAGAAGTANTCCTTGCCATGCACTTCGTTCTCGCGCCTGGGACGGGTNGTGGCTGTGACTACGAAGTGGAACGGCAGGCCTCGTTCTTTCATACGCTGCACGACCGAGTCTTTGCCAGCGCCAGACGGCCCAGAGATGACAATGAGCAAAGGTTGGGGACGAAGGAGGGTATATTCGGAGTCAAGAGCCATACGCTTATTGTAACCTAAACTCTATTGTTGCTTTACAAGAAGTCTCTAGCATCGAATTACACGAATGATTCGTACTACTTAAGTGTTTTTACACACTTCCTTTGTATGCGTGCAAAGGTTGTCGAAGCATCCGCAGAGAGCGCAGATTCTGGCAGATTTTTCTGCGTCACAGTGTCCTCTTTGGGAATCTGCGAAATGTGTGAATTTTCCTCGTTTCCGCTGCCCTCTTACATGCACACCCTCTGGTGATTGCCCACATATTCGTATCAGCAGGCTGGAATCTCACTCCAGGCGCCGGCGGGCAGGTGCAAACAATGTATCACCAGGCTCTGCCTGGTCTGGCAAAGCCGACCACAGGTCGGCGGTACGTTAGCACAGCAAGAGAATAGAGATGGGGGCAATCATCAGACACCCTCCCTTGAAAGCAGACCAGGGATTGTGTAAAATTTGGACATGCCGACCTATGACTATTTCTGCCTCGATTGCCACAAACGTTTCGATCTCTTCATGACGTACAGCGAATACGGGACGCGACCGGTGACCTGCTCGCATTGTGGAAGCAAAAACGTGCGCCGGCGTCTGACCCGCGTGCGGATTGCCAAGTCAGAGGAAAGCCGGTTAGAAAGCCTGGAAGATTGGGCTGATCCCGCCGCCCTGGAAGGGTTGGAGGACAATCCGCGCGAACTGGGGCGCATCATGCGCAAAATGGGGCGAGAGCTCGGCGAGGACCTGCCGCCGGAATTCGACGAAGTGGTAGACCGGCTGGAAAAGGGTCAATCGCCAGAGGAAATCGAGTCTGCGCTGCCGGACCTGGCCGAGGGGAGCGGAGACGAGGAACTATGACGCGCTGCGTGCCCATCCGCATTGGCAGATGAGCGCGCAGCACGCCAACACTACGCCCCTCAATTCATTGAGACGACATGATCATTTCTTTGAGCGTCAATCCCAGGCGGGTGATGCCCTCACGGATGACTTCGGGCTTGGAATACGAGAAATTCAAGCGCATGGTGTTTTGGCCGCCTCCGTTGGGATGAAAGGCAAAGCCTGGAACGAAGGCAACTTTCTTTTGGATAGCGGCTTTTAGCACCTCGGCTGCATCCAGGTTTTCGGGCAGGATTCCCCACAGGAACATGCCTCCTTCAGGGCGCGTCCAACGCACTTCGGAGGGGAAGATCTCGCTCATGGTTTCGAGCATCATATCACGGCGTTCCTTGTACTTGGCGCGGATGACCTTGACATGCTCATCCAGGAAGCCGCCTTTGCCGACCTCGTAAGCGACAATTTGATTGAACGTGGCTGTATGCAGGTCGGCGGCCTGTTTGGCCATGACCAGTTTGCGGGTCACCTCGGGCGGCGCAATGACCCACGCCAAACGGATGCCAGGCGCCAGCAATTTTGAGAAGGTGCTGAGGTAGATGACATTGCCACTATAAGAACCTCCATTGGGACCGCGGAACTGGCTGTCGAGTTGCACAACCGAGGGAATGTGTTCTCCCTCGTAGCGCAATTGGCCGTAGGGGTCATCCTCTACGATGGGAACGCCGTATTTGTCGGCCAGTTCGACCAATCTTTTACGGCGTTCCAGGCTGAGTGTAGAGCCAGAAGGATTTTGGAAATTGGGCAGAATGTAGATGAACTTTGGCCCTACCCGCAGGGCTTTTTCCAACTCATCCACGATCATACCGTGTTCATCGGATGGCACGGATACATATTGCGCACCGTAGGCGTTCCAGGCTTGCAGCGCGCCCAGGTAAGTGGGAGATTCGAGGGCAATGTAGTCGCCGCGGTTGATGAACAAGCGTCCAATGAAATCCAGCGCCTGCTGAGAGCCAGATGTAATCATGATGTTTTCAGGAGTGACCTCGACGGAGTAACGCGCAGTATGACGAGCGATCATCTCCCTGAGCGGGCGATAGCCCTCGGTGGTGCCATACTGTAANGCCTGCGCGCCCTGTTCATTCAAGACNTTGTTGCAGGCTTGCTGAAATTGTTGGACNGGGAAGACCTCTGGAGCNNGGAGGCCTCCGGCAAATGAGATGATGTCGGGCTGTTCGGTGAGTTTGAGCAACTCACGAATGACCGAACTGCCCATGCGAGACGTACGGTGGGCATAGCGATATTCCCAGGGTGTCTGCATTCTTTCTCCTTATGTGTTTTTGTATTTCCCGAACAGAGATAAAAAAAGCCTGACAGGTACGCTTCACCCGTCAGGCTAATCAAGCCGCCTTGGCCAGCAAGATGCCGCTAAGGAACCAGCAAATCCATCTCTGTATCATGGCATATTTATATTACCCTGTTTTGCGTTGAAATGCAACACATAGATTTGTATTTGTATGGGCACGTTCAGAGGGGGTCACAGGGGATTGCACAAGGGGAAGCGGGGTGTTTCAAGGCACGTGTCTATTCTCCATACACGAACAATTCACCCAGCGACTCGCGCAGGAAGTTGTGCCGGATGGCGTCGGCAAAGGTCGAGGCGACCGAGAGGATTTTCAATTTGGGATGCCGCGCCTGCGGTGGGATGTAAATCGTATCGGTGGCGACGATTTCGCTAATTTGCGGTACGGCCGCCAGCCGTTCCAATCCCCCGCGCGTGAAGACGCCATGCGTACAAATGACCAGGATGTCTTCTACGCCTTCTTCTATCAATAAGCGGCTGAGTTCCAAAATCGAACCGCCAGTGGCGATTTCGTCATCATAGACCAGCGCCCTCTTATGACCGCGTACCTGGTTGCCTACCAGGCCGCTGATACGCACTTGGCTGTCGGAAACGCGCTCCTTGTTTCCGGCGGCAACCGGCAGACCCAGACTGCGAGCAAAGCGCGCCGCCGACTTGGCCTGCCCCATATCGGGTGAGACGATGATGGCACCATCCAGGTTTTTATTCGCCAGGTATTCTTGGAAGACGCGGCGGCTGCTCAGGTGATCGGTAGGCAGGCCGAAGAAACCATGCGTTTGCGCGGAATGCAGCATCATGGTCATGCAGTGGGTGGCGCCGGCCGTCTCGAGCAGGTTGGCTACCAGACGAGCCGTGATAGAGATGCGGGGGGCATCTTTCTTGTCAGAACGGGCAAAGGAAAAGTAGGGGATGATGGCATGTGCCTCGGCAGCGGCCGAACTACGAGCGATATCGAGCATCATCAACAATTCGACCAGGTGGTCATTGACTGGCTGCGAGAGCGATTGAACGATGAAGACCTTGCGGTAACGCACTGAGGCGCCCAATTGGATGTATAGATTGTCGTTGCTAAACCGCGAGATGTGAGTCTTTTCGAGCGGCACGCCCAACAAACGAGCGATCTCGCCAGCCAATTGCGGGTTGGAACTGCCGCTAAAGAAACGCACTTCGGTGGGGTCAATATGGGGTTTCATGCTGGTTCTATTCCAATTTCCACAATGCGGTCGAGGCGGAAGTTGCGCTCAGCCTTGCGCAGGTGACAGAAGCCTTGCAGGTATAGATAATCTGCCAGGCCAATGACTTGTTTGGGCGTTACCCAGCGGGTGGTGTATTGCCCCTTNCCATCTACGTACACCAGGCGCAGACGGCGGCNGCTTTGTATGGCCTCGCTCAACTCTGTGGGCAATCGAATGTTGTCGTTTGGCCAGACGGGGGAATTGTAGATGCCGATGAAGTCGTCTAGTTTGCCGCCCGCCGGTTGGAGGGCTTCCATCATATTGAAAAAGACGCCACGGTCGGTGAGCGCGTCTGTCAAGGCGCGATGCGCGCTATCCATTGGCACGTGAAAGGCCTCTGCCAGGGAAAGCAAAGTGTTGGAGGGCAGATCGAAATATGTCTGGGCAATCCAGAGAGTATCAATGAGATTGGGAATCTGCATTTCGCGTCCCAGACGGTGCAACTCGCTATCCAGGAATTGCAGGTCGAATTGGGCATTGTGGCACACTACAACCACGTCACGCAGGTGGGCGGTCACCTCGTCAGCCACGGCAGCAAAGGGGGGTGCGGAAGCCAGTTCGGCGTCGGTAAGACCGTGTGTGCTGGCGGCAAAGGGAGAGAGCGGACGGCCAGGATTCACCAACGTCTGATAAGTGGTGCGGATGCGTTTTCCCTCCGTCAGCACAATGCCAATTTCGCAAATGCGGTCGCCAAACCAGGGTGAGAGGCCGGTGGTTTCCAGGTCGAGAAAAGCAAAGGAACAGTTGGTCAGGTCGAACATCGGAAATGCTCCCCAGGCGAGAATGTGACAGGTCCGATTGTACCAGAAGCAGTTCGACGCCATTTGCAGATTTCTTTGACTTTGCTCGCATTCTGCTGTACACTATTAGCAAGTATCTTCTCGAAAAGAAGAGGGGGGAAGCGGGGTGTTTTGGGCGTGCGCAACGCCCCTAAAGTGCCCTCTTCTCCTTTCGTTTGGAAAAGGGGGCAGAGATTACGTTTTACATGTCAAGTGTCACTTCCAGGCGGGGGGCGAAAATTGTATAATATTNGTGCAATTCTTCACAGAAACCTACCGAAGGAGTAATCGTATGACCGCTCAGTTGATTGATGGAACTGCCATTGCCCAGAAAGTCCGCGATGAGGTGAAGGCCAAGGTTGCGGCGCGTATTGCAGCGGGTAAGTCTCAGCCGGGGTTGGCGACGGTATTGGTGGGGAACCGCATCGACTCTGCTACCTACGTCAGCATGAAACAGAAGGCATGCGCCGAGTTGGGGATGACCTCGTACCACCACCCCGTGCCAGCAGATGTCAGCCAGGAAGATTTGGAAAAACTCATCAAGGAGTTGAACGCAGACCCCAAGGTGCATGGCATTTTGGTTCAATTGCCGTTGCCCTCTCACTTGGATGAAGAGCGCGTTCTTCAACTCATCAGCATCGAAAAGGACGTGGATGGTTTTTCGCCGCTCAACATTGGCCGCCTGGCGCAAAAGGGCCGCGAACCCTTGTTCGTTCCCTGCACGCCCTATGGCTGCATCTACTTGCTCAAGGAAAGCGGGGTGCAGATTTCTGGCGCAAATGCTGTGGTGTTGGGGCGATCTAACATCGTAGGTATGCCGGCTGCGTTGTTGCTGGTGGGAGAGAATGCTACGGTGACCATTTGTCACTCGCGCACCAAAGATATTGCTTCTGTGGTGCGGCAGGCTGACATTTTGATTGCCGCCATTGGCAAACCTGAATTCGTGCGCGGCGATTGGATCAAGCCCGGCGCGGCGGTGATTGATGTGGGCATCAATGGCATTCCTTTACTCAATCCCGACGGCAGTCCGGTGATTAGCGAGAAGACCGGTAAACCGCGCCAGAAGCTGGTAGGCGACGTGAATTTCGAGGAAGCCAAGGAAGTGGCTGGTTTCATCACTCCCGTTCCAGGCGGCGTTGGCCCAATGACGATTGCTATGCTGATGGCCAACACCCTGCGCGCGGCTGAGATTCAGGACAAGTAAAACGTAGTACAAGAAGTTGTTGCGAGACGGCGTTTCCTGAAGGACAGGCCGTATCCACGTTGTCGCCGCTGGGTCTCGATATGCGCCGCTGCTCAGGCGGCTCATAGTATTCGCAATGACGCAGTAAAGTGTATGAAAAGCCCCGCCTAAGGTGGGGCTTTTTGGGTTCATGCCTGGCGTTTGCGGGCAGCCAGCGCAACCAGGTCGTGGACAATGGCGTGTATCACCTCGTCTGGCACGCCATCTTCTGCTTTGGACTGCGGGCGCAGGTCTATGCTGTCGTTGACGTAATCTACCGCCACGAAGCGACCGTCTTCGGCAAGCGCCAGTTCGGTGGAGAACCAGTCCAGGCGGCAGATAGAGGCGATTTTAGCGGTCAGCAGGCGCAGGGGCGTCAGAGCGAAGCGGTTTTCCTCGTCCGCCGTAAGCGGCTGGTAGTGGTGCGTTACCGGTTGCCACCAACAGGGATGAATCTGCCCGTCCACATAGAAAATGCGAAACCAGGCCGGACGNCCGTCCAGATTGCGCGGCCAAATATGCGCTTGCACCAGGTATTTTTGTTCGGCGTGTTCGATGCGTGCGCGTTGAACTTGTTCGAGCGTGGTGGCGTGCAAAGTCACCCCTTCGCCGCCGCCGCCCATCGCTGGTTTGATGACGAACGGCACCCCCAGCGGGCTGAGGTCAAGGGAAGGCAGGAGCGGCTGTTCCACGAAAGGCGCCAGGATGAGCGTATAGGGCGTTTGAACGCCGCCCTGGATGAGTTCCAGGTGCATGGTGGCTTTGTCTTCTGCCCAAGCAGCCACCTCGCGCGGATTGATTCGGTAGACGGCCTGGCGCTTGGCGGCCTCCAACAGCGGCAGGAAAGCGGGATGGTATTGGGCGCGGTCGAGCAACACCGAGAAAGTAGCCCGTCCTTCCAGCAGGTCTGTAATGGCCTGCACGAGCGTATCGGGCGTCACTTGCCAAAGCGAGATGCCCTGAGCGGCGCAGGCCGTGTGAAGCAGGCGGGCAAAGTCTGCGTCGTATTCCCAGTACCATATCAGGCAAAGGTCGTAGTGAGTCATGGTATGGGGGTGATTTTACCGCTCAATGGCCTTTGGCTCAAATTCTGCACAAGGAATTGAACCACACAGGCTTTGTGCTATACTTGCAAAAGGCACACCAGCATAACCGCATTCCGTCTCGAGAAAACCCTATGACTACCCTCCCTGCGATTGACGAAAACTACTTGAGCAACTTCTTGGTACGCTTGCTCGAAACCCCTTCGCCGACCGGCTTCACCGAAGCCGCCATTGCGCTGGTCGAGAAGGAANTGTCNGNCTATCCTCAACTGTCGCTNTCCCACACCCGCAAAGGCGCGCTGGTTGCCAGGTGGCAGGGAACGCGCCAGGACGCGCCGCGCGCCCTCACCGCTCATGTGGACACGCTTGGCGCGATGGTCAAAGAAATCAAACCCAACGGGCGGCTATCTATCACGCGCATCGGCGGGCTGCTGCTCAACGCCGTCGAAACCGAGGGCTGCTGGGTGCATACCCGCCAGGGCGAAAAGGTGCGCGGTTCGCTGCTTTGCAACCTGGCCTCAGCGCACGTCCACAGCGGCTCGGCCATCGCCGAACTCAAGCGCGATGAAGAGAACATGGAAATCCGCCTGGACGCACTCACGCTTTCGGAAGAAGGGACGCGCGAACTGGGCATTCAGGTGGGCGACTTNGTCTCCTTCGACCCGCGCGTGGAACGGACCAACGGCTTCATCCGCGCGCGTCATCTCGACGACAAGGCCTGTGTTGCCGCTATGGTAGCCGCTATCCACGCCCTGAGCGAATCCCGTCAAACCCCGGCCCAAACGACCTATTTCCACTTCAGCAACTACGAAGAAGTGGGACATGGCGCCGCGGCCGGCATCCCCGCCGAGGTGCATGAACTGATCGCCGTAGACATGGCCGCCGTTGGACCCGGCCAGGAATCGGACGAGTTCCACGCCACCCTCTGCCTCAAAGACAGCGGCGGGCCGTACCATCACGGCCTGTCCAACCGCCTGCGTCAATTGGCCGACCAATACCACATCCCCTACAAAGTGGACATCTACCCGTACTACGGCTCGGACGGCGAAGCCTACTGGCGCGCGGGCGGCGATGTGGCGGTGGCGCTGCTTGGCCCCGGCATAGACGCCTCGCACAACTACGAACGCACGCATACCGAGGCATTGGTGGCAACGACCAATTGGTTGTTGGCTTATTTGTTGTCCGAGTAGTGTAATTCAGACCAGGAGACCTCTCATGAAACTCGACGCCGCATTAGCCCCCATGCACCTGCAGCACGTCCCACAAGTGGCAAAAGCCGCCGAAGCGCTGGGCTTCGACGCCCTGTGGACGCAGGAGACCCAGCACAACCCCTTCTTGCCGTGCGCGCTGATCAACGAGCATACCACGCGGCTCAAGACCGGCACGGCCATCGCGGTCTCGTTTGCGCGCTCGCCGGCCGATCTGGCCTATACCGCCTGGGACCTGGCGGCGCAGTCGGGGGGGCGCTTCATGCTGGGGCTTGGCACGCAGGTCAAGGCGCATATCGAACGCCGCTTTGGGATGAAATGGCCGGACTCGGTGGTCGGTCAACTGCGCGAGCAGATTGGCGCCATCCGCGCCTTGTGGGCCTGCTGGCAAAATGGCGAAAAACTCCATTTCCGCGGCGAGTACTACAAGTTGAGTCTGATGTCGCCGTTCTTCAACCCTGGGCCGCTGCCCCCCTCGGTCCCAAGCGGGGCTATCCCCATCTACATCGCTGGCGTCAACACCGGGCTGGCGCGCCTGGCGGGCGAGACCTGTGAAGGCTTCCACGCCCACCCCTTCCACAGCCCGCGCTACTTACGGGAGGTGATCCTGCCGGGCATCGAGGCAGGGGCCAAAAAGGCAGGGCGGCAGCGGCGGGATGTCTCTGTCTCGGTGACGGCTTTTGTAGCCACCTCGCCCGAAGAGCAGAATTTCGTGCGCTCGCAGATTGCCTTCTACGCCTCCACGCCTTCCTACCGCGCGGTCTTTGCCCTGCATGGCTGGGAGGACGTGGCCGAGCGCCTGTCCGCGCACGCCGCCAAATCCGAATGGGGCGAGATGTTCAGCCTGGTGACGGACGAAATCCTGNANACCTTCTGCCTNGTGAGNGACGAAGCCTCNCTGCCCGGCAAGTTGAANGANCGCTATGACGGNCTGGCCGACCGGCTGACGCTCTACAGTCCCTTCACGCCCGGAGAAAGGGATGCCTTCTGGAAACGTCTGGTGGAGGCGTTCCAGGACTGATCAGGTATGTGAAGTGGAGTCCGAAGTCTCATAGAGTTCAACCGGCGTGCCACCGACCTTTGGTCGGTGCGGCCAGGCAGAGCCTGGGGATACGCTGTCTGCGCCTGATCTCGTACCACCGACCTTGGGTCGGTGCGGCCAGGCAGAGCCTGGG
>JGI24187J35170_1001326_pt1 | contig 10989 bp, 7 predicted proteins | sample YNPBryBLVA2012_FD_35170 | JGI IMG/M metagenome (IMG submission 35170)
GAATTACACCAACATATTCAAGATTGCTTCAATGAAGCTGGGGTGGAAATTATGTCGCCTAGCTTTACGGCGATTCGAGATGGGAATCACACCACCATTCCTGAGGATTATTTACCCAAGGATTATCAAGCACCAGGGATGCGTATTTCTCCGCTAAACCGCTTATTTTCAAACCGTTCTGAGGATTCTTAGTTAATTGGGAACCTGAATCATGCCGCCCCACTTAAGTAATACCCGGTTAATTCGTTACCTACTATTGTGCGGCTTGGGATGGATTTCGTTTTTGGTATTAAATTATTTCGCACCCGTACTGATCATTTTTATTCTGGCGGGTATTTTAGCTTTTTTATTGCATTATCCCGTGACTTATGTGCAACGTTGGTTGCCCCGGGGTTGGGCAATTACTTTAGTTACTGGTGTCGCTGGTTTATTATTATTGGGGTTGGTGAGTACCCTGGGATTTACGGTGTTGGCACAAGCCCAGGATGTCCTCAATCGTTCTCAGGAAATTGAACGTTCAATTGTGAATTTACTAGAGGCTGGGGAAAACCTACTATCAAGGTTCCGTTTATCCGTTGATTTCCAACTGATTGAAAAATTTATTCAGAACAATTTACTGAATGTCACGGGTGTAGCATTTGGGGCAATTCAGCAATTTATTTATAGCTTGGGCTACTTGGTGGTTGTGGTGATTATTGCCCTATTTATGCTTGCCGATGGTGCCCGAATTTGGTGGTTTTTGATCCAGCCGATCCCGGAACCTTGGCGGGGTCGCTTGACACCAGCAGTACAAAGCAATTTTCTCGGTTTCTTTTGGGGTCGCTTTCTGCTTTCCTGCTTTTTTGGCATCTCCATATTGATTGTATTTTGGTTCATGGGTTTGCCCCAGTCTTTGTTACTCGCAGTAATTGCCGGAATGTTTGATCTGATCCCCGGGATTGGTGCAACTTTGGGAATTGCTTTAATCTCGTTAATTGTATTGCCCAATGGTTTGGGAACGAGCCTTACGGTTCTAGTTGTCTGCGTCATTATGCAACAAATTGAAGAAAATCTGCTGATGCCACGGGTCATGAAAGATTCGTTGAATATCAATCCAGTTTTTATGTTTTTTGCCTTACTTTTGGGCGCACGATTGGCGGGAATTATCGGAATCTTTTTGGCGGTTCCCCTTGCTGGTGTGCTGGTCAGTGTTTTAGAAATTGAAGCCCTAAAGGGTCAATCCCATCACAAAATTAACGAGATCAAGGAGTAAAGTATTTCGCTTCTGGGTGGTAGCAAATTAAGGCGGTGGTGGATTGTTCAGGATGGAGTTGTTCCGCATCATCCATGATGAGATGAATCCGCTGGGTTTCTAATAAGTTCAACAGGGCATATTGATCCTGTAAATTGGGACAAGCGGGATAACCAAAACTATAGCGAGAACCTTGATACCGTTGCGCTAAAATGTCATGGATATTGTCGGGTTCCTGCTCAAGATAACCCAATTCCCGGCGAATACGGGCGTGGTTCCATTCGGCTAGAGCTTCTGCCATTTGCACCGCAATACCATGAAAATATAAGTAATCCGAATAAGCATTGCTATCATAAAGTTTTTGAGCATATTCAGTTGCGAGTTGTCCCATGGTTACCGCCTGCAAGCCAATGACATCCAAATACTCAGAACCGAGTGGGGCAAAAAAGTCAGCGATACACAGGCGTTTACCAGTACGTTGGCGGGGAAATCGAAAGCTGGCAATGGGTGTTAAATTCACTTGCCAAGGCACTGGTTGATCAGGAAATTGCTGNGCATAATCGGGGTTGTAAATATGTAATGTATTACCCTCAGATTGGCAGGGAAAATAACCATAAACTAGCTGGGGTTCTAAACAGGATTCCTGCTGAATCCGTTGTCGCCACTGCTCTAAAATTGGATACACCTTTTCCGCCAGAAACGCTTGGTACTCCTCCTTGGTTTGCTCCCGTGGTTTACGAAATTGCCACTGACCAGCAATTAACGCCTGCTGATCCAAATAGTTCCAAACTTCCGCAATCGGAATATCCTTGGTTGTGAGCAAACAATTACCCCAAAAAGGTGGTAATGGGCGGGGAATATCCTGTTGCACCTGTGGGGGAATCACCTCATCTACCGATACCAGATCAATCGGTTTGGTGGTTGGCACATCATTCGCCGGTAAATCCGTAGNTTGTGCCCCGTTTAANTCCTGCAAAAATCCTTTTTCGTCATCCCATTGATTCTCAGATTTAGCCGCCATTAAATGATCCATAAAATGCAGATCACTAAAGGCATCTTTACCATAAATTACTTTTCCTCGATAGACCTGNTGGCAGTCCTGCTCCACAAATTTACGGGTGAGCGCCGCCCCCCCCAAAATAACCGGCACCTTGATCCCTTTTTGATTAAAAACCTCCAGATTTTCTTTCATAAACGCCGTAGATTTCACCAACAAACCGCTCATGGCAATACAATCCGGTTGATACTTTTGATAGGCATCAATGATACTGGTTACTTCCTGTTTAATTCCCAGATTAATTACCCGATAGCCGTTATTACTTAAGATAATATCCACCAAATTTTTACCAATATCATGCACATCCCCTTTCACCGTAGCAATCACCACCGTCCCTTTGCCACTGGCATTTTCCTGCTTTTCCATGTAGGGTTCTAAAAATGCCACCGCCGCTTTCATCGTTTCTGCAGACTGCAACACAAAGGGCAATTGCATCTGACCACTGCCAAATAATTCCCCAACAGTTTTCATCCCTTCCAAAAGATGCAGGTTAATAATATCCAGGGCAGAATAATGCTCCAGGGCTTTTTGTAACGTAGCTTCCAATCCAATCCGTTCCCCATCAATGATATGCCGCCGTAAACGCTCTTCTATGGTCAACGTTTCCGGATCAATTGTGGTTTTGGTAACCGTCACATCACTAAAATATTCAGTTAATTTCGTTAAGGGGTCATAGATACATACATCCCCATCAAACCGCCGTTCATCGTTAATCAGTTCCCGACAGAGATTTTGCACTTCTGGGGGGATTTTGTGCATCGGTAAAATTTTACTGGCACTGACAATTGCCGCATCCATACCCGCTTCCTGGGCGAGATGCAAAAATACCGAATTTAAAGCCATACGAGCGGCAGGTTTTAAGCCAAAAGAGACGTTAGATACCCCTAAAACAATGTGACATTCGGGGAAATTGGCTCTGATTTTAGCAATCCCTTGAATCGTCTCCAAAGCATTGCGCCGGTCTTCTTCAATCCCAGTCGAAATAGGCAGTACTAAGGGGTCGAAAAATAATTCCCGTGCGGGTATGCCAAATTCAACCGCCTGCCGATACGCCCGTTGGGCAATGGCAAATTTTTTCTCCGCCGTGCGTGCCATTCCCTCCTCATCAATCGTGCCAATCACTACCCCTGCCCCGTAGGTTTTGGCTAACTTTAATACTTGCAAAAACCGGGGTTCACCGTCCTCATAATTGGTGGAATTGAGAATACATTTTCCCCCGGCAACTTTTAGCCCCGCTTCCATCTTTGTCCATTCGGTGGAATCGAGCATCAAGGGCAAAGAAACTTGGGTAACTAAACGGGACACCAATTCTTTCATATCCCGTTCCCCATCTCGTCCCACATAATCCACATTCACATCTAAAATATGGGCACCTTCCCGCACCTGTTCCCGAGCAATTGCCACCAAACCATCCCAATCTTCTGCGTTTAATAAATCCCGACATTTTTTGGAACCACTGGCGTTTAAGCGTTCACCAATAATTAAAAACGAGTTGTCTTGGGTGTAGGGTTGGGCGGTGTAAATGGAAGCCGCCGCGGGCACATAATGTACCTGCCGAGGTTTCGGTTGCAAGTGTTGGGATAACTTTACCAATTGGCGAATATGGGCGGGTCGGGTGCCGCAACATCCCCCGATAATTTGTACCCCTAAATCCACCACAAAATGTTGTAATGCGCCCGCCAAATCCGGGGGTTCCAAACGATAAACTGCCTGCCCATTCACATTCTCCGGCAACCCCGCATTGGGAATACAGGAAATCACAAAAGGAGCGTGTTCTGATAAATAACGAATATGGGATTCCATTAAATCGGGACCAGTGGCACAATTCAACCCCAGAATATCAATGGCATAGGGTGCCAAAATCGCCACCACCGCCCCAATATCCGAACCCACCAACATGGTTCCCTGTTGCTCCATTGTTACGGAAACCATCACGGGTAATCGCTGTTGCTGGTCGGTGAATACTTGATTAATTGCCTGTAGTCCAGCTTTAATTTGCAAAACATCTTGACAGGTTTCCAGTAATAGTAAATCCACTCCCCCATCCACCAAACCCCGCACCTGTTCCTGATAGCTAGCGACCAGGGTATCAAAATCAATATGCCCCAGAGTCGGTAATTTTGTCCCAGGACCAATCGAACCGGCTACAAACCGGGGTTTTTCGGGGGTAGAAAATTCTGTGGTTAATTGTTTGGCTAATTGTGCCGCTTTAACATTTAATTCATAAGCCAAAGGGGCTAAATCATATTCCGCTAAAACAATGGCATTGGCACCAAAGGTATCGGTCTCAATCACATCGGCTCCCGCTGACAAAAAACTGCGATGCACCTGCGCCACTGCCTCTGGTTTGGTGACCACCAAATACTCATTGCATCCTTCATATTGGGCACCCCCGAAATCCGCCGCTGTCAGATTTTGGGATTGTAAATTTGTCCCCATTGCCCCGTCAAAAACGATCACTGGGCGGCTGGGATGATGGAGGCGTTCTAAAAATGCAGAGGTCATGGGTGCAAACAACGGGTGTGAAATCTATTTTATCGGGGTTTTATCCGGGTTGAACCTAAGGGACTAACCGGACAAACTTGCTTTTGCCCACCTGGAGTACCCGTCCCACCAATGCCTGGAGGTCGCTGGCTTGCCAATCCACATCGGTGATGCGCTGGTCATCCAGCCGCACTGCCCCGTTTTGAATCTGCCGTCGTGCCTCACTGCTACTGCGACACAGCCCGCTGGCGGCTAATAAATAAAACAACTTTACCGGCACGGTCACGCCCTGTAGGGAAAATTCCGGGATGTCCCCCGCCGTCGCCAATGCCGCCTGTTGCGCCGCCTCTACACCGTAATAAGCCGCTGTCACAGTTTGGGCAAGCAATTTTTGCTGTTCCCGGGGATTTTGGGGCAGGTGGGTTAGAGGGAGATCAGTTAATAGTTCAAAATACTGGGGTAATGAACTATCGGGCACTTTTTGCAATTTTTGGTACATAATGCTGGGGTGATCCTGCATGGCGATAAAATTATCCAGGGATTTAGACATTTTTTGTACCCCATCCGTGCCTAAGAGAATGGGCACTAATAGTCCAAATTGGGGCGGTTGCCCAAAATGCCGTTGTAAATCCCGTCCCACCGCAATATTAAATTTTTGATCTGTACCCCCCAATTCCACATCCGCCCGTACCGCCACCGAATCGTAACCCTGCAATAAAGGATAGAGAAATTCATGGAGAAAAATGGGGTGATTTTGACCGTACCGCTCGGCAAACCCCTCTTTCGCTAACATTTGCCCTACGGTCATAGTGCCCAATAAATTGATAATTTCCTTCAGGTCTAAACGGGCGAGCCAGGTGGAATTGTAATGCACTTCTAAGCGTCCCGGGGTGGCAAAATCCAGAATGGGGCGAATTTGGTCTAAATAGGTTTGGGCGTTGGTCTGTACCTGCTCCGGAGTCAAGGGGGGGCGGGACTCGGTACGACCGGTGGGGTCGCCAATCTGGGCGGTAAAATCCCCGATAATCAGCACCGCCGTATGCCCCGCATCCTGGAACGCCCGCAGTTTCCGCAAAGGGATGCTGTGCCCCAGGTGCAATTGACTGCCGGTGGCATCCACCCCCAATTTCACCCGCAGGGGACGGTCCGTGGTTGCCAACAGCCGTAGCAGGCATTGGCGGGGGTCATGGCTCTCCGGTTGATGGGGGAACACCTCCGCCACCCCCCGAGTCACTAGGTCAGCATTCACTGGGTTTGCTATACTCACCAATTGTCCTGGGTCGTCCTGTGTCATTATTGAATAAATTCCCGTTTATCTTAACAAGCTGGTATTCCCCCTGTGTCTGGTAAAGCCTTTACCCCTAGCCGTCGTCCTGCCGCTTTGACCACTGCCCTGGGGGTGGGTGGGGCGGTTTTGCGTTGGACGGGGGTGGCGCTGTTGGGAGGGGTGGTGGTGGGTACGGCGAGTGCCGCTGGCATCATGGCGGGTTTGGCGTACAGTTTTCGCAACCTGCCGGACGTGCGACTGCTCAAAACCTATGTGCCCCCCCAGACCAGCTATATCTACGACATCAAGGGCAAGGAATTAGCCGCCATTCACGGGGAAGCCAACCGGGAAGTCGTCCCCCTGGAACGGATCGCCCACCCCCTGAAACTGGCGGTGCTGGGGATCGAGGACAGCCATTTCTACAATCACCGGGGGATCAATGTCAATAGCATTGTGCGGGCGTTGATTGCCAACTGGCGTTCCGGCGACGTGGTGGAGGGGGGTTCGACCCTGACGATGCAGTTGGTGAAAAATATCCTGCTCTCCCCGGAACAGGTATTCAGCCGTAAGGTGGCGGAAGCGGTTTTGGCAATGCGTTTGGAACAGGTGTTTAGTAAAGATGAATTATTAGCATTGTACTTAAATCAGGTCTATTGGGGGCACAACAACTACGGGGTGGAGACGGCGGCGCAGAGCTACTTTGGCAAATCCGCTTGGGAATTGACCCTGGCGGAGGGAGCNTTGATGGCGGGTTTGATCCAAGCCCCGGAATTTTACAGCCCCTTTGCCCCGGCGAANCAACCCCTGTGCCAAGACCGTCCCTTGGGGAATGCCTGCCCCGCCAAACAGCGGCAGTTGGTGGTGTTGGAGCGGTTGGAGCAGTTGGCATGGATCACCCCGGAACAGGCGAGCGCCGCCCGGTTGGAACCCATTTACCTCAACCAAATCACCTCATTCAAGCCCAGCACTTTGCCCTATGTGACGGATTTGGCGTTACAACAGCTTTACGATAAATTCGGTCAAGATTTAGTCCAACGGGGGGGCTTGCGGGTACAAACCACGGTGGATAGCGAATTACAGCGCACGGCGGAAAAAATTATCCAGGAGAGCCACGCTCGGTTACGCAGTCAGGGTTGGGGTTCTTCCCAGTTGCAGATGGCGTTGGTGGCGGTGGACCCCCGCACCCATTACATCAAGGCGATTGTGGGGGGGGNGAATTATAAAAAAAGCCAGTTCAACCGGGCATTTCAGGCACAGCGGCAACCGGGTTCGGCGTTCAAGCCCTTTGTGTACTATGCGGCGTTGGCTTCTGGTCATTACACCCCGGATTCCTATGTGAGCGACAGTCCCGTGAGCTATCGGGATGGTTCCGGCTGGTATTCCCCGCAAAATTACGACGGGTCCTTTTGGGGGGGGACGAGTCTGCGGCAAGCCCTGGCGGCTTCCCGGAATGTCCCGGCGATCCGGTTGGGGAAGGAGGTGGGGATGGAGCGGGTGGTGCAGATTTGCCGCACCTTGGGGATTACCAGCCCCATGTTGCCCGTCACGTCCTTGCCCCTGGGGGCGGTGGATTTGACCCCCTTGGAAATGGCGAATGCCTATGCCACCTTTGCCANCAATGGGTGGTATGCGGAGCCGTCGGTGATCCTCCAGGCGCAGGATCAAAGCGGTCAGTTGGCGTGGAAAAACATTCCCCAACCCAAGCTGGTGCTGAACCCCTGGGCGGCGGCTTCGTTGAATAATATGTTGCAGACGGTGATCGAGAGTGGCACGGGCACGGCGGCGCAACTGGGACGACCGGCGGCGGGGAAAACCGGCACCACCAGTTCCGAGCGGGATATTTGGTTTGTGGGGTATGTGCCCCAACTGGCGGCAGCGGTGTGGATCGGCAACGATGATTACCAGCCGTTGGGGGGGGGCGCTACGGGTGGGGNGTTGGTAGCACCGATTTGGCGACAATTTATGCTGGCGGCGCTCAAGGGGGTACCGGTGCAGAAATTTACCCCAGCGTCGGATTTTGTCCGTCCCCAACCCAACCGGTCGTGACATCCCTACCTGCGAGTGGGGGGCGAACCTGTTAAGCTGTAGGAAAAATTGTGGATACTATGGCGGATTACTACGATATTTTGGGGGTGTCCCGCAACGCAGATACGGAAGAGATTAAGCGTTCCTACCGGCGTTTGGCGCGCAAGTACCACCCGGATGTGAACAAGGAGCCGGGGGCAGAGGAACGGTTTAAGGAAATCAACCGGGCCTACGAAGTCCTGTCCGACCCGGAAGCCCGGGCCCGCTATGACCGGTTTGGGGAGGCGGCTTTTACCGGCGTACCGGGGGGTGGCGGGTATCAGGACTTTGGGGATATTGGTGGGTTTGCCGACATTTTTGAACAATTTTTTGGCGGTTTTGGCGGGGCAACNGCGCAGAGTGGACGCAGGCGGAGTGGGCCCACCCGGGGGGATGACCTGCGCTTGGATTTAGAACTGGAGTTTCGGGAAGCGATCACCGGCGGCGAAAAACAAATCCGCCTCACCCACCAGGAAACCTGCACCACCTGCCACGGTTCGGGCGCCAAACCGGGGACCCAACCCAAAACCTGTCCTACCTGTGGCGGAGCGGGGCAAGTCCGGCGGGCGGCACGCACTCCCTTCGGCAGTTTTACCCAAGTCACCACCTGTCCCACCTGCAACGGCACCGGTCAAGTGATTGATGAACTCTGTCCAGCCTGTGGGGGGCGGGGTGCCAACCAAGTCACCAAAAAGCTGAAAATTACCATCCCTCCCGGTGTGGACAACGGCACCCGTCTGCGGGTCTCCGGGGAAGGGGATGCGGGCGCCAAAGGCGGGCCCCCAGGGGATTTGTATGTCTATTTGAGCATCAAACCCGACCCCCAATTCCGGCGGGAAGGCATCAACATCTACTCGGAAGTGAAAATCAGTTACCTGCAAGCCATCCTGGGCTGTCAAATCCCCGTGCCGACGGTGGATGGGAGCCACGACCTGAAAATTCCCGCAGGCACCCAACCCGGCACCGAGTTTCGGATTGAGAATCTGGGCGTACCCCGCCTGGGCAACTCCGTGAGCCGGGGAGACCACTTCGTCACGGTCAAGGTGGAAATTCCCACCCACATCAGCGGCGAAGAGCGGGAATTGCTGGAGAAATTGGCACGGATTCGCCATGAAAAAACCAGCAAACACGGCATCGGTGACCTATTTGGCGGCATTTTCGGATGAACCCACCCCTGGATTTGCGGGGCACCCCCTGCCCTCTCAATTTCGTCCGCACCCGCCTGAAGCTGGAACAACTCCCCCCCGGTACCGCCCTGGAAGTTTGGCTGGATGGGGGAGAACCGATCCAACAGGTGCCCGACAGTCTGCGCCAACAGGGGTATGAAATCCTCGGGGTTCAGCCCCAAGCCGATTACTTTGTTCTTACGGTCAAAGCCTGATGCGTCGGGAAGTCCTCGGTCAGGTTTGGGCGGCACAGGCGAACTTTTACCGGGTGGCGACCCCAGAGTATGGCGAATTACTTTGTACTGCGAGAGCGAGGCTAAAAAAAACCGGACAATGGGTGCTGGTCGGGGATCAGGTGCAGGTGGAAGAAATTGACCCCGCCAGTCAACGGGGGGCGATTAGCGAAATTTTACCCCGGCGGAGTGAATTGGATCATCCCCCAATTGCCAACGTGGATCAGTTGTTATTGATGTTGGCGTTGGCGGCACCGGCGTTAGACCCGCACCATCTCAGCCGTTTTTTGGTCAAAGCGGAATCCACCGGTTTACCCTTTATTTTAGCTTTGAATAAATCGGATTTATGTAGTAGGGAACAGATTGATTTTTGGGTGGCAAAATTGCAAACCTGGGGGTATGAACCCGTAATTATTAGCACCACCACCGGGCAAAATATTTCAGAACTTCAATCCCGTTTGGCTCATAAAATCACCGTGATCACTGGACCTTCCGGGGTAGGCAAATCCAGTTTAATTAATACCCTAACGAGAGGCGATAATTTAGCCACTGGAGCGGTTGCCCAGCGCACCGGCAGAGGTCGTCATACCACCCGTCATATCCAACTCTTACCTTTAAGTGGTGGGGGAATGCTTGCCGATACCCCCGGTTTTAATCAGCCCAATTTAGAGATCAAACCGACGGAATTAGCCCGTTGTTTCCCGGAACTTTACCGTCAAAATGCTACCTGTGAATTTGCGAATTGTACCCATCACAATGAACCCGGTTGTGGGATAAAAAAAGACTGGGAACGGTATGAACATTATGTGCAATGGTGGCAGGAATTGCAGGTTTTAGCCGAAATGAAACAAGCGCAAGGGCGTTGTGATGTGGGGGTGAAATATAAACAGGAGGAAATGGGACGTTGCCGGAGTGAACCTAAGTTAGCCCGCCACAAATACCGCAATCTCTCCCGCCGTCGCCAACACCAGGAACTGGATTTACTCACAGCGGATGAGGAATAAATAATGGGCACCTCTATCAATTCAAAGTTGGCGGTTCGCCCTTGGTTCTGGGTAATATGGGCATTCCAACCATGAGATTTATGACTATAGCAGTCCTAAATGAGAATAGAATAGGGGTCACAGGGACACCGCCCCCGTCCTTGGTTCTGGAGAATTCTTGTTTGTTAATNAAGTAGGATCGCTATCGCTTAAATAAATAGAGATGTCCATAGTATNAAAGGGGTTATAAGGATGAGGGAAGCTGTGGTAATTTTCCCGGATCAGTTATTTCAAAATCATCCGGGATTACAGCCAGGGAGATTGGTTCTTTTAGTGGAGGAACAACTGTTTTTTCGAGATTATTTTTATCCGGCTAAATTTCATCAAAAGAAATTAGTATTGCATCGAGCCAGTATGCAAGCCTATCATCAGAAATTAAAAGATTCCGGTTATGACGTAATATATATTAGCTACCAATCTAACCCCCAGATGGATTATTTATTT
>JGI24187J35170_1001333_pt1 | contig 10964 bp, 7 predicted proteins | sample YNPBryBLVA2012_FD_35170 | JGI IMG/M metagenome (IMG submission 35170)
CGATTGAGGCCGGCGCCGACGCGGTCTACTTTGGTCTCAAGCACTTTTCGGCCCGCGCCAAGGTGGGTTTCACCCTCGCCGAGTTGCCCGAGGCGCTGCGCACCCTGCGCGGCCGTGGCGTGAAGGGCTACGTCACCTTCAACACGCTGGCCTTCGACCATGAACTGGCCGAGGCGGCCCGCGTGGCCGCGGCGATTGCCGAGGCTGGCGCCGATGCCGTCATCGTGCAGGATCTCGGCCTGGCGCGGCTGGTGCGCGCCATTGCCCCCGAGATGGAGGTGCACGGCTCGACCCAGATGTCGATCACCAGCGCCGAGGGGGTGGAACTGGCCCGCGAGTTGGGGGTGAGCCGGGTCGTGCTGGCCCGCGAACTGTCGCTCGACGAGATCCGCGCCATTGTCGCCGCGACCGATGTGGAGGNGGAGATCTTCGTCCACGGGGCGTTGTGTGTTTCGTACTCGGGCCAGTGTTTCTCCTCGGAGGCCTGGGGCGGGCGCAGCGCCAATCGCGGCCAGTGCGCCCAGGCTTGCCGGCTCCCTTATGAGCTGATCGTTGATGGCGCCCCCCGCCCCCTGGGTGACGCGCGCTACCTGCTCTCGCCCGGCGATCTCTCCGCGCTGCGCCTGATGCCCGAGATCGTCCGTCTGGGCGTTGCGGCGCTGAAGATCGAGGGCCGTTACAAGGACGAGAACTACGTAGCCCTCGCCACCAGCGCCTACCGCAAGGCGGTTGACGAGGCCTGGGCCGGATTGCCGCTGAGTCTCACCCCCGCCGAGGAACTGCGGCTGGAGCAGGTCTACTCGCGGGGATCGGGGCCGTTCTTCCTCGGCGGCACCAATCACCAGACGGTTGTGCGCGGGCGCGCGCCGCGCCATCGGGGGGTGCTGGTGGGCCGGGTGGCGCGGGTGCTGGCCGATCGGGTGCTGATCGCCCCCGAGCCGGCTACGGCGATCGCCCCGCTAAAGCCCGGCGACGGCGTGGTGTTCGATGCTGCCCACCGGCGCAGCCCCGAAGAGCCGGAGGAGGGCGGGCGGATCTACCACGTGCGCCCGGCCCGCGACGGGTTGCTGGAGGTCGAGTTTGGCAACCAGGCGGTGAACTATCGCCGGGTGCGGGCGGGCGACCTGCTCTGGCGCACCGACGACCCCGAAGTGGAGCGGGCCGCGCGGCGCTTCNCCCGGCCCGCCGCGCCGGCGCGCCGGCAACCTGTGGCGGCGCGGGTCATTGCCCGGGCCGGGGCGCCCCTGGAGGTGGCGTGGCGGCTGGTGGAGCATCCCGAGCTGGCCGTCACCGTGCGTTCCGCCGAACCACTGGCGACCGCGCGCCGCCACGCTCTGACGGTGGAGGACCTGCGCGCGCAGCTTGGCCGGCTGGGAACCACCCCCTACACCCTGGCCGAACTCGAGGCCGAGATCGCTGGCGCGCCGTTCGTCCCCGATTCGCTGCTCAACACCCTGCGCCGCGAGGCGGTCGAGCAACTGGCGGCCTTGCAGGGCCGGCCCCGCTCCGGGCCGGTGGCCAGGCCGCAGGCGGCGCTGGAAGCCCTGCTGGCGCCGGGCCGGGTGGCGCCGGCCCCGGAAGATGCGTCGCCACGCCTCCATCTCCTGGTGCGGACCCCCGAGCAGCTCGAGGCGGCCCTGGCCCTGCGCCCCGCGCCCGATAGCATCACCCTCGACTACCTGGATCTGTACGGGCTGCGCCCGGCGATCGAGCGGGTGCAGGCGGCGGGCATCCCCGCGCGGGTGGCCAGCCCGCGGGNGCTCAAGCCCGGCGAGGAACGTATCACGCGCTTCTTGCGCAAACTCGGCTGCGGCATCCTGGTGCGCTCGACGGGTCTGCTGCAGGCCCTGCGCCACGGCGAGGCCCCGCCGCTCACCGGCGATTTCAGCCTGAACGCGGCCAATCTGCTCAGCGCCGCCACGCTGCTCGGCCTGGGGCTGGAGCGCCTCACGCCCACCCACGACCTGAACGCGGCCCAGGTCGCCGACCTGGCCCGGGCGCTGGGGCCGGGTCGGACCGAAGTGGTGNCCTACCACCACCTTCCGGTGTTCCACACCGAGCACTGCGTCTTTTGCCGCTTCCTTTCCACCGGCACGAGCTACCAAGACTGCGGGCGCCCCTGCGAGCGCCATCAGGTGACCCTGCGCGACCAGCGCGGGCGCGAGCATGCGGTGCTGGCCGATGTTGGCTGCCGCAATACCGTCTTCGGGGCCGAGGCCCAGACGGCCAGCCGCCATCTGGGGGCCTGGCGCGCGGCGGGCATCGTCCACTACCGCCTGGAGTTCGTCCATGAGCGCGGCGCGCAGGTGGCGGCCGTGACGACGGCCTTCCGTGAAGCGTTGGAAGGGGTCATTGGCGAGCGGGAGTTGGAGCGCCGTCTGGCCCAGATTGCGCCTCAAGGCGTCACCGAGGGGAGTCTGTTCGTGCCCGCCGGCCACGCGCTGATCCCGTTGCTAACGTGAACATGGGGGAACCAGGTTCCCCCATGCCCCCGCCCGCAGGAGGGNTTGGGAGGGCGGCGCCCTCCCGGGAAGAATCTTTTTTCATCCCGTCGGTGTGCGGCGCAGCCGCATGGACGGCTGACGTGAACATACGCCCTCGGAGCGGGGTGTGGGGAAACCGGGTTTCCCCACACCCCTGCCCGCGGGAGGGCCTGGCCCTCAAAGCAGGGGGATGGGGAAACCTGGTTTCCCCATCCCCTCACCCGGTGGAAGGGTCTGGGAGGGCGGCGCCCTCCCAGAAACAACCTCCCGGCGACAAGCGCAGCATCAGGCGGCGCCAATCAACTGCTCGGCGATGATCGCCGACGAGAGCACTCCGGGGATGCCCGCGCCGGGATGGGTGCCCGCGCCCACGAAGTAGAGGTTTTCGAACTCCTCTGAGCGGTTGTGGGGCCGGAACCAGGCCGACTGGGTCAGGATCGGCTCGAGGGAGAAGGCCGAGCCGAGGAAGGCGTTCTGCTGGCGGGCGAAGTGGCGCGGGTCAACCATCGTCTCAACCACGATGTTCTTGCTCAGGCCGGGCATGTAGCGCTCCTCGAGGAAACGCACGATCGCGTCGCGATAGGGCCGCGCCGCGACCGACCAGTCAATGCCCGCGCCCAGGTGCGGCACCGGCGAGAGCACATAGAACGACTCGCCGCCCTCCGGGGCGAACGAGGGGTCGTTGAGCGACGGGATGTGCACGTAGAGCGAGAAATCATCGGCCAGCCGCTTGTGGTGGAAAATATCCTCCAGCAGGCCCTGGTAGCGTTCGCCGAAGATGATGTTGTGGCGCAGCAGCGAGCCATCGTCGTAGCGCCGGCGCGTGCCGAGGTAGATCACCACCAGCGACATGCTGTACTTCTTGCTTCTCAGGCGCCGGTCGGTAAAATAGCGCCGGTGCCGGGGCGAGACCAGGTTGCTGTAGGTGTAGGCAACGTCGGCGTTGGAGACCACGGCATCGGCGCGGCGCACAATGCCGTCGGTGAGGCGCACGCCGATCACCCGCCGCCCCTCGATGACGATCTCGCGCACCGGGCTGTTCAGGTGCAGCGTGCCGCCCAGTTCGGTAAAGAGCCGGGCCATCGCCCGCACGATCGCCCCCGTGCCGCCGACGGCGTAGTGGATGCCCCACTCCCGCTCCAGGTAGTGCACCATGGCGTAGATTGACGAAGCATCGAAGGGGTTGCCGCCGATGAACAGCGGGTGGAAGGAGAAGCAGCGGCGCAGAAAATCGTCGCTGATGAAGCGCGAAACGTAGCGGTAGGTGCTCAGGTAGGACTGGAGGCGCATCAGGTCGGGGGCCACGCGGAGCATGTCGCCGATGTTCAGGAAGGGCTTGTCGGCCAGTTCTAGAAAGCCTTTCTCGAAAATCGGCCGGGTGCTGGCCATAAAGCGGCGGTAGCCCTCGACATCGGCGGGGTTGAAGCGGGATCTCCTGGGCGATGGCCTCCTCGTCGCCCGAGTAGTCAAAATGCTTGCCATCTTTGTTGAAGAGGCGATAGTAGGGCTGGCAGGGCCGTAGTTCGAAATAGTCCTCGCGGCGGCGCCCGGCGACGCGCCACAGGTCGTCGAACATAAACGGCGCGGTGATCACGGTGGGGCCGGCATCGAAGCGATAGCCGTTGCGCTCGATGACGTAGGCTTTTCCGCCTGGTTGATCGGCTTTCTCGAAGATCTCGACGCGGTGACCGCGGNCGGCGAGGCGAATGGCCGCGCTGAGACCGCCGAAGCCCGCGCCGATGATGATGATGTGTTGCTGCATGGTTGCTCCCTACAGACGAAACTCCGAAACGATGGCTAACGTGAACATAGGCTGCTGGAGCAGGGGTATGGGGAAACCGGGTTTCCCCACGCCCCCGCCCGCCGGGCGCCTGGCTCGCGTATGGCCGCCGGGGNGGTTGGTGGGGAAGCAAGCCCGCTACCGCGCGGAATGCTCCCTTCATCGCCTGTCCATGGTCTTACCAAACCCTTACGAAACGCTCGCGCGCGCCTTACGTTGGCGCNCTACCATATGCGCCGGAACGTTGAAATTTGTGCCATCCAACGCAAACAATTGTGAGGAGCGTTACATCATGCTGCGAAGTCTCTTTGGTGGTCGCGCTGCCGCCAGTTCCATCGCGACGATCACCGTGCCGGAACTGAAACGCCGTCTCGATGCCGGCGAGCGCCTCTTCTTGCTCGACGTGCGCTCGGCCGATGAGTACGCCTACGACGGGCACATCGTCGGCGCGCACCTGCTGCCTTTGCCCGCGCTCGCGCTGCGCCTCGACGAACTGCCCCGCGATACCCCGATCATCTGCATCTGCCGCTCGGGCAACCGCAGCGGCGTCGCCGCCGAGCACCTGGCCCGCCAGGGCTTCAGTGACGTGACCAACCTCACCGGGGGCATGCTGGCATGGGCCCGCGCCGGCCTGCCGATGAAGCGTGGCTAGTTCGAAATAATCACATCCCGCCCGTGGGCGCCGCGCCGCGAGCGGCAGCGACCGTCATGGCCATTCAGGCGCGCCAGGATGAGCGGAAGGCCGCGGGCGGGCCGCTCTCGCTCGCCCTGCGCCCCGCGCCAGATGAGTATATAATACGCCCATGAGTAACACGGGCGCGATCCTGGTCGTTGATGACGAGGCCAGTATTCGGACGATTGCCAGGGCCTACCTGGAGCAGGCCGGATTTCGTGTGGTCTGCGTGGATAATGGCGCCGATGCGCTGCGGCTGGCCGAGGCCGATCCGCCGGATCTGATCCTCCTCGATCTGAACCTGCCGGGTATGGACGGCATGGAGGTTGCCGCGCGCCTCCGCGAGCGTTCGGATGTCTTCATTCTGATGCTCACGGCGCGGAGCGAAGAGGCCGACCGCGTGGCCGGCCTGCGCATCGGCGCCGATGATTACCTGACCAAGCCCTTCAGTCCCCGCGAGCTGGTGGCCCGCGTCGAGGCCATCCTGCGGCGGCGCCGCGGCGCCCCGGCCCGCGACAACCGCCTGCGCTTCCGCCACCTGACGATTGACCCCGATGCCCGTGAGGCGCAGGCCAACGGCCAGACGCTCGAGTTGAGCCCCACCGAGTTCGATGTGCTGCTGGCGCTGGCGCGCCATCCCAACCGCGCCCTCAGCCGCGAGCAGTTGATCGATCTGGTCTGGGGCGCCGATTTTTACGGCACCGATCGGGTGGTTGATGTGTATGTCGGCCAGGTGCGGCGCAAGCTGGAGGCCGCCGCCGGCGCGACGCTGATCGTGACCGTGCGTGGCGTCGGCTATCGCTTCGTGGACGAGCGGCTATGAGGGCGCTCGCGCAACTGCGCTGGCAGCTCATCGCCGCCCAGATGCTGGTGGTGGTGGTGGGCGTGGTAGTGCTGGCCGTCGCCGCCGATCGCCTGGGCAGCGGGATCTTCGCCGCCGATCTGCGCGCCCGGCTCGAGGGCGTCCCGATGGCCGATCGCGTCGCGCTCGAAGCGGCCCTGCTCGCCAGCTTCCGCAAGGCCACCGCCCAGGCCCTCCTGGCCGCCGGGGCCGCCGCGGCGGTGGTGGGGTTGACCACCAGTGTGCTGCTNCTGCGCCAGATCCTCCGCCCGTTGAACGAAATCGCCCGCAGCAGCCAGCGCATCGCCGAGGGCCGCTACGATGAGCGCGTGGCCGTGCCCGCCAGCGATGAACTGGCGATCGTCGCCACCAGCTTCAACCAGATGGCCGAGAGCCTGGAGCGGGTAGAGCAGCAGCGCGTGGCGCTGATCGGCAACGTGGCCCACGAACTGCGCACGCCCCTCACCGGTATCGAAGGCTACCTGGAGGGATTGATTGACGGCGTCTTCGCGCCTGAACCGGCCGTACTTGGCGACATGCAGCACGAGGTGCGCCGCATGCGCCGCCTGATTGACGACCTCCAGATCCTCTCCCACGTCGAGGCCGGCCAGGTGAGCCTGCGGCTGGCCGAGGTGGACCTGGTGGACATCGCCCGGCGGGNGGTCAACCAGGTGCGCCCGCAGACGATCACCAACTGCCTCGAACTGACCGTCCTCCCCGAGACGCCCTCGCTGATCGTCCGCGCCGATCCCGATCGCCTGGCGCAGATCCTGCTGAACCTGGTGGGCAACGCCATTCGCTACNCCCCCGAAGGCGGCTGCATCACCGTGCGCCTGGGGGTTGAGGGCGCCATGGCCCGCGTCGAGGTGATTGACACAGGGATCGGCATCCCCCCCGAAGAACTGCCCTACATCTTCGAGCGCTTCTACCGCGTCGATCGCTCGCGTTCGCGCGCCAGCGGCGGCAGCGGCATCGGGCTGACCATCGCCCGGCACCTGGCCTGGGCCATGGGCGGCGAGTTGACGGCCGGGAGCGCCGGCCCGGGCAAGGGCAGCACCTTCACCCTGACCCTGCCCCTAACGTGAACATAGGGGGACCAGGTTCCCCCGGACCCTCACCCAGTGGGAGGGTCCGCGAGGGCTACGCCCTCCCAGAGGTTTGTTTCTTCGATCCAGGGCGCAGCCCGGCCTCGCTGCAACAATCTGGTACGCCCGGCGTTCTATTATTGCGACAAGACCTGTCGGCCGTTTTCCCCCCCTGAAAGGAGCCACAGCGCCAATGTCCGCAATCATCCTGGGCGTCTTCGCCGGCTTGCTTGGCTGGTTCGTCGTCCGCTACCTTCTCTTCGGCTTCTACACGGTGGATCAGAACGAGCGCGCGGTCAAGACGATCTTCGGCCGCGCCGAGCGTCTCCCGCTCTCGGCCAACACGGAGGACCCCTTCACCGAGTACCTTCGCCCCGAGGAGCGCGATCGCTACCGCTACCCGCAGGTGCGCGTCATTCAGCCCGGCTTCCACTTCAAGTGGCCCTGGGAGCGCATCCACAAGGTTTCGATCGCTACCCAGACCGTCAACATGGCGCTGGATCTGGAAGACCCCCGCGCCAACCGCAACGGCACGGTGCTGGAGGCGGTGACCAAGGATCAACTCAACGTCGGGCTGAAGGGGCAGATCCGTTACCGCATCTCCGAACGACACCTCTACGCCTACCTGTTCGGGGTGAAGAACCCGGTGGTCCACGTGATGGGCTACTTCGTCTCCATCCTCCGCGAGCGCATCGCCAGCTTCGAGGCGCCCNCCGCCCCCNGCGGCAGCGTGGCGGCCTCGCAGCCCGCTGACGCCAGCGCCGTGACCGGCGTTTCCATCAACGACCTGCGCAAGAACCTCCGCGACCTGAACGAGTTGATGGACCGCGAGTGTCTCTCCTCGCCCGCCCGCTACGGGGTGATCCTCGAAGCCTCGCTGATCACCGAGATCGACGCCCCGCCCGAGGTCGAGTCGGCGATGGCGGCGATCAACACGGCCCACAACCAGGTCTCGTCGGACATCAGCCTGGCCCAGGCCGCCGCCGACCAGAAGATCGTGCAATCGAAGCGCGCGGTGGAGATCGAGACGCTGAAGGCCCAGGCCGAGGTCGAGCCGCTGCTGGCCCTGGCCGAGCAGTTGCACGCCCTGCGGGCCAGGGGGCCGAACGCCATCGCCGCCTATCTGCGCAACGTGCGCCTGGGCCTCTTCCGCCAGGCCGAGCGCGTGATTATGGAGGTGGAGCGATGATCAATCTGATGTTGTTCCTCACCACCGCGACGATGACCTTTATCTTCGCGCCGGTCGCGATTGGGGTGACGCTCGGTCTGGCCCGGCTGTTCGGTCTCTACACGATTGTGCAGGAGGGCACCTGCCACGTCTACGTGCTGTTCGGCAACGTGCTGGGCGTGATCAGCGAACCCGGGTTGCACTNCCTGCCCGAGCGCCTGGGNGNCTCCGCCTTTGTGGTGCGGCTGCTCGGCGAGCGCAAGGTGCTGGATATGCGCCTCAACCAGCGCTATCTGCGCAGCCAGCCGGTGAACTCCGAGGAAGGCGCGCCGATGGGCATCGGTGTGTGGTACGAGATGGCGATCAGCGACCCGGTCGCCTATCTGTTCCGCAATACCGATCCCGAAGNCTCGCTGGCCGCCAATGTGAGCAACGCCGTGGTGCGCACCCTTAGCAACATGCCCCTGGCCGAGATGCTCGAGAATCGCCACGCCATGAGCCAGAAGGTGCGGGCCGAGGTGTCGCCGAAATCAATGGAGTGGGGCTACCGGCTCGGGTCGGTCTACGTGCGCAAGGTCCACTTCCGTGATGCGGGCATGATCCGCCAGATCGAGGCCAAGGTGGTGAACCGGCTGCGCCAGGTGACCTCGGCGATCCTGCAGGATGGCGCGAACCAGGTGAGTATCATCACNAGCACGGCCGAGCGGCAGGCGGCGATCGCCTTCGCCCAGGCCCAGGCCATCCGCCCGCAGATCCTCGGCAAGGCGCTTAACGCCATCAATACCGACCGCGAGGTGGCCGAGGCGCTGTTTAGCATTCTGGAGACGCAGAACCTGATCGAGGGCGGGGCGAAGGTGACCCTCATCCCCCGGCTCAATGAACCGTCGCTGTTGCCCGATCTTCTTGCCGCCGCGCCACCCGCTAACCATACGGCCAGGCCACAGTCAAGCGGGTGAAGGGCGCAGACGCCGGACGTTTTGCGCAGGAGCGGGGTCAGGGGCGCGTGACGCCCCCGATTCCCGCTCCTGTTGCCATCCTGTCACGGGNGGTGCGCGTCCCTTTACATCGCATCGACCCGTCCGAGTGTACAATGGCCGAGGTATACATAATGCGATTCCGTCTGGTAGGTTTTGGATGTAGGCATGGTTCAGGATCGGGCGTTCTAGCTTGACCGTTGCTCCACACCTCCACACCTCCACAGAACCAATCCGTAGCGCTGGAGAGTTGTGAACTGAAGGCTGGATCATCAAGTTCGTTTGAACCATGCCTTAGGCACTCGAATACGTTCCGCTGTTGGCGATGAGGAGAGAGGAGGTCGCCTATGGGTCCGGTAAAGAAGCGCGTATGGTCGTTCGCCGCGCTGGTCGCGGCGATCGTCGCCGTGCTGGTCGCTGGCCCGGTGTTCGCGGCGGAGTTTGGCGGAGGCGATACCTACCGATTGCCGGCCGGCCAGGTGATCGAAGATGACCTGACCGTGATCGCTCAGGAGATCTACATTGACGGCAAGGTGAATGGCGACCTGGTGGCGATGGGCGCGTATGTCGAGATCAACGGTGTGGTAACCGGTGACGTGCTGGCCGCGGGGGCTGAGGTGCGGATCAATGGCGTGGTCGAGGACGACGTGCGCGCAGCCGGCGCGGGGGNGATCGTCACCGGCAGGATCGGTGATCATCTCTTCGCCGCTGCCGGTGGTGGCGAAGGCGCCTTCAGCCCTATGCAGGTCAGTGGGCGCAGCGTGGTCCAGGGGGTGCGCATCGAGCGCGGCGCTACCGTGGGCGGCTCGGCCTACCTGTTTGGCGGCGAGGCGTTGATTAATGGCGCGATCGCCAATGACCTGCAGGCCGGGGCCGGGACGGTGNTCCTCAACGGCGAGGTGGGCGGCGACGCTACCCTCGATGTCGGCAAGCTCACCCTTGGCGATACGGCGCGGGTCGGGGGCCTGTTGAGCTACACCGCGCCCGAGGCGGCGAGCGTGCCGCCGGGCGTGGCCGGCGACGTGCGCTTCGAGCAGCGCGAGCAACCGCAGACTACGCCAGCGCCAGCTTTCCGGCCCGGGCAGATCCTGCGACCGCTGCTGATGCTGGCCGGGTTCGCGCTGCTGGGCTGGCTGCTGCTGCGCTTCACGCCCGAGGCGCTGCGGCGCCCGGCGCAGGCCCTGGCGCTGCGACCGGGGCAGGCGGCGCTCTATGGCATTGCCGCCCTGGCGCTGCTGTTCGCGGTCCCCCTGCTCTCGGTGCTGATCTTTCTGGCGATCCTGCTGTTCTGGGGCTGGTTCCCGGCGCTTATGTTCGCCTTGCTGCTCACGGCTGCCCTGGCGCTGGCCTGGACGTTGAGCCCGCTCATCACCGGCCTGTGGGCCGGGCAGGCGCTGCTGCGGGCCACCGGGCGCGAGGCCAGTGATTTCCTTGCCCTGTGTCTCGGCGTGCTGCTGATCGTGCTGCTCGGCCTGATCCCCTGGGTGGGCTGGCTGGTGGGTCTGGTCAGCCTGGTGTTCGCCCTCGGCGCGCTGATCGTGGCGCGGCGCGGGGCCTTCGACGCGCCGATGACGACGGCGACGCAGGCGCCGATGCCGGTGTAACTCCATTTCAGCCGTCGGTGCGGCTGCGCTGCGCCCCAGGAGAATGAAAAAGGGTTGTTCCTGGGCGGGCAGCGCCCGCCCAGACCCCTCCCACCGGGTGGGAGGATGGGGAAACCCGGTTTCCCCACACCCCTGCTTGAGGGCCGAGCCCTCCCGTGGGCGGGGGCGTGGGGAAACCCGGTTTCCCCATTTCCCTGCGGGGCGGGGGCGTGGGGAAACCCGGTTTCCCCACACCCCTACTCCAGCAGCCGATGTTCACGTGAGACGGTCATGCGCATGGCGCACCACGCCGCGATGACCATGCCCTGGGAGCGCGGGCGTCCCGCTCGCGCCCCGGCGCCGCGGGCACGGCGCCG
>JGI24187J35170_1001337_pt1 | contig 10948 bp, 10 predicted proteins | sample YNPBryBLVA2012_FD_35170 | JGI IMG/M metagenome (IMG submission 35170)
GGCGGAGCAAGCGCGCGATGAAGCGCTGCGGAAGCTCGCCGAGCTCGAAGCGGAGCTGGCCAGGCTCAAGGAACGTTGAGTCTCGAAAGTGCGTCCCGCGTAGCGCAACACGACCAGCACGGGTCTTGCGGGATGCTTGCGGTTCTACTTGTGTGCGGCGAGGAGGCGGCCGTGGAAACGGGTGAATGCGAGATGCGGAATGGCCACGTTGACGGGATGGAAGGTCCGCTCAGGTAGACGCCCGTGCGGGTCGTGCGCGTCCGCGTCAGCGTGAGACGTGGGTCGTCGCACATGGCGCGGCAGACGCACCCGTTGTGCATCCGCACGGCCCTGACGAGCATGCTACGCCATGCTACGATGCTGACGAGATGACGCAACCTCTGCCCTACGCGCTCGACCCCGACGATCCCCGCGCGCCCAGCGAGCAGCAGTGGGCGCAGATGTCCGAACAAGAGCGAGCGCGCGTCGTGGCCATGCTCCCCGCCGACGTCCCCTTCGAGCTGTTCATGCCCGAGGGAGACCGGCACCGCAAGGCCAAGAGCAAGGCGGTCGAGGCCCTGGATTCGTTCTTCAGGCGGATCGGCAGGCGCGTGTATGTGTCGTCGGAGCTTGCGGTGTACTATCCGGCGCAGCCGCGTTTCGCACCCGACGTGCTGGCAGTGGTGGACGTCGACCCGCACGAGCGCGACAAGTGGGTCGTGGCGCAGGAGGGCAAGGGCCTGGACCTGGTGCTGGAAGTCCATGTGTCGGGCGACGTGCAGAAGGACTACGAAGCAAACCGGCGTCGCTACGCGCAGCTCGGCATCCCGGAGTACTTCCTGTTCGATCGCACGCGAGGCAGGCTGTACGGATGGCGGCTGCCGGCAGCCCAGGCGCGGGTGTATGAGCCCATTCTGCNGCAAGGCGGGTTGCTGTCGTCGCGCGTGCTCGGGCTGGAGCTGGCGATGGAGGTGGACCGACTGAGGTTCTACGTTGGGGGTGCGTCGCTGCCGGAGTCGGAAGAGCTGATTGCGAGGCTCGAATCGATGGTGGAGGGGTTGGTGGAGACGCGCGAGCAGGCGGAGCGGGAACGCGAGCAGGCGGAGCAGGCGCGCGAGGCCGAGCGAACGGAGCGCGAGCAGGCGGAGCTGGCGAGGGCGCGCGCGGAGCGAGAGCGTGACGAAGCGCTCCGTAAGCTGGCTGAGCTCGAAGCGGAGCTTGCCAGGCTCAAGAAGGGGCGTTGAGCTTCGACAGCGCGTCGCGAATCCCGCGCACACCGAATGCAGCCAAGCTGAGCCTTGTCCCGATGCCTTGCTTTTCGGATCAACGCAGGGGCCGTCGCTTGCTTGAAGTTCAGCCGACGCAACGACGCGAACCTGGGCCGGCATGTGGGCGTGCACGTGCCGGTGAGAGGTGGACCGCGTCAGCCGGGCGGCCCGGGTTGCGCTAGTTGGATTGCTCGAGGATGTGGAACTCGACACGCCGGTTCCTCTGCCGGCCTTCGTCGGTGTCGTTGGTGTCGATGGGCTTGTCGGGTCCGTAGCCTTTGGCCTCCAGACGGCTTGCGGCGATGCCGTGCTCGGTCAGGTAGCGCATGACGCTATCCGCGCGGGCCTGGGACAGCCTTGCGTTGAGTTCGCGGCTGCCGCGCGAGTCGGTGTGGCCTTGCACGGCGACACGCTTGATGTCCGGATTGGCCTTGAGCAGCCGCACGACCTCGTCGAGGATCGGGTAGCTGCGCGGTAGGATCGTCGCGCTGTTCGTAGCGAACTCGACCTTCTTCAGGATCTGGATCTCGGTCGACCCCTCGACCCTGCGGATGAACTGCGGGCACCCGTTCTTGTCGGGCTCCGGAGAAGGCTGGCCCGGCTCACGCGGACATGCATCACTGGCGTCGGGCACCCCATCCTGGTCGAAGTCGTCTTCCGGACAACCGTCGATGTCGTCGATGCCGTCCTTGTCCTCGGGCTGGTCCGGGCACTTGTCCGATTCGTCGGGGATGCCGTCGCCATCGCGGTCGGGCGGCGCAGGGCAACCGTCGTGCGGGTCGGGCTCCGCGCCGTCTTCCGGAACGTCCGGGCACAGGTCGATGTCATCCGGGATGCCGTCCTTGTCGCGGTCGGCCGACACTGGCTCGTCGGGCATGTCGGACCGGAAGCGACGTCCTGGGGACTGCGGGTTGGTGTCGGCGATGCCGAAGGCATAGCCGACGGTCGCGAGCACGCGGAGGTTCGGGGCTCCATAGCCAGCGCTCAAGCGGGTGCCAGCGCCGGCGCCGAACCAGGCGTTCCTGTCCTTGTCGAGCGCGATGCGGATCTCGCCGAGCCATTCGAGCGGGGTGTTGCGCTTCGTAAAGAACGTGTTGTTGTCCTTGACCAGCGCGTCGACGTCCCCCGGCTTGCCGAGACCGGTGGAGCCGAACAACTCGCCGCCGAGCCGGATGCGTCCGTCGCGCAACGGGATGAACACGCCGCCCGCCCAGGTCCACTCGTTGCCGATTCGGAGCTGGTTGAGCCCGTGCACAGGGCGGAACTGCACACCCGTGTTGAATGTGAACTGCACCGAACTCAGGTCGAGCTCGGACAGCACCTGCACCCGACCGGTCGTCTGCGCATCGGACGTGTAGGAGATGTCGTCGCCGCTGGGGATGAAGAGTGATCCAGCCATGCCGAGATGGAATTTCCGGTTGTTGGATCGGTGCAGGATGAGGCGGGCGTCGAGGCGCAGATCCCCTGGCACCGTGCTGTTGGGGTCCGACGTCTGGCAGGTCGCGCTGGAGATCTTCTCGCAGGGATTGCCGCCATTCTGAAAGAGCGTGACCGGCAAGGTGACCGCGAGGCTGGCGCGATTCATGAGTTCCATGCCGGCGCTCAGGTAGGTGTTGAGCTGGTTGTTGACGGGGNCGGGGGTCTGGCCTGCCACGCGGTCGTTGTACGCGACCGTGGATCCGCGCAGCGGCTTGAGCGAGTAGCCCAAGGCCATCTGGCCGAAGAACATGGTCTTCTCCTTCATGCGCGGACGCCACACGGCGAAGCCGTCTTCTGGCTCATCGCCGATCTGCAGTCGGTCCAGGTAGAAGGTGCGTTGCTGCGCCTCAGCTCGTTGGGTGGCGACGAGCGCCACGAGCAAGGCACTGCAAGCGATCGCGAAGGAAAAGACTTTGGGAAGTACCCGACGGCATGCAGGCGGCATTCGACAACCTCCCCGTGGGAATTGCGCTTTCATAACGGGATACGCGGAAAATCGCAAGCTTGCGATGAGGCGTGTCATCGACCTCCGGGCGGGGTCGACTCCAGAGCCTTGAGGTAGCGAGCCCTGCGGGCCTCATCGCGCAACACTTCGTAGGCATCCTCCAACACGTCCACGATGAGGCGCACGTCGTCGGTCAGATCCGCCGTGGCGGCGGTGAGCAGCTTCGACGGCTCGAAGGCTCTGCGTGCGTCGAGGAATGCGCGGCGGATCTCGTAGGACGTTGCGTTGCGCGGCACACCGAGAACCTGGAACCAGTCGCCTTCCTCGATGACAGCCAATCTGGCGCGCACGCGCTGGCGGATCGCTTCATCGTCGAGATGCTCGACGCCCGCAGCTTGCACCGGGGCGGCTGGCCCGGTCGTGTGCAGACCAGGCAGGACCTCCACCACGCCGAGCGCCACCAGGGCGCACAGCACCGTGGCGAACTCGGGTTGCCCCACCCGCTGCATCGCCTCCTGCACGGTCGTGCCCGCGATCTGCCCCACGACCGCCTGCTCCTGATCGTCCAGCGCGCACTCGGCCAGCAGCGACCCATTGTGCCCCGGCGCGAGCGTCGATGNCGGACCACCCAGCCTCTGCACCGCCTCGTCCACCGAAAACGTGCGCCGGCACACCTCGACGAGCACCTCCGCGCCCGTGGCTCCGCCGAACACCGATGGCTCGGCTTTGAGCCGGCCTGGCGGCTCGTTCTCGACCGCGCCCAGCCCGGATACCGAACGCACCATGCGCGTCAGCACCCATTCCGCATGCCCACGCAGCACCGCCCAGAGCTGGTCCTGCCCGAGGAAGCCCGTCGCGATGAGCGCAGCCGCTGCATGTCGCCCAAACGGCGGAACACGCGTCGACAGGTACGAGACCACATCGCGCGGCAGGTCACCACGCTCCAGGAGAAACGCCGTGAGCGACTCGTCCGGGCTGGACGATGCGCACGTCACGAAGTCACCGTCGCGCATCACCGCGCGGCGCTGCATGCCTGCTTCGTCGAAGCACACGCATCCTGTCGTGCGCAGCGCGGCACACGAGGCCAGCCACCGCAACCCGTCGAACCCCGGCGTGAGGACGGGCGGCAGCGAAGCCTTGCCCGACACGCTCGGGGGGTGCGGCTGAGGTGTTGCCTGCGGAGCCCACCGTTCCTTGGCCTCGGCCGTCGGCGGCTGCGCATGCACAACGATTTCGGGTTGCCACGGCTCGGCACGAGCCTCGAGTTCCGACGGAAGAGGCGTGGGAGGTTGAGGATCGATGGGTGCGTCATCCGACTCGACGGGCAAGTCGAGGGGCGGCCGCGCCTGCTCCGGCATGACCGGTGGTGAATACGCCTGCGCCCCGGTCACCGGCGCACGTGGCGCGTCGTCTTCTTCGCCCGTCGCGGTCACCGGCTCCACCGGCACGTCGTACGCCACCGACGACCCGGTGCCCGTGTGACGGCGCGAGCCTGTCGTTCCACCCCCCGGCGTACGCGGCACCGACGGGTCGTCTCCGTCGTCGTCATCGGCCTCGCTGTCGATGGGCTCATCGAGGGCGGCGAGCACATCCGGCGGCAGCACGGCGTTCACTTCTTCTTCGGGCGTCGGCACGTCGGACTGCGACAGGTTCTCGGAGAAGATGCGATGCTCGGCAGATGCCAGCAGGCTCTCGAGGTCCGGCGAGACCGACGTGGGGCCTGCGAACGCACGGCGATCGGATGAGAGAATGTTCTTCGGCGGCGCCGACGACGCCCACGCGCGCGAGGGCGGGTTGGAGCTCGACGGCGGGCCGTCGGAAGGCCCCCAAGGGGCCGGTGCGTAGCTCAGCAGGGGCGACGGTGACGGAATGCGCCCCATGGGCATGGGCGAGGACAGAGGGGCAGGCGTGTCGTCGCGCTCGGGGGCGGGCGACGGGCGCCCCTGGTCGACGTCGAGCGGCAGCGAGGGCGGAGCGTTTTCTTCGATGAACGACAAGAGCAGCCTGTTGACCTTCGCGATCACCGCGGCCACATCCAAAGGGCGCGCGTAGGAGAACACGGGACACGGCAGCGCAGACGAATCCACCTCCCCCGCGTCGGCGTCTCGCACAACTACCACGTGGATCCGATCGGCGTCGGTCAGGTCGGCCACCGCACGCAGAAGCTGGCGCGCGGCCTCGCCCGACCGGTCTGCGATCAGCACGCAAGGCCGTGCCGTCACCGCGGACAGGTCCGTGGCCCGCGGCGCAAGGTCGACGACACGATGCGCACCGAGCCGCAGCGCAGCGGCGACCACATCGATCTCCGGCGCGTTGCCCGACACGTACACCGTGCCCANGCTGCCGGGTTGGCCGGAGAACGTCTGCGTCGGGGGCGATTGGCTCACGTGGATGGCAGTCTACCAAAAGCGAACAGCCACGGGTCAGGGTTGCGGAGGCTGGCCGGGGCCGCCAGGGTCTGCTTGCCGGGACGGCTTGGTCGGATGCGGTTGGGGGTCGACTTCGTCACCGGAGGCCGACCGGCGGTGGCCGACCAACCGCGCTCCCAGCCACTCGCCCAGGCGCGACAACCACCCCATCGCGGTGATCAGCACCGCGAGAAACACGACCAGCGCCAGCTCGTTGAGCTTCAGACCGAACACGGCTCCTGCGTACCACAAAGCGGCGCAACGCGGCGCCTCAACTCATCGGCCGCCGTGATTGTCCAAACCCCTCCCGTCGATCTGCCGAACCTTGATGCGCGGATCGTCCCGCTCACGATCCCGCCGTCTGCGAAAGGACCAGGGCGTTCGCCCGTACGCGACCAGCCACTTGCGCCGGAACACGAGCAGGACAAGCGCAACCACGGTCGCGATGACCAACAGCTCGCCCCAGGACAGGCCGCACATACTGCTGCCTGTACGCCGGCTGCCGTCGCAAGACAATGCAAAGCCGACGAGCCCAGGCTGGGCTTCGTGTACAGTCGCGCCGCATGACCTCGGTCTTCCTTCGGCGCGCCACCGCCCCGGAGCAGGTCATTGGCCCGCTCTCCCCCGACGAACTCGCCGCTCTCGCTCCCAGCGGGGACGACTGCGTGAGCACCCGTCCCGATGATCCGTTCGTGCCCGTAGACCGAGAGCTCGACCGGGACGGTTCCCTGCGCGAATTGCTGCTGGCCGCGTTTCCTCACACGGGGGCCCAACGCTACGAGCGGTGGCGATTCGCGCTGTTCGCCGGGCTCGTTCCCGTGCTCACACTCGCGGCCCTCGACCGCGACCTGCTTGCGTCGGGACGCCGGACGGCTGTCGCATCGCTCGTGATCGACGCGCTGTTCGTGGCGGCATGCACGACGGATCTGGCGCGGCGGTCTCCGCGGATTCCGGCGGTCACAGCCGCAGCTTTCGGCGCTGCGGGCATGCGCGTGGTTCTGCTGATCGCATCGCGCTGCGGTCATGCTCCTCCAGTCCTGATCGGCCTGGCCGCACTCGCAGCCGCGTCGATGACCGCCACCGTGTGGATGAGCCCGTCGCCGCGTGCCATCGCCGACCACCTTCGACGCGCCCTCGCGATCGCGCCTCCGACCCGCCTTCCGTCACCGTCGTCGCGCAGCTTCTACGCGTACGTCGCCTACGCCGTGCTGGCCGCCGCAGCGCTGCCGTTCATGCTCTTCCTGTTGCGCGTCCACCACGCATCCCTTCCATTGCAGCTCCTGGCGTTCCTCGGGTTCGCGATCGCCGTCCCCCACTTCGGCCGCGTCGCGATCGGCCGCGAGCTTCCCCCCCTGCGCACGGCGGTCGCGCAGGCGGCGGGGGTACCTGCGCACAGGTTCCGGCCGGGCTTCGCGGTGTCCTGGCGCGCAGCGCGACGCGCCGCGACCGCCGCCATCAGCATGCTCGTGCTGTCCCTGGCCTTGGTACGTGGAACCCAACATGCCCTCGAGTCCGCTGCGCTCGCCCANGCATGCGCATCCGACGACCCCGCGTTCTTCTCGCCCATCCAGCGGCTCGTGGATGTCGAACGCACCGAGGTTTCGTCGGAGCAGCACGCGCCGAACCCCGCGTCGCTGCTGCTCGCAGTCGTCGTGGTGCCGGTCGCCGAGGAGCTCGTGTACCGGGGTCTCGTGCAGCACGCACTGCGCAGGCGCGTGCGCCGACGGCTCGCCATCGGTCTGGCGGCCATGCTGTTCGGCCTCGCGCACCTGCTCGTCTACAAGACCGTTGCCTGGCAGACCGTGTTGCTCGGGCTCACCTTCGGCATCGCCTACGAGTCCGCCGGCCTGCTCGCCAGCACGCTCGTGCATATGCTGTGGAATCTCTGGTTGTCGTTGTAGCTTGCGCTTCGTCACGCCCCGAAGCAGATTGCCCCCGTGACGCTGGTCCCACCACGACGTGTCGTCCTCGGTCTCGGATCGAACCTGGGCGACCGCGCAGCAACGATCCTGTCCGCCACGCACGCCGTTCGGGCGCTGCCCGGCGTGTTCGATGTCCGCCTGTCTCCGCTGTACGAAACGACCCCGGTGGGCGGCCCGCCACAACCCGACTATCTGAACGCTGCGGTAGCCTTTCGTTCGACCCTCGACCCACGCTGCCTGCTCACCGCCGCACTCCAGATCGAGCATGCTCACGGACGGATTCGTCGCGAACGATTCGGGCCGCGCACCCTCGACGTCGACATCCTCTGGGTCGACGGTGTGACGGTCGACGAGCCGTCGCTCGTCGTGCCGCACGCGCGTCTTCACGAGCGGGCGTTCGCGCTGGTTCCGTTGCTGGATCTGGAACCCGACGCGGTCGATCCTCGCACGGGAGCGCTGCTGGCGGACTGGCTGCGGGTGGTGGGCACCGACGGCGTGTGGCGATTGCCGCGACCGGCGAGATTGCCGGCGCATGACGGCGCGGCAGCGAGTAACGCCTAGGCGACGGGCTACCGTGATGTGTCTCGATTTTGTGAGAATCCGGCGGTTTTCCCGGGCGATCCGCATGTCGTGACACGGCGCACCGCGTCGCTGGACACCCTCGGACAGAAGTGTTAGACGCCGCGCGGCAACGCGTTGAACCGGCCAGGGATGCAGCGGGTACCTTCCCCTCGGCGTCACGCGCCAGCCNCCAGATGACCATGCATGCCAGCGAACTCCTGACCACAGCCCACGCCTCGCTGATGAGCGCGTCGAGCGGCGGCGGCGTGTCGATCGACTTCGACGGCTCCGTCGTCATCCAGTTCGTCGCGTTCCTCATCCTCTTCTTGATCATCAAGCCTTTGCTGCTCGACCCGTTCCTCAAGCTGATGGAGGAGCGGGAGAAGCGCACGGAGGGTGCTCGCGCCAAGGCCCGGGAGATGGATGAGAAGGCCGGGCAGATCATCAAGCGCTACGAGTCGGAGCTCGACAAGGTACGCCGCGTCGCCAACGAAGAGCGCGAGAAGCTTCGGGCCGAGGCCCAGAAGCTCGAAGCTCGCATCCTGGCGGAAGCCCGCGAGGAGACCGCCAAGGTGGTCGAAGACGGCAAGGCGAAGCTGGCAGCCGAGCGCGACGCGATCCGGCAAGAGCTCACCGCGATGACCGCCGCGATGTCGGTGGAGGTGGCGAGCCGCGTGCTCGGACGGGAGGTGCAGTGATGCGCAAGCTCTTCTGGCTCCTCGGCGTACTGGCGAGCGCCCTGATCGCTGCCCCCTCGTGGGCCCAAGACGACAACCCTTACGGCGAGCCGGCGGCGCGTCCCACGGCTCCGCCCGCGGGGCGTCCACCAGGGCCGCCAGCGGGTGCGCGTCCCGGGCAACCTGCCGGCCAGCCTCCTGCTCACACCGCACCAGCACCCGTGTCACCGCCACCGGCCGCTCCGCCGGAGCCGGTGCATGCGCCGCAGCCTCCCCACGCGTTGCCGGAAGAGCCGGCATCAGCGCTTCCATCGCCGTCGCCGGCCGAACCGAATCACGCGGCTGCCGGATCGCCTGAGCCTTTGCCTGCCGGGCACGACGTGCCGGGCCATGGTGAGCACGGAGCAGGCACCGAGCATGGCGGTCCTGGCCATCTGGCGAGTGCAGGGGGCGAGCATGGTGGGCACGGCGCCGCGCACGAGGACCACAACGCGCCTCCGCATGCGATGAACTGGTTTTATGGATTCCTCGGCACGGATGACAAGGTCGAACCGAACCTGTTGTGGCGCAAGCCCGACATGCCGCCGCCGTTCCTTGCCAACCTGATCAACTTCGCGTTGTTTGCGTACGTGATCGTGCGCTTCGGGAAGAAGCCCCTGCAAGAAGCGCTCACGTCCCGCAAGAAGGCGATCATGCAGGACATCGACGCGGCCACGAAGATGCTCGACGACGCCACCAAGCGTCTGAACCAGTACGAGGACAAGCTCAGGCACATCGATCAGGAGATCGAGCGCATCAAGAAAGACTTCCGGGAGCAAGGCGAGCGCGACAAGGAGCGCATCCTGGCCGAGGCCAAGGACAAGCGCGAGCGCATGCTCAAGGACGCTCAGTTCCTCATCGAGCAGGAGGCCAAGCAGCTCCGCATCGACCTCATCCGCGAGACGGTCGATGCGGCCGTCCAGGCCGCCGAGCAGATCCTCGTCCAGAAGATCACGTCCGCCGACCACGATCGGATTGCGGAAGACTACCTCAAGCAGCTCGCGTCTTCGCGTGGTCTGGGTGTATCGAAGGGAGGTTCGGCATGAGCTTCGAAGCGATTGCCGCAAGGTATGCGCAGGCGCTGTTCGACATCGGTGTGGAGACGGGCACGCTCGGCCGCATCGCGGACGAAACCCAATCCTTCGCGGACACCTACGCGGCGAGCGACGAGCTGCGCAGCGTGCTCGACAACCCGCTGGTTCCCGAAGCAAGCCGCGACGCGCTGCTGCTGGAGGTGGCGGCTCGACTGGGCCTGGGCGACATCGTGAAGAACACGATGCGTCTGCTGGCCCAGCGTCACCGCCTGGCTGTGGTGCCGGCGATGGCGCGCACGCTCGTGAAGATGAGCGACGACCAGCAGGGCATCGTGCGGGCGAGCGTGACGAGCGCGGCGGCCATGGACGAGGCGTACGCCAAGCGCCTGCAGGCGGAGCTCGAGAAGATGATGGGCAAGCGCGTGGTGTTGACGCGGAAGGTGGACACGACGCTCCTGGCGGGGGTGGTCACGCGCGTGGGGGATACGGTGATTGATGGGTCGCTGCGGACTCGTCTGAACGGACTGAAGTCCCAGCTCATGTCGATGTGAGACAAGCGGACCGCAGAACATCGCCGCGCCCATGTCGGGCGCGACACGCATGAGGGAACGATGCAGCTCCGAGCCGAAGAAATCTCGCAAATCATCAAGAAGCAGATCCAGAGCTTCGACAAGGCCGCGCTGGTCATGGAGACCGGCACGGTGCTCACCGTGGGCGACGGCATCGCCCGCATCTACGGCCTCGAGGGGGCCATGGCGAGCGAGCTGGTCGAATTCCCCGGCGGTCTGTACGGCATGGTTCTGAACCTCGAGCAGGACAACGTCGGTGTCGCCATCTTCGGCGAAGCCACTCACGTCAAGGAAGGCGACACGGTCAAGCGCACCGGTCGTATCGCGGACGTGCCGGTCGGCGAAGCGCTCGTCGGGCGCGTGGTCAACGCGCTCGGCCAGCCCATCGACGGCAAGGGTCCGATCGACACCACGCAGCGCCGGCGCATCGAGATCAAGGCGCCCGGCATCATCGCCCGGCAGAGCGTCAAGGAGCCCCTTCAGACGGGCCTCAAGGCTATCGACTCGATGATCCCGATCGGCCGCGGCCAGCGCGANCTCATCATCGGCGACCGTCAGACCGGCAAG
>JGI24187J35170_1001343_pt1 | contig 10926 bp, 9 predicted proteins | sample YNPBryBLVA2012_FD_35170 | JGI IMG/M metagenome (IMG submission 35170)
AAGCAGGCCAGCCTGAAGGCTCTGACCGGAGCGGACGTTCGAGAGGACGCCTTGATTGCGCGGGGAGCCGGGATCTAGAATGAAACAGTTGCCAGTCCCACAGGCAGCGAAAGCCTTCCTGCGGCCAAGGGTTTAATCGTCATTATCGGCTTCGCGGCCCCGAGGATCGTCCGCATCATCCAATCGGCCTCGACCTGCATCAAAAAACCCCCAGCGTTGTAAATTTGGATGTATGCCTCAACGTCCTAGCCGTTCCTGTCGGAATAGGGGATGGTCTTAGGCATGTGGTTTGACAAACCCGGTACCATTTCGCGCTCACGAATCATATTTTTAAAAATGCCAAGGTCCCGGATCAACTCGTCATGATTATCGACAAGAGCATCGGTGACACACTGGTGCGCCATGCAAAAGCTGGCTCTTAGAGCGACCATGTCATCGAAGACTTGCTCGGGCTCCATCTCACTCGGACCGCATGGTTTGATGTTGAAGTGGGGGATAATGATGCAGATGATCGGCTTTCCAGCAATCTGCTCGGCCTCTTCTAGCGCGTCCGCCATTGGGCCATTCATGTACCCTCCCACAACGGCATCGATGCCGTTTTCCGGAAAAACCTTGAGTACGGCGGCTATTTTTTTCCGGTTCTTGGTATTCCTTGGTGAACCGATCCTTTGCCAAACTGGTATGCGAACAACCTCGAAAGCAGTTGATTACGATAATAATCCTCGGCAACGAAGCGCCGCCGACGACGGTCCTCGGAAACGAATCCATTCGCGAATTATGGCGTAGCCTTCGCGCGCCAGGGCTACGGCGTTTTGTTCAAACATGAAGATGGTTGCCGATTGAGATCGTCAACCAATCGGTTGGCCTGCAGGGCAATCCGTGCTATACTGGTTTCAAGAATACGTATTCACGCATTCTTGGGCACTTTCATGGCTGTAACGCAACATGACATAGCTAGGCTAGCCAACGTCTCGCAGGCGACCGTTTCGCGTGTGCTCGCGGGGGATCAACGTGTGGCCAAGAGCATTAAGAAGCGGGTCCTGTCCGTCATGAAGGAGCACAACTACAAGCCGGACACGTCCGCTCGGATGCTCCGCAACAAGAAAACCAACCTAATCGGCCTGGTCGTCAAGCGGTTGGCTCAAGGCCTTTCAGGAGACCCCTTCTATTCAGCGCTGATCGCTGAGGTGATGAACGACCTTGCCGAAACCGACTACCGGCTCTGTGTTCAGATGGTTCGCTCCAACGAGGAGCAAATCGAGGCCTACGATGAAATGCTGAGAACGAGGCGCGTCGACGGCGTGTTGCTGGCGGAGTCCGAGGCCTGGGACGAGCGGATCCACCGGCTTCAAGAGGACAACTTCCCCTTCGTGCTTATTGGGAACCCCCCCGACCACGCACCAGTGTATTCGGTTGACAATGACAACGTTTACGCCGGACGCCTGGCAACCGAGCATTTGATCAGCCAAGGCTATCAAACAGTAGGCATGCTTGCCGGGCCGCAAGGTGTCACCGTTTGCGAAGATCGAATTGCTGGATACAGGCAGGCCATCACGGCCGCCGGACTGGACGAACTGGTTTGGAGGTCCGACTTCGGCGCGGAGGCGAGCTATCAGATCGCCAAACGGCTCTTCTTATCTAACGAGTTGCCCGAAGCGCTGGTTGTGTTGGACGACTTCATGGCGATAGGCGTCCTTCAAATGACGCGGGAATTCAGTCTTACGGTGCCGCACCAACTGGGCATTGTTTCCTTCAATGACAGCCTGCTCTGCCGGATCACCGATTGCGACATCACCTCAGTCAACCTCTGCATCCCCGATTTGGTGCGCAACGCGGTGTCCAAGCTGATCCAAATCATCGAAGGCGAGGCGGAGGGTGAGCCCACACGAACCATCATCCCTTGCAAACTCATGGTTCGCTGTTCATCCATGCTGACTGAGGGGTGTTGTTGAGCATGGTCCGCGCCTTGACCCTCGCTTTGCTTTTAATCGAGCCGCGAAACGTTCCTTGGCATGTCTCTTACGAGTCTCCAACGATTCTAAATAAGCTAACTGTTGCCGGGTCCTTCAACAACTGGGACCCCAAGGTGCACCCTCTTCAATCCACCGATGGGCGATTTTGGCAAATGACGCTCAGCCTCCCCCCGGGAAAATACACCTACAAGTTCGTTCTAAACGGCTCCCAGTGGATTCTGGACCCAAAGGCCAGACTCAGCGAGGATGACGGCAACGGGAACGTGAACTCGGTCCTGTTGCTCTACCCGCTTGAGTACGCGATCCCGTCGAAGCGGGGCGACGGAAAGCTCACCGAGTCGGTAATCGGCCACGGGACAACCCCATTGAGCCGGAACTACGACCGCGGCAAGATCCACCTGGCCCTGACTGTCCGACCCAACGACGTCGAATCCGTTGAAGTCGTCGTTTATAAGCGCCGGTACACCATGTCCCGAACGGCTTCCGACGAGATCGTGGAAAAGTGGACCAGGTGCGTGCCATGGAACAGGACTTCTCCACTGAAATATTGGTTCGAGGTCAAGGATGGACCTCTGAAAAAAGTCATCGGAGCTGGACCGCTCAAGGGCGAACCGTTCATGATAGATCCGCGCACGTTTAAGCCTTTTGAAGTGCCGAAATGGGTCGAGCGCACGGTCCTATACCAGATCTTCCCTGACCGATTTGCCAAGGCTAGGAACCATAAGGGCGTTGCGCCTTGGGACACGGAGCCCCGATGGGACTCTCGTCTCGGAGGCGACATCGCGGGCGTTCTATCCAAGGCCGACTACTTAAGGGACCTCGGCATCGGGGCCGTCTATTTCAATCCTGTATTTCTTTCACCCAGTATTCATCGCTACGAAGCGACCGACTACCGGCTCGTCGACCCACTTTTCGGAACCAACGCAGAGTTCGCAGCGATGGTCAAAGCCTTGCGCGTAAAAGGAATCCGAACGATTCTCGACTTTGCCGCCAACCATACCGCTGTTGACTTCTTCGCGTTCGCCGACGTCGTCAAAAACGAAGAAAAGTCGCCCTACAAAGACTGGTACTTCATCCATTCTTTCCCCGTCAAGGTTCAGGGAAATCCCAATTACGACGCCTGGTTCGGGTTCCCGTCGATGCCCAAGCTCAACTGCAAGAACCCCGAAGTTCAAAAGTATCTCCTTGACTCAATCGCCTACTGGCACCGGCTTGCGCCGATTTCGGGGTGGCGCCTCGACGTTCCGAACGAGGTTGATGCGTCCTTTTGGCGGGCTTTTAGGCCGCACGCCAAGTCGCTGGACCCAGAAGCCTGGATTGTTGGCGAGATCTGGGGCGACGGCTCTCCTTGGTTGCAAGGAGACCAATTCGACTCGGTCATGAATTACCCGTTTCGCGACGCCGTCGTCCGATTCGTGGCTGAGGGCTCCCTGAAGCCCAGCGAGTTCATGCAACGTCTCGAGCTCATCGTTGCTAAGTACCCGCCCCAGGTTAGCCGGAACCTCATGAACCTTCTCGGCAGCCACGACACGCCGCGCATCGCCATCCTTTGCAAAGGCCGCCTCGAATTGATCAAAATGGCTGCCGCCATTCAATTCACTTGGCTTGGCGTGCCGAGCGTTTATTACGGTGATGAATTGGGCACGGAGGGCGGCCGCGATCCTCAAAATCGCCGAGGTATGCGTTGGGACCTTGCAACCCCTCAAAACGAGGTTCTTCAATTCTACAAACGCCTTATCAGGCTTCGCAACGCCAGTCCCGCCCTTCAAACCGGCGACACCATGAGGCTTGCCTGCGACGACACCCAAAAATTCCTTGCGTATTTGCGGCATGAGGGCAAAGACGCCGCCATCGTCGCTGTCAATCGATCCGAACGCCCGTTGAAAAAAAGGATCCTTTTGCCCTCGCTAGTCCGCCATCGGTTTGGCAAGGAATGCCTGAACGCAGTCGACGGACGATCCCTTAGCTGTGCGGCACAATCCGTCACCCTCAGTTTAAAGCCGATGGAAACGGTTGTGCTCGTTCCGTCCATCAAGCGCTATACCGCCTTATTTTCGCCATGACGCCGCCTGGAGCAGCTGATACACCCTTGGCCGTGCCGGCTGCCGCCCGACGGATTGGAGTTCGTATCGGACTTTCAGATTCGCCAGGTCGGCCCTCCGTATTAGAGCGTGAACAACGGTTTTCCTAAGCATAACCGAGCCCGCTAGACCTGTCGTTGGACCCGGCGCACCTTTCACTCCCAGGTCCACCCGTGACCAACAAATCCCCAAAATGGAGCAACTTGTTAGTAGGCTTTCACCCACAAAAACCCTCCGACAAAGCCAAATAAAGGCGCAGAAACCACCGTGAGAAAGCTCGTCCTCTCCGCCTTCTTCGCAGGAGCTTCGATCCCTGCCTTTGAAGCCTATTACATCGCGGAGACTTCAACGGCTGGAATGCGTCCGGTTTGCTTATGAACGAGACAGCCACCGGATCCGGCGTCTACACCGCCACTATCCAAGCCACTCCCGGCCGCCACGGGTTCAAAATCACGATCGGCAACTGGAGCGTCAACTGGCCGCTTGCCAACAGCTGGGCTTTTGTCGACTCCTCTAAATCGCTCAACTCATTTTCAATGCCAACACTGTCGTAGACGGCTGGCTGGCCAAACAATACCGGATCGGGGTCGCCAAGGACCCCGGTTTGCAGTGGTCTGTGGCCGGCGCTTTCAACGGATGGAACAACAACGACGGCAGCACTCTCATGACCCACCTTGGCAACGGCGTGTATTATGCCGAACTGTCACTCGGCGCTGGCGAGCAACAATTCAAGCCTGTTGTCAAGGGCTCTTGGGACTCGATCTCGTTCGATAGCCGGTCCATCAACACCGCGAACATCGTGATGACTCTTAGCGCACCGGGCAAAGTCGGCCTCTGGGTCAACACCCTCGATGGCACGGTGAGGTGCGCGGCCGTTCCGGAGCCTCTGACCCTGATCGGCCTCGGTTTTGGCCTTGGTGTACTTGCTCTTCGTCGCCGAAAGCGATAACCTTTCCGGCTCGTTTTCGTTTCAAGCCCCTTTCTGTTGGCGAGAAGGGGCCTTCCCTTTTTGGGGTCCGGAAAGAGATCCTAGCTGGGAGCGCCGGCATCCTGCCGGCACAAAGATCTCCTTTGTCTTCAGGCACCTACGCAGCCACTAACCAGGGCAAGTGACCTCGACACGGCGAAACAACGATCCTATGACGATCTGTTGCCGAAAAAAGCGCCCTGGCCATTGCACAGACCGGGGCGCTTTGCAACGCACGATCAAACGCAGGGCATCAATAATCCATGTCGCCCATGCCGCCCATTCCGGGGGCGCCGCCCATCGGAGGCTTCTTGGGCTCAGGCTTTTCCACGACCAGGGCTTCAGTCGTCAGAACAAGACCTGCAATCGATGCAGCGTTTTGAACGGCGCTTCGGGTGACCTTTGCCGGATCGACGATGCCGGCCTTCACCAGGTCGACGATCTCGCCAGTTACAGCGTTCAGACCGTGTCCCGCCTTGGCGTTCCGCACCTTGTCGACGATAACCGAACCCTCCAGGCCAGCGTTCTCGGCAATGGTACGCAACGGCTCCTCAAGAGCGCGCTTGACGATGTTGACACCGGTGAGCTCGTCGCCCTCAAACTTAGTGTCCTCGAGAGCTTTGGCGGCTGCCAGAAGCGTGACACCGCCGCCTGGAACGATCCCTTCCTCCACGGCCGCGCGGGTCGCCGAAAGAGCATCTTCGTATCGGTGCTTCTTTTCCTTCAACTCAGTCTCAGTGCTAGCGCCGACCTTGATGACGGCAACGCCGCCGCTAAGCTTGGCCAACCGCTCCTGCAACTTTTCACGGTCGTAGTTGCTGTCGGTCTTCTCGATCTGTGCCTTGATCTGGTTGATCCGGCCCATGACCTCTTCCTTGCTTCCAGCACCTTCGATGATCGTCGTCTCTTCCTTCTTGATCACAACCTTCTTGGCGGTTCCAAGCATGTTGACGGTAACGTTTTCAAGCTTCGTGCCAAGATCCTCGCTGATGAACTGCCCCTTGGTAAGGATGGCGATGTCCTCGAGCATGGCCTTTCGGCGGTCGCCGAAACCAGGTGCCTTGACCGCGGCGATCTGCAGGACGCCTCGAATCTTGTTCAAGACGATGGTGGCCAGAGCGTCACCCTCGACGTCCTCGGCGATGACCAAAACCGGGCGCCGGGTTTGAGCGGCCTTCTCAAGAAAGCTGACGAACTCCTGGGCATTGCTGATCTTCTTCTCGTGAATCAGAATCAGCGGGTCTTCCAGGACGGCCTCCATGCGCTCAGGGTCGGTAACGAAATAAGGGCTGATGTAACCGCGGTCGAACTGCATGCCCTCGACAATTTCAAGGGCTGTGTCACGCCCCTTACTCTCCTCTACTGTGATCACGCCGTCCTTGCCAACCTTGTCCATAGCCTCGGAAACATGTTGCCCGATCTCCTCGTCGTTGCCTGCAATGGTGGCGACGAACTCGACCTGCTCTTTGTCTTTGATCGGCTTGGCGATCTTCTTGATTTCGCTCACCACGAGCTCAACGGCTTTGTCGATACCGCGTTTGACGGCAATGGGGTTGCCGCCAGCGGCCACATAGCGAAGGCCTTCATTGACGATGGCTTGGGCAAGGACGGTGGCAGTGGTGGTTCCGTCGCCCGCGACGTCGTTGGTTTTGCTGGCAACCTCTTTGCAAAGCTGGGCACCCATGTTTTCATAAGGGTCTTCCAGCTCGATTTCTTTGGCGACGGTCACGCCGTCCTTGGTGATCGTGGGGCTTCCCCACTTTTTGTCAAGGACGACGTTGCGTCCCTTGGGGCCAAGGGTAACCTTGACCGCATCGGCGACTTTGTTGACACCGCGCTCAAGCGCACGTCGAGCGTTTTCATCGTAAATCAGTTGTTTTGCTGGCATTTTTGCTGTTCTCCTTGTTTCCTTTTTTTATGGGTTGGCCTGCGGCCACCGTGCGGTGCTTCGGGATTGCTTCCTTAGTCCTTGACTTGTTGTCCGTTGGATTCTTTTTACAGTCTCACTCCCCAGTCAAGCGACGGGCGCTCGATCGCATCCTTTAATGCTAAATCGAGCACACTCATCTCGAATCCGACTACCTTCTCGGTCCCAAGTTCTTCCAGAGTCCTTGGAGCAATTCCAAAAAGTTTCTTACCGGAACTTGGCCCATCGGCAACCTTCGAAGGCACCGATGCCGCCGCTCGCTTGGTCTGGGGAACGAAGCTGAAGGCCTTATGTGGAAATTCCTGAGTTGCGTCAACGCGAGCAAACACGAGTGGTTCGCCCGGATCACATGCCCCAATTTTCCTGCAGCCTTTCATTTTCTTGGATGCAACCTCAAAGCGATGCACGGCCAGGCAGGACTAGGCCTCGATGATCGCGTAAATCTGGTCTTCGTCGAGGATGGTGTACTCCTCTCCGTCGATGGTGACTTCGTTTCCGCCGTATTTGCTGAACAGCACGCGATCACCGACTTTAACTGTGAGCTGGTTTCGCTCACCGTTATCGAGAACGCGGCCGTTGCCGATGGCAATGACTTTTCCCTCCTGTGGCTTTTTTTTGGCACTGTCCGGCAGGTAAATGCCAGACGCGGTCTTCTCTTCTGACTCCGTAACCTGTACGACGACTTTGTCGCCGAGAGGCTTGATGTTGGCCATATATTCGTCCTCCGTAGACTAAGATGTTAGCAGTCCCACCATAGAGACTGCTAACATTATCCCAAACCGGCAGGCGCCATGTCAACAGTGGGACCTTGCGTCCAAGTCGACCAAGGCGACGTTTGGTCACCTTGGCCGAGCAAATCTGGGACATAGGCATTTCGTCAAGCTAAAGGGGTGGTCAACCCAATGAAGACGAACCATTAGGCACCATTGAAACTGGCCGGAATGTGCCGTGGTGCAACCGAACGCCGAGGGGTCTTTCAACGATCAGCGCGAGGCCTTGGAGCGAAGGTATAAACAGGGCGATGAACGATGTCACCATATTTTCCGGGGAGGCTCACCCTCAGCTTGCCCGCGAGATCTGCAACCACCTCGGAATCCCGCTTAGCCCCGCGACGTTCAGGCGATTCAGCAACGACTGCCAGTACATTCAGCTGAACGCCAACTGCCGCGAATCCGACGTGTTCATCATCCAGCCGCTCGTGCCGCCTGTTCAGGAAAACCTCATGCAGCTCCTTCTGATGTTGGATGCCGCAAGAGGGGCCTCCGCCAAGCGCCTGACCGCCGTTATCCCCTATTTTGGCTACGCCCGATCGGACAAAAAAGACGCGCCGCGCATATCGATTGCCGGCCGCCTCGTCGCCGATATTCTGGTCACGGCGGGCGCCAACCGCGTACTGACGATGACCCTACACTCCGAGCAAGTCCATGGGTTTTTCAGTGTTCCTGTCGACCATTTAAACGCCCTTTTGATTCTTGCCGAACACTTCAAAGGCGAAGATTTGACGGACAACATCGTAGTTTCGCCCGACCTGGGCAACGCCAAGGCCGCTGGCCACTTCTCAAAGCTGTTGGGAATTCCGGTTGCCGCGGGACGCAAACACCGCCTATCTGACGACAAGGTCGTCATCGACACGATTGTCGGCGACGTCAAAGGAAAGACTTGCATCGTGATGGACGATGAGATTGCCAACGGCGGCAGCGTGATGGAGTTGCTCGAAGTGCTTCGGAGCCGCGGCGCGGGTCCGTTCAAGATAGCCTGCACGCACGGTCTGTTCACCAAAAACGCCGTACCCAACTTGACCTCGCAAACCGACGTGCTCGAAATCGTGACGACCAACACCATCCCTATGTCCCACGAGAAGGAACATCCCAAAATCAAGGTGCTCTCCATCGGGCCCTTGGTCGCCGAAACGATCAAAAGAATCCACCTAGGACAATCGGTCAGCAGCTTGTTCAATTAGGGCGCACAACCATGGACCAAAAAACGATTGACAACCTGATCGCCACCTATCGAGACGGCTTGCTCAACGATACCATTCCTTTTTGGCTGTCTCACTCGATCGACCAAGAGGACGGCGGCTATCTTTTCTGCCTGGACCAGGACGGGTCCGTGATCAGCACCGATAAGCCGGTTTGGATCCACGGCCGCTTCGTTTGGACCCTTTCGACGCTTTATGCGGACATTGAAAGGAGACCCGAATGGTTGGACGCGGCGCGTCACGGCCTCGAGTTCTTGGAGCGTCACTGCTTCGATACCGATGGCCGAATGTTCTTTCTCGTTGATAAGCAAGGCCGTCCCTTGCGAAAAAGGCGGTACCTTTTTTCGGAGTGTTTCGCCACAATTGGCTTTGCAGCTTATTCCCGCGCGACCGGCGATAACGCGTACGCCCAAAAAGCCGTCGACCTCTACAAGCTTATTCTGAAATACCACACGACGCCGGGCCTTCTCGAACAGAAATGGACCGACGTGCGCCCCATTAAGGGCCTCGTCATGCCCATGATCCTAATCGCGACAGCCCAGGAACTGCGGCTGGCGACCGACGATCCGATCTGCAACGAGTGGATCTTGCGCTCCATCGACGAAATCGAAAGAGACTTCATGAGACCGGGGTTCTCGTCTGTTCTTGAAGTCGTTGGCCCGAACGGCGAGTTCATCGATTCGTTCGAAGGACGCATGGTGAACCCCGGTCACGCCATTGAAGCGGCGTGGTTTTTGTTGCATGAAGCCAAACATCGCAACAACGACCCGCGTATCGCCAAAATGGGACTGACCATCTTGGAGTGGATGTGGGACCTCGGATGGGACCATGAATACGGCGGGTTGTTCTATTTCAGAGACGTCAAGGGCCTGCCCTGCACTGAGTACTGGCACGATATGAAGTTTTGGTGGCCGCACAACGAGGCGATTATTGCCACGTTGATGGCTTACCAAATGACTGGCGACGAGAAGTATGCCAGAATGCACCGCCAAGTCCACGACTGGGCCTATGCCCGCTTTCCCGACAAACAGCATGGGGAGTGGTTTGGATACCTGCACCGAGACGGCACGCTTTCAACGCGACTCAAGGGCAACGTTTGGAAAGGCCCTTTCCATCTTCCGCGCATGCAGCTGTTTTGTTGGCGAATCCTCGAGGAAATGAAAGCGGTTCAGTAGTCGACGGGACGCAAGTAATACTCCCCGATCGCCGTCGTGCTCATCATGGCCACGGTGGGCATCCGTCTTTTCCAGTGCGTCGCGTTCAGCCGCTTGACCACTCGCCGAACAGCGTCTTCGGAGAAGCCGTATTCAACCAACTTTGATGGTGCGTATCCTAGAATCAGGTGATGCAAGATCCGGTCCGCTTCCGCGTAAGTGACGCCGAAGTCGCTTTCGTCGGTCTGGCCCTTGACGAGGTCAGCGGTCGCCGGCTTGTTCACGATGACCTCGGGGACGCCGAGTTCGTGCGCCAGTTGCCAGACCTGGGTTTTGAACAAATCGCCCAGTGGATTGATAGGTGGCGAATCGTCAGCGTGCCACGTGTAATACCCGAGCAGCCGCTCGCTTTTGTTGCCGGTGCCGATCGGCAAAGCCCCCAATCGTGCGGATTGATCGAACAACACAATCATTCGAGACCTGGCGCACACGTTTCCTAGCCGCGTGCCATCGATTGGGTCCTTGAATTGGGCTACATACCCATCCACCATGCCCGTGATGTCGATCGTCTCAGCTTGGATGCCCAAATCGTCAATACAAAGCTGGGCGTGATCGAGACTCTCTTGCGACGAGATCTTGTATGGCATTCGAAAAGCATAAACGTTCGAAGGACCGAATGCGCGGGCGCAGAGATACGCGACCGTTGCAGAATCGACGCCTCCGCTCAGACCGAGCACGGCTCGACGGATTCCCCGCCTCCGGATGCACTCATCCGCAAGAAACTTGACAAGCCAGTCGGCAACACGAGGGCTATTGATTCTCAGAAACTCGTCCGAAAAAGGATCG